>JACKZZ010003899.1_pt1 | contig 15867 bp, 3 predicted proteins | sample 8027871 | NCBI WGS metagenome assembly JACKZZ01 (sample SAMN15724774, study PRJNA655200) | protist metagenome | isolation source: fluorescence activated cell sorting (FACS) single amplified genomes of... | place: USA: West Boothbay Harbor, Gulf of Maine | collected 2000-07-19
AGATCCGCAAAGGGTTCACGGAAGAGGAGCTGGCAGGGACTAACATCCGGGCCAAGGCGAAGTTGAGGGAAGTGGACGAGGAATCGGTAGAGCTGGCGAGGTTGTGGTTCGCCAAGATCAGCTCAGTGACGACTGATGTCGCATTAGACGCCCTAGTGATCGAAGCCTTGAAGCTCTTAGGGATCCTGGAAGAATCGGCGTTAGTACCGGAGGGGGCTGAGAGAGGGACGGCCTGGAGGAAAGTGGCTCGGAAGCACGAAGGGAGTGAGTCCGAGCTAGCAGACCTAGCGAGAACGATGGCTCAGGAAGAGCTGAGGTACAGCAAGACGAAGACCGAGAGAGGTGAAGTGGACACGATCGGGATGGTGTCCAAGAAGTTCTACTCGGAAAACGGCGGAGCAAAGGGAGATTTCGAATGGATGCGCGACGCCTTGTGTCCCCCTTTTCTCTTAGAAGAAGAGAAGAAGTCCCTGATCGAAGATGTCCTAGTGGCGACGAGGGATTTCGCGGCGAGGGTCGAGACGAAGAATAGGGATAAGAAAGGGGAAAGGGAGCTGAAGGAGAGTGATTATCTGATCTTCCTGGACGTGTCCGCGGTGGTGAGTGAGAGGATTGATTTGGGCGAAGGGGTTAAGACGACCCCTCCCGTCGTAGTGGGCCTCCAGAGTCTCCAAGAGACCATGGACTCGCTGGGCGATCTGTTGTCGGCGAACCACGAGAAGGAAAATGAAAAGGAGGGCGCGGCCGAGGGACAAGTTAGTAGGTTCCCAGTGATCGTACCGATGGTACACTTGAAGTTCATCGAAATGACCTCGTCGGTCTTGCTGAGGACGAACTGCCAAGTGACTAAGAGGATCTGGAACCAGCTGATGGAATCCGAGAACCTCTGCATTTTCGGACCGACGTCCGAGGTTTTCGATGGAAGGATCGGGAGCGTGACGGGAGGCCTAGGGACAGCTATTCTAGACTTCATGGGCATCTATGAGGAGGACAGATTGAAGAGGGATCCGATTTTCTACGACATCGCCAAGAAGGATCGAGTACAGCTGGAAATCCAGAAGGCGAGGGGGAGAGGCCAAGTGATGTCCGAGGAGGAGGCCGAGAGGAACCTGTCCGTCGACTCGGAGCCAGTGTGGCGCCCAGTGCACGGAGTGTGGGACGCGATTTACGATCCCACGAAGCTCAAATTCGACAACGGGAAGGGAGGAAAGGCGAGGGCCAAGGATAAGGACCCGAATTGCAGAGTGAGGTTTTCAGCCGGTAAAGCAGCCAAGGGAATCAGGATCGACCCCGACATGGCGAGGGACTGGAGGCAGGATCAACCGGAGTGCCTAGGGATAGGGAAAGGAGTGAATCCCTTCGATAAATGCCTAGTGGTGTCGTCGAGCTCGTTCAACACGTTCACGAAAATCGCCGCGTTGGGCGCGTTCTGGGCGCAACAATTGAACGATCGCCGAGTGATGCCGGCTTTCGAGTTTGATGTTGACCGAGGCGTTTGGGCAGAGTGGAAGAGGGAAGATTTTATCAGGAACTGGACGTGGAACTTCGTAGGAGCAATCGGGAAGGAGGTGAGCCCAGGGATTAAGCCGGGAAATCTTTTCGGAGATGGAGGTGGGTCCTGGTGTTTATCGCAGAAACTAGCCCTTCTGCAGCTCGTACAGGGATTGTCGGACCCAGAGTTCCATAGGGACGGGGAAGAGAGAGGCCGAGTGATCAGGAAGGTATTGGCAGAGAATACGCTGACAACTTTCCCGGGACGAGCCACGGTAGGGATCAAAGCGGACTCAGCTGGCGGAGCCCTAGTGAGCCTGTTATTCGACCCCTCAGGGGGAGTATACATCCAAAAAGGAGGTAGAGGGAATCAGTCCAAGCTCGGGTACAGTGGAGTGAATAAGAATCCGAGGATGAGAGGAAGAATGATTCCGGCCGGGATCAGCGCGATTGCCACCTTCGAACCCGAAAACGCCGCCCCAGTGCCGCAAGCGTCGAACCGTGAAGTGAACGAGAGAATCGACAGCAAACTCGCGTACAGGCAGAGGTTCATGGGCCGGAATGGCCGCCCAGACCTCTCAGAAGAGTTTTACAAGGGACTCGTTAACGAGATGTTTTATTTGAGGGAAAATAGGGTCACGGTCTCGTTAGAAAATGGAGGAAGGAATATCCAGAGGCCCTTCCTACCCCTGCACAGTGATTTAGGCCGAGTGCTAGTTCTCCTGACTAACTATAGAGAGAACGAGGCGATTTTCGGGATGCAGCCTGACCCAGAGAACCAAGTGCTGAATGGGGATGCTGTTTGGGGAGACTGGTACGGAGGGAAAGGCGCATCGAAGGGGGTCGACATCTTCGGAGGGTGTGGAGTTGAGAGATGGCAAGGGCGAGATATCGCTGCCAGGGGAACCAGGTACCAGGATGACTCCCCGAAAGGCGGGAAGAGTCATCATGAAGCCAAGGGCTCCATTCCCTCTTCCAAGTCCCTGTTCTTTCCCCAATCCTGCCAGTTCTCCTTGCCTAGGCTTCTCGCTTCGACTGCCCTCTTCTGCTTCTTCTCTATTTCCCAGCCATATTTCGTCCTTACGTCGACGGCTTGTTCGCCCACGCGTTCCATTCCTTCCCTGATTTCCAGCGGTCTCTCGGGCTCACTAGGCGTTAAGACTCTCCTCTGCTCGTTAGTCAGGTTCGGTTCCGACCTGAACCGCACGGACATCACTCGTACTTCCTCCATCGTCGTGATCTCCTCGAACCACTGAGCGTCTAAAGCTCCTCGCGTGATTATGTCAACCGCACTCTCTAGACTTCCTTCGTAGGTGCTGTACGGCTCACCCAGGTCCCTCAGCTTCTTCTTTGCTTCCTCCACTGCGCCGAAGTGGAGCCATTTCCAGGGACTCGTCATTTCCCAAATCACTAGGCGTAACACCAACAGTTGTGGGAGTCTCGCTAGGATTCTCAGCGTTGAATACGCGATCCTCGGCATCTGGTCCATGATTTTCCACATCAGTTCATCCCCTTGGTATCTCACTCCTCCATCCCTGATGAATTCCGGATCATTCGTCAGGAATTTAAACCCTAGGCTATCATCAACTCCCGGAAATTGGGGGTGAAGGACCACTAGACTCGCCGCCCAGACCTGGTCGCCAATCTCGAAACATTGGTTTACCACTGTACCGCAAGCGGGGTTTACCAAGTGCTCGGCTGCTCTTAGACTCATCTCGGCTATCCCGCTCTCGCTAACCGACCCTTCCAGTGCTCTACCGGTGGCTATCGTCACTGATCTTCTCTTGGCGGAATCGTTCGAGTAGGTCGGGAGCGAGCTTATCTCTCCACCAAGCAGGAACGAAACCGGGACACTCGGCCTCTCTCCCTCTTTATCCACGCACCGCGTATCCCTCCACACGCCTGCTCTTTCTCCCATGGACATTTCTAGTTCCGTCATCGACCAGTCCCTCAAAGGCTCGAAGAATCCTGGGTCGCCGACTGGCGGCGGCTGTTGCCCATTCGGAGGATTCCCTTGGTTGATTATCACTGGGCCCTCGGCAAAGTGGAACAACGCTTCCCCTAGTCCTGGGACTTGCTTCTCGGATTCCTGGGATCCTACTTCCCATCTCGGATCCCCATCCTCCCATGCGCTCCGGCTATCTTCCTTTTCTTCACTCGGCCTGCAGCTTACTCCGCTATGCTCGGGCGACCCTTGGTCACTAGACTCGGCTCCATCGCTGTTCCTGCCCTTGACCGCGCTCGGGGTTTCAGCTCCGACCGGGGAGTTCCATCTCGTCCAGACTTCGCCGTACCGCAGCAAATTCTCTACCAAAAACCTCGGCGGTGGAGCTAGCGTGTCGTCGGCGTATTGCCGTAGCATGCCGCTCTCGACTAGGCTTAGCACGCCTTTCCGCGGGGGGGAGGCTCCGATTTCCCCCACCCCTTCCCCTTTACCGCTCCCTGGTTGCCCCCGAATCTCTAGGGCTTCTCTCAGCGTAAGCTCCTGATTCATCTCCTTCTTTCTCCTTTTCGCGGAGTCTGAGAGCTTAATCCCTTGATTCTCTAGGACTACTCGCGCTGACTCTGGTGTCAGTACCACGTGGCCTTGCTCTCTTTCTTCACTGCTCATTTCCCTCGGCCTGTTCTCTTCTAGTCTCACCAGCAACGACGTCCCAGGGAGCTTGGCCGCCTTCACTGCCGTTACTAGTTGTTGGAGTCTCTCTTCTCTCTCCTTCGTCTCTTTCACTTCGTTTTCGGACCCTTGTCCCACTACGATCCCTTGGACGCCTGCCCTCATCCTCTTTAGCACCCAACTCACTGGTGGGAACGCTTCCACTCTGAACGCTTCCTCTTCATTCCATTTCCCGTCGCTGTCGCCTCTGCGCTCCCAATCAATGTTCACTTTCCTCTTCCAACTCTCTTCCCTGTTGATTCCCTCTTCTTCATTCCTCTTCTCCATCGCTCTCTTCGAGACGGTGGGGACGCTTCCTACGTCCTCTTCGGGTTCCCCGTACCATGCTTCGTGTACGAGCTTCAGGGACTCGCAGTCCCCTCCCGATACTACTGCTCCGCATACCGGCACAATGCCGGTATGAAAAAACAGACCTTGGCATTGTGGGCAACAGCCACATCCTAATCGGTTCTCCGGCTCCATCCCTTTACCCCCGGTGCTCTTGGCGGAAAGGACACAGGTTGCGCAGCACTCACAGCCTCCTCTTCCTTTTTCATAACGCCCCATCTTATCGCATCTCTTGCATTTCTCGATCCCTTTTCTTCGCGATCCTACCCTGATCGCTGCTGTTTGGGCGGAAACTCGGCTATTCTTCTTGTCGTTCATGAACCAGATGCATTCTCGGATGAATAGCGTGGTTTCGCAGCACACTCGCGTGATTTCCTCCACCGCTACTACCGTCCCTCCTGATAAAGTCCATTCCCTGACCCACTCAAGAGGGATCAGGAATTGATCCCTCTGTACTAGTCCCTGCTCTTCCGGGCGGTTTAAGTCGATTCCCCCCTCGAGCGCTCTGCCCGCATCGTCGAAGTTCGCGATACCTCTCGCAAGCAGTAGCTCCCTCGTCTCTGGCGACGTGGTCGACAAATGCTCTCTGAACATTCCTGCCTCTGCGTCCGCTGACCTCTCGTTGACTCGATCGCGGGTCGCCTCGATCGCGGGCGCTAGGCTCGCGGTCGTCGTTAGATGGGTCGCGACTATTCCTCGGCCTTTTGCTCCGAATACTTCTGCTAGGCCATGCCAGATCTCTTCTTTCACGCTCTCGGCTATCTCTAGTCGGACAGCTGGGACTGCGTCAGCAAGTCCTTGCTGATCACTCTGCTCAACCCACGGGCTTCTCACCCTGCTCCCTGATTCATCAACGTGGCCCTCCCTCTGCTTCCTCACGTGTCCCTGTTCTCGTTCGTCCGGGCTCAGCATCACTAGGCTCTGGTTCACGAACTGACTGTTGGACTCAAAGTCGAGTCTCAGACACATTCTACACATCGGTTTGGCTGACACTGGGACCATTAGTTCGACATCTCTCTTCATCCACTCTCCGCACTCGGCGTCCAAGCATTCGTGGGGAATCCTTCTCATCCTTCTCCTGCATCCTGCGTGGGACCTGCAGGTGCCCACCGAGAAACTCGGCGCCGCGCATCCTAGTCTCCATCTCCTATTGGACTCATCACTAGGCTTGAAGTCTCCTAGCAAATCTCCCCTGCCCGAAGCCACTCTCTCGGCCCTCGAATCGTCCTGGAACTTGTCTCTCGCCCTGGGACAAAAAAGGTCGTTATCACTCATCTCCTCTTTCCCGTTCTCGACTTCCCTTAACTCCCTGATTCCACTGGCCATCGGGGTCGTTCTAAAATTCCTGTACCACACTGACGCCTCTTCTTCGGCCAGTTGGTCTGATTCTCCCGGAGGCTCCGCTGTCACTGCGCATCTGATGCAACTCCAACACCGACACTCGGACAAATTCCCTACGACTGCTTGATCGAGGCCAACTTTCCTTTGTCCTTTCATCTCATTCTCTAGGCTGCAGAAGTCACAGAACAGCCCTTCTTCCTCTAGGACCGCTTTCTCTGGGCCTGTCAGACTACTGCCCAGCATCTCGGTCGCGAGGGTAACTGCCGCCTCCGTACTGGTCAGTCTGGGCTTATCCCTGACTGTATACTCAAAGTCCAGTACCTCCCTCATCTTCCCCATGATTTCCGATTCTAGCCGTGCTTCGAGGCGCTCTTTCTCGCTCCAGTCCCTGGTCCGCATCGGTCTCTGGATCCTGCCGTTCACTGGGTCCTTCAATTCCGGCCCGTTCCACACTCCCGATTCCCTCAACGTCACTAGGACCGCCATCACTGCCGAGACGGCCTTGACTGGTTCCATCAGGTTAAGTCCGTGCGGATTCAGCTTCCCTAGGAACTTCTCACGAGTTTCCACTGGGACTTTCCACCAATCCCTCTGCAATCTGTCCGTTCCTCCGTTCATTGCGAAGAAATGGACACCTGATGTGCCGAAGGGTCTCTCCCAGGGACCGTGACTCCTTGCCCATTCTCTCACATCCCTAGGCTTATACGCGAGATTGCCCCAATTTCCCTCATAATCATCGAGCCAATCTCGACCTTGAGCTGCCATTTCTTCCAGGGCACTGCTGTAGGTGATGACTTCTGCACGGCTACTTAGTCGGCACTTGGCGTGGGGTCCGGTGGCCGTCCTCTGCTGCTCGCGTTTCCTGCTTCCTCCTTCTTTTTCCTGCGACTTCTTTCCGGATCGCCTTGCTCGAGGAACAAGGGAGACGCTAGAGCCTGCCGAGACAGGTGCGATAGTCGGGCGGTGGATCGGAAAGAGGGGACGCGATGGATTTTGTGGTGGCAGCTTAGTTGTTATTAGGATCCTAAGTCCCCTGTTAAGCTAATCACTCTGTTCTGAGACACTCAGCTGTCTTTACCGTCTTACTAGGATTTCTAATGGCCTACGATTCCTGGTCTATTTCTCCTTCACTGGCTAATACCGAACTTGCTGGGTTCACCCTTCAGTTCTTCGTTCGATTCTAATCTAACGGTTCTCTAAGCGCGGATTTGGGGTGCTTGTAGCAATCAGGCACACGAACGGGATGCGAAAAAGAAAGAGGCGATCAGCCTGCCTTATGAACTCGCCTGGCTGTAAACTAGAATGGTTCATGGGTGGGGAGCCTCCAGCTCCCGTGCCCGTCTGGTTTTCTAGTTTATTTGGTTGTACTCTGTTTGGGCTTGTAGTTTGGGCTGGTGTTTTTTGAACTCTTATGGGGTAAGATGTATCATTTTCAGGGTAGCACGGTTTGGTAACATTTATTATTAATCCAAAACTTAATGTGTGGGGGCGATTTTGAGCAGTTCTTTTCTTTGGTGGGTATATTTATAGTGTATCACCATGGCATATTGATTGAGACTCGTTTTTCATCGCCCGAGCCCATTCAGGTCAGGCTCCTTTTGGCAATATTAGGAAGTGAAAAGGCCGCAATTTTTGTTACTTCACAAAAACAAAATGGTTGAGACACTAACTCGACTCACCGGAGGTGAAAAATTGGACAAAATAGCAATTTTTGCCATCAGGTCAAAACATAATGAATGTGAGTCACACCGGGCCAGGTTGGTTTGGGTATCTCGCCAGAAGTGGGAGGTCAGACAAAATGGCAATTTTTGCCATCATGCCAAAACATAATGGATGAGGGTCGCTGCGAGCCAGGTTGGAAATTGATTACAAGCAGGGGCAGGGTTTTGCACCCCGCCAGGGTGCCCGTGGTGCGAGTTAGAGCGCGCTCGGTGACATTTTTCTTTATTCGTAAGCGCTGTGAGTGTGAGGTGTTTTTTAGAGTCTGGGGCCACGCGCGCATACGAGTGCGTCTTCTAAAGGCACTTGGCGAGTGGTCATTTTTTATGGTAGATCGTTTTTGTTTTCTTAACAGGCCACCCTTGGTGCACCATTGGTTAGTGGCGCGCTGAGACATAAATCAATGTGTGTGGCAAATCACCATATCTATCCGCAACGGCCGGTGGGGCCGGAGTGTCCACTGAGGTTTAGCCACCATACCTACGTATAAAGGCGGGGCCGAAGGCGCCTGCCAAGTTTTTATGTAGCAGAAGGGATGTTACTTGCTTTTAGGCAAACGTTTTTAGGCAGTTTTTCTAACTGACTTTTGAGAAGAGGGCTGACCTGCAACATTTACTGAGTATGAGTGAAAGGTTTTTGATTCAGATACAATTGGGTTGAAGCTCTATTTTCATATTATTTGAGCCTGCCTCCACCCCACTTTTTCTCTTTGCACGCCCCCTCTTGTAGAAAGAGATTTGTTTCGAGCCGCTGATTAGGGTTTTAGCTTTTAGCGTCGCTAAACACTTCATTTTTTGAAAATGCTTGGTCCTAAACCGGCCTCGGCCCACCCTTGGAGCAAAGGGCCCGGGCCCAGGGGGCCAGACACCTTGATTGGGGCGTATTATTACTCTGCTATTGAGACGCTCTCCAAAGATGATGCCCGCGCTTTTGCGGGCAGGACCCAGCACCGTGACCTGGGGAAGTTTGTTGATGAGATGCAGGACAATAAGTGTCTCACCCTGGTATGCGCTGGGATTAGCTATGAACGTACCTTTAGTGAGATGAAGCTTTTGCCGGATGTCACGTAAGTGTTTGGTGAGAAAAGCTACAGCCGGATTTCGCGTAGGTGCGCTTGTGAAATCAAGGAGAAAAAAAAAACAGTAATTGAAATCTGTGTCTTAGGTGAGATAAAGTTGCTTGTACCCCAGGTTCTCGCCCACCATTCCCCGCCTCAACATTATGGCGACCATTGATCCAGAGTGTGCCACGAATGGGGTTTTTAGGGATAATCTGGTGAAGGCGTGCGCTGAGAAGGGGCACCCTACCCCCTCCCGCATTATTTGTTTTTCGAGACTGAGCCATTATGGCGGTAAGGGGTCTCTTTTCCCCTACATGAAGGGGGACCATTATTATGTGGCGATGGAGACAGGGTCTCAACTGACTGGCGGCCGCTGTGAGGGTCTGAAACTGGCTGACCGCCACTGCGAGGTTTTGATGGATGCAATCTGGGGTGTTCTAAGGAAGGCCATGGCGGGTGGCGGCTTGGAGCAGTGGGATTTTTCTGATGCGCACCGCCCAGCTTTCCAAACTAAAACCAGGGGTGGGTACGTCTTCGCCCTGGGTGAAGTTAAGTTTATTAATGGAGTTAAGTCTGAGGGGGTGGGCTGTGTGGGCAGCCAGGAGGTTGACGAACTTGTCAAAACCGTTATGGGTGAGAAAAGGACGAAGCGGGGCGGGAGAAAATCATCAAAAGAGGCCCAAAACACGGGAGCGTCCTCTTCTACTGGGGATCTGTAGACGAGCAAATTGCTTGTTGTTTGCGGCACGGTGGGGCGCAGGATTGGTTATTGGTGAATGGGGGGTGTGAGGCTATATACGGAGTCATTGTTGTTTTAATCGTGATGATAGCGGGGTGGGCCTGGCTTGATTGAGGTGGATTTTATACCTAAGGGCTACAGCTTCTGTGCTTATAACCCGTTTAGAAAGGATTTGAGTATGGGCTGGGTCCTTATTACCTATGCGGTTTTGGTGTGGCGTGGCTTTGGCTACACGGTCCAAGTATCGGTTTTATTTTTACAAGCAAAGCGCTCTGGGATGTGGGGCCCAGCTTAGGCCGAGGTTAGCGGCGCTGTATTATTTTAAGGTGCCATTTATCCTTATTTTGACACTATTTATATTTGTTTTAAGCGCCGGTTAGGTGTCACATTTAGGCTATCTTATCCTTACGATAGAGCCTGCTTTAAGTGGCCACCGTTGCGCTTCAGATTTTCTTTAGAGTGAAAATTAGCAAGGTGTTTTTGGTTTATAGAGACCTCACAATTTTAAACTGATTTTCACTTGGTACTTATGCCTTTTTGAGTGAGGGTTGTCTTAGGCGTATGTCGTCGTATTGTCAGGTGGTCTGGGCCTGTATGTAGTTCACACTGCATTCGGTTTGGCTCCTATAAACTGTTATACTTTGGGCTTACACCCGGATGGCTCGCCCACCCGGCGCGAGGCTCATTCAGTCGGGGAAGATGTCATTGGGAAGATACACAACTGCTTTTGAACAAGTGCACCTACCCTTTGTTCTTTACGCCACGCTGTATTGCGCTCGACAGCAATGTATGGCGCTAAAAGAGGACCCCTATGCACATCTGTACTATGGTCCTGGTCACCAGAAATACGGCATTGGGGCCAGTCACTTTTTGTGTGTTTATATAGCAAAAATATAGCGCGATCGTTTTCTCTATCTTTCCGGTTTTTTTTAATAAAATGTAGTGAGGCGTGGCGTTTTTATTACCGGGCGGGTTGCAAACCCCCCGCATATGATTACATTGGGGCCGGTCGCTTTTTGTGTACTTTTATAGCAAAAATATAGCGCGACCTTTTTCTCCTTATTTCCGTTTGTTCTATAAAATATAGCGAGATATACATTTTTACTACCGGGCGGGTTGCAAAGCCCCATATATGATAATGAAGGTACCAGCACATCCATGCTATGGTCCTGGTCACCAGAAATACGGCGGGCCGGTCACTTTTTGTGTGTTTTTATGGCGAAAATATAAAGCGATTGTTTTCCCTTTTTTCCTTATTTCCTATTAAATATAGTGATATATAGCACTTTTACTACTGGGCGAGCCCCAAAGCGCACGTATATGATGCACACCCGTACCATAGTACTGGTCACCAGAGACGCGGCACTGGGCCGACCACTTTTTGTGTGGTTTTATAGCGAAAATATCGCGTGACCATAGTGAGGCGTAGCGCTTTTACTACCGGGAGGGTCACAAAGCGCCCATATATGGGACCGGTCGCTTTTTGTGTGTTTTTATAACGAAAATACAGTGCGACCTTTTTCTCCTTATTTCCGTTTGTTCTATAAAATATAGTGAAACATAACACTTTTACTACCGGGCGGGTTGCAAAGCCCCCATATGTGATTATGGAGGTACCACCATATCCATGCTATGGTCCTGGTCACTAAAAATACGACATTGGAACCGGTCACTTTTTGTGTGTTTTTATGACGAAAATATAAAGCGATTTTTTTCTCTTTTTTCCTTATTTTCTATTAAATATAGTGATATATAGCACTTTCTCTACCGGGCGGGCCCCAAAGCACACGTATATGGTACACATCTGTACTATGATCCTGGTCACCAGGGATACGGCATTGGACCGGTCACTTTTTGTGTGTTTTTATAGCAAGAATATAGCGCGACCTTTCTCTCTTTCTTTCCGTTTTTTATATAAATTATAATGTTTTCTCTTTTTTCCTTATTTTCTATTAAATATAGTGACATATAGAACTTTCTCTACCGAGTGGGCCCTAAAGCACACGCATATGGTACACATCTGTACCATGATCCTGGTCACCAGGGATACGGCATTGGGCCGGTCACTTTTTGTGTGGCTTTATGTCGGAAATGTAGCGTGCCCTTCGTTTTTTCTATCAAATGTGACGATGTATTGCGTTTTTACTTGCAGGCGGATTACACGTCCCAAATTATGTGTATCACATCTATGTTACGGCCATGGTCACCAGAAATACGGCACCGGGGCCGGTCACTTTTTGTGTGGTTTTATAGCAGAAATATGACGCGCCCTTTCTTTATTTCTTTCCGTTTTTTCAAAAAAATATAGCAAAATACACCACTTTTACTATCGCGCGGGTCGCAAAGCGCCCGTATATGATTATGTATTTATCAGCCGTGCGTTCGTGTCGTCTATGATCTTGGACGACGATTCCTGATTCCGATATGGGTTGGTTCCGTTCTCACGTGGCTCCTTTAAGGCTCACCCTTCTTGGAGTGAGATAACGGATTCGGCGAGTATGCTGGTCCACGCCTCCTCCGATCTCTCTCCACACGAACACTCTTATGGATTGCCTCTGAAGCATTGTGCCTCGTCCGATCCTCAGTGGTTCAACTCCCACTGTGCTACCGCTGCCTCGACGGGTTCAACTTGCGTCAGTTGATTCTGACCTGCTACTTTGGCTGGTCGCCGCCTTCACCGGTGGCTTATATCAGGAATTCTTCGGTTGTGTTCCGCTCATCGTACTACGTCGAAAGGTACTGGCGCGTGGTTCCTAAGCCTCGTCGCTCGATTTCCCTGCACTGTTCCGCGCTCCGGCTTCGCTTCGCTTGCTGGTTTCTCTGCTTCTGGTAGTTCCTTCTTTACGCGCCCGGCGCGCCCGGCCACCACTTGGCTTCTTCCATTGCCTTCAATTTTGATTCAAGCTTGGACGGCTTGTTACGTTTCCTCTCTTCGTCTTTCGCCCTCTTCTCCGCATCCCATACTCCCAGTCTTTTAGCTCTCATGCGCATCAACACTGAGCCGTACCGGTTGTTCTCTAGGCTACCGTGCCTGCGACCGGCGCTATCTGGTCCTGATCGGGATTCAGCTCTTGCGCATGCTCCCGATCCTTCGCTGGGAGCGTCTGCTGCTTCGCTTCCTCTCCTCGTTTCACTGTTCTCCAGTCGGGGTCCCTCTGCTCCATCCTTCTCTTCCTTCGCTCCCTGATCCGTGTCTTGCCCTTGCGAGAGCTCCTGGTCCCTGTGGATCTCTGCGGCTCTGGTCCTTTCTGGGCATTCCCACATTGCCCGGTCAAAGTTCGCTCCAAGTCCCTCTGCGAACCAACGAAAGGTCAGTGAAATCCGTCCTGCTGTACTAGCGCCTTCGGTTCTCTTCCATGGTATCGAATGGAACAGGTCCTGTTGGCAGTAACCGAACATGACCGCGATCTCACGGTCAGCTAATTCCGTCTCTAGGTCTGGGACCGACCCCTTCGAGCGTCCTAGTCTGAAATTCATTGTCTCCCCGAAGGACACACTGAGCACTGATATCGGGTTCCACTTGTCGTTCCCCCCGAACAGGGCTTCGTTGTCCTTATGCTCGGGTATTCCTCCTATGTAGCCCTCTTCATTCGGGTAGTGATTCACTAGGACTGACCATGGCTTCCTTTCGTAACCTGGTTCCAACCAATCCCTGGACGTCTTCGCCGCGTGATCGTAAATCTCCCTCATCCAATACGGTGGCACCCCGTCGGATTTCACGGCTTTCCCCCCGTATCCGTACTCCCTGCAACCTTTCCATGTGCTAAAGAAAAGCACCTTTCTACCTCCTTTCTCCGGAGCCCACTTGAAGTGCTGCAGCTTTATAGCAACCTCTTCGTATGCGGTCGCTCCCTCGGCTATCACGTCACTCCCGTTGACATCCCTAGCCTTCTCGGTCCAGACTGCTAGTCCGGCGCTTCTCTGATGTCCAATTTGGAATTTGGCGTCCCAGTACATCTTCAGGGTCTTCTCGGACTTGTTCCACTTCTCTAGGCCCTCCTTCGTCTCCCTCTTCTTTTTTAGGCTGTTTCCTTCCGCGATCACTATCCCGTCGGTTCTTGTCCTCTTTCCCGACTCTCTGCCTGTCGTCGCGCCTCTCGCGCTGCTTCCTTGCTGGGGTGGAGATTCTTGCGTAATTCCTGGTCCCGAACTCCAAGATCCTCTCCCTAGTCCTCGATGGTCGGCACCTGGTTCTTGGGATGGTGTCGCTTCCCCTGAAGGTCGCGGAGTCCCACTCGTCCTCCGTAGTTTGCTCCAAACTAGTTCTCTGTAGTCGCTACTCGGCTCCCAGAACAGTATCGACTCTCCTGTGGCTCTCAACGCCTCATTCATCTTCTGCGACGTCCGTAGCTTACTCCAGACTATCTGCGTCAACGCCCAGATAGGATCCCTGGGACACTCTTTTGTCTCTTCAATCGCGCCCCAACTCATCAACGCTTCCTGGATGGAGTTGAATCTTACTCCCTTCCAGTCAAAGGGCTCTTCGTGCCCCGGCGCGAGTGCACTCCTCTCGTCAAAACGGAGAGGGTCAGGTGATTCCTTCTCCTGCTCCCACCTTTTCCCTTTACATCTTTTACTCCATGGGTTTCTCCGTATGAACTCTATCAAGTGCTCAGGAGGTTTCGTGCACTGTACTATCCATCCTAGCTTGTTCATGGCACTAGATCCTATGGCTAGTATCCGTACGGACCTCGTCCATAGATCTGCTTCCCATCTTTCCTTCTCTTCCGCTGGTATGTTCACTGGGGCGTCGGGGATTTCGAAGATGATCGCCGGCCTGGCTGGTTCTTTCTCTGGGCCGCTTGTTCTTGCTTGCACAATCCTGTTCACGACTGACGCTAGCGCGAGCTGTCTCGTCGATGGATAGTCTCCGGCTGTCCCTTTACTGTCCTGTCCTTCTAGAGCCATCCAAATGCCTATAAAAACTCTCTTTGTCGTGCAGTTGCAGCTGCTCGCCTTCAACCTTTTGCACTTGCAAATCGCTATCTCGATCACGTCTCCTAACTTCGATCTCGCTAGGACTGCGTCTAGGCCTTGCTTGCCTGCTCGTAGCGTCTGCCATTCTACGCCTGCTTCTAGTTCTTCTAGGCTCTCGTAGCCCTCGGCTACTTTGGTCCTCACCCACATCCATTTCCCTTCCAGGATCTGTTTCCAGCTCTCCTTCGTTTTATTCTGGCTTGGGCTTGCTGCGAGTACTATGGCGTGCGAGTCCAGCACTCCTACTCTCGTCGCTCGTACCGGGAAAACTCTCCCGGGGGCTGTGGGCGTAATCTGCACTTCGTTCACGATGTTCTTCGATCTTTTATCAAGTCGCTTCCCGTCCTTCGCCCACGTTACCGCTCTGCTTTTCTCCACTGAGCTAAAGACCGCTGGGCCTGCCAGCGGTATCCCTGCTTGGCCTATGAAGAATTTCCCTTCCCTCATCGCCTTCTCAATTCTCTCTACCTTGAAACGGTTTACTACCACTGGGTCTAGGCTCTTCCTTAGTGCTTCCAAGAGCTCTGTCCTTGTGGTCGCATCGGCGGGGTTCCTCCGGGAAAATACGTACCCGAAGGTGTCGCGTCCCTCTGCGCTCTGCCTCGCTCGGAGGAAGTTCAAGGCTACGGTCTGCGTCAAAGGACACGACGTGTCTCCCTTTACAATCGCGTAGCACACTCCTATGTTGTCGATGAGAAATGTGTTGCGATCCTCCACTAGGTCTTCATTAAATAAAATCCTGTGGATTTCCACGGCAAGCATCTCTAGGAGTCCTATGTGCACTTGTCTAATCTCTTGGCCTGTCACTTTCCTTGTTAAAGGGAAACCTATTTCCCCTGCTGGGATTTCTATCGACCACATCTTTGTTAGCCGTTGCTCCCTCATTGGCGGTCCTTCCCTCATCCAGTCTTCTAGACTCAGACTCCCTATTCCTCCCCTACTAGCTTCCACCAGTTTAGCTCTAGCTCCGTGTGGTTCTAGGAGGGGTGGTTCGCCTTTCTCTAGCCTTCGAGCCGCGAAAACCTCCGCCATCATAGCCATCGACCCTCCGTCTCGGGAGGTCAGGTGCCTGACCGGGTCCTCGGTCCTTTCCCCGGCTTCTGCTTCCTGGGCCTCCTTCATGAAATTTCTCATGGGTCTAAAAGGACCAAAGACTCTCGGCGCTGCTCTCGCTTGCTTCTGAATCAACACCCCTCCCAGTGAGGCTTTCTGGCCGAGTCCCTCTCCTTCTAAAGCGGCGTCTGTGTGCGAGAATGTCTGGTTGGCTTCTACGTCACCGCTCACCGGTAGTACTGGGATCACTACTGGCGGCAGAAGTAGTATCCTCTCTAGTACTGCTAGGCAGCATAGCGCTGCCTCTTCTCTCGCGGCAAAGCACAGCTTCGGTTCCTGGGCTAATCTCGCTAATTTGAGGTTGATCACGTGGAGCGTCTTATCCGATCGTAACGAATTCGCCCAGCCGATCGTCCCTACCAACGCTTCTATATCCCTGGGCACCAGCTTCGTTCCCGTTATGATTCCATCCGCGAGTGCTAGCGT
>JACKZZ010006856.1_pt1 | contig 15866 bp, 8 predicted proteins | sample 8027871 | NCBI WGS metagenome assembly JACKZZ01 (sample SAMN15724774, study PRJNA655200) | protist metagenome | isolation source: fluorescence activated cell sorting (FACS) single amplified genomes of... | place: USA: West Boothbay Harbor, Gulf of Maine | collected 2000-07-19
GCTTTCTTTTCATCTTCTTCTCCTTCTTCCAATTCTGAAGATGGCGGCTTGGCGACAATAGCTGCAGTCGCTCTTCTCCCAGCAAAACCCACTGTTGCCTTCGCAACACCCGCCTCCTTCTCCTCCCCTCCTCCACTTTCAGAGTCACTTGCCTCGTCTTCAAATGAAACCCCACGTGCTTTCATTTTTTCTGCCATTGTCAATATCTTCGTTTTCTGCACCAGGACATTAGGCTGACTAAACAACACAGGCGTACCGGACCGACTTGCCCCAGGACTGTCTATAGAAATGGCAGTACTGCTGCTACTTCCACTGGTACCGGTCGCAGATACTATGGCAGCAACTCCAGGAATATATGTAACTGTTTGGTTCTTATCGTGTCTCACCTTTTTTGTCAAATGAGATCGGTCCATCGCATCTGCATCGGTGACAGTCGTCATACCAGCAGTACCAATAGATTGAAAAGCTTCTCTGGATCGCTTAAATGCTGCTTCATCTGTTGCACCGCTGCCCCCGATGCGTCCACTGTGGTCGTTTTCTTCAAGATACACATCGTCAGAATAGATTGAAGTGCCATTACTTGTCCCATGCCCTGTGATCTTGCTGTTCGGCGAGTCTAATCCCATTCCCCCTTGCTGATCTCTGCCTCTTTTTCCGAACATAACACCATTAGGCGAACCAGTTGCACTACCGCTACCAGTTCCAGTGCCATATTCATCATTTGAATGCTCTGGGTCAAACAGCTCGGGATGCTCCAACTCTATCTTCACGCCCTTGTGGGAGGTTCCATTCAACAGCTCTCCAGCTAAGCTTTTTTCAAGTTGGGACTGGTGGAATTCTGCCATACGTGCTGACTCGTGCTCCTTTTGCAAAGCTCTTTCGGCATCACGCAGTTTCTGTCTCGACTCGTCGGATCTGAAGTCTTCTGAAGTGAGTCTGGCAAGGGAGCTGATGGTCATCAATGCAACCACTGCACTGTCGCCGTCTTTTGCTGCGTTTTTTGGTTCTTTTTTGCGGTAGTCTTGTAAGAGACGTCGAACGATAGTATTGCGCACATGTGGGGTGTTCAAAGTACTGTTTAAAAGTCTGAAACGATTACCGAAGTCAATTCTTTTCTGTTCGGCATCTTTGTTATTTGTAGCGTCATGCGCAATATTGAACAACTCTTCCTCTAGCATGTTAGCGATAGCACTTGCGTGAAACAAAGCCGATGCTGGGTTTTGTGTCAGGGACAACAAAGCTAAAAATAGAGTTTTTCGTAAGCTTCTCTCTACTTGCAAGCGATTCTTCCGCAAGTTTTGCTCTCTAGTGCTATTGCTGGTGCTGACACTGCGAGCACCAGACCCTGAAGTAACACTTGATAGTAGCGGAGCAGGCGTTGCTGGGACAGTAAGCACTTTACCAGCAGCAGTTGCCATGCTGCGATATGCGATTTCTTCGGATGGTTTCACATCTGGTGCTTTCTCTTTACCCACACCTGCTGCTGCTGCTGCTGCTGCTGCTGCTGCTGCTGCTGCTGCTGCTGCCACTTCTGTTGCTGACGTACCAGTTACATGACGCTTAGTTGGCAAAAGCAATGTGCTAACGGCGCTGCTCAACAGGGCATCGCCCTTCTCTTCCAACTGTCTCTCCTGAGATCCCAGACTCCACTTCTCTCGGTGCTTATGCTCGATTGACGATGGCATTGACGAGGCACTTATCATAGCGAAAGTAGACCCCTTGGACTCTTTTTTTGTTATGTCTGGACCGAGCGCAGCTATGATGTTCATGCGAACTTGCTCGATGGCGCTGTAGGAAGTCCAATGTGCTGCACAACCGGCACGAAATGTGTCTTCGCCGGGGAACGTGTTCATGTTATCATTTGTATTAGGCATCGTTGGCGGCACGAGCTTAGCTGGATAGGCACTTTTGTCATGAATTTCAACGGTTTGAGCAGCATATGAAGATATTTTTGCTAGAGAGATTTGCGGCACAGCAAACGCTTCCCGATCGCCTATAGTCGTGCGTCCAATCACCAAGTTCTCCGGTAAAGGGAAATGTGCCGCAGTAGCTGCAGCGTGCGCATCTGCTCCTGCTACTGCGGAAGGCTCCTGTTGGGAGGGCATGGGAGCCTTACGCGCGATGATATTGGATTGCTTCGTGGCAACTGCGTCAGCTCCAGTACTTGTAGCCATATCAGGAGCAGCAGGTGTAGGCGTAGGTGTGGGAGCAACCAAAGACGCATGAAGAGCCTCACCAGCCTGCATTTTACGTCTATCGACATCATCTGCAGGAATCTTATCGCTTCCACTATTCAAACCTGCAGCAGTAGCCAAGACGAGACGCGATCGATATGCCAGCATATTCTCGAATAGTTTCTCTGCACATGTTTGTGCACAGGAAAAGGAGCAATATCGCGCATATTCTGCGGCCCCTCTGCTGGATTTGGTGGTGGCACTAGCTCCACTAACTCCAGGAGTGGTCACCGTAGTCAAGAGCATCGGCACAAAGCCTAAACCAGGCCCTCCAGGGCAATCTTCATTCGCGCATTCGGGGCCAGTAACGCGCGTGATGTGCTCGACAGGCTCTATATCTTCAGCAGGCTCAGATTTTGTATTTTTCCTTTTCTCCTTGTGCTCTTTTACTGAGTCTTTGCTAGTACTGACGCGTTTTTCTTCCTCTCTTTTCCTCTTCGTACTGCCGCTGCTAGCACTGACACTAGAAGAAGTTCTGCTGACAGAGTTGCTGTTGCTTTTACTGAGTTTGCTGCCAAAAGTTTTTTGTTTCTTGTCAGCTCCGGTTCCGTTTTTGCCAGAACCCGCTGCTGTGCCTACTTCACTGCTTTTACTGCCGACACTAGCATTGCCATCATCACCGCTTTCTTCATTGTCGCTTCCACTGCTGCTGCTGGAGCTGTCAGAGCTGCTGCTGTCATCATCGTTCAGTGGAGGCCCGTCGTCTCCAATATCAATCTTGTAGCTCTTGCTGCTTTTTCCATCGCCTTTTCCGACACTTTTACCGCTACTGCTGCTGCTGCTGCTACTGCTGCTGGAATGGGATGCTTTGGAAAACAAGCCTTTGCTCAAAGTAGTACCGACGTTTTTTGGCAAGTTTATTACATGTGTCTTGTTATATGGGACGATACTATTTTTCAGCGCATTGAGTTCATTTTTCAACTTGATGGAGTTTATGTCCTTTTCTCCCTTTGGACACTCATCTTTTTCCCTTCTTCTCAAATCTTCGTATTGTTTGATCATGTCATCTCCATGGGCCTTGCTTGCCTTCAACTCCGCGATACAGTAGTGTAACTGCGAAACTGTTGAGGATAATAGCCAGTGCGCGTCGGGATGATAAGCGGGGGCTTGGATATTGCGTGCAAGTGTGGTGGAGTACACGCATGTGCTCAGACTAGAATCGTCACCGGCACTAGCGACGGAACTGCCACCACCTGCATTGGAAAGTTCTAGCAGAGCAGCAGCGTCTGGATCAAACACCACGCCGTACTGGAATAACACTGGAAGTAATACGTCTCCTCCAGCATACATGTGCAAGCTTTCTAACACATTTTTTGCCCCACTCAAAATCGCTTCAACGTGGTCATAGGACAAGCCGCCTCTATCGATGTCTCGACGGCTGCCTATTTGTTTTGGTGCTTCAAATGACCAAGCCATACATTTCTCAATCCATCCCAGCACAGCCAGCTCGCCGTTAACGTTTACATCTAATAGATGTCCATATTTGGCTAATTCAGCAGCTGAACGTTTGTATATGTCAATATATTTTTCTGCACGGACTTGATCAGGGTATTGTGGACCCCCCCCTCCTTCCTCTCCGCCGCTGTCGCTATCTTCCGATTCCTCTTCCGATGAAGATACTCCACTCATGAGGCGTATCTGCTCTTCCGACAGGAGTAACACAGTCTCATAGCCATACTGTTGCGCCTCTTGAATCAAATCAATAGCTGGCTGGCTATTCGGTGCAAGCATCACTTGTACAGAGTTTTGAAACTTTTCACATTTTTCTACCGTTTTGATGAGGTACGTGCGCTCGCTGGACTCTATTGCTAGACTAATTGGATCATTCAGTACATCCATCATTACGTTACGTGTACTCAATTGCGCAGCCATTTTTCTAGTAGACTTCTGGGGTAAAACCTTTTTTGCCCTCTCTCGCCACTCCTCGTGCCGACTCTCAAAGTTGGAAGTTTGCTTTAATAGCACTGGTAAAATGACCCATTCGCTGGAAATACGGCCATCTATAAGACCACGAGCAGTACCATTGTTATCATCCACGGGAAGATGAAGTAGTAAATTCGCAAATGCTTGTAAATCTTTCAGTTTGACAGGACTTCGGGTAGGGTTGTCACTGCCATTTGCACTCGCAGCAGCAGTAATAGCGGCAGTAGGAGAAGCTCTAAGAGAAGGTACGGGCAAATCAACATGATCCCATATGCGCAGCAGTATGAGGGGAGCCTCACGAAAGACATTTAAAATAGTCATTGCGTGATCTAATGCCGCTTTCAGTCGCACATCTTTTAATGGCCAGACTTCAGAGCCTCGCAATTTAGTGCAGGCCAAATATAGTGAAGTGATATCCACATCTAATGCTGCTTTGATCGCCGCTTTGGAAGGACTTACACTACCTTTCATCGGTGTGGCAGGCGCAGCCTGGCTGCCACCAAAGCTTACCTCAATTTGCTTGCTTACTTCGCCGCCGCCCTCTGTGTGTGCTGCCAGAGACGTATGGTAGGCAGTGTTTGCCTGTAGCACCAGCTCGTGAATGCTTGTCAGCATGACTGTGCACCTCTCAGTGAACTTCTTATGCTCATTTAGGTGGGATGTAAGGTTCTCATATTCTGGTGAAGCTCGCGCAGCACTGTAATCAATCGGAATTCCGTCAAGACTATCGGTGTTATTTAGAGTTGTCAGAGCAGTTGTAGAGCATTGATCGTACAACCTCTGCGCCTCGTCCACTTCACCGTGCCTGTCAAGCAATAAGCGCACCTCCGCATACCATCCAATGCTCTTAAATCTTGCGACAGCAGCAGCTCCCACGGACACAGGAAGGGTGTTTATCTTGTCGGATTTGCTATTACCACCGTGCTTTGAGATATATAGTAGCTTAGATGCCACCAACTCTGCAGCATTAAATAGAATGGTTGATGATGAGCCCTGCATCACCTTGTTCTTCTTTGTCTTTGATCTTGAATCTGAGGCAACGCTGTTGTTTGAAACACTGTCACCATCTTCAAATTTTACACCGACGGGCCCACAGCCCGCATCTACACTCATCACATCGACTAACAAATGCTCACATTCATGAATTGTTGCACCTACTTTTTCCAACTGGTCACATATAAGCAGCATTATCACTACATATAACCTCAAGGTCAGTGCAATATAAACTCCTTCTTCAACAGGAACCACATTTGCTCGTCTATACAGCCCTTGTAATTTCTCAAAGAGCTCTGGACTATACCTCTTGTACATGTCAGCTGTCATAGGTGTCACTAATTGTGTAATTTCATTGCGCAATTCATTTGATTCATCTATTAATTCTTCCCAGCTATCTAGTGAATCTTGTTTGAGGCATTTCACACTAGTTTCATACGGTTGAGTGCTACCAGAAAGCTCGCCAATCTGACCGTATTGGCAATCACCGATGAAGTACTGAGCTTTGGCGAGCTTTTTTTTCTCTTTATCACACTCGTATGATTCATAGAAGTCGCCTTTGTGGGCTTTATTCAACAAGTATTCCAACACACCTCGCTTATTGGAAGAATAAATGACGAATGGTGTCGTCGACGGCTGCAGATGCTCTGCATTACTCTCATTTACCAGAGCAGCATTCCGTTCGGCCCACGCATCCCACTTGCATGCGGTGCATGCATTTCTCGCTTCATCGAAAACATCCCAAGCTGAAAGAGCTTCAGTAAAATATTCATGTGCGCTCTGTGAGATTTCACTTAAGCGAGCTTTCATCTTTTTGTATATACTGTGGTAGTTGGCTGGTGCATCTGCTGGCAAGGACTCTTTATTCTCTGCAGCTGCTCTCAAGGTTGCTAATAGTTGCACGAGCTCTTCAGATGTGCATATTTGAGGAATGGGCTCAGCCGATATCGCCGTATAATCACCTTTGTCATCTTCATCACCGGCACCAGCAGCAGCTATGATACTGGTGATTTGCTGATAAGGGGAAGGAACCAGTTTGCTGACACGCAATACAATTTCGTGCATCAATATCACCATTGAAAGAACCTTTTTCTGCGCACTGTCTATTCCAAGTTCAGCAAGACTGCACAGCAGAGCGTTGACTGCTTCTTCTTGCTGTTTAGTTAACACGAGTGTGGCTAGACCATGGTACAGCTGTGACAATGCCTGCATGAGGGGCAAAAGTTTGGCCTTCTCTCTAGCGTTTCTAGCAACCGCTTCTTCAACAATTTCATTGCTTCGTATCAAAGCTGCCAGGTCCGCCTCATTTGGAGTCTCGTCTCGCCACATAGGAGACGGAACGGCTAATATTTTCTCCATATTTGTTAAGAGAAAGTCGAATTTGCTGCTTGTAGACTCTCCCAATCTGCTACTCTCCGAAACGACTGCTTGACATTTGGTATACACTGTATCTAAGTGTGGCAACAAAGCTTGAAAATATGGAGAAATTTTACTGTCGCCACTGTGATCACTGGTGAAGACCTGGATCTCTGTCTTGATATTGTTGTATTCTACGATTCCATCTGTGATTTCTGTCAAATCCAATTGATCTTCCTCAGCGAAATCAGTATTATCTGGGTCAGGAGCCTCTACATTCATATCAGAGCTGTCCTCAGCATCAGCATCAGCGGCAGAGAATTCGGCCTGATTTTTTTTACTACGCAAGGCGCTTGCACTGGCCCCACCACTACCTCTGATGAGTACCTTGTAGTCATCACAAAAGGTGATGCACTTGACAATAGCGTGCAAAACAGAAGAAGAAGGCAGGGAAATTCCGGCAAGACCCGGCTGTTGGGTCTGCTCCAACAATGCTTCGAAAGACGCACCGTTGAAAATATCATACGCAGACAGCCCAGACTCTACCAAACTTGCAATTTTTTCTGTGTCAGGGCCATTAAATGAGTAAACATGTCCGTAAATGTTGTTTTCTAGCTCAATTGCTGTTTGCATCAATGTTCTTAACCGTGGCAGTGAGTCCAACACCAAAGGAAAATTTTCTTCTGCATGTTGCATTAGCCCCCGTACATCAGCAAATGTGAGTGGTACAAGCTTGACACTGGGACGAACGGACAAGAGTGCTTCTACCCTTTTCCTCCAGGTTTGCATTTCTTCAGATATGCTGGTGACGCTGCTTCTAAAAGCGTCAAGCCATTGAATGAAGCCCTGGGTATCGTGCAATTCACAGCACATTGTGATGGTATTAGGCGAAAGACTTGTGCTTGCAGTGTCTTCAACTGCATTCGCTACTACGACATCCATTTCATTGCCACCAACAGTAGTTGCATCTCCAGCAGAAGGTAGAATGTATTCAGATTTCACATCTTTGTAAACTTGAGTCAGTTTTGCCAGTAATGGGATTCCATGCTGGGACAGATGTTTCAATTGACCTAACGTCTGCATACTAGATCTACTGGAGACGGCATCTGCGGCACTACTGCCACTACTGCTGTGATCTTCAGAACAAGAACCGTAAAAAAGGCAAATCACACTATTTGCCCACGTTGAGCACTCCATCAACACGCTTGCACACGCTACATCGAGCGATCCTGATGGCAAACCGTCGCGCTGATCCATCCACTCTTGTAGCTCTTGGAAAGTGGCCTGCCAATTTGGGTAGGATGCAAGAATGATATTTTTCGTCAATTCTACCAGAGGAGTGCTGTGGGGATCACTGGAAATAGCATCAGAATCTGTTACGGCAGCAACAGCATGCACCACAATAGCACTACTAGTGCTATTGCTACTGCCTGCAATACCAGCACTAAGAAGCACATGACACAGCTTGTGTACTATCTGTTTGCCTTCCTTAGCCCATTGGATCAAGCGGCCAGTATGAGCTTGCAAGGCAGCATAGCACTTGAAGATAACATCATTGCCTTGCATTGTGCTGCATTTTTGAACTATATTCAAAACAATTTGCCATTTCTTTAGCGCGGTATCAGTGCCAGTAGCATTAGCTACTGTACCAGTCGGATCCGAACCAGCAGCCGCAGAGGCGCTACCATCAGTGCTAAATTGTGGCTCTGATTCGAGTAATGCACAGCATTCTAGGCACTGCTGAATACATATTTGAGTTGGCTCGCAGGTTTTAGCACTAGTAGTATCAAGTGTCAGCGACAGACCCAACTCATCAACACACTCACTTATCTGTTGCGCTCGCTGCAACAATTCGCCTAATGCATATAACATGTGCTGATTGCGCATGTCCTGCATTTCTTTCTTGTTGGCCAGCTTTAGCTTGTCATGCATATGTGCTTTGACTGCTACATCGTGCGCATCTTGGCCTTGTGCCTCTAAGAGCTGTGTCATCTGCGTGTTATGTGACTTGCAACCCATGCAGATGAAGCTTTCCATGGCCTTTTTGCTTTTGGGATTGACTTTAATGCACTGAAAGTGATACCTACATGTAAGAAAGGGCGGAGAGAGGATGAGAGTTAGTAACTCCTATGCAAGATATGCCACACGCCATGCATCGCATATGCCGCCAAAACTCTCTCAGTTGATCATCATCATCGATCTAAACGCACTACGCACCATTCCTGGCACTGCTCGCACTGAATCATCGCTTCCTCAGCACTCGCTATCTCATTAAAAGGCTTCCTACATGTGCAATACAATATAGGTTTAATGTGCGTTGGACAGTATATTTCAGCTTCGCCGCTCACTCGAACGCGGAGCGAGTCCGCACTGTAGCGCAAACCGCAGTGTAGGTGAACTTTCTGTGTACAGCCAGCTTCACGGCACTTCAACAAGGGGCCACATCCATGGGGACTGATCACTATGCTGCCACTGTCGCCTCCGCTGCTAGTGCCAGCCTGCTTCTTTTTGCTGCTGCTGGAAGTTGCAGATTCCGAGGTGCGACATCTGATGTCCTTTTCGGCGTGAGGACAATTTGCCTCGCAGCACGTTTCTCCCTTTGAGTTATTGACCCATCCAGCAACCAGCTCAGGATCACGTTCGTACAGTTTGTTGTAGCAGGAAACCCAGAGTTCTTGTGTCGCCATTTTTGCCCCAAAGTGTCTACTATCAAATGTCTCGGATTATTCCTCTTAGATCTCTACGTCGAAAAAAGGGTTATTCAGTTCAGAAACCGGTGCTGAAAACTGCTCTTATCGAGGTAAAAAGTGATCGATCGTACGTATTTTGGTTCAATTTCCAGCTTTGACGCATATATGTGAGCACCGGACGACCTTGTTCGGTCTATATTAAGACGCACGTACGTACGGTTGATGGGTTTTTTCATTTGGGCGATTTTGGGAATATAGGGACAAGAAAAGGTTCACAAATCCCAGGTTTAGGCAAAAGTTCTTTTCTTCTTCAGTAGCAGCCGAAATACTACGAAAGTTTTAAGAATACACATAGTTTAGCTTCGGCAACTTGCAACTTGCTGAGTGAATTAATTAGGCTTACAAGACGAGATGGTACAGGCCGTTGATAAAAAATTCGCTGCTGGAAAAGACCCGAGGGAAGGTCAAGAAGGCAATCGCGAAATTAAAAAAGAAGAACATGTAGAAGCACGGCATAGTACCTCTGCATTGGCTCCTACCACAATTGAAGCCGTGGAGGTAGCGCCAGCTGTAGATCCGAATGCTCCTGTCAAACGAGGAAGAGGGCGACCACGTGGAAGCAAAAGCAAAAAAAGGGAAAGAACAGAAGGAGAAGAAGAAGTGCTTCAGGGTCCAGATTTCAAGGAAAATGGGTCCCATTCAAACATGTTGTTGCTGGCGGATGTTATCTCCACTGTTCGACAGAGGAAAGCGCCCAAGTGGATCAACTTTGGAGAGGTAAGTGCTAGAGAGCGAAGAGCTCTAGAAATGGGGCGACGGACTTTATATATCTGCCTGGCTATGTATACCTGTGTGCTGTGCTGTGCTGTGCTGCGCCGCGCTAAGCTGGGGTGAGAGGTCTTATTTTGCCTTGCTAACTCATCCCTCTCAAATATGGCACTAATATGGCACTCTCATTTCCACCATCACACCTATCTCTCACACATCGTACACGGGAAAAAAAACGTCGTACAGGACGATTCATATCGCCACCCAACCCGCCAGAGCCGCTCGCAGTCCACAGCGCGTCCAAAAGCACCCGGTGCATACAAGCCTTGGCAAGCATATGGTATTCCAAAAGGCATGCCAGAGACTGCCGAAAAGCACTTCATCGGAAGTTATTTCACGAAGGAAGAAGCTGCTGAAGCAGTACGCGTGTTTGAAGAAGGGCGGCAGCCTGTACTTTCATTCAACGTACCTCGCGAACATTTCCCTCCAGCTTCAGCACCATATCATTTATTGGATCCCGATCTTACCCCATACAGAAAAGCGTATGATGAGTGCAGCATTCCTGGCATATATCGTCGTAAAGATGGATATTGGACCGCAACAGGTACGTTCTATGCACAGAATACAATGCAGTTCGTACGATTTGTTCCATATTATGCTAACATTTCACCTCATCTTTTTCCTCCTTTTTGCGGTCACTCACACACACTAAACCTGCAGGCACACGTGTTATGACGAACCGCGAGAAGATTAAAAAGAAATATTTAGGCGCTTACATCTCCATGGAAGCAGCTGCTCAAGCCATCAAAATCTACGAAACTCGTGTTAACAATAGATACGTACCGTTTGTGCACGCAGAAATGCAGGGAGCATTGCTTTCAGAGAAGGAAAGGGCCTCGATGTGTTCGCATCATTATAACAACAAGGACCCTTATGGACACCAAGTGCCCTCCCCACCATCCAAAGGGCAGGAAGTAGAGCAATTTAACAGAAATGCTGTGTGGACACAAGCTGTAGACAGCACATTACTTGCACAACATGAGAACAAGACGAATGATTTGCTCTGCGCTAGTATAGGCAGTATAGACAGCGCAATTTCGCCAACGGTTTCGGCATTTTCTCTGTCCAACATGAATGGGAACGTTGGCATGCCAAGCAGCAACTGGGAGCAAGGGCAGGGACAGGGACAGGTACAGGCGGTAGGTCTAAAGTACGAGTTGACTCCGCTCCAACTAGCGCAACAACAGCAGTATCAGAACTTTGGTGATGGTCATTTTAGCAGTTCTGGAGCCGTTTATTCGGACACAGCTCCCGGTAGTTGTTCCGATGCATCTGCATTCACGCAAATACAAACACAGCAAACGCACATGCATATGCAAATGCCCATGCAGTACGAGTTGCCTGTGGAGCAGCATGTAAACAGTAGCATTATCAGCAGCAATAGTGCCGCTCAGACGCAGGCAAACTTAACAGGGCATGCACACATACAGTTATCTGGCGTTTCGCAGACCAGCTACCCTCCCTGCAATGCCGAAAACCAGGAGCAGCAAATCGAGGAAGAAGGCATTGAGAGTGGTTATAGCGAACCTGAACATGATGAGGATGACGAAGGGGACGATTTGGGAGAAGAGGGCGAGGATGGCGGAGAGTAGAGGAGTAGGAGTGCTGCCGAAGTGGAGAACAGTGTTCGATCAATGAGATGTGTATGAACGTAAATCTTTATTATTCATTACCCGCTACAGCCATACAACCAGCATTTTGCCTTAGATCCTTTATGTTATCTTTTACAGATTCGACACATCGCTATCGCTGGTTTCCCCCTCTTTGAGAGGTTCTGCTCCCACTCCAATTTTCTCCAATCGTACCGAATGATTCGTATACACGCAAATATCGCCAGCAATCTTCATAGCGCGTCGTGCGATCTCTTCTGCCTCTACGCCATCTTGGTTAATCAGAGCCATCGCGGCACTATACGCATATGCGCCTCCTGAGCCAACACCCATAACTCCAACTTCTGGCTCCAGTACGTCTCCATTGCCAGTCAATTCATAGATATTGTCCTTGTCAGCGACCAGTAACACAGCTTCTAACCTGCGCAAGTACTTATCCGTACGCCAATTCTTTGCTAGTTCTACACAGGCACGTGTTAGTTGTCCAGGATGCTCTTCAAGCTTTTTTTCCAGACGCTCCATTAACGTAAGAGCGTCTGCTGTGCTTCCGGCAAACCCGACCAGGATATTTTCATTCAGTCTACGCACCTTTTTGGCATTACCTTTCATGACTGTTGACCCTTGGGACACTTGTCCATCACCGGCCATGACAGTGGTGCCATTCTTGCGAACACACAAGATGGTGGTTCCATGCCAGGTGACTCCACCCGCTGCTCCGTGGTCCGCCACAGGCACAGAGGAACTATATACACGAACACCACTTCCAAAGGCCCCGGCGGACTGAACGCCAGCAAACATGGAGTTACATGTGTTACCAGCATTTGGAATGGTTCTCATGACCTTGGATGAACAGACAGAGGACATCACACGCGAAGCGTTCGGTTGTAGCAAAGTCCTGAACATCGTGTTTTATGACTATATGCGGAACTGATCAAACGCTCTGAAAACCAAGAAAATCAGGGGGTAAGAGCTGAGACGAAGTTCTTTTTCTTCTCCAGAGGAGCTCCTCGAGCGGCGTTCATCCAAAAAATACAAATTGATTGATTTATAACAAGAAGGAAAAAGTAAAAGTTTAGCGAGACGTGTCGAGCTGTTGGCATTGTTATAAATCAAACCGCAACGCGATTTTTGATTGAATTCAAGCTTAGCTAAGCTAAAGCACGTCATCCCCAACATACTGGCCTTTCCATTACCTACCACAACAACATCTGTCCTTTCTTGAAAAGCTGATTACATCGCTGGACGCGCAACGATGAAAGGTCCGTGCTTGTTTTGCCCATGCAGTTTATACGTTGTGCCTAGAGTGTGCATGTTGCGTTGATACGTGGACTCGTGTTGGTACCTACGTTCTGAGATTGTTCTATATCGCAAAGTGGACTCCTAGGAACAAACCCTAACCATTTATACAAACAACATAAAAACAACGTCGCATACACACACCCCTACTTCTTCATCCTATCCAACTATGCAGACCAAGCGCGTTTGACAGATGACCATTCTGACGACGACGAGACTGCAACAGAAGGAGCACCTTCTATGTCTAGTTTAGGTCACGACTCGGCCGCCAGCGATATAGACCTTTCAGACTATGCGTCTCTATGGTACGAATTTACTGATGAAAATGATATGAACTACCAAGTTATTCCGGTAGTCTCCGGTGACCCAGGAGAGTTTCACAAGGAGGATGAGTTATATACTTACGAAGATGCCGACATAAGCATTGGGACCGACACCCATGTTCCTGGATTTGAAGACCCGAATTCATACAGCGACATGAGACATCTTGACAGTGCCGTTGACGTGAAGCAAAACGCAAATAAAAATTCAAAGCGTCGAAGAAGCGACGATGGCGGTGGCTCTGTACTCGCTATGGCGGCGCACACCACGACCGAATCATCTGGCACAACGGAGTTTTTAGCTGCTGTCGGCGGCGGCGGCGGCGCTGGGTCTGTAAGTGGCTCAGCAAGTGTGGTATCCTCGAGCGAATCAGTGTTATCGTCCGCAGCCGGGCGACCAATTCGATCCACCCGGATAAAACAGCGCTTACCGTTAGATGTGTCTAGTGCACCCCATGCACGCGCAGCAAACGAAGCTTCTCATGGTCCCGGTGATTTAAAGAAGGCCAGCTCATCTGCCGAAGTTGTTGCACCACGAAACAGTAAGCGCAAAATTGCTAATGCAGATATTATTGATGAAGTGACCAAATTCCCTGTGCAATTGGTTGAAACGATGAACTCGGGCGATGCGAGTAAAATCAACGACTTAATTGAGCAGTTTTTGACACCTAATTGCAAGATTTCCACCAAGGCATTTCCCCATACACTCGAAGGTCATGCCGTTGCTAAGGGCTTTTTCAACGGTGTCCTTTCTACCCATCCAGATATGATTATGTGCTTGACGGATGTGCACCGCAATCGGGATCAAAGTATCATTTTCCGGGGAACTTTCGAAGGTACATTTGTTGGTTCATACAACAAAAATGACTTGGAGTCTTCTGCTGATCATTTATCAGCCGCTAAAAACAGTTTAAGCTTTGTCGAGTTAATCATGGAAAGTGGTAAAGGTGACCCTGATTTTCATTTACCGGCCTCAGAAATCGCTCGACTGGAAGAATTAGAGAAGGAAGCACGCACCCAGCATGTGCACGTCATCTCTTTTTCCAAGTGGATATGCAAGATTTTGCGCACACGTGTGCCAAGTACTGTCAGCGGCTCGAGGAAAGGGAAGACTTACAAAGTTTCCAAGTTGTCATGGGATTGGAAAACGATTGATATCCGTGCTTCACAAAAGAGCGAATAGGTAAAGTGACTTAATAGAGTGGGTGCAGGATAATACACTATAACCCTAACCCCACAAAAAATGATAATAGCCAACGATGGCGTTGTGCTTCAGAGATCCAAAAATCCTGACAAATAAGCGTGGGACAACAATAGTAACACACACTTGTGACATTAGTTCATTAGCGCTTTTTATAGTCAGAATCAGGAGTATGTATAACCATGCCTTGCTGTAGGGGATTAATATACTCCTTCGTATAACATTGGGAAGAATAAATAATAATAAGAATAATAATAACAAGAAAACGAAGAATATTACTGGTTAACACGTTTCATAGCTACTCAAAACGGATATCTAACTCACAACAACGGGTGAATCATTGTTACTTACCTCACTTACCTGTACCTGTGCCGCCTGTACCCGTACCTGTGCCTGCGCTTCTGCATCAGCATGTGCTTCACGCGATATAATATTTGAGTAACCAATAATGTACATGAAGAATCTATGTGCTTCAATTCGTTGACGAAAGGCTTCAATAATATTGGTTAACTATTTTACAAGCTAACTCACAACAGCGGGTGAATTAGCGCTATTTACATTACCTACCTGTACCTCACCTGCCTGTTCCTGTGGCTCTTGTACCTGTGCCTGCGCTTCAGAGGCTTCAAAGGCTTCCCTTTTTCTCTGGGGAGATCGGACATCTACAACTTGACAGACAATCCCACACAGCTCCAGCTGAAACAAGCCGGCAAGAGCGGCTTCTCGGATCTAGCCGATATACTTGCACTGATAAGTTCTTCTAATGACTACCTCATCATATTACGATACTAACGAGTATGAAATGCTTCCTGATACAGTGGCTGCAGGAGGTGAAGGCAATCCATCAAGCCGTGCACAGATACCAAGCCTATCTGACGACAATTTATTCTATCGATCGAATGGCGTTGCTGCAGTTGATGGAGAAGTATCAGCTATAACAGAGCGGGATCCTGGGAGTGGTGATGATAGTGTGAGCTTAAGGGAGCTAGCTCTGCGTACCGGCACTGCGCCTGGGACGGACCTTAACACAGCCAATTACAGCGCTTCCCAAGCAGGTTCCAGGCCGAACCCATTTAGCAACCGCAAGTCCGATATTAAAGTGGCACCAGTACCGAGGGTGAGCGCAACCATGAGGAAATCTTCAGCAGCAGCAGCCACATCTGCTGCTGCTGCTGCTGCTGCTGCTGCTGCTGCTGATCTCGCCGTAGATAATGTCAACAGCAGGAATAATGGAAAATCAGCAAAAGGCACAGACACAGACACAAACACAAACACAAACACAAACACAAACACAGGCATAGGCTTAGGCACAGGGACATTGGCTTGCAGCGGAAGCACAAGCACAAGCACAAGCCCTAGTAACAAGCGTACACCCTCCATGATGGGGAACAAGGCAAGCTTTAACGGCAGTGTCA
>JACKZZ010021283.1_pt1 | contig 15860 bp, 9 predicted proteins | sample 8027871 | NCBI WGS metagenome assembly JACKZZ01 (sample SAMN15724774, study PRJNA655200) | protist metagenome | isolation source: fluorescence activated cell sorting (FACS) single amplified genomes of... | place: USA: West Boothbay Harbor, Gulf of Maine | collected 2000-07-19
CAGCAGGATTTTGTAAAAGGCGAGCCAACTCGGGTGGGGGAACCATTAATAAGTTGCAGCACGAGTACTAGTAGCACTGCAAAAAAGTTTAACGTAACCGGCACGCTGGATGTGTTGGAGGTGGACCCCCAATCCTCATTGGAGGAAGAAATAGCAGAATGGACGAAATTAATGAATGAAGGAGGCGTTCCAGAGGCGGCCAACAGCATGGGCGAGTTTCAAGAATGGCTGCGCCAGATACCGGGGATTGATGAAGCTACCGCAATAAGCAATGTAATATTTTTTCACGACATAATATTAATAATGGATCATCTAAAGACTAGGACTAAGTATTAGTATTAGTTCTCAATTTTGTAAATTTGTTGTAATAGGTAATCAACTTCATAGAGGAAGACAAATATGACATCGTGGTGTTCGATACGGCACCCACCGGGCATACGCTGAAGCTCCTCAACCTACCCTATATCCTCGCTCAAGGGATGGAGAAGCTGCAGTCGTGGAACGCCCAGTTGTGGACCTACTGGGACCTGTTGCAGGGGTCGACCACCGCGAGCGACACTAAATACGCGATGGAGAGCCGACTGGGGGAGTATAAGGCGTCCATGGACAAGATTGGGCGAATGTTACAGGATGAACTGAGGACGCAGTTCGTCACGGTCTGCATTGCAGAGTACCTGTCGGTTGCGGAAACCGCAAGGCTGCTCGCAGAATTGAAAGAAAAAGAAGTGAGGGCAGGTATTAATAATATTAGTACAATTAATATAGCCTAAAGTGATTCTGAAGCTCTTAGTAGTCGAATTTTAAAACTTAATATTTCAAAAACTAGCCTCACAAATTCTAATCAATATGACAAAGAAAAAGAATGCAACGGTTTTCTTCTTCTGAGCATAATGATATTCAGGTGTCCGATGAGAATTTTCAGGTATCGTAATATGTAACCAGCTTTTGCCGAAGCTGGAATTGAAATCGGAATCAATGGTGGCAACCGACCAAGACTCTCAAACTTCTCACCGTGCGCTGCGTCTAATCAAGTCCCGGAACGCGATACAACAGAAGTATCTACAGCAACTCCACACGACGCCAGGCGTAAAAATGGTAATTCCCGTGGAACTGCAGGACCGGGAAATAACTGGGCAGGATGGTCTGCTACATTTCGCCGCCATGCTCCTGCAAAGATCAAATCTCACTTTCAACGATGTCTCTAGTTCTCGCAAAATGCCTACGAAATCTGCTTTTGAGGGCGGCGCCCAAGCTGGCCGAGGTCAATTATACCCTGAGCTGGATTTCGAAGCCATGAGACCGAAAGTTTTTCCCGTAGGCTTAAGTGTAGAGGTCTATGGGTTGTCTAAGACGCCGCAGTATAACGGAGCGGTGGGAGTCGTAAGGAGTTATGATGAGAAGACGGAGAGGTACTTTGATCTACTCTATTAAAGTTTTAAATATTAATTATTAAAGTACTGATACTTATTATTATTTTGAGGAGACTATATATTTATTAGTGTCACTTAATATTAAGTAAATAATTATACTGTGTGTGTGTGTGTAGGCCATATTATTAATCAAGATTCAAGGCGCAAAACTCTTACAATTATTATTTTTTATCAACCTCTAAGACTCTCTTTCCATAAATAATTAACTTCAAGATATGGAGTGTTCCTAGAGCACCTCCCTACTCAAATGGGCGTGCGAAAACTACTGGCCTTACGACCAGTGAACCTCCGCAAAGCCCCCACACACTCTCCGCTGATGTCAGACCCAGATATGAAGCAACTAATCAACAATCCAAAGCTCTGGGATGCGTTCATGGAAGTAAAAGCTGACCCTGCAAGAATGAAGAAGTACATGGATGATCCTGACGTAGGGCCCCTGTTGGAAATGGCCAGCCGGAAAATTCAGGCATACCAAAAACAATGCGGTGCCTAAGGGGATGTCAATGTATTTGTAGTATTACAATGATCTAGAATCTAACATGGAGGGAGAATAATGAGTCTTAATGGTCACTTTATTAGCCAATTAATATTAGTTGAAATCTGATTCAGATTATCCTTTTTCCAAGAAAATATCGATTTGTATACTTCTTCTTAAAGAACGTGATCCTCATTTCTATCAAGTAGCTCCTTCATTGTACAGCAGGTTCCGTGTAACATTTTCTCTCCCATGGGATTACACATAAAAGAAAACACTTGTGTCAATTTCTTGTATACCTGAGTATCTCGAAATGTATAAGATGATTTTCACCTTCAAATTTGTAAGTTCAGTGGCAATAAAACGAATATCTCTCATAATGCTTCTTGTTCACTGTTTTAGTTGTACTCTTAAAGCGTCACTTCTATCCCAATGTGCGCTATGTCGAATACATCATTCTGTTTTGTGAGACCTGTAACTTTCAATCTACCCCGTGATTCCCTCTTATTACTATATCATTGTTTGTCACTTATGTTAAACGTTCAATTCTTTTTTATCACACGGAAAAACCTTAATTTAACTGAGGCAGGCTTCGATTTGTATGAGAAAAAAAAGAATAATATCTATGTAGCTATTGGTCTTGTTGAAAGTTAAACTTCTTATTAGATTAATTTTAAAATTTAATAATACAGGATTTATTAAATATAAATTTTTTCAAATTTTAACATAAATTTTAATAGTTCGTAAATTATTTAATCAAGTGTATTAGTGCCAAATGTCGTCTGTGGCTGCGAAGCTGCGTAGCTTGTACGAGGCTGAAGAGTCTGATCACTCCGACGCGGAGTTGTCTGCCGAGGGGAGAGGGAAAAAGCGGTCGGCCCAGCAATCAGCCACAACAGTGACCGCAGATTTGGATGGGTGCGATGCTGCGTCTCTTTTGCCGAAGGAAAAACGGCGTCTGAGGCTGAGGCAAGACATTCCCATGCTGGTACCAGGGTCGAAAGTGAGCCGGAAAGATTCAGTGCTGGGACACTCACTCAACAAGAATCTCAGAGATGAAGCTTCTTTTAATGAAGAAGAAGAGGACTCGTTGGAAGAAGAGGAATCAGCGGAAGAAGAGGGCTCTGCTGAGGAAGAGGAAGAGGGGTCTGCATTGAGCGAAGCAAGCACAGAGGCCAATGAAGAAGAAGATAGCGGTAGTGAATCTGATGAGAAAAGTTCTGTGGAAGCTGAGGACGAAGAAAATGGCACAGCTACTAGTACTAGTACTAAGTCGAAATCCTCCTCCCTGAATATCAGCAAGTCACTGGAGAAGCAATACCAAGAAGCTATGAACACTGAAAAAATGGAGGCTATTGAAAACGCAAAAAGAAGGAAACTAGACGCAAACCGAGGAGCGGAAATTAACCCGATGGCCGTAAAAAACCAATTGAAACTACTACGACAGATAGAAACCTTCCGAATCCATTTGGAACCGTGTTTGAAAGCCCTGGCGGGGTTACCATCATCCGAATCAGCTAGTTATAAAGAAATAGAACGCGAGGCGGATGAGACTCTGAAAACGCTGCTAAGACTTCAGAAATGCATCGCGCCACCGCAGTTTACGGAGGCCCTATTAAAGACTAATGATACTCGAAAAATTTCATCTGATGGCGGCAATTCTTTGGTACAGAAAACTGCATTTTCCACTTCCTACTTCAGCGAGGTAGCTGACTCTGTTTCGCGCAGTCTGGATCCTAGCAGCGGGAAGAATAGCTTCAAAGTGCTAGATCAGAGCATTGGAAGTCAGGTGGAAGCGGCCTTTCGAGATGGAGTAAGCTGGAAAAGCAAGGTGCACCCAAAAACGACCCAGCCAATAGAACGAGACAATGCTGTTGAGTCTACTACAAGTACTATTAATAAATCGAATCAGATTCTTGACCTCTCCACTTACGACGACAAAGAATTCTATATGGCCATGCTTCAAGACATCGTTTCCGGTGGTAAAGCGGCTGGTTTAGACGATGATGACGACGCAAACGACGAGGAGGAAAGAAACAACGAAACACTGAGGGCGCTGCAATCCAAAAGAGCATTGAAAAAAGAGAAGTCCGCGCAAAATGCTGATTATGAAAGAAGGGCTTCCAAAGGGCGCAAAATACGATATGTTCTCATCGAAAAGCTGGCAAATTTTATGGCAAGTGAACCCAGACCGTACGATGAAGAATTTCCAGAAGAAGCGGTTGATGGGCTTATGAAAAGTCTGTTTAAGAGCTGAAAAGGTCTTGTGAGTGTATCTAATTAGTAATGAAATTGAGGTTACATACGTTTAATCTAACATGATTAAGCATTCATTTATGAAGATAAAGATATAGTTGACATTAAAGCAATTAACAACTTGCCTGAAGTCTGCATGAATAAATTGTTGATAGAATTGAATTTTTTTAGTACACAAAAAGCATCTAAATTTCCCACACCATTGAAGCACAATTTTTAAGACTACAGTGTTCTTTTCGGTTTTCTGAATGAAGAGATAATGCATCGGGAGAATGAATCGAGAGTGGTAATGCATTTTGCATAGGCATATTAAATTTCAGTACTTGACCCTCTTGTAGCGATGCACGAAAATTTGTATTCTAGTAGTTTTAATAAATTTATAGTAAATTTTATTTTTTTCGTTATCGCAATCAAATTATGGAATATGACATCAATATAAATAATTTCTCATATATTTCTAAAATTAAAAATATAATATCTCTTGTAATAATTGCAGACCTAGAAATATACTATTATTATTAATTACTAGTGAGTTTATAATACTTGGTCCAGCAATTCAACTTTAATTTAAATATTATTGACTAATATTAGAGATTCCAATAAATTTATTAATTTGTAATCTAACTATTAATAGAACAAGTATGATACCTGTTTTCCTAGAAACTACTATTATTTTCGTCTTCATTCTCTTCTCCGACAAAGTAGCCGTTTCCGCCGGTCGTAGTTGTGAGACTCTATACAAGAGTTTAGCTTTCTCCTGGTCTCCGCTGACGATAACATACGATTATGTGGAGCTCGCGTCCTCCCCGTTCTCCCAGTTTCCAAGCCCTGTGCAGGATATGTTGTTAAAAAAACGTGTGCTTTCGAGGAAGACATCTTCTTTAAATCCCGATATTAGTACTAGTAGTAGTAGTAGTACAGCCTCAGAGTCAGGACCAGGACCAGGACAGCAACACTTCTTCGTATCTGAGGAAGTTGTAAGCGTCTACCCCTCCAGCACGGAAGGCTACGCTGCGAAGTTTGCGGGGTCTCGTTGGGACACCGAGATCATGCAGCCTTTCTTGGCTTTCTGGCAAAAGGCTTTAAGGGTTCGCCGATTCGATGGCGTGAGTCAGAAACTATATCCCAATTTCCAGACCGATTCAGCGGCCCAGACGCTGCGGCAAAAGGCGGTTCTTTCGCAGACGGCGACAGACCAGGAATGGGAAGACGCCGATCGAGTGTCAGATGGCACAACGGTGATTGGCGCTCCAGTCCCGGATTCCGATTTTCATCTCTTTATCACCTTCGAACTCGAGTGTTCTGGAAAAAAATCAGCGTTTCACTTTAATGCGGGGAAGGATCAGTGCGGAAGGCCGGTGTATGGACATCTTGGAGTGTGTACACGGTTTCTGCCTGAGTACACACCAAACGCGGGCTTGAAGTCACGGAATCCAAGTGCAGTGTCCTATCGAGATGCCTCTACCAATTACGAACCAATGTCAAAGCTGTCCTCCTCCGATGATGAATATTACCTGAACTATCTGGAAACTATCGATCTGGATTTACTAGGATCAAGCAGCAGCTTTGAACGCGGTCGTGTGTTAGCATCGCTTCATGCAGAAATGTTTCATTTGCTGGGAATGAAGCGTTCTCACTGGTTGAATTGGCGAAACTCTACTACAGGTGCAGAGACGGTAGATAAAGAGACTAATGTCTACACCTATTCTTGCCGGGACGATTCGCAAATAGATCAACCAGGATCGGGGCCAGACATCAAAACTTTTTACCGTAACCTATTTCGTGATTCTACAGTGAGTATGACGGATCAAGTATTGGGAATAAGCTCCACGTATAACGGGTTGCCGGCTGACAGTTGTCATTGCCCAACTGAAGTCTATGCGCCGTCGGCAAGTAATCTCCAGAACTGTGTCTTTTTTAGAAAAGGGCATTTTCGGAGCGCTGCGAAATGTGTGATTGTGATGAAGAGTCCAGCGGTATTAAATTTAGGTTGCAGTTTTTGATCTTTATTAATTTTTTCAGAAATGAATCTTGATAGAATTAATACTTTATTGAATTAATATGAAAACTACAGTTCAACTAACTAGGCTTTGTAATTAAGTACTATAAATTACTAGGTTCTCGCCAAAGCTAGGGCCTATTTCGGGTGTGATTCTCTTGATGGAATGCCCTTGGAAAATCAGGAAAAAAATGAGTGCGACCCTGCTTTTGGGGATCATTGGGAAATGAAGAACCTTCGCGGGGAGATAAATACGGTGAGAATTTCGAGTGCGGACAATTTACCATTTGTATCCCCAATGAGTTTGGCTGTTTTGGAGGATTCTAGCTGGTGGAAACCTGATTACTCTATGGTGGAAGGCAACAATTTGGTGAAAGGGAGGGAATGGGGGTACATATATTATTTACTGTGGCGCACGCGAACAAGGCTCTATATTGCTTTATTTCGTACGACTAAGTTTATTACAAGTTACGATACCCACTTGTATTATTGATAATTATCGACAGTTTGTGAACTAATATTTAGTTTTTAATATTATCCTGGTAGAAAAAAGAATTATCTAGGTACAAGCTTGGGTGCAATTTCGTAACTGAGAAATGTATTCTGGGCGACAATGTTGGTACGCCTCGAACCACCTCCTTTCCGCAGCAATTTTGCACGGAGAAGCAAACGATAATGGAGCAGCCCCTGAATTTCACTTCTTCCTTGTCCGCCTCGGACAACAACGGAAATGGCCTAGTGAATTCGAAATGTAACCCTAGGCGTACCGCCAAATTCACATGTGATGGCAAGTACGAATCCGCTGCTTTGGTACACATCCTAGCCTTGAGCTCCTCCAGTGGACACGCCTGGTCGAAGTATAAGGAGGACACGAGTGACGGGCAGTATCTGATCAACAACGGGGGCATGTTCGAGGCAGAGTACTGCCCCATGTTTACGACACCCCTTCAGGATCTAGCCTGGGAAGATGGACTGTTATTAAGTTCCAAAACTTCCAAAGTTTTGGATCACCGCCCCCCCCCCTGGGAGCGGCGATTTAGGGGGCGTGAGTGGGGGACGGTGCTGGATCCCGGAGGAGGAAAATGGTTTAGGAGGGTCTTCTTCAAAAGAAGAGGGTCACGGTGCGAGACCCTACTTAGGCGCAGATAATGCATTCGGCGAGATTTCGGGGTCTCGGTCTCGCTGTTTCGATTCCACTTTTTCCACCGGGGATGTGTTGGATGAAGGGCGTTATTTCCCATCCTCGATTGACAATAATGACAATATCGGACCCGGGCCGCCCCGCTATGGTCCCCTCTTGGGCGTGAAGGCGAGTTGTTATGAAGTGGAATGCTTCGAGGATAACACTGGCTATTACATCTTCGGGCGCGTGAATAATCTGGATTTTCACTCCAGATCTTCTAGAACTTTGCTGAATGAGTGCAGCGTGAACGGGGGCGGCGCGACTACTAGCGTCGCTGGCAAGACGGCACTCGGCGAACGTACTACTCCCCAGAATTTCACCGGGGGTGGTGGGTCCGTGACGACGACGTACTACGGCGGAGTCGACTGTGCACCAGTGGAGTTAGTCTGCGATGAGTTGGTTACTACTAGGTCAACAACCAATTCAATAATAAATTTTGGGCCACTCTATAATTCGCATGAGAGTCAGACGCTGAGCCTAGAAGAAGACTACACTCCCCCTATAAAAACGCAGATTCTCATGCCACTGCATCTACCCTTAGTCGCAGTCAGCGCGATCAACTCATTGCATTTGGCAAGGGACGGAGGTGCAACTTCTCAGGGGCAAATGTTTTTGGACGCAGTTTTTATTCCAGCAGTGTTACAAACTCTACGGACGCCCGCAGTGTCCACACTAGGCACAACGTTGACTAACCCAACGCCCCTTGCTTCCGATTTACGGTTTCTCTCTCCGATCTCTGCAATTCCAATCAAGGAATCCCCAACGGTATACCAAGTGAGTTTCAACTTTCAGCTTTCGCGAGTTCCCTCAGGGTTGGTTGCTACGAGTGTGACTGCCGCTTTAGTGCAATCTGACGACGTCTCAAATTCCGATTCCCATCCTAAATTTTTGTGTACTTTAGCGCAAAATTTACGGAGCAATCTCGCCACCACGTATTATTCATCAACATCCAGTAATAATGAATCAGCGAAAGCAACCAATAATTTCTGGCCGTGGGTACGGGTTGCATCTCCGATTACCCAAATTCCCTACACCACGTCCACTACGACCACCACAACCTCCACAACCGCCCCCGGCACAGGAGCTCCCTCTATTTTTTGGACGAGTATCAACGCTTTGAATCCAGTGGGGCCCTGTCGGGACGACCCCGAGTTCCGAGATCCCTTTGACAATGTGTGCGGTTTTTGGGCGGGGGAAGGAAGGAAATGTTTAGCTTCGGCAGATGCGGTTTTCGCTCAGTTTTCTCCTTGGCAACAACAGCAAGTGAAATGCGCGTGCCCGATTAGTTGCGGGCAGGATTTTGGAAGTGAGAGTTGCAGGAAAGAGGGGGTGTGTTTGAGACGGTGCGAACACTATCCAACGAGAAAGGTTGAGCGAGACTACTTGCTCAGGGTGGGCGTTATCGAGTCGGTGGCAGAGATAAAGGGGGCCCACTCTCATCCGGAAGGAGCGATGTTCTCCGCCTGGGATTCCATTCCCAACGGATGCAGTCTTAGCTCAGCTGGTAAATCCCCCTCCGGAGAGCCGGCGGCATATCATCACCAGTGTGTAGGTGATTTGATTGCGTCGCCGCGAAATCGGCAGTGCCAGGCAGGGCTTTGTCCGACTGGGAGATGCAAGTCTGTTCATCAGCCTGCTTCGGATACAGAGCTCCCAACTAGTAATAGCAGGTCCAGATTAAATTCCTCGCCTACAAGGGGCGCCGCCTCTATTCTGCATCATTTTCGAACCGTAAAGAAACGGGGTATTTGTCCTCACAGTTATGCGGGTAGTAGCAGTGGGAGTGTTGGTTCGGCATCCAGGTTCGGCTTGTGCTCCTCCGCACCAGAGACGGAGTCGGTAGATCGCGGGGATGCGGGCCTCTACCCCAGTCCGGACGCACTCTGTCCAGATGATATGCAGTGCGGCTACAGTGATCGGGACTATGTGAAGCCAACAACAACATTGCTTACTACTAGTAGTAGTGGTAGTAGTACAGTAACTCAGACTGAGAGGAGGTTTTGCCCTCATGGAAATTGTGAACAGGCGCTGGAGACAGACTTCCGATTTTGCTCGTGTAGCTGGCACTTTCTCCTAATGCTGTACGACAATCGGTGGACGCAGTGTCCGGGGACGGTGAACGCAGCGACTGAGTTCTCTGCAGGTACATTGGCAGAGACCTCCTCATCCCTCTCTCATTCCTGGTGCACCTATTTCGGGGAAAAAGAAATCTGGATGAAGCCCTTCGTTACAAGCTACGTTGACTTCATGGAGCACACAACCGCGAAAAAGTTCTACGCAGTTTTGGAAAAATTCTCTGCCGTTCCTGGATTTAATGGTGTACAATTAGCTACAAAGCACAGTACGCATTCGGATTCCCAGTGGGATTTCACCGCTTTTTGTACGGTTCACCACCAACCTAATTATGGAAGTTATTCAAGTGGGCACCGCATCAACTTGGGATATTGGGGGAAGCGATGGGAAAACGGGATAAGAGATTATTTGCAGGAGGGTGGTAGTGGGCCGGTTGTCGTGCAATTAACGAAGTGCGTTTGGCAAGGCGGCGGTAGCAGTGGGGTTGCATTGGCTGGGAATGGAGGATTGCACGGGCGAATCAGTTTGGAGTACAGAATAGGAACGGTGTCAACGAGAGAAGCTTTGATACAGAAAATGTTAAGCGATGATAACAATGTTCACCATCCCATGGCAAATAACGACTACGTTTCTGACAAAGATCCCGGACACAGACAGTTTATTTCGAATCTAAACTCCAATCTAGATGGAGCTGCCTCCTACGCAAAGAGATACGGACCAGAGTCGAGCAGTTATTCGGGCGGAAGTTCCACTTACACTAAAACTAGCTTCCGGTACAAGTTCGCCACCTACATTCTGAATTCAATGGCGGGACCGCATAACGCAGTCGACATTAAGATTCACGACGGACTCAACAGGGCTCCTGATTTCGTTCGCGCAATGCCAGGACTGAATGCGACGGACAAAATGCCTGCAGAGGCGTTAATAATATCCACTAAAACTTCGCCAGGAGGAATGAACATTGGTTTTCTTGGTGGTTTCTGTAACTGGATGTCGAATTCAGCTAATTACAAAAATGTAGGCTCTGACTTCACTGCTGCCGTGAATAGCTTCAAAAGTGAAACTGGTTCGAGTTTGGAGATTTGTGGGGGATCCACAGAATCGGAAAAAAGAAAAACGTGGAGAAGCAATATAGAAATGGCGGATGGAATCGAGATCGTTTTTCATGGAGACTCGGGCAGTGGCGGCGCGGAAGCCACTACTCGCGTTGTCCCAGGTTTCCTGTCAGCTGGCGTGAATTATGCGACTAGCATAGGGGATAGAGGCGGGGCCGCGGTGGTGAGTGGCAGCATTGACCCCTTTGAAATCGCTGATTTTCGAGGCGCAATGGAAGGCGGATCAGTGGGGAATCCTACTGGATTCGGAACAGTATTTTTGCATCAGCCTGCAATTTCGACGCAAAAATTTCTAGAAGAAACAAACGAGACGAAAGAGATTAGATGTGAAGCTTCCATCTACCCTCTCACATGTCGAACATCTGAGCTGTTCTTGGACTCAAATCTCATCTATGTTAGTAATCCTAGTACCGGAAGCCATTCGTGCTGTATTTCGTCGGACTCAATGGGTGAGTGTCCTCTTGGTGCTAGTTGCACGGTGGAGTGTCATGGTGGGTTGAAATCTGGTACGCAGGCACAGGCTTTTTCTTTCACTTGCACACCGAATTCAGTGGGAACCAAGGCGAACTTTGTGTCGGACTTAAGTGGAGGAAACAAACCCGTAGCGGTTTCTCATAAAACGTTACCAGCGTGTCATTTGAAGTCAGAAGGCTACGTCACAAAGTTGACTTCGATTGCAATTAGCGGGACAACGTTGACGATGGCGAGTGGCCTTATGACGAAGATCTCGGATCCATCATCGGAGGAATACGCCACCTTTAAAGGCATTGTAGAATGCAGTTTCGGTCGGATGGTTGGCGGATTGGGATGCGGAGATGTTTCTTTGGTAAGTACTAATTTTGTGAGGAGGGAACTGGCATCGTCGTCCTTGGAAACCGCTTTTGAAGGGGCCTCCGAATCGTCATCGAAACGCTCTTTGAGTGGCACGACACAGGCCACTTTCACATTGAATTTTGAACTCTCTTCAAAGTCTGATTTTTCAGACTCGGCAATTTCTAACGCCGAGAGCATCAAATCAGTGCTAAAGTCGGCCGAATTTGCTACTAAAATAAAGACGGACTTGGGTTCTTATTTGGATTCCGAAACTGCTCGACAGAAGGCTTCTCTCGGTCCGGCAGCCACTGGAGACACTGCTGGTTTTCTAGATGCGTTTACTCCCGGCGATGCAAGTACGCTAAACGGAGATTTCGCGGCAATTTCCTCCAATGAGGTGACTTTAACAATAAATACTACGACGGGTCACACTACAGCAGAGAGGGTAGCTGAGCTTGAAGTTTCAGCGAACGCGATTCCACACCCAAATCCACTCCTGAAGGAGGAACTGTCTTTTCTTTATCTCAACTTTCCAAGCATATTCACCCCTCCCCCTTTATACATCACCACCTTATCCACCTCTCTTTTCTTGCCTGCGATTCCAAACGACACGCAACTCGTCGTGAATTCTGTTTCTGGTTTCTCCGTTGATGACTGGGTCGTGATTGGGGATGACGCCAGTTATTCACGCACATTTGATACCTCTTTGCTGACCCTTTTCGAACCGAATCGTGTGAGACATGTAGTGAGTTTACTAGAGCTGTATCACCCACTAAGGAATTCTTACCCTTCAACTACGCTAGTGAAGAGAGTAGACTCCGGGGTTTTACCAATGAATTACGCGACGATCTATGCCGAGATTGCTAGTAGTAGTAGTAAAGCAAATAATATTACTAGTATGTCATCATCAAGCCTCGACGTGAATTCTGGAAACAGGGGTGATGAACCATTACTTGTAACTATGGCATCGGCACCTAACAATTCTATGGGCACAATATTCCTCATATTATTTCTTCTTTGTTGTGCTGTATTGCTTTTTGAACACAGAGATGTCTTCGTAAACAGGGACAAAAGGGCCGCACTATCAGAGAAATTGCAAAAGATGGTTCGCGCCACCACAAGTAGGAGATTCAAAATAAAAAGTCCAAAGAAAAAATTCATTAGCGAAGCGTCGGCTCTCCCCAATTTAGACTCTAATAATAGTAATATGGAATCTGCCGATGCTAGCGTGCAAAATTTTTCCCAAAAGTTGACAACAACTCGTTTTTCATTAAATAGTATGGAACTGTCTGCTCCAATCGAACCCGATACTCAGGGGGTCAGAGCATCATCGATTTCGAATCCCAAACGAGGGAGACGGAAATCGAGACTGAATAAAAACAACGAGGCTTTCATGGGTTCCATTAAGCTGCAATCGGAGAAGGGTGGCAGTACTGAGGCGTCATCATCTGAAGTTCGCTCTCCTCTGACGGCCTCAAGTCGAGGCTGGCACGACACCTACGACGCCCATGCCTTGGAGCAAAAGGCTTTTCGAGGATCGACTGCAGAGAAATCGTCGAGTAGAAGAGGGAGTATTGGTGAAGAAGCTTTGCCTAGGGCAGAAAATTTAAATTTTCTGCCCAAAGTCAGAGGGGCCAAAGAAGCACAAAGTCCGGCGGTGCGGCAAGCGTCACCGGTGCGACGTTTCTCAAGTCAGGAATGAGACGGTTCAAAATGTTGTCAAAGTCCCATAGACTGTAGTACTAAATTTTAAAATATTAGATTTAGTAGTACTAAGAGCCTCTTGACTGTAGTATTAAATAATATTATTAGAGTATGGGATGCTGTGAGGCGCCTTTTCTATATTCTTTTGGTGTTTCAAAATTTGAGAATTTATTTTAGAGCTCGATCGAAAAAGCGCGCTATCTCATTGTATGTGCTTTATTTAAAGGTGTGCGTGGAAAATGTCTGAGGCGAAAATTGCTACCTTTTAGTTGTGCGAAAAAGAGAGACAAAGCGCAGCGGGGATTTAAATTTGAGAATTTGGATGGCATGGTATTGCAAATTTCCAGGCCGGGATGGCAAGAGGTACGGCTCTAAATCCAAAAAGTATGGCAAAATGCCATGCCGCATCTCAGAAGTGTATTAGATAAATTTGTAACAGTTATCGAGTAATCGTTTCAAATTTTTTACTACTAGTAAAGTTGAAATTTGCTAGGAATAATTTTTACAAGATGGCTAGTGGTGTTTAAACTTTATAGTGCTAGTGAAAACAATCTCAAGCGGTTATGAAGGATCGATAGCTTTGGACGATTTGGTTTGTCCCAATGGAGTGCGTAAAGTGTTCAATTTAATTGAAATTTCACAGTTTATTTTAATTTTGAACTTGTTGAAAAGATAAATCACTATTATGTTCATAACTAAATTTCAAGTTCGAAAATCGCAAGGATCTTTTTGTTGCTAGCTCATATAATACTAGCTTAGTACTAGTGTGGATTTAGGTACTACGTATAGAACATATTAATAAAGTTAGTTTGAAATATTGTAAAATGTTTATTTTAATTCGCGACTGAGATTTGGGACGGAAATCAAGTATTAATAGGAAATCAAGTAATAATCTCAGACCTAGTAAAGTCTCATCATATTAGAGAGACCTAACTAACTAACTAAACTAATATATGCAAGTCCTTGGCACTGCTAAGTCGGGAGACGACCTCCCTGAAGTGTCTGTACATTCGCTCCCATACAAGATTCAGTACGATGGCCCTGCTAACGTTCGTCAATTTTTCATCCCTGAAGACGATACAGACGACCCCAGTGTGAAACGCGCCACTTTCCGCGGAAGAGAGCTTTGTGGAACGGCGCATGGACTCTTGCCAGATACCCATAGAAAGGACAAAGAAGAGGATTTACGATATTTATCCGCAAATAATAATAATTTCTATGGTCTTGTTCTCAGTAGTAGTTCTCAACAAAAGGATAATATTATTAATTCAGATTATAATTCCACAGAAATTTGGGAAGCGTCTGGGCGGTTCTCGGGGATAACGAACTGGTATCACGGCCGGAAAGAGCATGAGCTTGACGAGTGGCCTCAGGGAATGAATCTAATCCATTTGATAGAGAACTCATTGATGAGCTCGGTCAGAACGGACAGTGAGGAGCTTGACGACGAGTACGACAAGGAAGTGCGGGAAGTCTTCGGGTTGTCGACTTAACTTTAAACACCATCAAGTGTTGCTCTATTATTATTAGTATTATAATAATAAAAAGTAAATATATTAAATAATATTAAATTTATAGCCTACTGTATGATCGCTCAAAATGAAAAGTGTCACAGTGTAGACTCTATATATCGCTCTATAATAATAATTCGATTAACCATGCAGTTTTCTGAGACTCCAGCGATCATATCAAGGCGAGTGAAACTGGCTGTGTTCAGACAAGAAGAAAGTTTCCTCTTCAACGAAATAATACTATAATACCTCATTTTAAAATCTTAGTTTATCTTAGTCTAGGCTGTACCAAGAATAGAATATTAATGAGGTATAATATCTCATTGGAGTGATTTATAATACTACCGGGAAACTTGTTCAAATGCACTGAGAGTGTCATTACTAGTGCAATGACTTAATTGAGGAATTGTGGGGACGATTTCATACTATCTGCAAAATAGGAATTATCCATGTGCAGTTGTGATCGTATTAGTACCATGGATCACTAGTAATATCTGTTACTGATTTTACAAGTAAAATTTTGTTTTTTTTACATACTCTTACAACCAGAGCGGAAAAAAAAGAAACATATTCGTGACGGGCCAGGTGAAGACGCATAATAACGAACCGTGATATGTAATCATCCTTGCCATTATTATTAGGTTATTGTGGTCGGTCGAATGGTTTGGATACTACTTGCATCAATAGGCCTTAATAAGAGATGATAATATGCTGCAGAATTTTTGGGACGAATGCTGTGATTGCACAACTACCTCAAAACTAAGAACGTTGACAAGTCTTTTTTTGAGCTCGAGAGGAGGATTAAATTGTGATTTTTTTGCGTTGAAATTTCAGCGAGACTAACACATCATCAAATTTTGGAAATTTTGCCAATATCTGCATGGCATGTGATTGATTTTTATTTCACGCTACGAAGTAGTACCACTAGCATCAGAACGTACTACTGTAACCTCGGCCCATTAATACTACTCCTCGAATGTCAATTATGAATGCCTTGAGTTTGAAGCTGTGGGTGACTTTGGCGTGGGGACATCTGGACTACTACCACTCGGGGCACGTATACCACTCGGGGCACGTATACCACTCGGGGAACGATGATTGGACTAAAAACGATGAATATCTGAATCTCTCTTTTGGTGAAAAACCGCTTGCTGCGAGGAAGAATGCAGCAGACGGGCTTGGAGCGATGCTGTCTTTTTATAGTCTGCAAGATGAGCTGAGGAAGGAATCATTGAATAATAATCCGCGGAGCTCATCATCGAATCCATGGCGAAGTGCGGCAGTCATGCAGAGGGCTCCAA
>JACKZZ010009763.1_pt1 | contig 15851 bp, 5 predicted proteins | sample 8027871 | NCBI WGS metagenome assembly JACKZZ01 (sample SAMN15724774, study PRJNA655200) | protist metagenome | isolation source: fluorescence activated cell sorting (FACS) single amplified genomes of... | place: USA: West Boothbay Harbor, Gulf of Maine | collected 2000-07-19
TTTTGCTGGTCGGAAAAAAGTTACATGCTATTTTATTCCGGGAACAGTTAAAATGCTGACCTTCAACATCATTCCATTCGAATTGAACTTTGACAAAACCTACAAGGCAGGTCAGAAACACGTGAAACAGGCTCCATTTTAAATTTTATTTTTAAATAAAATCCATATTGTGATGAGGTTAAGTAAATTATTTTTTCTTTTCCATATTCTTTTATTCATTTAATGGTGTCACTGTGTACGGTGTATGGTGTACAATGTACACGTCTTTCCTTGAATAATATAGGTCGAGACTCATACTCCACAGTTAAATATGCTGATAATACTCCCGTGTCACTAGCAGACACAGGCCAATTCACATTCAACGACAACATTGATGCAAACCAAATGGCGACACTTACCTCAAATATTATTCACGCTGCGATTTTTCAGCTAGACCCACTAGAAGTTAAAACAGAATTCCAGAAACGTTCAATGTTTGATGCGTTTGCAAAGATTGGTGGAGCCAGTGTTGTTGCAATTGTCTGCCTCATGCTGTATGGTAAGTGGGTAACAAAACCAATATTTCGTCAAGCTAGAGCTTTCATTCCCAACGATGATTCATTCAAGAGGCTGCTTCGAAAAAAACAAGAGGAATTAAAATCATTCAAATACAAACTTCACGATATGAAAAGACCTCTTGTGGAAATGGGTATACAATTTAAAGAAGACGCAATACTCAACAAACAGCGACAGAATGCAATCAAAGATCTTGATGAGTACTTACAAGACAAAGAAACCAACGAAATGATGGTGTTTTATAACTCGCTTAAAAAGGCTTTGTTAGTGAATCTTGACGATTTTGATGACCCACTTGAAAAAATTGATCTCAACACGTATTACGCCTCTGGCGGTCAAGCATACCGGAAGACAGGACTCGTACGAGCACATTCAGCGCCAAAAAATGATTCAAGTGTCGCAACTGCTCTCAATATGCTGTCCTTGAATGATATTGAGAGGCAGTTGAATGTTTTGTCAAATTTCTTGAGAAAAACTGGTAAGGATTTGGAATACGAGCTCACAATGGTTGTTAACGACAGAGAACATGGACGCCAACGAGATTAATTAACCAGATACGGTAGGCAACATACACATACCGTCATGGCTCATAGCATGCAACAAGCGATTGTTCTTTGGTGTTTATATTCTATAATTCTAAAATATATATACTTTTGCTCATCGGTCCAGAAAGCCTGTGCAGCTGTAGTTCCACCTATAAGCGCCTGCTGAGATACGATTCTTGCGTGCGCATGCTACATTATACTGTTTATCTGGTATAGCAAACAAAAACGTCCAGTCTAACGCATTTTACAACTCACAGGTCAAGAATCACTTCTCTAATTAATGTAACGAGTTTTTCTAAAAAAAAAAAAAAATAGACAGCAGTAAGAATGTACAGATTGAAAGTAGATGCGAAGCTATAGATGCTACGCAATTCTAAGAAAAGCGTCTTCTCTAATTTATGAGCCCTAATAGCTTTTCGACCCATCTTTCCTAAAAGTTTGAAGGTGTGATGTGAATATGAGAAGTGGATTGCTGGGGTGATGCGCGGTATATAATAACGACGCCCATTTGAATATTAGATAGTTTGGAAGGCCATAGCATAACTTACGAATAGTATAAGTAGATGCAGCTTTTTGCATCCTGGCGCATTGACGTCAAAGCATCTACTTTCAATTTGTATTTTCTTACTGCTGTCTCTTTTCTTTTAGTAAAACTCTTATAATTGACGTCAAAGCTGCCTGTTTGGAAATTGACCCACGATCTCCAACTTTCCACAGTTGCAGGCCCATTCGACTTCGCATAACACGATGAAGAGCTATGTGTCTACGGCATACAATCCAGTGGCGAACGTCATCATGGTGGTTTGGCTGACCATGCACATGAGCAGAGGGTTGATAATTGAGCATTTATTTGCCTTTTAGAGTTCACTACCAACGGAATATTTATTCGATTGAAAGCAACAGCCCACAATATCTGGAAATAATGGGCTGACAAGAATACACGGGCGTTTTTTAAAACTGTAATCCATGCTTTTTCTGGGTTAAAGGATGAAAGGCGGAGGGGAAGTCAGCACGTGTTAGTCTTGCAAATTATGAATTATCGAGCAAGGTCTGGTCAAAACATGTCTCGATTTTCACTTTTTACACTCACCGCACACCGCACGAGCAGCTTCAGCTTAAAAAATCTGGTTTGCTCCTTTCCAGGCAACTGCTTGCTGTCGATCGAGAACATCGGAGGGTGACAATTGGGACTTCGTCCTTATCGATAGTTCGGTAAGCGGGCCTTCAAAAGGCAACCCCCCGTCCCCAAAAGGTGGCTATCTTGAGCAGTCGCATTGGGGAGTTGAGATAGGAGGCGGTAGTGGATTATGGTTCGGCTTTTAGGGCTTGCCAAAGCAGTTTTTGCCCTGGTTCTTCTCCTCGCCGCGGTGCTAAGGATTACATGGATATCCCTGGGGTGAGAGAAAGCGCTGAGTATTCGATTTCGGAAGGCAGTGACGTCGTTTTTTTGAGACTGACATTTGGTATTTAGGTATGGAGGAATGTGGCTGTGCTATTTTTCAATGAAGCCATTCGGGCCTCGTGCAGCTGTGAATCAGGCTGGGCAAAAGTTTCGAGTGGCCTGGCTGGTCTACTATGGGATAGTATTTGGATACTCTTTCTTGGTCTGCATGTGTCGTGTTATAGGCACCACTCGCGCAGAATATTCGAATGAATTAATCATTATTATCAACAGAGGGGTAAGAGATTTTTTTGTATTATTATTTCCCGACACACGATCTCGTACGTTTACATCTCTTTTCAATCCTGCATGACCCCCATGCGGCACTGGCAAACACTCTCAAACTCTAAGTAACGTGTACACACATCAGACGGCGTTTCCAGACGTAGTCGTAGCATTAGTATCAGGTCTACTAGTTTCGCTGTCATGTCGCACCATTGAAGTTGGAGATGGCACGAGGATACGACCCACACCCACACCCACACCCTCACCCTCATCCCCGTCACACTCGGCAATACCTCGGATATTAGGATGGAACAAAGTCGTATTTCTGGCTCTCATTGGAGCTGTTTCTAACCCCTCACTCGCAATGTCCCCATTACTTGCCGGTGGAGCAGTTGCCATTTTTGTGTGGACACGGCCAGGGGGCTTGATTCGCCCTGCTACTAGTGATTTTGAGACACGCACACGCACACACAGGTGGCATGTGATTTTGGATACCACCACACGTGTTATTCTTTCAATCTATGTTGCACTTTACCTCATTTTTGTCTACACGGTTTTGATTGATTATTTACCAACGGCATTGAGCTCATTGAAGCAGACACATACACACCAGACACACCACTCACACACAAAACAACCTAGTCCCATGTTGGCGTCACTCGTTGGCATCACTCCTCGTATTATCTTAAATCTCAGTGGTTGCTCAGCGAATGCTGCAAATGCGAATACGAATACGAATATGAATACCCATCAAATGTGCACACAGGAGATGCCACTGATGTGGACAATTTCGATAGTAATAAATGTTATTTTGTACGTCATTGTAGTCTCAAGTGTGAATTTCAATTTTGATAGTGGCTCTTTTAAGAACATAGAATACGACATCGTTGATGTTGACGAGGAAGGACGACATTTAGAGCAGAGCGAAGCAGCAGCAGCAGCTGCTACATATGACATGTCCGGTGGTGGAATGACCGGTAGTTCTGTTCAGCCTTTGCAGGTGATAGATGAGCAACAAACGCAACAAACACAACAACAGGAGAGTGCAAGTGAAGTCGAAATCATGTTAAAACCCATTGCAAGCAGTAGGCACATGCAAAACTATGGCTCAATAGATCAAAGTATTGAAACAAGGGGTGCGGGTGTGTATGCAGGAGGCAGTATCATTAACAGATTTCATTTAGAACCAGACACGAAAGATGATATCGAACATATGTCAGGATTTATAATCTCAACAAAACATGCTGGACGAGGTGTTAGGGCACTTTCAAAGTGGACTCGTATCGAAACACATCTATTTGTTTCAGAAACATTATTAATCTGGTCATGTCGTGGGATACTATTTGTACTTGCGCTTTCTATGCCTTCAATGTCTTCTCTTGTGATGCTGGTAGTGGTATTTTTTGACATACTACGTGCTGGATTGACGGATTCAAGTTTTAGTTATCAAAGTAGCAGTCCTAAACGTGTTGTTGGGACTAATCTGATGAATTCGATCAATCAAACTGAAAATTTGCCATTTATTTGGCTATGGATGATGAGATTTTCAATCATCAGCTTAATTTTGCAATTTATTTGTGCAGTTCCTAGCCTTATAGAGGTTTTAAAACTCGGAACTTTTCGAAATGAGTATATTTTTCGATTTTTTGAAGTTGTTCTAGGGAATATGTCCTTCTCAACAATGCGAACTTCGAATTCAAATTTTGATTCAGACTCAAACTCAGGGATTCATTTAAATAGATTATCGAATGAATCATCGGATCAAGATCAAATGTTTAATTTGTGTCTCACCTGTGCCCTATTAGCCACCATTACTCTGTATAGTTACGCCATTTACATCAAGAGAATGTTTCAACAAAGACTGCATGAACTAGAATATCAATATCATCAAACACCTAATGATGCAAATCAGGCTTTGAGTGTAGATATAGCACCGCTTTTGTTTGCAGCTGTAAGAGCTGGATTGATTCTTCCGCTCATAGATTCGATAAAAACATGTGACTGGCAACATCTTCGTATTTTAAAGTCAGGGTCAAGATCTTTTAATGATGGCTATGGTCATTCGTTGTTGCATATAGCAGCTATATATGGACAATTAGCAGCAGTGAAGTTAATATTGCGACAAGAAACTATTTATCTGTTGAAAATTAGTATCCAAGAGCAAGAGGAACAGAAAAAACAAATGACTTCCAGTAGTGAAACACAGACTAAAGGCCCTCTGTGTAGTCGCAGTATTGCCAATATTGTCGATAAAAATGGAGATAGTCCAGTCCACCTAGCCCATAAATATAATCATAACAAAGTTGTTGCTCTACTTGAAGAGCACTGTAAAGGACTTGAATTAGCAATACCTCGTGTGCAGCATCAGCATCCAATAGGCGTAAAAACTGATGGTGGGGTAAATAATTCTGCCTCAAAAACTACTTCCATTCGGCAAAAAGATAACAATGACGATAGTAATGATGATAGTAATAGTAACAGTAATTCGCTGTCGAAAATGGTGGGAGGTCAGTGGGGAAAAACAAGATTTTGTCGCGAAAACACATATGTATGGGTGATGTGGAAATTTAATTTCACAATAGGAAAAAACTTTGCAGGTGGTGTGAATATTATTGGACTTGTCGGTCTGTATCTGGTCGGCACCTCGTCTGTCAACATTATACATGCAGGTTTTCTCCTTCTTTTTTTGTGCACACTAGTCAATACAGTGCATAAATTTAATTCATTAAATGAACATGGACACGGAGGGAACATATTGGGATATCATTTTAAATTTGGTTCAGATGCTGCTTGGAAGTTAGTTATGGTGTATTCGATGCTGATTCTGGTAATTTTATATGCTATGCGTGTCTGGTTACTCCTAATTTCGGGGACACATTTAGCTCACGGAAGATCTGAACATGGAAATGAAAATAATAAAAATGATATTGGCACAAATAGTGAAAATAGTTCTCTCTGGGAGTCATTGTTTCAGTATAATGCTGTCTTCTTTGTTGCTCTAATTGGTAATCATATTTTCTCAAAAAAACATCAAATATCGGGTTTATCCGACCAAGACGAGTTAAATGAGACATGTGAAGAAATAGATTCGCTCAGAAAACAACTCAAACAACACAGCGATCATGATCAAAATAAACAAAATATAAATCGAAAACAAAAGCGTGCTAGTGCTACTACAAAAATGGAATTTTCACAATTTTTGTACCAAAATAAAGATGGTGGTCGAACTAATCCAGAAAAAAAGAGAAAATATGATGTCAAACAGAGCAGGAAAAACTATAACAATGACAATTCGGTATGTCTAATTAGCTGGTGTTCAATAGTGAGAATTATCTGTGTAGTTGTATTGACATTTGCATCAGCATGGGAAACAAGTATTCTTGGATTAGGCTACTTATTGGTGGTGTTATTCTGCGTTTACACTCGGTTTGCGTTCAACAAAGTTGTTCAAATTTTGATTATATTGTACGCAATAGTTGTCTTTTGTCTTGTCTATATGTATCAATACAAATCTACGCGTATGTTTATGTCAACGTGGCTATCTCTCTCTCACCATCTTCGCATGTCAGTTTTTGGACTCAAAAATTATGCTCACAACTCTAATACTGGAATCGGTTCTCATCAACGTAAGGCTAGAGTTGATGTTAATATTTCATTGATGCCACTCTCACTGCATCTTCTTCCCTATCTTATTGCGTTGGTAGCAACTTTAATTGGAACATTTGCTGGTAATGGTCATTTCGGAAACTCTGATAATAGTCAAAATAGGGTCAGTGATTGTGATGACGATGAAGCCATTGATATGAACCGAAAACATATTGAAAAGACCAGTAAATCAAACTCATATGTTTGCCACTGTGTCGATAGAGTCAAAAATAGTGTTTTAAAAATGGTTCGATGGTTTTTGTTGAGTGTTTTTGTAGCTGTGCAGCAACATGGTGATGGTATCACATCACTTGTTACAGGGATTGTCGTCCTAACAAGTCCAACAAGAACACCAAATAGTGATAACTACAGCTACAGCTACAGTGGAAATCATTCATATCACAAAGATATTGATTCAGGTTCTGTCATTGGAATGGGTTATTTGACTATCATTTTTCTTGGTTACGGTTACCGATGCTACAGCTTTAACGTGATCCAGTGCCGGCGCAAAGAAATTATAACGCTTAGGTGGGCTCTGTGCGGATACAGTGCTTTTGTTCTTGTGGTGCGATATATTTTTCAAGTTGCACTAATTTCAGCACATGGAACACCAGCTTCCTGGTGGACAAAAGTATGGACAGGCACTGGACTTTTAAAGTCAATACCCTTTTCACAACAACAACATGCTATAAGACAAAACACGCAAACTCCAACACAATCGTTCATTCCAATTCTCAATGTTCTTGTTCCTGATCTTGTGATATTTGCTGTGACATCACTCTGCTCAATTATTAAAGAGCAAGATACTATCTATACTCGAATGTGGAAAAGTAAAATTGACTCAGATGATGCACTATCTAATACTGAAAACTGTGTGGGTATGAACACGGATCAAGAACAGCAGCAGTTTGAGTCTGTCTCTGGCCAAATTAAAAACTCACATTATGCGAAAAATAACGCGATAATAATCAGAAGCCATGATGAAGGTAAGGATGCTATGGTTAAGAATAGTGACCTCTCCCCCAGATATAGTCAGACAAATGCGAGTGAAACAGGCATGAAAGTGAATGCATCAACAAACAGTTTAGGTGCACTACTTTCTACGAATGTGACATTGTTGCCGATGAAAAATAATGCATATGGTAGCTTCGAAAGTTTGACTCATCTAACTGAAATAACAGTGAAAACCAAATACAGCACCGGTAGTACTGGTAATGGTAATGTCAATGACCGCAACTTATTAAGTGCAAGTGCTGCTGATACAACAGCACAGGTCTCGTATCAAGCTGCACCTGCACGCTCTGCACCAGATGATATCAAAAATGAGATGAAAAACAACACGCACACGCAAATTGAAAATGAACGCAAATTATCAGGATTTAAAAAAATAGACATACTTGATAAAAAAAATAATGTGCGTCAACACAAACGCGACACTCGAGAAAGTGTTTTTTATCATAGCAACGGATATGATTTCGACACAGATAACGATAACTATAGTCAAGTGGGCCATAACAGTAGCAATAATAATGACAGTAGCAAACCAAAATATGCGGCAAGTCTACTTGAAGATGTTTTTTGCATCGTATGGCAAAGTGAGCGCGTAAGTTTGAGTGTTGCAATGGTATGTCTCATTTTGTTACTGCTCAAAAGGCCTTTCTCTCTGAATGCAACCGTAGCGTCTGTTTTTCTCTTGATCTACGCTTTTGCTACGGTTGAACTAGACTCTAGATTCGCAAATCCTAATTGGTGCAGTTATTTGACAACACATTGTGCTCAATACTTCTCATGCTGTGCATTGTTTACAAGCACTACAACACGAAATTTATCGAATCCCACTCCGACAGCTGTAAATCGGAGATCTGCTATATTCAGAAGACTTTCTCCAATTCTTAAATCAGTTCTAATTGTGTCAATGATGGTTCAATATCTGCTATCAATATGTAATGCAACAAGGATTGTGACGCAAGTTCATAAAATTCTATGGCTTCAGCTAAATCCTAGTTCGCCATCTAGTGATTTGATATGGGATTTCCTGTCTGTACTTGCTGTGACGTGGTATGCGCACAAAGTAGATGCAAATAAAGATGCTGAATTGGAGTATACTACAAGCGAGACGAAAGTAAATCAGGAGAGATCGATGGAAAATATCAAGGATAGCAAAGACGATGTCAAGGATGACGAAAATAGAAGTGATTACAATGACAATGACAATGACAATGACAATGACAATGACAATTACCGTCAGAATCATAGTATCAAAAGTAGCGATACCGAATCTGGACATGATAAAGATAAAAATGGACAACACATGCAAAACCATTTGTTCGTGTTACTTTTGCTATCAGTTGAAGGGATCGCTGTGTTTGTCGTCATTGCTCTGGCTTCTTTGAGTGTAACATATCTAAATCAATCAGAAAAAGTGGATGAATTGGGCATAAATGTATTTGCAATTGGTTATGTTGCACTGGTTCTTCGCATGCTGATGTCTCCTGATCCAAGAGAGGATAATCTTAGAATAAAACGTAAAATGAAATTTGAAAGAGATACTTTACAAACACAGACACAAGCACATAGACAAACTACAGATTTGGAATATAACTATTCACATTCACCACATAAGAGTATCTCACGATGGTCACATCTGGTGCTGTACTCAATAATATGTCTTACAATCCAAGTTTTAACTTTCAATACAAACTATTTTAGCGACACATTTAGGTCAGACAACAACACAACAACTGCAACTTATAACTACGACCTTCTTACTGATAAAAGCAACAGCAACAACAACAGCAAAAGCGTAGGTGCACTGTACTTTTTTGAGGGTGATACCAATTCGATGTGGTTAGGCGTAATTGTGTTCCTGGTCGCTGAACTTGTTCTAATACTACAGGCTTCTCGTTTGTACGCTCGTGCAGTTGATTCATACTATCGTAAGCATCACGATATTGACCAGGTTCGAGCTAATCTTGGTACATCGTTGTGGGAAATGTCACTCTCAAAGTTCTTTTATGTGCGCCAACAAAAAGCTTCTAAAATATACAGTAAACTTGAGAATTTTGAAGGAAACATCAGTTATTTTGAGTCCCATAACGGTTCTGGGTCTTTAGTTGATCGCATACGTACACCGGAAGCAAAAACTCCAAAACCTCACACATTTGTAGATGAAGAAATTTGGCCTACTCCGCGCAATGCAGAGTTCGAAATTCGAAAGAGACGTGCAAAGACGATGTTTTTAGACTCCAGGATCGATGAAATACCACTACAAAAGCCTATTAATAAACAAGACTCTCATGAGAACCTCAAGGGTGCCAGTGCAGATGCTCAACCTGTACCCGACACAATTAGTAGTAATATTAAGAATGCAGACGGAATTTTTCATGTTTATGTTGTTCTGTCATCGGATCAAGATTCGGTTAATAAAATGCATATTCCAGGGAAAATTCTATTCATGAAGTTGGAAACAATTCTGCATTCAGTGATTGATAAAAATGGTATTACACTACGTAATGACAATGACAACATACATAACACGCACAGTAAAGTTGCCCCTTCTGCAGCAAGGACCAACCACAACCACAACTACAACCATAATACTAGGGATGAAAAGATAAAGTTCAAGAAAAATATTCAAGATAAATCAGGAGAAACAAAGAATAATAATAAATTTTTTGGCTTTGAAAATAAATTTACAGCTAATTTGGGAAACAATATAGCTGGTAGTATGATATGGTGCTCCAGTGGTTTGTCTGCTATATTTCAGGTCAGCTTTGTTTACGATTATATCAATGAACCGCTGATTCAACCATTGTGGCAGTTTCCAGCAAATGAATGGGTAAATGTAACTGTCAATGCCAATAATGCAATTCAAACATCAGTATCAGCCAAAAAAGAAATAAAACAAAAACACACACACTATGCTGTGGGATTTGGTCGGTGGTGGTCAGTCAACATGTTTGTCCGCTGTGGAATTAAGAAAGCAGTGTGGACGTCGAGTCCAAATGCAAACCACGCACTTGACACGGTAAACACAACTGCGACGGAGGGTGAAGGTATCCTTTTGGATGTCACAGATTCAATCAAAAAAATTGTCAGAGGTGAGAAAAAGCCCCTAGAATTTATAAAAAGGACAGATACTTTGAATGAGTCAAACAATGAAAATCCATCATCAACAATGAAAGAAGGAATTGTAGTGGTTTGCTTTGAACCTGGGTTTGAGAAACATTTCGTGACAAATAAAGTTAACAAAGATAACAAATTAGAAGCTGTAAATCCAAGTGAAAATAATAACAAAAAGATGAATGTAAAGGAATTGAATAATAATTATGGTGACTCAAAACATGGTCAGGACCATAAACTTATACGGCAAACAGGTAGTTCTATATTGAAGCAAAGAATGTGGCTGCATGTAAAATACAGTGTTTCTGGTGAGGAAGCAATGATTGTGTCCATTCCTAGTGATATTAAATCAACTGTGGAAGTAGAGTTTGACGCAAATGATGACGCATTATACCCAATTAAGGATGCTTCAGTATCGTCTACAACACCGTTTATTGGCTGTATTCAAAAGACATGTCGAATGTTTCGTCTCATATTAGCTTGGTGTCGTAGTGTTTGCATGTCTCATATAAATATTGCCATATCAGGTGGAGGTTATAGTGAAGAATCGATTCGTGCTCGACGATATAAATTAGCAATGACATCCGGTCTGGGGATGCTAGTGTTGCAAGTCATTCTGTCGCATACACAAAACATATGCTATTTAACGATTCTTCTAGGGTTGTGGATTCAGCCAAGTTTCGTGAAACTTTGTCCAACAATAGTATTGTTATGTTATGGTATGTGGCAATACCCTAGGCCTCGGAAGGGTTTTTGGCGTCTTTTGAGCTGCTATTATTGTTTTCTTATCATGATAAAGTTTGTTTTTCAACTGACATCATTCTGTGAGACTGATACAGGAAGTGGTTTCACATTATCTCCGGATCCACGTTGTGTCCATCGTGGATTTTTAAACTCACATCCTACAATCACTGGTGAATCAGATCGAATAAGCAGCATCACCATCAGCGGCAACGATAAAGATGATGTGCATCTTAACTCGCAAAGTGGCATCTACAAGAGTAATTTTGTGCTGGGATCCTGTTTTTGGGAACTGCTAGCCGTGTTGAGCATTTTACTTCATCGTCATGTGATGCTTCATAGAGGGCTGTGGGACTTTGACGAACTATACAGGTTTGGTCAGAAATCAGGTCAGAAATCAAAAGCTAGTCGAGATATGACAAATGCAAAGAAAACTGATATTAAGAATGAAATGGAAAGCAAATCTAGCAAAAATACTGAAAATGATAACGAAAATAAGGACTCCTTTGTGCATATCGCATTTTCCCGTTTAAAGGCTTACTTATTCCCTGGTCATCCTAGCAGTGCACAAAAAAACATGCTTCCAAAAGAGAGCAGCAATTATCTTAATGTAAGCCAAACCAGTGAAACAAAGGGGGATACGTTTGCAAAATTTTCTCGACCCGGAATTGATCTACACGCACCATGTTTTGTAATCGAATTAGTTTGCGCAATGATGATTATGCTAGGATATCCTGGATTAGTTGGTAGTGCCAAGTCTATTGAGGACTCTCTGAGTACCAATAGATTCTCTGGTGGAATGGTGTTGACTCTATTTGCACAAATGTTTTTTATCATTCTTGATCGAGTTACCAATTTGTTTGGTGGCAATGGACGATGGAGTGGTTGGCATGGCAAAATGGTCCTGCACCTGGTTATGGTGTGCTACTGGATGAATCTGATTGTGTTTTCGTGGCCAACGATGGGAAATAGGCCAGTTATTGAAAATCCCACCTTGCAATTCTTCTTTGCCCTCAAACTTGTATACTTTGCATTGTCCGGAGTGCAATTGCAGTACGGGTACGTGAGTCATACGAGGATATCGCAATTTCACAAGGAACCTGGTGTATATGCAGGCATACTTTTCAAAGCTTATCGAGCAATTCCGTTTGTGTTTGAGATGCAATCTCTATTAGATTGGGCATGTAATACGTCATCACTTGATGTCTGGGAATCATTTACATTGGACGACATCTACGCCAACATGTACATAGTTCAGTGTGACATTGTTTACCGAAAACAGAGGCGAAGGGGGGAACCACAGCCTAAATACAGAAAAATCACGTCTGGCTCAGGTGTATTTGTAATGCTTTTACTTGTTCTATTAGGACCTATATACCTGTTCAGCTCAGCCAATCCAGCGCAAGTGTCGAATAACGCACTACAAGCAACTCTTCAAGCTTCTATAGTGGGACAGCAAGGATCGTATAGTTTGTTCGAAATCCCTTCCGTTGCGAGTTTACGGCAAGTGAACGACATTGAGTACAATTTTATAAGCTCACAAGAGATCTTGCAGGCAGATGACAAACGATCTTCTCTGCAGTTCATCCAATTCAATTCATTTTCAGAAAGAATTTTTTCTATGTCTCCACCGGCGCTGTCACAAATTGTGAATATCCTACAAAATACTCGTGATTATCCAATGGTGAAGTTGCAGGTCAACCTGAAATTCACTAGACCAGGGCCCATCAGCTCAAAGGTTATACAAGGAGATCGGCGCCGTATCCTTTCCAAGGCAAATCGAGATGAGCTTAGTCAGCTTTTACTCACCAGTCGTGGGGATCTACCAGTACAATCTGGCAAGCGCAAGGCAGTTTTTCCCAATCTAATGCCAGTTTTCTTACGTTTGCCAGCCACTGGAGGGGTAAGTAGCATTGATACAGACTTTTTTACTTCTTTAGAGCTAAGTCTAGCCAGGGATGACACAAAATATCTTGAAAAAAAGAATACATCTGATTTAAGCATTGTGAACAGAGAGAAAGATAATTTTTGGTTCGTTTGCCGGAAGGGTTGGGCCAACATTGGCATGCCGCTGGAAGATGTTGCTAGCAGCACGGTAAAGGCTAATCGCAGCAGTCAAACACATAGTGATACGGAAGATGTAAAGAAGACATGTTCTGGTTTGTCATTCTTCACGGTATCTAATCCCATTTTTCCGGCACTTGGAGGTGGTTCTTACTCGATCGTTGGGTTTTACCTGGCAGTGGTCTTGACAATTGGCCGTTTCGCACGCCTGGCATTCTCTGGCCAACTGGAACGTGTGATTTATGAGCAGCTGCACGATGTGGATGATCTTGTGAGATATTGTGAAGTCGTATACATCGCTAGATTCAGTGGCCAATATGAGCTAGAAGAAGAACTGTATCGAAAGCTCGTCTGGATATTTAGAAATCCAGAACTTTTGCTCAAGTTAACTAGAAGACGAGATTACAAAAATAAACAGAATCACAGAAAAACAGAGTAATCTGTTTATCTAAGCTTGGCATTGCCATTTTTGCTTGCAATGCCAATATTGCTGCTGGGCGCGCCCGGTACTCCGACATCAAAATATTTTTCACCCCGCCTCGCCGGGCGCGCTAGGTACCATGCTTTTTTTGGGATAAAGAACTCGAAAAGTGGGCTAGCAGCATAGAGCCTTGTCAGTTATTTACGATGCCTGTCAAATTCATCACTGCATGTTTCATAAGAGACTTTGGACTTAAAGAATGTCGCTAACCTCACTGAAATGGAATAATAAGTGCCAGCGTTCAAGCAAAAACGGCTGTACTGCCTTTCTATCCATCTAGCTGTCATGCGCCAAAGCTTGGTTCTTCAATTAAACAATCTTGCTGTCATGTTCTTCAATCGTGTCCAATCTATGTTGATGAGCGCATGACTATGCTTTCTTCTGTTAAGTCTGCTCTTCATCTAACCAACCCTGCTTCTTTACAAGACCTCCTTATTCCTAGTTCTGTTTCTGCTATTGACTTCGCTGTTGCGGAAGCTATCTACTCATTCATCTCCTGCACTATGTCTGGTTTCCTATGACTCGCCGTTTCTTCAGCATCCTAAGTCCCCTCGTCTGTGGTTCTACTCTATTTTCCACTCCTTTCTATCGTATCTTCAATGCGTCTATATTTTCTACAATATGCACACTCTATGCACGCTCGTTACTTTGCTTAGATCCGCTTAGCATCTACGCATCTACTTTTACTCCGTTCTTTCTTGCTGCTGTCTCTTTTTTTTTTAGTAAAACTCTATAAATGCGCCAAAGCGGCATGAGCGCGGCTGCTTTGTTGCATGCACAAACGCCAGGCCATATACAAGATATATGCGCATACACCACGCGCATTTCGTATACGAATTATTTTTTTCCAAAATAGCATTCGTAGCGAACAAAATAACTAGATATCATCCTGGACTTGCTCTGCATGGTCTGTTATCTCTCCCTCTTGATGCACAGTCACAATATCCTACAATTTCTCCTTCAAAAGAAACAGTATGTCCCTTGCTTCGATGGCACCAATCAGCACACACCGAGCATACCGCTAGTTCGCCATCAAGACCACATTCGCGACAAGAGTACCTGCGCAAAATTTAAACCAAAATCTATGAGATTTTTGCAGCTGAAATAAATGAAAATAAGCATGGGTGTATAAATAGAAATAATCTAACATGTACTGTGGGTACTCCTTGAATCCGGTGTGATACAATGAACAACAGCTTCTAGTATTGGGTTTGGGTGATTTCAACAATGTCTGAATGACACAGTCTTTATGAGGGTTGCAAATCCTTGCAAGTCCTCGACGAGACAAACGAGAGTTTATGGCATTGTTCTTTTTTTTAGGAGCAATACATGATAAATCATTAGCCATGGGCGTGTCTGTGGTGAACTTGGAAAGAGAGGTGTCAGCAATAGCTTGTGGATCTCGCAGAGCTAACTGCCTCCCATTTACCCGCGTCAAATTCGGGCACCGGCCATTCGCACCTCCACTACTTCGGAGAACGGTGATTGCCTTCTTTGAAATATTCTTACAGCCTTCAAAATTGATGTCAATGAGTTTGCGTCCCCAGCTAACAGCGGCAGAAACGCTGGTATCGGTTGGTCGAGGGCAATCACGACCATCAAGATACATCAGTTTTGAACAAGATTTCAGAACCAACGTCAGACTTGCGTCTGTCACATCGGTGCATCCACGGATAGATAATTTTGTCAGTGTTTCTTTAGATCCGCAAAATAAAAGCGCACGAAGATCTTCATCGGTAACTCCCACACACACACCCAGCATGACACATTTTAGGCGAGTGTGTTGTTGGAATACCCAGGCAAGAAAAGACCAAGAGGGGAGGGAAAATGATGATATTGGTAAAAAGGCTGAGGTATTCAGCGTCTGAGACTGCAATGAATCGTTTTCTTCTCTCTTCACTTCCTTTTCCTTCCGAGTTTGCCAGAACACAGGGTCTTCCCTTTCTCTTTCTTCCTCCATAAAATGTGAGCTGTTTTCTAGAAATCTTTCAACTCTTTCAATTCTTCCCCTTCGCCTTCTCCTTTGTGATGA
>JACKZZ010016632.1_pt1 | contig 15846 bp, 8 predicted proteins | sample 8027871 | NCBI WGS metagenome assembly JACKZZ01 (sample SAMN15724774, study PRJNA655200) | protist metagenome | isolation source: fluorescence activated cell sorting (FACS) single amplified genomes of... | place: USA: West Boothbay Harbor, Gulf of Maine | collected 2000-07-19
AATAATTCATAAAGAGAGGGAGAGGGTTGCACCGTTGTGTTCAGGGGTAGTTAATTATGGGCGGGAATTGTTATAATAATATACAATACTGATTACTATGGTAATAACGACTAAACACATCGCACATCGTCATAAAATAATAATAATGTACACAGTATTATAAGAAATAGATGAAAGCTATAGTAATAGTAAGAAATAATGGCTGTAATTAAAATAATACTGTAACACAAGAAGAAAGGAAACAAACGCCACCATCATTTACATGTTGTTGTTGAATGAATAACGATAACAATATTAAAAGTATCGTCTGACATACACACCTGAAATTAGTTTACTACAGTCGTTTTCAAATCATACTACTCGTAAATACATATAGATAAGAAAAAGATACAATACGTCGCAGATACATTAAGAAGCAATAGGTCCACGAATAAACTAAAAGAAAAGTTAGACAATATCAATAATGTCTAAATCAAAGTATGTACCACCACATCTTCGCAAAAAAAATAATATTGATCAAGGCGCCATTACGCAGACTGATGCTCGACAAAAAAGTGTTAGTTCCTATTTCCTTGAAAATTTTGATGTAAATGATAAAGAGCCCTCGCGTTCTAGTAGTGCCCCAATTGATTTTATACTCCAAAAAAATTCCTTCAATTCCTGTTCTATAGAGGATATGGATGTGAGAGAATTGAATTCAAAAATTAAAAATTCAAAATCTTTAGAAGAAACATTTTGTTTCGTTACACTTTATTCTAAATCTTTCAATGCAATTAATTGTTCAACATGTTTTCATCAAATAGGTCAATTCATTATGAATCAAGAGGATACAGTCTTACGGGCTATTCGTAGTCATCCGTCTTTTCAATTACTTGTAAAATCATTTTTGATGCGTATTAATATGGCAACAACTTGGAGTATTGCGAATGCGTTATGGTGCTTTGGATTAGCTAAACTAAACGATAAAAATATTATTCACGAAATTTTGAAGCATGCAAAGCGTCGATTATTCCAATTCAATCCTCAGGAAATATGCCAACTTTTACGTGCAATTGCTAAATTAGAATATAAAGAACCGACGTTAACGCCAAAGATTCTTGCATCGGTTGTTGAATGTAAGTAAAACTCTCAATTCACTTGATCGCACTTAAACAATGTATAATAACACATAATCGTTTTCTTTTACATTTTATGATTACTATAGATTTTGAGCGAAGATTTGATGAATTTACTGAACAAGGTTTCTATCATTTATCTGGTGCATTGGTTGAATTAAAAGGTTATTTGCATGACATTCAACACGATATTGGTACTTTAATTATGTCACAATGCGTTATCAATAGAATGGCGGATCACAGGGAAAGAATTCGAAATTTTTCAACAAGGCGCTTTTGTAATGAACTGACTGATTATTACAAACGAGTTTTAAAATCAAATAAAGATAAATTAAATAGTTGTACTGACATGAAAAAATACTTACAAAATTCCGTTGTTTCAAAACATTCTGTAGTACGAAATAATGAAATCCAATTTAAAAGTAATGAAAAAAAAAGTAGTAGTAATGATAATGCCAAAAACAAATACACGACAAACGAAGAATGTACCAACTTTCCTTTTAATTTTAATGGCAATATTGATATTTTGACAGAAACGAATTTTACATCCCCGTTTAAACAAACATCCAACGTTTTGACTGATTCGTTGAGCTATACAATTAAAAAACCATCAATGTCATTGTCATCATTAAAAATAGGTAGTATTGCATCAGCTGATCAAAGTTATATGCATGGTATTAGACCGTGTTATTTTTCGAAAACACCTGCAACGAATGTTATTTCACATCGCAGTAGAAATATTTTTGACAGCGACGACGATCTGAATGTATCAAAACAACTAAATTTTAATATTGGACATACTGACGACTGTCATGAAAATGAAAGCAATATCTCAAAGAAAAAAGAAAACAAAATTCACGATACCATTTTTGATCATTTAAATGATGAAAATAATTTCAAAAGAAACAAAAAGGGTCGCTGTAACAATGAAGACCTTACAAACAATATTTTTCCGTCGCAAGTAAGAGAAAACTGTAATAACACAGAAACAAATCAAAAAGTATCTGAAGATCCAAAAGACGATATTTCACATATCCCACCAACCGAATCATTATATATGCCCAGTAATAACAATGGCAATATTGAAAATAATTACCATTCGTTATATGCTCGAATGACACATTGGCCTATTGCACAAGTAGCATACACACCGGCATTTGGTTTATACAAATCTCATAATAAATACTACGATAATCTTAATCTGAAGAAATAAATCATGTGTATGAATACATATATATATATTTATACCCCAAAGGTAGTAAATTTACCCTAGACGTAGATCTAGTCGAAGAAAACTTCACATTCATACCGCATATATTTTTTTTATTGACAGTATATCATATATTATATGAATATTAATCCAGATATAAAATTTTATTTAAATTAATGTGAGTAAGAAAATATAACAAATAAAGAAAATAAATATTTTAAAATAATATATCATATAATATTTTATTTTTTATCTTCCTCATTAATTTATAAATAAAATTAGATACCTGTGTGGTTAATAATTAGATAATGTTACTCGTAGAATATATGTATGGGAATATTTCATACGTATATGGATTAAATTATATCGCGTGTATTTTAATTTGTTGTTGATATATCCAACAAATCATCCAACGAAATAGTATCGTCACTGAGTGAATTTTTTAGCTCAAACCGGAAATCAAAAAACCTGGTATATTTGTTTAAAATTCGATTGAAATCGCAAGCTGGTCTTAATACTTTAAATTTTTTGATGTATTCAACAACTTTACTAGATGGTGTTCGTAACACCCACCAAATTTCATAATTACCTGCACAAATAACACGATCATAATTAAATTTATATATCAAAGGCATATCTATTGTACGATAACCATTCATCAACCCACCCGGCAATCGTTTCTCTGATACAATACGTTCGTCACCAGGTACATGGATTTCTAAGTACGTGCCACACTTATTACTTCCTGCATATTCTCCAGCACAATCAATTATCCAACCATTGTAGGTGTACGCAACTGTCACACTATCAATATGTTTAGTGCCATCATGCAGATTGGAATATACGTGATTTCGTTCGTCTAATGTCGTAGCACTAACCGACTCATTATAATCCCAGCAATCGGGCATTACAGGACTTAGTTTCCGTAATAAATATTGTTCTTCGCATGATTTGTCATCCCAGTTCATTTCGTATGTAACGTTTCCATCTGGCAGTGCAACTTTTGTTCTTCTATCAAAATTACCAGTACTAGAATTTGAGAGACATACACCATCAGCGCCGCCAATAGCTTGCACTTTTTTAATGTCGTCAGGAAGACGTCTAAATGGGAAAATGACTAATTTACGATCTGCATAATAAACCTCTTTTGTTTTCCAATCGTAATATTCAGGTGTTCCATATTTATCATAGCAGCAATTATCTGGTTTATTTCGACATGGATCAAAAATTACTTCCTGTGTGTAATCTACCCCTCTTGAATCAATACTTGTCAATGGGCTGATATATTCGTATGGATATGTATCTTCCTTAACAGCAAGTACATCTGGGTGCATCTTTAACAATTCATCCAAACCTGCTTTTTCAGTTTTAGATTGTAATTGACGTAAAATATCGATGTAGGCAGACTGTGCCAAATCAATAGTTGCAGATGCTCTAACAATTTCTAATTGTTGCCGTAGGTTTAAAAATTCAGTATCAGGTTTTTTCTCCTCCCGATTACCAGTATTTTCCGATTTAATCAATGTACCAGTGGGTTCAGCATATTGCCAATCGACATTTGGAAATCTAATTTCATTTGTTATAATATGTCCACCCAAATCATCATGTACGAACGTTCCTTGACTTTTCACACGCGTTATCAATCGTATTAGTAATAACACAGAAGCTATTGCATTCAGTTGAGGTACCAACATTTTAGAAATCTCTGGCAGCACGTGTAGTAATTGGGTAATTACCGTTGCAGCGAATCTTTAGTGGGTAGATGATAAACAGCATGAATCGATTTGAAAAGTACATAATTAATGTATAAATGGTGGTTTAGGTGGTTTATCAGCTCTAATTTAAATGAAAAAATTATATAATAATATTATTAATAATATTATTAATAATATATACAACATCATCATCATTGAATTAATAAAATATTTACACTTATTATTTATTGCACTATTATTACCAGGTAATATTAAAAGTAAATAATAATAATATTATATTAGCATGACTATATTATAAAACGATTTTTCTCGTATGCTATTGGTGCAAATAATGGGAACATTAACCGAGTATATTTAATTTAAACAAAAATGAGAAAATTTTAGTAACGATTTCATTGATGTTGGATGTTGAATCTTTTGTACCTGTTAGTATATGGAATGATTCATAGTAACAAGATGAAATTTAAAAAAAAATAATAATAATAATAATAATTAAAAGAAAGGCCCGGAACGCTTCTTCTTTTTCTTTTTTTTACGGACTGAATGATTTTTATCGTGGTTTTCATCTATTTTTTTGCAGACGTATTTACCGTCCTTATTTAGTACAATTTCTAAATTAAATTCTCTTCCATATGCATTAAAAATTCTTTCGTTTTCTTGCTTTTGTTTTAACGTTCTAATACGTTGATATTCTTTTAAAATATCTAAATGTTTTGATTCTTCTTCTTCATTGCTTCTAACCAGCGTCTTTTTTTCTGTGTCTCTATTTTCGTTATTGGTTGTTGGTCTTCTATTGCCTTTGGGATGCCTTCTACTATTTAGTGCAGTTTTCGAAAGTGATATCTGCATCCTTAACTTATTCATACGCTTTACTCTAGGATATTCCAGCGCAAACATTTCTATATCATCCTCGGTGACATTTTCAACTGTTTTAATGACTTTTTTACCCCCTATAACAGTTTCTAATATTTGTTTCTCTGCTGGATTGCTAATAGTACGTCCATTTCTTCCATCAAAGCGTCTGCTTTTTGATGAACCTACGTTTTTACCAAAATTTTCTCTTGCTGAAGTAGGCGGTTTCGGCTTCAAATCGGAAGAAGTAACCTTTCCCAAGCGTTTATTCCGTTCACAAACTGGGCACACACATACACCAGCATGTTGATGCTTTGGTGTAGGTGCTTTTCTTTTGTTCTTCTTTTTTGTTGGCGATGGGTTGATATCATTTCCATATATATTTACATTTGTTGTGGTTCCTAAGATTGGTTTTAATTCTATTTTTAGCAATTTTGACTTTTGTATCGGTTTTGCAATATTACTAGACAAAGGCATATTGAATGGACAAGTCGATGTAATCCCGTGTTGCGTATAGACTCGCACGCGCACATGCACACAGACAGACACTACACACAGGTACCCGTAAATAAATATAAATGGAGTTAAAAATAATAAATTATTTTAATGTTACAGCATACTTCTGTTTGCGTAGAGCGAGGTACAGAGAAACAACTGTAGCAATTGTATAAATGTATCTCTGAAGTACATTAACATTATTATATTTATTAATTATTGTTGTTGTTTACTGGTTTACCTGTATTAATTATTATTAAATAAAATAATAATTTAAAAAAAAAGGATGGAGGAGGAGGAAAGAAGTAATAGTATAATAGCTACTGAATAATAACAAATAGAAGACGAAAATAAAAAAATCAACAACAACGCAAAATGTGTAACGTACCAAAAAGAAAAAGCCCTTTTTTATAAAAAAAAAGGCTGTGGTGTATGGTGTAGTACTACGAGGCCTAACTAGGGAAGAAGTCAGGGTTATGGACATATAGGACATAAGTACGATTTATTTGTACTGTACTACTGCGAAGATGTATAGGCTGTTATTACCAAAGGGTATTACATAGCACAGAATATAATACAGTGGTCTCTGTAAGAAGAGATACAGTACCAACTTGGTGGTATGATGACGGTTGATTTTGTTGACGATAGAATCCTTTCGTGGAAGTTTAAAGTTGGTCGGTTGGAATATAATAGATGATTACGGTTATTAGTAGTATTATTATTATTTAATACTTTCTCTTCTTTTGTCTTGGCTCAATTCTATAATATTCTTATTTATTATTATTATAATTTTTTTATTTTTATTATTATATTATTATTATTATTATTATTATTTATTTAATTACAGGTATTATTACTGTAGCTCTAAAATAATAAGAATACACTACTAAATAATTAACAACAATAATATTCAACACAACGTGACGGTTAGCGCTGGAGATCTCCTTCAAGGACGACATTTTTAATACTGGAAAAGAGTGTCATTTTTGCGTCGTTTGCATCGATTGTCAAAAAAGTGGATTAGTGATACGTAAATATAGTATTAACCTTTTGTGTTCTTTGAACTATAAGTGCATCCACGATTTTCTATTAGTTATTATACAAATAATATATTTTATATTCTTTAGAAACCAAGCAAATTTTTATAAACAAGTTGTAAAATAATTGAAATATTATAACTATTGTATAAGGCTTTATATATTTGCTCTTCTTTCTTAGTAAAAATGGATGAAGGCAACGATTTAGAAAATTCTGGTATTGATGGGGATGAATCATTAATGTCTTCGCCAATAAGAAGACAGGCGCCGCCAGCACTATTTAATACAAGCGGCGACGGTATGGCTAAAGAACTAATAGACTTATCAGCAGTTGCTTTGAAAGAGGCGCAGGGTGCTAGTAATAAAGTTCTTGCTGATTTGCTACAGGCAAAGCCAAGACCAGGAGATGTTAAAGCATGGATAAGAAGTTTGGAAACAAATGAAACGGAGCGCGCAATGTTAGAACGTAGTTTGATATCCTTCGGGTCAATTGAAAATTTAGCAAATGATCAAAAACACTTAGATCGGGAAAATAAAAAATTACGATTTCGTGAACAGCGTTTTTCACACGAACCTTTACTGCGTAGACGTAGACTTGATATGTTACCACCACAATTATTGAAAGTTATGGTTGTTTCTTTACAAAATGAGCTTGCATCGGCAAATGAAAATCTCGAAAAATGTCGGGTGGCTGAGCATCCACTGCTTCGAGATAAGTTGCCTCCGACTAAAAATATACTAATGCAAGACTTGCAGCGAATTCTCGCATCTGGCGTTGGCGAAACGACTCCATTCAGAGCGTCAGTTTCTGATTTATCTGATAGACAAAGGGATTTAATGTTAGACTCGCTAAGGAATCAAAATCGCTTGCTACGGAGTCAAATAATGCGTTTACAAGCATGCTTAAATGGTTTGCCCGGTTCTGGAAAAACCGTCCTGGCGGGGCCAGAAGGCAGTCCACGCATTTCAGCGAACGGCATCGGCGGTATAGGCTGCCCATCGCCAACTCGTATGAATAGTAGTAATGGCGATGTACTGCAAGGAACAATGGTATCCCCGCAGCATAATAGTTCCCCAAAGCAACATAGATTTAGACTTATGGAAGAACGTATACATCAATGCAATGCAGAAATAGACCGTTTGCAAAAAGAGTTATTTAAAACGCAAGAAGACTTGAGAAGAAGTGAAAGTACTATAGATGCCCAATTAGAAATAGAAGCGAAGATGATTGAGGAAAAGGCGCGTTTAAGTCGTCAAAATTTACAACTTGGGACATTTACATTACGGGTCTTGGAAGACTCTCACCCTAAACTAGCCGCGCAAATTTTGAGGGGTAAAAGCTTAAGGGGGTGGTACAAAGTAATGCAGGAAGGGGAAGACTTTGATGAGGAAGCATGGGCTATTGAACGAGAGGGTATTGTTGGATCAGAAGAACCAGAAGAACAAGTTTATCGGGAAACAAATCGAAAGAAATCTGAAGGTCAAGGTGATGGTGGCAGCGAAGCTAACGGGACAAATAGTAGGCCTTCAACATCGCAGACAAACCATAGCGATGGTGATGCTAATCATAGCAGTAGTATTAAAAATGTTAGAAGTAGTAAGAAGCATCCAATTTTAACACCTGGCAACAAAAAACCAGCACGACCACAATCATCTAGTAAATATAAGCATTCTCGTAGTAGTAGATCAAATAAAGATAGCAGAAAATCAAAACCATCAAATGTGGATAGTAGAAGTAAAAAACAAAAGAGTAAAAAACGAAGTAACGAAAGAAAACCCAGGAAAAAAGAGGATGGTATGTTTCAATTGCCTTTAAAAGATTTAACATTGGGAACTCGCCGAGGTTCAACATCACAATCACCATCAATTTCTGCCCGGTCTGATAAAGCTCTTACAAAACCTGTTTTTAACGTCGATGATGTTCCTGCATCTGCTCGTTTATTGCGCTTAAGCATAGGGCCAGATGAGGAGGAAAAAAGTGAGGCTGTCGTTAAAAGTGAAAAAAACAATGATATTTTGCCGGCGGATGTGGCAGAGGCGATAAGTCCAATTGTTTTCCGCTTTGATCGTGTTTTAAGACAAATCTTTACACATTTTGCGCGCACGCAAAATAAACCTATTGGATCCCGAGATTTGTTTGCTGAAATAGCTAAGTGGACAAGTACATTGACTCATGCATCGTTTTTTAAAGTTTTGAAACATTTTAAAGTTGTCCCAAGATTATGCACAAAAAAAGACGCATTTACACTTTTGATTGGTACAAATAGAAAAATTTCATATGCGGAATTTTTAGCACGTTTGGTCGACATCTCGCATTTATGTATGAAACGTTTGTATGTGCTTGCAGATGCAAATTCTATACAATATTTAGAAAAATGTTTTTTAGTGATATGTAGAAAATTAGGGTTGTTGAAAAAATTTGAAGGAGGGATCGGTCCAAAAGGGGAGGAAGAGGAGGATGCGGAGGATAGTGAAAAATATGATGAGAAATCACTTGTATTGTTAACAAAACCACCACCTAGTATTATGCTTGGCCTTAATGACTTTGTGAAGTATGCAAGCGAGGAAGACAAAATTTTGTTATCATTGTTTCCCGGTGATTCATTGAACCTTTTAAATGCTGGTAAAGAAGACGCAAAAATGTCATGGCCGGATATGAAAAGCTATTGGTGGAAAAATTGCAGTAATTCACGTACCCCTGGAATAATACAAAAGCGGGATACGGATAATTACGCCAGTGACATGCCTCCTGAATTTTCAAATCCAAACACTTCTCCACCTAGAGTTGTAAGTGGTAGCAGACGTAGGCGGCAACTGGCTTCAATGCGAGATGGAACTGCAGGATTAGCAAATCCAGAAAATCAAGCAAAAGCGTTTGAATTGTTGTGTAATTTCATGGTACAGACTGAAGTCAATATTACAGAATAAAGGTGGGTGTTAAAATGTAAGATTCAAGATTCATGACGAACTTTGTTTTTATAATATCATACGCTTTTTTAAACGTTATATTTTGTTTTAGATGTAAAACATGTCCTCTCTTCTACTCGTAATAATTTCCTCTCTATCGTAACGTACTGTTCTCTTTATAATTCACTCCTGATAATTTCTACTCAGATACCAAGTAAAATACACACATCGCATATCAACAAAAACACCCCGTGAATTTTTACTCTCTCCCATAATCCATGATTAAACTTTTTTTACCGTTTTCTCCATTGATAACCCGAGTGCAGACACGTTTATGATATTTTTTTCTATTCATTGGACGTTTTCGCTTCTTATCCATCTTTGTTCCATCACCAATACCATTATTTCTATATGCAATAGATGCCGAAATGTTTTTACCTGTAGAATCTTGTTGTTTGTTGTACTCGCTAATATATTTACTAGTTTCACACATCAAGTTCTCAATTGTCATTAAACTCATGGTTCCAAAAATGGGCTTCTCGTAATTAAAAGTTTTCCAAATTACATCTTGCTTACTGTGTATATTTTTTAATAAATCTTGAACAATTTTTAAATTTGCACTTTGCTTGACTTCTCGTTTATACAATAAGTTTAATCCACGCTTGCAGCCTGGACCAGCAGGAGCTAACTCGTTCTCATCGAATAAATCTTTTCTGACATAACCAATATCAACAGCGATTTGCCCAGCTATAAATTCACCAATACCTGAAATTTTTTCAAGCTCTTTAAACAATGACATTGAATTTTTGGAGTTACAGATAGCATCTAAGTGGTTTTCAATAATGTCCAAATTAGCAATACCAAACAAACATATTTTTAAGTTTGCTCGTTCTTTTTCAATTTTCAAATTTATTTTATCAGAAATTATATCAAAAGCATGTTTTTGCTTTTGATATGAAGCATTGGAAATTCGTATTTCAATATTTGTTCCGTAATACAGCGGTAGCTTTGAGATTAACTGTTGGTAGTATCTTCCAGTTATTGGTGCAATAACATATGCGCTGTCAAAGTATGTAGCATTGTTTTCATGTTTCATTTGTTCGTCATACCCTTGTTCAACCGCTTTTACAAAAGAAAGCGGCGTATAGGTTTGTATATTTAAAACTTTGGAGACGGCTACGATGGTATAGTTATGATTTAAACGCCTACAATTTATGGCATTAAATACTAATTGATTTACATTATCTTTGGACATCTTAAGAAACGATATGACCGTTTTCGATACATTATCATGCTCACGGTGCAAGTTACAAAATCTTGTCTCGCGTAATATTCTATCGTTCGTCCAAGGAGCGGGTAAACCTTGAATTTCTTTTTTTAAAAAGATGTTATATCGTTCGAAAGCGAAATAAAAAGATAATTTTAAATTTTCAAGGTCAAATTCGCGCAAATCGCTGGTTTGTGAAAACATACGGTATGTGATTTGTCATGCAAGCCAATAACGCTTCTAATATTGTTTTGTGACCATCTTGACCATCTTGAACATCTTTGGAGAGAGAAGATGGAAAGTTCAAATAATTAATAAACAAAAAAATCTTGTATAAATCTCGTGTAATTATTTTGCTGAGCTAATGCTATTGCCATGCTACGTAATGTTTTGGGAAATATTTCATCACTGTGGTGGACATGATGGATAAATAATTTATAATACTTCTTCTGTAGTAGTAGTATATTAAAAATAAAAATAAATAATTAATAATTATTAATAAAAAAAATTCAGGTAAAGATGTAAAGATGTCGGACGCACGGACGAATACACAGATATAAAAACACAGCAACACAACTAATAACAACGAAAATGTCCGCTGTTATAAGTGATCAACAACTTCTTTTGCCGTTGAGGCCAAAAAAAGATGGCAAGCATGGTCAAATCCGTGCCTGGATGAACGACAAAGCATCTATCATATTAAAAGACCCACCAATAGTGATGGCAACTACAGAAAGAATCCATTTTCTAAAACATTTAGATCAAGTATCTGGTGCTTGTTTTACAAAATACGTCAATTCAGATGAATCTGGTTTAGATCAGGAGAAAAAAGACATGATCCAAAGAGTTGTTTTTCAATCCAATTTTGCTGGTATTCCTGAAGGCTCAGAACTCTTTTATGAGATGTTAAAATATAAGTGCTTAAGAATGTCTTGTTGCAGAAGACTAGTTGTACAATCTCTTTATCAAAATAATATGGGATTCAAAGACTGGGAGAAAGATCTTATCATTCATTCCTCGTATATATCTCAATCATACGACCCATATTATTTAAACTGGTTAAAGGCCGTACAAGATAAAACATTTAATGATGCGGTTAATGACACAGCTAACGAAATCACAAAAGCAAACCGTGAAAATGAAAAATATTTTTTATCCCCATATACGATAATTCGTGCAAAAATACTTGATGGTGGAGGATATGATTTCCAAGTAGAGCCATATGCTGTATTTTTTAAAGATATTCTTGATACGGTTATATCAACATTTCAAGATGCTATTAATGCGTTAAGCCAATATAAAGATGAGCCAGAGGCATTGAAATTTGCAACATATTTAACATGTTACAAAAATGCTTTAGCAGAAGAAAATGTTGAAAATTTAGAAGCTGCTTGGAAACTTTGTGATTCTGCTTGGATGGATACGAAAGCTAGTATTCAAATAGTTCATGATATTGAGGATGGATATTCCGATCCTCTCCGTGCTAAACAAGGCCCAGATTTTTCATTACGTTTTCTCGATGAAACTTACGCAAATCAAAATGCGCAAATATCTAATATTCATAAGTTGATCTGTAAGTATTATGCATCAAGAAATACTAAGTTAAGCGATGATGGATTAACTGCTTTGAGTAATACTATGGCAGGAATATATTACATTCCGTTTAAGACTGGGTGTTCATTAGTATTTTCGTACTCCGGACAAAGCATACCAAATCGTTTGGATGTTAAAAAAGAAAAGGGGGTTAAAATTTATTTTGATGCAATTGAGACAATGGCACGTGTGGAACAAGTAAAATTGAAAGTTCAAGACATTTATTTAAATGGAAAAGCTGATGTGGTTGATAAATTTAAACCAGATGCAGTGGATCAATTGGTATGGCATGTTGCTGCACATGAAGTTGGGCATGCTATATATGGCATAAGAAACATTGCAAATTTTATTCAGAAAGAGACAAATATGATGTTGGAAGAACCACGGGCAGAATTAACTGCAATGTTTACTTTGAGATTATTGTATAGGGAAAAGGTTTTGAGCCTTGAAGAATTACAAAAGCATTTAGTACATTTCTGCTTAGATGCTGTAAGGTACTTTGCAAAATTTAATGTAATATCATTGCAGCCTTACATTGTATTTCAAATACATGCTTACAATTTATATTTCAAGCATGGATTTTTAAAATTTGATGCAACCAATACAGACAAGCTGGTCATTGACGTTTCAAAAACATTGGATGTCCTTGATGATTTCAGCAACTTATTTGAAAATGGGATATTGAATGCACTTGATTTAAATAATGAAGAAGGTGGTAACAAATTAGAAACCATTTTAAATGAAATGAGGCAACCAAGTGATATGACAAAGAAAGTCGTTGATTTATGTTTGAATTAAAAAAATTTCAAACAAATATTGAAAAAAAAAGTATTTTCACATTACAGTATATATAAAATACAAAAAAAATACCAAAGCTTTTTAATATGTTTTGAGTTTTTTAGGCCAATTAGCAGTATTTTTGATGTAAGAGTGCTAAGCTTATTATTACTGTACGACATGTAAGCTTAGATTACGAAGTAAGTTAACAAAAATACATTGATAATATAATTATATTTTAATTAATTAATATAAACAAGTTAAAAAACTGTCCAACATGCACTGATGCTTTTATTTTTTTCTCACTGCAGATTCTTCATTTGCATTATCATTGCTACTAACTTTTGATTCGCCTTCATCATTTTGCTTACTCACATTACTACTACTATTGCTGCTTTTACGATCTCTGTTACTTCTTTTACTTTTCTTCTCTTTTTTCTTTGCAGCTCTACCTTCACGATTAGATTCTGCTTCAATTCGAGCACGTCTCTCAGCCTCGCGTTTATATTGCGCTAACTTCTGGTCCATTTCATTACGCCCTGCATCAATTTTTTCCTCCTTGAAATTATCTGAGTCATTTGTATATGTCAAAACATCATCCATCTCTTCCTCGTACATGTCTTTTGGAAAAATGCTACTAGCTTGAATGGACTCTTTCCATTTATTAATTACCATGGAACTATTATCATTTTGTGCCATTCCTTGTGGCATCACCATTTTCTTCAAATTATCATAAGATGCATTTATAACTAATGGTTTTGATGGGTCTGTTTGGTTCCGTTTTGCTGCATTGAAGGTTGGTGGGTGATTAAAGCATGTATAACTCATAAACTTTTGAAACATTTGCTTCAATGCACTATGTTTACGAGAGGTGCAATATACTGAATACCCTTTGACATGTGCAATATAACGTATTGCACTCAGCAAAACTTTTCGTTTTGCTGGATCTTCATTAGCAAATACATCGTATTTCGTACATACTATGGTAATAGGAACAGGTGATGGATCAACTATACTAGCATCCTGATGCGATTTATACTTCGAGTGAATGCGTGTTTTAATTGCTTGCAATATTTTTTTTCCTTTCCTTGAACGCTCTAATTGTGCCATACATTCTTCAACACGTTTATTTACTATTTCCATCCATGTTTTTAAACTATCAAAACATTTTGCGGGTTTAGATAAATCTACGCATATCACGACATGAAAGTTTAAAAAACGTTCCAATGACATTGGTACTTTAATTAATTCTGCTAGCTTTGTCCCGCCGCCTAATTCCCATATGTGTGCAATATCTTTCTGCGAGCTATTGCTGCTACTTCTACGTCCATATGTATATTCCAGTGCAACAGTAGGTTTTGGAGTATCGTCTTTGCTGGGATTCAAAAAATAGTTCTGAGCAGTTGTTTTACCACTATGTTTATCGCCAACAAACAGTATGTATGTTTGACGCCCAGGTTCTGGCGCTGTGTATTTCTTCTGCTCGTTTGCCGTTACCGTTGTTGTTGAACCATCTTCATTTATTTGTTCCTTCGTCACTACTCCTGAAGTTTTTTGTTTCATTGAGTCAACGTTATCCTCTGCTAAAACTGAAAATAAATCTTGCACGTCCTCATTTTTCGACATTTTTTGTATGGTATGCAATTTTTATGATAATGGCGAGTGTTGCTCAATAAGGAAACTATTTATACGGCGTCCACATACGTATCCATATATTATTTTCTGTAAACTAGGTCATCTATAAATGTTACGCGCATTCCACTCACGGTGTTATATATATATGTATATTATATTATGGTTGTGCTATTATTTTTATTATAATATATTTATTATTATTTATTCTAATATTTTATTATTACGTATTATTATTTATTAATTATAATTATTAATTATTATATTGTGCTGCATTAATTATTATAATAATTATTATTATTAAAAAATATTATTATTTTGAAATTAGTAGTATTTCAACAACAATTATTATAGGAATACAATGGTAAGTGTAACAAACAATATACCACCAGGTGGTAGTAGCTCCAGTAGCACATAATTTCCTTAATGTGCTGTTGTAATTATTTTTTAAGCGGCCCTTTTTTAAAATAGCACAATACTGTAATACGCGTAGTAATCATCTGCAGTTGGAATTACTTTCAATTTTATTTATTATGGGATAATATTACTTCATTCATGTTGTTGAACGAGAACTAAATAGCTTGACTTATTAGAATACCGAATTAACGATAATCCGTCCTATCATTTCTTCTTTCAAAAGAATCGACCAGCAGCAAGACGCCTTGCAAGACGCCGTTGTAATTACTTTAATCAAGTAGCACAATGGCAGTTGCACGTCAAGGAGTGGTAACATCAATAGTGTATTGCACTACCACCAGGTGGTAGAAGCTATGAAAGGAGAACCGACGAACCGAATTTAGAATAACGTTAAGTTCACCTGGTATCAGTACCACAGGTAGTAGTTACTCGTAGTTGGTTGTAGTAGTAATTGTACCTGTATCATAATAAGTAGAATAATCGAAACAATAATTGAAATAATAGTACCAGGTAATAATAATAATAATAAAAAAATTTTATTATTATTTATTAAATGATAATTAATTGTATAGTACCTGGTAGTAAATATAAATAATAAATCTTATTATTATTCTTCCACAACCGTCGTCACAATCGGTATCGTATCGTTAACCCAGGAACCAACTCAATACCTACAAACAATAATCGAAGTTTTGCCACAAAATTTTCTTGACTTGTTTAAATAGCAAGCGGCAAATAATATTATCATTATGGCGAATGTAAATGCAAATTCATGGCGCTATACATCCATATTGTTATTACCAGGCACGCGCTGTTATGAACGATTTAC
>JACKZZ010008543.1_pt1 | contig 15845 bp, 11 predicted proteins | sample 8027871 | NCBI WGS metagenome assembly JACKZZ01 (sample SAMN15724774, study PRJNA655200) | protist metagenome | isolation source: fluorescence activated cell sorting (FACS) single amplified genomes of... | place: USA: West Boothbay Harbor, Gulf of Maine | collected 2000-07-19
GGGACATGTTTATGTCACAAGTGGTTCGAATGCTGCAGCTTCTAGTGGAGATGTTATCATTGCGCCTGGAACTGGCAGTGCTACGGGCTCTGTTGAATTGTACCCGGTGTTAGGTGCTGCAAATCCATTCCTTAAGGTTAGCAGTGTCGGTGTTGAGATGAGGAATGGCGTTACGATTCACACTGGAGGTTTGAAAGTGGATGCTGCGGGTGTGTCTATCTTGGCAAATGGTATGACAGTCACAGCTGGTCTGAGTGTCAATGATGTAGGGTTGAAGATCACTGGTGGCATCACCACCACAGGTGGCGTTGTGATTGGTACTGGCGGCTTGTCTGTGACTGGTGGTGCGACTGTTCAGAACACTGGTTTGGTTGTGACAGCTGGTGGTTTGACTGTAACGAATGGAGGCGTTTCTGTTTCTGCCGGAGGACTGAAGGTGTCTGCAACTGGTGTGACGGTTGCTGGTGGTGTGGTGGTTTCCAACACTGGTTTGACGGTAAGTGCCGGTGGCATGAAAGTTTCAGGCGACTTGACTGTGACAGGAAACATGGTTCTTTCTGGCACACTCACGGCTGCCACTGTAACGGCTTCCACTGTTACTGGCACCACTTGTTGTCTTTCTGATCGGAGACTGAAGCAAAATATTGATCCGTTGGAGAATTCACTTGACAAAATTAGTAAACTTCGTGGAGTGTACTTCCATTGGAACAAGACGGTTGACCAAATTTCAGACTTCAGCAGCAAGAGACAGGTTGGTGTGATCGCCCAGGAAGTGCAGGCAGTTCTTCCTGAGATCGTCGCCAACGCCACGAAGGACTATTTGGGTGTGGACTATGCCTTCTTGACACCTCTGCTGATCGAAGGTATCAAAGAGCTTAGCAATCAAACCAGCGCTCTTTACGACATGGTTGGCTCGGAGTCAAACGCGTCTACTACCGGTACTGTGAACAGATATAGCCGCCGATTGAGCACGGACACTCGTGACAAGACCCCTGCGGTTGATATGGAGGTACAGAAGACTGTCCTTGAGCTTCAATCATCTTACGAGGATCTAGAGGGGGCTTATCTAAAACTTGTAGAAGCCTACAACGCCAAGATGGATGTTGTTGAGCGGTTGTTTGTCAAGGTGGATGAGTTAAAGGCGACGAATGCGGAGCTTGTGACTTCGAATGCGCAGATGCAAAAGGAACTTCGTGAGTTGCAAACATCTAGCTTCAAAGTACAGCAAGGAGTTCGGAAGTGGAAAGCAACAGATAGTGATCTGAAGTCGCTCAAGGCTACGAACAATGAACTGCGTTCTACCAATGCTGAACTCAAATCCAGTGCTGCTTCTTCTTTGAGTACTCAGCGGGACATGATGCAACGACTTGTAGCCCTGGAGAAGAGATAAATCGAAAAGAAACGAAAGGACACGAAAAGGAAAGCAAGAAAATAAAATAAGAACGGGAAATTAATAATAAAATACCGATTATGGACAATTGATTCGGAGTATGTTTGGTTTGTACAAAAGCGTAAGCATTTAGGTTAGGTTTAAGTGGAGCATTCAAGGGAAACATGTTTATGAATTTCAAGATTTCCATGTACATATTTTGCTACCGTAACTTAATAGAAGATGATTTCTTCAAGACGTAGTGCATTGTATGCTGTCTGGCTGGGATACAGTACCACGATACCTGCTGCTGCTGAGTTAACGTGTGTGTATTAAAATACTGTTCGAGAGCAGAGCAAAGCAGTGCAGTGTGTGCCATTCCGGTGGAGATTATTATTACTAAGATTAGACAGCAGCAGCATAAGTTGCACAATAATCTGTTTACTGTCATTATTGATCATAATTATTATACCGGTACCTCACTTATTACACCAGCAGCGGCACCAGCTCATCTGCAGCAGCACACGAAGACATCAGCAGCACGTGCTGGTGCAGTTCACCGTTCATACATTAACCTTGCTCCTGCTGGTTCTGGTTCTGGTTCTGGTTCTGGTTCTGGTTCTGGTTCTGATTCTGGTTCTGGTTGGTGGAGCGCTGCAGCGCCGGACAGACTAGTTCATGTTTCTCCATTTTCTTCCAAAGTACCTTGGAACCACATCCGTGCTTACATAACTCAATTCGCAACTCACAAGTTTTGAAATGTTCCGCTAATTCGTGGCGATAAATCCGTTTTAAACAGTGAGGACACTGGGTGGTGGCACTGTTATTCAGCGGTGTTGGCGTACCGGCCGCCCCAACCGACTTTGGGGTTCGTGCACCTGCCCGCATTGCTGCCTCCTTGGTGGCATTCATGGCCAACATCTCAAGCGTGACACGTTTTTCTCCTTCTCCTTCATCTTCAGGCGTGTCTGTGTCGATACGTAACTGGCCACTCCCACTGACGCCACCAGCACCAGTGTAACTGCTGCGACTGCTGTTGCTGCTGGCGTCACTGCGACTCTGTATACTTCCACCACCACCACCACCGTCCTCGTCACTGCTGCTATCATCGTCATACCCTGCGACATGTCCTGCAGCAGAATGTGGCCTCGCCGCCCCACTCGTCGCCCCACTTGCACCACGTTGCATCGCCGAGTAATCAGACACAAGAGAGCTCGTGCTCATTCCGCGCAGCAATGGTGGGGGGTTTGTACCTCCACCGCCACCGCCACTCCCACTGCTCTTACTGCTGTCCACATCAGACCGTGCAGCAGCCAGTGCAAGTGAGCTTTGCATGATATCCGATGGTTTCATATCCTCAGCGATACTGGCGGGGGCTCCAACCACAGCAGTGGGGTGGTCACTATGAAGAGACGCCGGCGATGCAGAGTCGCGATCTGCACTGCTGTCATCACCCCAGTTGGAATCCGTGCTGTCATCGTCCATGGGACGCCCTGCAGCACCCGCACTAGTGGCCGTACCCCCCGGCACACCCGCCGTGGTTGGCATGAAGCTGCCTCGCGGTCCCAGGCCACCGCCTCGAATAAGCGGGTCTGATCGGCCGGCAGCCGACCCGAAGCTCAGTGACGAGCCACCGCTAGCACCAGCGCCGTTGATGGGAGCCAACGGAGGCATATGTGGCAGGGCCCCACCACTGCCCAGGCTCGGCAGCATCACCCTACGCCCGGCCGCAACTGCATTACCGGGGGACGCCGTTGTGGAGCCAGAACCATCTCCAGGAGAATCGGCCTGGGCCTGCAGTGGGGAACGAGCGCTACCAGTGTCGTCTGACCCAGCAGTTAATCCAGAGACAGCAGTGGCTGCTGCACTATTGAGTGAGTGAGGCGCTGACTTGTGCTGCGGCGAAGACGCTTCAGAGCCCCCCTCCTCTCCCTGCTGGTCCTCCTCCTCTTCCTCCTCGCTGCTCATTGCACCTGGGTTTGATTTCGCCCCACCAGTGCCTTTTTTATCCGGAGAATAGAACCGTTTACTGGCGTAACTGCTAGTACCTGACACACAGTAGTCGAATTGCTCCTCTGTCCGCCGTTGCTCTGCTTCTTCTGATAATTCTTCTTCTTCAGCTACTTCCACCTCACCAATGTCTTCATCCTCACTGCCGCTCTCAGAAAATTCATCACTCTCACTGTCACTGACATCTTTCTCCTTTTCGCTGCTATGCCCTTCCGACTCAGAGTCAAAATCTACAGCCACATCAGCAGCACCAGCAACAGTTTTAACACCGATTCCTGCTGGCAGTGGCACTACAGGAGCAGCAGCCAAGGAAGGGGAGGTTGCTGCTGCAGCAGCGGCTGCTGATACCCCGGGGTGTTCGTATTGGTACGACTGGGCCATTGCTCCACCCAAGCGGCCACGGGCACGAAGTTTCGAAGCACTGCCTGGCTCATGCCCAGACGGAGAGGAGTGAGAAAGGGTGTTCGTGTTCGCAGCTCCGCCTCCGCGGCCAGGCACGGGGGCAGGCGAGTGATTGTGATGAGATGCCTGGCCTTGCCTCTGTCCCTGCCTGTTGCTGTGCTTGGCACCTGGCTCTTTGTAGAGTTCCTGAAATTCGATACTGGCGTCAACATCTGGACCCTCATCGGAGTCGGCACTGCCGCTAGAATCACTGTCGCTATCATCGCTCACTTCGGGACCACCTCCACCTTGATCTTGACCTCGCATACCACCAGCTGCAGCAGGAGGAGCAGCAGGAGGGGCACTAGACAGTCTGGCCGCTTCTGCCTCGTCCATGAAGGAGTCTTCGTTTTCATCCTCGTCGTCTTGCAGATTCGGCTTGTGTGGGCTCGAATGGGCAGGGGAGAGCACAGCCGACCCCGACCCTGAACCAGAACCAGCCCCGGACATAGATTTCAAAGGGCTACTGTGGGCCCCTGGAGGAAGATGTGGCGGCAGCGGCGCAGAGGCAGCTGACAACCCAGCTGCCTGGCCTGGGCCAGCACCCGGCGGAGGGGGGACGCTGCTAGACCCCGCCGCCTTGTCCATTAACGCTTTCAGTCGCATGGTGCACGCGCGAGCAACATTACAGCCTTGCTCTTTTAAACGCACCACATCACACTCTAGATCCTCAACAGCAGTACCCAAGATAGCCCCTTGCTGCTCCGCTTGCTCCTGCTGAGCCTGCATGCCTACCAACGCAACCCGCAGGTGTTCCATGGCACTTCGCTGCATTGCTATTTCCGAAGCGGCCTCAGTAAGTTTGGTCATTGTGTCGTCCATAGTGCCCATCTCCATCTGTAACGTATCCATGGCTTGCTGTAGACCCTGCACGTCACGTGCAGCAGTGGCACTAGCCGATTCCACCAGAGGCACTACGCATTCGGCCTTGAAGCTGTCTAAAGCTGACGCGATCAGGGTGCTACTGGTGGCCAGCACTGTCGCGTTCGACGCACTCAGTTGAGTTTTCGTTTTCTCCGCAGCCTCTGTCATAGTTTCGTTAACTCGCCGTAAAACTGATGATGAAGCAGAATCGCTCAGCTCTTGCTTCAGTGCAGTCAGCTTAGGCACCAATGCAGCCTCCAGGGCTGTTTGCACACTCAGCTTGACTTCCGAAGCAAATTCGTCACTCCCCACAACAGCAGCCAAATCCACTGCCACTGCCCCAGTGATTTTTGACCCATCCTCTTCCATTTTACGTTTTTCTTCTTCTAATTCTTCAAATCGTTGCCAATGCTTCGATAAACTCGCATCTACATGCTCCACACTTAACTTCATATCCGCTTGTAGATCTGCCTTTAAGGCAGTAAGCTTGCTATTATTCCGTGCGCTGTAATCTTCCATACTCTGCTGTAGAGTTTTGTTCGTTTGTGCATTGTCCCGACAGCAAGCAGCCAAGCATTCATCTTGCACATCTTGCTTCAGAGAATTTAATTGGCCAGATATATTTGAGACTTCACTTGTCATTTGCTGACCCAGTATTTTTATATGATTTTCAGCCGCTTGCAGCGACGCCTTCGTTTGTGATGAAAAGCCTTCAAATGATGTCGACAAATGATCAAGATTGCGACTGGACTCCACATAACGAGCCTCAAGGGCTTCAAGCTTCCCGGCAGAGGCTTCAATCTCTCGCCCCTTGCCGACTAAAGCGCGCTTCACTTCGGCCAGCTGCTGCTGGAGCTGCATTTGGGCCGCCTGAATTTCCCCTCTTGAAGGTAACACAGCCAAAGGTGCGACGCCTGCAGCAGCAGTGGCATTAGTACCAGTTAGTGGGTCATACTGTCCATCCACACTGGCCTTGAAGGAATGCAATGCACTGCTGACTCCTTGGATACTGTGCGTCAGAGAGGCCACACTCGACTCCACATACTCATTTAACTGTACAGCCTGGGATGCGTTATGAGCCAACCTGCTGGCGTGTGAAGACAGCTGCGCGTCCACTTGAACCTGCAACTCCCTTACCGTCTCATCAGTGCGGGTACAATTTTCGATAATCATCGGCCTCACAGCCCCTACAAGCTGGGCTTTAGCGCTCTCGACGCGGCGGCTAATAGCATCTTGAAGCGCATCCTGCAACGTGTCGACCAATGCAGAGTTGATATTGCTTGGAGGTGGGGGATCTTGGCTGTGGGATTGGTTGGCGTCACTGGGGAAGAAAGAGAAAACAGAGGACAGAAAGGGCAGGGCATGTGAGGTTAGCACAGTAGGAAGCACTACCAGGCGAACCGCCGAAAAGCCCCGAATACAGAGAACAGCAGGGTGCAGACTTACGGTCCAAGACCTAGGAGCAGACTGAGGCTGAGCGCACTTCGCTTCCGCCCGCCAGAAGCGGAGAAGCTACCACTGCCTCCCATATTGATCTCACCAGAGGATCCTAGAGGCGCCTGGACACCGCCGCCACTGCCACTACCACCGTTGCTTACTTCGACCAGTGCTTGCAAAAATGCATCAGTGAATTGCGTGACTGAGCTACTTTGCTGCGCACAGCTGTCGATACAGCGGTTACACTCGCGGATCTGCTCCATAACTGCATTAAGCAGCTGCAACAAAGCATCCTTGGAAGCATAATTGTCATTAATGCCTCTAGTCATATCTTCTAATGAAGAAACACGCATGAGTAGTGCTTGATGTACAGCATTTGTTTCCATCGCCATCTCACGATCTTTCGCTTGCTTCTGGGAATTTGCAATCGACTGTATTGTTTTTTCCATCTGGTTTATTTGAAGTTGTTGTTTGTTGACAACTATTTTTAGATATTCATTTTCCATCCCACCACCACTGCCCGTGCCGCTACCGCTACCAGAACCATGACAAACAGCTTGGGAGACATCAACAGATTCATCCCGTGTAGAGAAGTGGGTCCTGTTTAAGATATTCTCATCAATATCTCTATTGCCACCATGAGGGTTTTTGCGAGCAGAAGAAAAGTTGTGACTTCTTTGCTTTAGAAGCATGGAAGTACTGTCGTTGATGTCACGCTCCAGCTGTCCCCAGTCCATATTTACCCCGGTACAAGCTTATATTAAATACCAATATGTGAATGAATCGGTGTTTCGCAACAATTTGTGCTTGATAGGGCATATCGATGGAAAGGAAGGGTGCAAGTGATCTATTTGACTATTTCGCTATTTTCTTGCGACGTGTGACAGTGTCATCATGGCATGGTTCTGCTTTTGGTTCAGTTGAAATTCAACTGTCACAAATAAGTTTGGGGAGACAATTTGAAATGCCAAAGGGTGTGCTTTCACTGCTTTTAGTAGCAGTGGTTTATACTAAGAGTGTAGCACTAAACCGTAATACTTACAGCAGCCATTTGGTGAGGTGAAGACCAGCAAGTTTTCACCACAAAAAAGATGACTCACTTTTTTGATTTTCCACCAGCCCAGGCAGCCGGTTAAAAAACTTACCTGAGTCACTTCAAGAACTTCTGAAAGCTAAGCATTGGTACCAGGTGTACTATTCCTTAGAACAAATATTGAAGTTCACCCTTACCGAGAAGCAGTGCTATTTTTGTGGGCTTTATTTTATTTAAGAGTTCACTGTGGTTGAACAAAGTACCCTTCACTCTCTTGTTGCCGTGGTCTCCCACTATAGACTGTCGTTGAAGTTGTTCAGTGTTTTGCTGTATAATGGCTAATCGTAGTGAACCACGTGAGAACCTAATTCATACCCTGAATTCAAAGCGAAACTGCTTTGTCACTGGAGAAAGACTCACAGCGGAGGATGTGCGAGCCTCTATTCGTGCCGGGTTAGAGGGTAGTGAACGTACACTTGTTAAGAATGTTGCAGAATTAAAAGAACTGATTGTTGAATTTGTAAATACAGACTCAATCTATGTCCCAGTTACCTCCAGATCCAAATCCGGATCTGGGGGAACTGGAACTGGATCGTCGATCCGGTACTTGCTGAAGCCTCAAATGATCACGTTGTGGGAGAAAATTTCTGATGTAATGAATGATTTGTTCAATGATTTGCTAGGTCCTCCTTCAGCACCAGATGTGTTTGTGATTACTCCAACCAAGCGCCAGCGCCGAGAGTTCTTCGTCTCTGTAGGTGGCTTGGACACGCTAATGCTGTTATTCGCACCGAAAGGTGGAGAGATCTACGCAGCACCAATATTTGAGCGATTCCACAATACTTGGAACCAGTTGCTGGTCCTACTTCGCGAAGTCGTGTTTGCACTGCCATCGCTCGCTGTGCATCACATTAGCACCGCACACACACACTTCCTGTTCCACCTTTTATCCCACCGTACACTTTTCGATGGCTCCGTCAATCTGATCGAAGAAATTCTCGCAATCAAATCCGAAACGATCGATTTGACCCAAATACCTGGGGTGGATAAGTTGTTCCGGGGAATGAATTGTCGCCAGTTGGCTGTAATGTGTCGTGTGCTGGCGCTGCTGCTATTTGAGCCGGAGGACAGAGTCGCGATGGAGAATGCTCATGTAAGTTGACCATCGTGTTGTGCTGTCCTGTCCTGTCCTGTCCTGCCTGCCACATTGCCCTTACCATTTACACGCTCTCTGTCTTACCCCGCCTCTTTCACTTTGCATCTCACAGGCGGTGGCTCACTTAGACCTTCTCCGCCTGCGTCGGGATCGGATGACAAAGCAATCCGCAGCTGTGGAACGTAATCAACAGTTTGTGTTCTGTTCACCGTACATCCTTCCCCGTCTGATGGTGCTGACCCGTATGGCCAATGCCGGACCAACCATTGCACAGCTACATAACCGCACTATCAGCAACGCGCTGACTACATTCAGCTCAGATCACTTGATGTACGACATCACGGCCCCCAGCTGTGAGTTTTCGGACTTGTTTTCCACTGACTCGCGCTCTGGTGTGGGTGCTGCGGCCTCTACGGATGTGTCTGGCGAAAACTGTGGATCACAGTGGACATATTTTCGCCTACTGCAGGCGTTTGTGACCGAGGTGGAGCAGGAAAAGGAGAAAGAACAAGAGCAGCTGGATGAAGAGCAGCAGCAGCAGCAGCAGCGGCAGCGGCAGCATATTTCTGGTTCTGATTCTGATCTTGGTTCTGATTCTGATTCTGATTCTGGTTCTGGTTCCGATCCGGATTTGGCGCCCAAGCCAGTATCTAGTCGGACAACTAATGGTCTCTCCGTCGCTGCTTCGACCTCAACTGAAGCGCCTACAGCGACAGCTCCGCTGCGGGATATGCTATACGGGCTCTTTGGCTCGAACAGCGCCGAATCTTCAGCAGTGCCAACGGCGCGGACTACTGTCGGTGTCACACCTGGCTCCCGCAGCAGCAGTATGCCTACAGCAGCAGGAGCGACTGCGAGCGACAAGCAGAAGTTGCTACTTGATGCGTTTACAGATCAAGTGTTGGCGGTGCTCACAACCAAAAACAAGCGGCGGACTCGGCGATTCCTTTCTCAGCCGTCGGCAGAGAATTCCCCGAATAATTTCGCGACTGCGGCGCCTGCCCCTGCCGCTGCACAAACACCGGCACCGGAGGATGAAGAAGACGAGGAGCAAGCTGCACAGAACGAAATGTTTGGCGCTTTGAGTGTGATTAGACTGGCTGAAAGCTTGGGTGTTAGCTCATTTGGGCGGAGGCACCATAGTGCAGCGGGCCCAACGGCCAACCAACAGCAACAAGGCGGGGGTTTGATGGCTATGGCCATGGGCATGGGCATGGGGATGGGTGGTCCTGGTGGACCGCCCCAGCCACCACTGCCGCCGGAAGACGACGGAGGGTCAATGGAAGGCCTTTTGATGGCGATGCACCACATGTCCACTGGCGGCCGCCCCCCACCCCCACCCACTGTAGCAGGAGCACCTGGATCTTCTGCTCGTCGCATGCAGAGATATCTCCTCGCTAAGAAAATCATGTTGTTTCAGGCTATGTTCATCATCCCATTCCGTGTGGAGGTGCTGTTTGTGCTCTGCACGCTACTCACCAGTCGCCGCAAAATAGACGTTCAAAATAAGTTGCACGTGCTAGGACTAGGTGATACGCTTCGTCGAGGATGGCATATATTGTCTTGGGAGATGACAGACAAAGGTCGTGGGTTTGGAACGGGTGATGATGTAGAACGAGATAGTACGATTGAATATGATAGAGACAAACAGCCAAAAGACCCAGCCATGTTTAGCACTGAATCAGCGTATCGGATTCAATATTTACGTTTGATCCATAACTATTACGATCGTGATTTCTTGAATAATCCAATCAAACGCGAGTTAATGCTTCCCAGAGAGCGTAAACTCTTATATGTTGACTGGGAAACAACAGCAATTCGCTGCTATGGGTGTAAAGATGTCTGCAGAAAGTTCCCTATGGATTTCTTATTGACTCAAGAACCCTCCTCCTCATCGGCGTCTTCCTCGTCCTCACTCTCTACGCCTGCTTCTCCTCTCACCGGCGTGCTCATGCGTCTTGTTCGTGAGCTCCTGATTGCTGCTTCGCAATCTACTTACCGGTTCTGGATAAGCTCTGCACTAGAGGCATATCTGCGCGGCTCCCAGTGGCCCGAACAATTCATGGTGGCGCGCTCGGGCCTCATGTCGCAGATTGTGCATCACATTGTCAGCGTCGGAGGAGGCGAGGAAGCTCACTCCCATGCCCACTCCCATGCTCATGCTTCCGCTTCCGCTTCCGCTTCCGCTTCCGCTTCCGCTTCCGCTTCCGCTTCCGCTTCCGCTTCTGCTTCTGGTTCTGGTACTGCTTGTGCTTTTGGTTGGGAAGCTGTGAGTGCAGATGCCGACACCACCCAGTTCTACAGCTACCGCGGTGAAACCCCTGCTGCCATCGCTGCTGCAACACCCGTGGTGGTCACAGCATCACCGCCTAGCAGCCCGGCCTCTAAGCTCACCCCACAGACACCAGATGCATCGGAAACCCCGGCACATGTTTGTTCTGACTGTGGCAATCCTTTGTGTGTGGACCCGCTCGAGGCTGACAACACATCGCAATCCAATCTGCAGTCTGCTTTTGATCTGCTTGGTGAGTTGGCGAAAATGAACCCTTTCTCTGTGACTCTGCTGGAGAACCTCTTGACCGGCGCTGGCGCTGGCGCTGGCGCTGGTGCTGTCACTGGCGGCGAAGATGGTGATGTGGTGAGGGAAGGGCAGGGTGCCATGCTGGTACCTTTCCTGCAGGCGCTGACGCGCAACCTGGTGGCCTCGAATGTATTTCTGCGCGGTCTATACCTTACCCAGGACCTTGTGGAGACCCGCTGCGCCGAGCTGCAAGCACAAGAGCAGAAGAAGAAACAGGAGCAGCAGAAGCAGGAGCCAGAGCAAGCGCAGCAAGGAAGTGATGGGATCGTGACGGATCCGTTGCGGGAGCGGGTGTGGCTGTCGATGTCTTGGAAGCAGGACGGTGCCGGGCACGCTCACTCGGCGCAGGCGCAGGCACAGGGTTATTTGGCGAAGTCTTGGGTGGACCAGCCACCCTCTACCTCTTCCTGTGCACCCATCTCGCCGGTGCAGCAGCTGAGTAACAGCAGTGGCAGCAGCAGTAGCAGTGACAGCAGCAGTAACAGTGGCAGTGACAATAGCGGGTGGGATCTGCGTCCGGTGAGCTGCGCGTCCTCGACCCTATTTGCCTTCATCGATCGCAACCGCGAGCAGCTGCTGCTGCATCTATCAACTTTGGTCACTGTGTACACCCTCAACCATGAGAATATCTGCTGCCTCAACACTATTATTGTTATTCTATTGCTTCAGTACAAGAAAGGAGCGGAAAAGTTGGCGACTCTTCTGCAGCGTGTGCGCGAGTGTGCTGACAGACAGTACTCCCCCACTGCCACTGCCACTTCCACTGCCACTGCCACTGCCACTGCTACTGCGATAGGAATTGAAGAAAAAATGCGTCCTAGTGCACATATTATGCGCAATTTGCGTGAATTGTTATGGTATTGGCGGGAATATTACGCCAAACGTGGACGTGATCGTCTGTCGTTGGAGTTTAACTCACACATCCGTGTGCACCAGTGGGTCGCTGTGGTGAACATATTGTGTGGTGACAATTTCGCTGAGAATCCCTGCGCATTGCTTTCGGCACCGATTGCTATGCCACAGTCACCTTACCTATTACGTCCTACAGCTAGCTGCTTTCATGCGTGGTCTGCACGGAATCCTCTTAAAATGGATGCTACACATCGCAGCCTTTCATCTCCGCCCCCTCATGGAAGTGGAGGGGCTGAGGCTGATGCGCAAGACCAGATTCACGCGCAAGCCCAAACGCAGTCGAGCGGGGGTGATGAGGTGTTGCGGTACATGTGAGCTGGACGAGCACCGTTGTTACTATAGCGAAGCGAACTGAAGGCGGTGTGAGACTGCTGCTGCTGTGTGCACTGCTAACAGTACTCTACAGTACAGTACAGCGTAGTGCAGTGAAGTACAGTACAGTGCAGTACAGTACACATCGTTACGTTTTGTTTTGTTTTGGTAGGTAACTGAATAATTTAAACTAAATCACCGATTCCTTCTTCCTGTTTCTGTTTCTGTTCCAGTTTCTGGTTTCTGTATTCGTGTACAGCAAGCACACCCCAGAGTCCATTTTTCTCCTGCTTATATTCATATCCATATCAAAAATAAACCACACAACAGACAGACATCCCTATCTCCATCCCCGATCTCGCTCTCACCCTCTTTAGATGTCTCCCCAGTGCAACACATACCCCCAATATCTCGTAACAATAACAACTATCAACTTCTTTTAGCAATCTCCAATGCTACGCATATCAGCAACAAACAGAGCATCAAAATAGTACCCCCCCCTATACATGTTCCTAACACCCGCATCACAACCAACCAACCAATCAACCACTACCAAAGAAGAAGAAGAAGAGCATTTCGTTCCTATTGTACGCATAAATGATGTCTTCCTTCTATTAGGCAGAGTCCACAGGTTGGCCCGCAGCACCGCCATCGGGGGCCTGGGGCGGGGGTGCTACTGCAGCACGGTACTTTCCGAAGCTCATCGACTGCAGAATCACGAGTCCAGGGCCAGTGAGGGTCGTGTTGAAGCATCCCTCACCGCCCAGACAGCACATGGCGATGCCAGACTGCAGCCGCACGTCCAACTTGACAGACTCCTGGAAGGCTACAATTGCGTCGGTGTCGACAACAAGCACTTCGTTTGCCTCCAGTACCTTGGTAAGAACCACCCCTCCTGCTTCCAGGAACACGGTGCCGTTGCCAGTCATGTACTGGCGGGCGATACCCATCCCGCCGTACAGACAGGTGGTAGGGCAACAGTCCCACTGTGCGACAAGATTAACCTCTCCCAGGTGAGACATGTATGCCCCCCCTTTCGCTATCAGCCCGGAGCCGACAGTAGTGAGGTCCACGGGAATCACCTTGGCCGGGAAGGATGGGGTGAGCGACACGAAACCCTCTTCGCGGGAATCGTTGTGGAACACGGTTTTGCAGCAGGTCTCACCGACAAATAGACGGGAGCAATTGCCACACTCCATGGAAGTCTTCACAGCAGGTGACATGAACATCAAAGCACCTACAGTCAGAAGTGAGTATTGGCATCGGTGCCATATTGATATAGCATCAGCATCAGCATCAGCATCAGAACCAGAGTTAGGCAAATATACAATATTTCTTAAAACAGATAAGTATATTTGAGGACTTACCAGGCTGAGAAATTAACTTCTCACCGCCACCCATACCAACTGTCAGGACCTGACAATCAGCACCAGTGATCTGGAACCTCTGTTCAACCGATGAGACTGCACGTTGAGTTGAATACGAATCCATTTGTGGCAATATATTTCGTGGAATGGAAAATAATTTGAACAAAGTAGAGTAGTTCACTTCAAACTCCTTTTTGGGAAAATATATGATGTGTTTATAAAACACAAGCAATGAGATACTTTAAAGGTATTAATTTTTGGTGTGTAGAAAGTGCAGTTGCATTATATAATGCGTAGCATTCATGCTCTGGCAGCACCAGCAGGAGCACTGCTGTCAGGCAAAAAATCAAGATTTTGCAGTGATCGCTGAAAAATCAGTTTTAGCAGCGGCAGTGTATATACTGCGTTTTTACAAGTGAAGTACATGTATCAGCAGTGAACTTTCTGATCAAAGCTCAGTGTGTTTGATTAAAAGTGACTTAGTACTGCTCCACCCCAACCCTTTGATATCCACAATCGTACGCCAATTTATCACGCTAAACGACACATACACGAGATACAAATAATTCAAACTGTAAAGCAATTGCGATCTATAATTACATCGCTTGTCGTGCCCGTAGGTAATCCCGGCGCCGCTCCTTCATCTCCTTAATCATGTCCGGTGGTTCAGCCACCATGTGGGCAGGGTCACCACACAGTGATGATGTCCACAGCAGTGAATCCAAAAGTTGCTCCTTCTCCGCAGCAGTGAAATCGGAAGTCACACCACCAAGGGAGCAGCCTGCCTCTGTAGTTGCCTCCCCCTTTTCCTCTGCTTCCTTAACGAACTTTGCGACTTCGTCTGGGGTGCGATTCAGTAACAGGCGACTGAGCCTAGCTGAACACAGCTGCAGCAGTGGCTCAACATGCAGGTAGTCCGCGGCAGCCAGCATCGCCAGCAGCTCGCCGTGACTAAGTGTCATGACGAAGTGGGCGTAGTAGGGCTGTGTCAATACATCAGGAAGGCGTTGCGGCCAAGGTATCGGCTACAATGCATCAAGGGCATTAACAAGACATATGCATAGATGCGCAGACCCCAGAGCCCAGAGTGAGAGGCAGAGTGAGAGGCAGAGTGGAAGTGCAACAGTCAGTGCAATGCGGATCAGTGCAACCAGGGGTTGGGTGCACTGCACTGCACACACCTGCGGCACTGGATGCATAGCGTCGATGGCGTGCTCACGCAGGAATTCGGCCAGGAGCACCAGCACTGGGCCTGTCACATTTGGCAACAGGATTGGGTCTGAGCAAGACCGGACAGGACATGATGTGGCATGGTGTCGTAATCGTGGTCAGATGGCACAGCGGGTGTCAGTGTTTATAATAGTTACCTGCGATGTCCCCTTCGGTGTCGCTCATGGTGTCAGAAAGCACATGTGACAGCTGCACCTCTGATCGGCGCATGGTAACCTGGTGTCCGTCGGATGATTTAATCTCTACCAAGCCTTCCTTATCTAAGCTTTCCCTATCGATCGAGTTCTGGGATAGGGTATCTTTATCAAACTGCATCTTGATTGGCTGCAGAGCCGAAAAAAGCAACGAGTCCACTATAAACTATTTTCTTAGAAGTGCGTTAATTATATTGAATTAATTTATTATCAGTTAATTTTGTAAAAGAATGATTAGCGCTAATGACGATATGTTGGAAAAAGAACATTGTGGTGTTGAATGTTCTCGACTTCGCGTTCGGAAATCTGAACTGTTGTCAGTCAGTTTGTCTGGCAAGCTCGGGATTGTCCCGAGTTTTCAAGTGCAAACTGAAAAGATCGCGTCAGCAGTCACCATTCAAGATTATTTTTCACGACCTTCCCAACAGCAGTCAAATTATACCCTTCAAAAAAGAACAATTTTTCGTTTTCCGTTTTTCTCACCATTTTTCGGTCGGTATCAAGCAAGTTATAAAACTTTGTATGTGCCATTAGACAGCCTTTGCATTGTATGAGATACCTTCAAGCTATCTTAATATGCTCCTGAATCAGAATTCGATGCAAAAATAGCTTTTCAGGCTCCATATAATTGCTAATTATGGATAACGAAGATGCTTACCCCGCTCGTCCTGAGGACACTCAGCAGACCTCTATTTTTACCGATATCCCTGTATATCGTAATATTTGCGGGCAGGTTTTCGACAGCCACCCTTCGGTTTTCAATGATGCGGTGATGTTTCCCTCGGAAAATGAGTTAATGGTGGACATCCCGACATACCACAAGGGAAAGGCCGCTTGCCCTATCCCGAATGCCTATCAGTCTGTTGATATCGACTTGGCTCTGGCTCTGCCTGATCTGGGCGACAACCATATCTCCCTGGAATTGATCGCGCCCGCAGG
>JACKZZ010016552.1_pt1 | contig 15841 bp, 33 predicted proteins | sample 8027871 | NCBI WGS metagenome assembly JACKZZ01 (sample SAMN15724774, study PRJNA655200) | protist metagenome | isolation source: fluorescence activated cell sorting (FACS) single amplified genomes of... | place: USA: West Boothbay Harbor, Gulf of Maine | collected 2000-07-19
TGGAACTATTACTTCTGCTGGCGGTGGAGGTGGTGGATCAGCATCTGACTCAAATTCAACTAAATCTGGTGGATCTGGTGGTGGTGGAAGCAGTTATAATCCTAATTTTCCTACTAATAATAAAACTAATTATCTAAATGGTCAACCTGGCAATGATCCACCAGTATCACCATCACAAGGTAATAATGGTGGTAATGGTTTTCAATATGCTGCCGGTGGCGGCGGCGGTGCAGGTGGTAATGGCGGAAATGCAATTGATCTTGTTGCAGATATTGGTGGTGCCGGTGGTGATGGTAAAATATATGGAGTTATTAATGCAGATTTTTCTCAATCATTAGGAATTGATTATCTTGCCGGTGGTGGAGGTGGTGGAGGTGCTTCTCCTGGTTTTGGTCGCCCAAATCCTCCTGTATCAACTGCTGGTATTGGAACACATGGTGGTGGTGACGGTGGTGATGGATTTGCTAGTGGAGCACTCCCAACTGCTCAATATGGAGTGCCCGGAGAAAATGGATCCACAAATACTGGTGGTGGAGGTGGAGGTGGTTCAGCTGGTGATCGACCTGCTGGTACATATCATGATGGTGGTAATGGTGGTGATGGTATAATTATTATTAGTCATTCATTTTAATTAACTATGGCACATTTTGCAGAATTAAATCAAAATAATATCGTAAAACAAGTGATTGTTGTATCAAACTTTGATACATCAGATAATGATGGTGTTGAAACTGAAAGTATTGGAATTGCATTTTGCCAAAAACTTTTTGGAAGTCATACTAATTGGAAACAAACCTCATATAATGGTAATATTAGAAAAAGACATGCAGGTATTGGAATGTTATATCATCAAGAAATTGATGCCTTTATTATTCAACAACCATATCCTTCATGGACGTTAAATACAGAAACTGCTGAATGGGAAGCACCTGTGGCATATCCCGAAACAGAAACTGAAACATATCAATGGAATGAGGAAAATCAAACATGGGATTTATTAGAAGACCAATAATGGAAACCTTTCATCTTTATGATGATAGAAACTTAATGTGCTCTTTAGATAATATTGAAAAATCTACATCAGAAGGTACAAAACATTATCTCATTAGAAATGGTTATAGTATCATTTCTAATTTATTTCATCCTGACAAAGAATTTGATATAAAAGAAACAGAAAATATTCTCTCAAATATTTTTAGTGGCACACATACAATTAAATCATCAATAGATAAATTTATTGACTATAAACAAACTTTTATCTTGCCAGAACATGATGGTATGAGTTTGTTTATACAAATTGATACCAATTCTGCAATTAAAACTTTAATAAATGCTTCTTCTAATCAAGTAGAACTCAGTAATAATGAAGCAATCTTATTTGATCGAAGTAGAATACATTTTTCACATACTCCGGTTCAGTCAAGATATAACTTTTTAGGAAAACTTTTCGGTAAATTACTCTTAAAAAAAGATGATACTTATTACAGATATATTTGTATCGATTATGTAAAAGAATAATCTTTCCATTCATCAACATCAGTCGTATTTAATTTTCTTATCACCTTGTTCGGCATCGGACGAGGTTTTTTTATAAGTTTCATTCCCGTCTGTTCTAATGGTATACTACCCTTTTTAGTATTACAAGAACTACATGCCACTACAAGATTCTCCCAGGTATCTTCACCACCACGACAACGTGGAATTACATGATCAATAGTTAATCGTTTTTTTGCTCCACAATATTGGCAGGTATTTTCATCACGCTCATAAATCATAGTTCTTGTTGGTTTATGAGACATAATTTTCAAAAATGGCAATTTAATATAATTGACTAACCTTATTACTCTTGAAGAGAGCAATTGAGCCTTTTCTTTAAGAAGAAGAATGACTGCTCTTTTCCAATTTGTAAAGTTTAAAGGTTCGTAAGATGCATTCAAAACTAATATTGTCTGATGCGCTTGGATGCGATAATACTCCATAGACAATATTAAATTCTAATATTATGTAGTCTGTGTTTCATCATCATAAACACTCTTCCGACTCTTCACATAAATCAGATCTTTCCATTGATGAGGAAAACATAATAATAAGGTATGAATATACTTATGCTTCTCCTGTCTTGTATACTCACAATTAGGTTTGGGTTTTACTCCTGTCTCAATCGTAATATAAGCACTATCAACAAAGTATACCCATCCTTCATGTATAATACCGTTCTTATTCCATTTTACATAATCATTGATCTTTGGAATATAAGTCATGTTGTAAATTGCTCTACAATACTAGACTTATGATTACCATTTAATTCAAAACATTGACATTTCATAATATTTTCACGAAGAATTGGATAATACGCTTGATTATAACCATTATCATTTTCGGCAATCAAATCAAAACATTCATCATCACTTTCAGCAACTACATTCCAAAGACCACCGTATTCTGAAGATGGAAATGGAACATAGTGATTAATAATATAAAAATACTTTGTTGTCATTTCTTTATTTAAATTACCTCTTAATTTTACTGGTTTTATGTAAATTTGTCAATCAGATTTAATTTTTTCTTCTCATTTACATGAATTCCCGTAGATAATAATCAACAGTAACTTCAAGTTTTGCTGCTTTTTGCTCAATTTCTTGACTAATAATCATTTTACTATACTCTCGATATTCTTCACGCATTTCATGTATGTTTTCTTCATTTTTTGCATGTTTCATAAAATCGTCAAATGCTTTAATAAACATGGCAATGTCTTGATCGTTCATAATAAATTTCTTAAAATTGTTTAGTGTGGTGTATGGTTAACACCCTTAATTACATTTAACCATTGATCATATAACCTTTCTTCTTCTTCCCGTGCTTCAATCTCATGTGGTTGATCTTCATAATTATAATTCTCCACTGGTTCATGAGAATAACACATTTTTCCATCATGAAACCGCAGAGAACCATTTACCCATTGTGCCAGATGTGTCAGTTCATGAAAAAGGGTTTTAATATACGTTTCCTTATCCATATGTGCCTGAAGTTCAATTGAGAAGTGTCGTGGTCGATAATGACCACCAATCACATCACAATAACCAACAACATAATCACGTTTCAGTCCTTTATGAATAATATCCACATCAATTTTATGTCGTGGAAAATATTCATTCAAAAACCAAGAGGTAACATCCTCACAGATGATCTTAGAATAACCGTATCCAGAGTGATAGATGCTAGACATGTTCCCCAATGTAAAAACCAGATAAATGATGAGATGAATAAAAGTTTTTCTTTAGATGTCATAACAATTCAATTTTAACACATTCTTGATACTCTTTCACACCAAAAGCTCTTGTACTTTTAACATCTTTAAGATCTTCCTTAGTCCAAATACAGAAAGTTCCGAGATGAGAAATAGCAATCATTTTATCATAATTTTTGGGAATTGTTACCTTCCCATAATTATTTTTTGATTTACTATTTGTTCTGATATTAACTTCTGGTTTTGGATCAGAAGAACTTCTTGTCATTTGTGTTGTTGATTTGACTGAAATTAACTCAGTAATAGAACCTTTCAGTGCAATAAAATCACAATCACAATCAGTGTCTGGATTGGTTGGAACGAAACAAGTGTAACCCTTGCGAGTAAAAATTAATTGTGCAAGTGAAACAGAATAGTCCACAACTTCATGTCTCTTTTTACAAAACCTGAAAATTCCAATGGGATTGAAATTTTTGCTTTTTGTTCCTTTAGCAGTCATGCTGGTGTTACACTCCATTCATCTGTTGGAACCATTGTATCAATGACATGCTTAACATTTTCAATTCCATAAACTACAACTTCTTGAGTTGAAGTGTAACCATTTTTCTTCTCACGTTTCCATGAGACAATCCATCGATCACAAGATACTTTCATCATCCATGATTCTCCATAAATTCGTCAAGAGTGTAACCTTCTCCAGTTGATGTTTCTTCAATCAATTGTTCGATTGTAAGTTCTTCCATATCTTTACGATATTCTTCTGGTGTCGGATCTTCTGGGTCATAATCGTCATGACAGAGATAGTCCCACTCATGCACCAAGGCATCAATTAATTGTTCTTTAGTATACTTCATATCAAGCACCCTGATAGTATGCGTTACGGTAGAGATAACCACCAGCCCAATCACAATTCTCCAACACAAACTCACGTTCTTGGATGATCAACAGATTGAAACGAACACCTTTTGCTGGTGCTTTGATTGATGCTGCTTTGTATACGGAACCAGTTTTCTTATCAATGAAGCAGTGAACTGATTCAGTCTGACCATCTACACACTGCATCACTTTATGATACTTACGACCAGAAATCAGTGCATAAGAATAGTTGCGACCACTATTTGGATACTGACGTTGATGTGATTGCTGGAGAGCATCACAAAGCATCATACTATACTTGGTGACATTCAACTGAATGGTGTTCTGAGCATCTTTCTGAGCAACGTGGTCGGTGAAGGTGGCAGTCATGGTGTTTTCTGAACTGTGTTCAGTATAAAGGATTTTGGTGGGGTTTGGTAGAGCAATCATGACATAAAGCAGACTGGCGCAGAAAGAGTTGCTTCAACTTCTTTAATGTTCAAACCACAGAGTTGATTGTAAACTCGATTGACAATGAGATCGGTGGCTCTCTTAGCACGACTGGTCTCATACCAAATAGTCGTGCAACCATCATAAGTCTCAACACGAATACGGTAGGTCTTGGTGGCAGTCATGGGTGGTTTCCCTTGTATGAATGTATTATAGAGCATCCTGAGAGGGTTTCAGGATGCCTTGTGACACTTAGGCAAGTGTACCAGCAGGAATCTCAACGGGTTCTGGTGCTACCATGTCTTCAAACTGGTGCATGTCATAGGCAAACCAGTTACCATTACGGAAGATATAGGAGTATTCTTCACCATCAGAGAAAAACTCTTCCATATCTTTATCAAGACGTGGTGCATTATCTTCAAGAGATTCACCACGCATAGTATAATACAGAGCACCAGTCTCAGGCAGAGTTTCATTACTCCAACCGGCATTAGTCCAGGTGCATGACATATTACCACCGTCAATCAGTTCTTTTACTTTCTCAACGGTATCATAGTTGCTACGCAGAACTTTACCATTGAACTCAGGATAACCATCATAATGACAATAAACAGAAACGATGCTCTCATCTTGAAGTTGAATGCCGATGCGGGAACGAGTGCCCATAATAGAAAGATAATGAATTTGGTGAGAGGCGGTTCCGCGTGAGGGAACACATTTGATTTACCTCTGTATTGTGTCGGGTCTCCCCTTCACCTCTTTAATATAAGGCATCTTCTAATGGATTAAATGCCTGGTGTGCCACTTTTACAACTGGCACAGTGAAAATCTAATATTAAATCTAAGAATTAGGAAAATTATTTTCTCTGTAAATATTATCAGATTTGTTTCTAAACAAAGTGTATGGAGAATTGCAAAACATATTTAAAGTATCATATATATGATCATTATAATCATCGCACATAAAGTCGCTCATTGATTTATAGTATTTCCATTTATCAAAGTCTTCAAGATTTACCCAATTACTATGTGTCCAAAATACAAGTGCCAATCTTTCACCTTTTGTGACTGGATTGACCCTATGTCCAATACCAGTCCCATATGTCACACCCTCACCAGCCTTTGGTTTAAAGAATACTTCTTTACCATCTATCCATAAAACTAATTCTCCACCCTCATATTCATCAGGATCAGTAAGAAAAATTGTTGTAGAAAATTGCCCAATAGTTACTTTGTCGAAGTGAGGTTTATAGTATCCACCAGTACGTGTAACTGTACACAGTGGACTCTTACTTGATTTTGGACTAGTAAAATTAAAAAATTTAATATTACTATCAACATGAGACCAAAATAAATGGTCAGGAATAATTTCCTTCGTTTCAAAATTTGTCTTTAATTGATGAGCGTCACTATCTCTTACCCATATTAATGAAGCCAACCCATCTTTCCATTCTTGCGTATCAATCCATGAACGTATAGATGGAAGGGAATCTTCAGATATAAATTTCGACTCGCAAAATCTACCACAATTCCAATTTTTTGAATCACTAAAATCAAACATTTTAAATTATTTTACGAATGGGTCTATCAAACAATCTCATTTGATATCCTTCCTTCAATGCATGAATAATAATATTATCATAAGAATGAGATTGTAAAGGAATATGCCTATGAATCAAAAAATCCTCACAGTCTTCTGCGAGTGCTTCCTTGTGTTCATGTGCCATTCTATTTAAAAATTCAGGATCAATCATTAGTTTTAAATCTAATTTTTAACGAACTCGATATTCAATTGTTGAGTCATAGTAATTCATCATCTTAGTGTCACGCTCTGCTAGGAAGTTTAAGAAACCTACAAGGGCAAACATGACACAAATGCCTGAGAGACCAAATTGTGTGATTTTACTCATCGATCAGCAGGAGAGAGGGGAGTAGTCTTTACCAGTGTATTCGTCAAGGTTGAAGTCAGTAACCTCAGCACCATTGGCAATGTAGCAGTTGACATCATATACCATGTCAGACTTAACACGAGTGGAGAATGAAGTCATTTGTTGAACAATCTCAGCGGTGGGATGCCAGATGACACGCTTGACATAACGCTTGCCAGTACCGATGGGAAAGAAATCGATTTGAGTGGAAGAGGTTTGGAGTTGCATGTGAGGTGGTATTTCTTTAACTCTCCCAATATATTAGATTTTAGGTCTCTAAAGTGAGACCTTGTGCCACTTCTCAAAGTGTTCTAATTAATGTTGATGGCAAACACCTTCAGTATGGCAATGTGAAGTTCTTGAATTTCCATGAAATTCTCCATGATAAAAACCAACTCCCAATAAAATAAATCCAGAAACTACAGAAAGAGCAAAAATCTTTTTGCTCTTATTAGTAATAGTAGTAGACAATGACATATTAATAAATTTAACTGTAATTTATTTATAAATGAACCCTAGGTTATGATGAAGGACAAAAATTCCCTAAGTGACACTTTTTAAAGAGTTAAAATCAGTCTTCATAAACTAGACATTCGGGTTCTGATGGGTTAGCATCACAATACAGTTCTAATGGTGAGGGATCGTGATGATCACCTGCTTCAATCTCTGCCTTATGGTGTTCTACATAATCTTCTAACTCATGCAGTTCACCTTCAATATGTCTCCTTTGTTGGGGAGACGTTGTTGGATTTTCAAGGATTTCTTTGTCCTTTGCGATGTGAGTTTCGATATTTTCCATTGTGTTATCGTTTTTCTGTTTTTATTTATTTTGCTGTTTTACTTTTTCTACCAAATAATGAGCAAGAGCTTCCATTCTTTCTGGGTGAATTGCACGTATATCTGCCTCCTTTAGGGCAATTTTCATGCTTTTTTCCTCCATTTCGGTCAATTTCTTGCCGTTTTTTGGTAAAGTCATAGATTTCTTGTGAAGTGTTGATATTCTAACATTAGAATCCAATAGTATCTAGGAACTTAAGTTTTTATTCACATTTATTCATCAGTATTGAACCAAGAGTCAAAGATACCACTATCACCGGGTTTACGATTTTCAAGTTTATCAAGAATTTCATCAGTATGAATCACTGATTCTATTTTACCAATCATATCTGCAATAGTGCTACAAACCATTGGTCTTTCTTGTCTTGCCGCAAATGCAAGTGCATTACGAAGTGATTGTTCTGCTTCTTTGAGTGATGCTTCGACTGATTCTGAGAGTGCCATTTTACCTATTTCTATTTTTATCGAAATAATACTTTGATTTTGTATTCAAAAGGTGTTCTTTTTCTTCTTTTGTATATTCTGTGCCATCAGGTTTAGAATTCCAAAAATCTTCCCAGTCTTTTTGGGAATTGGTAACATCTTCATTCATGAGAATTAAGTTCATCTTTAATTATTTGTTCCATGAAAGATTGAATTTCCTTACTTGTCATACCATTTAAGAATTTCCAATTAGGATCATCTTTGTCCCATTCAAGACTAAAAGTTCCGTCTTTATTCTGGTCCACTTTCAGACTGTCTTTCATTTTTCTTTAATTGCTTTCTAACCATTTTAGCATATGCAACTTCTTCTTGAGAATACCATTCAGGATGTTTTTTAGATCTTTTGATGATTTTTTTTGTTGCTTTTTTGTCGGATAAGTCCACTTTAAGATTTGTTTGGATGTTTTAAGTATTTAACACTTTGGCATCCATATATTAAAGTTTGCCACTAACTATGCCATTATTTACCACTCTAGTGCTACCTTCTGGCCAACCTTCTTGTTCACACTTAAGGTGCCATCGTGTCATAATAGTCACATTTTCTTTAATGCCACCAGTGAGCATTTGACGACCTTGTTTAGTCATCGAAGAAAATAAACCGTAACGAGTTTCCCAAACATAGAAACACTCATCAATTAATTCGGCACCTTCTGGTATAATGACTTCACTTTCAGAGGTCATATGCTCCCCATTGTTTAGTCAAATTATTATAAACTGCAACGGTTCCTGGTGGTGCATCTTCAGGTGTTTTAATAACTGATGCTCCATCCTCATTAACTTTTTTATTAAATCCAAAAGGTCCTACTTTAGTTTCAGATCTTTTCTTCATAATAACACCAGCAAGAGACTCCATAATTTTAAGGATGTCTTCTGCCTTAGCACCTTCACCAAGTTCTTTGGCAACATAAAAATACTTATCAAAGAACTCTTGACTGTGCTCTTTATAGTCTTCGACTGTGATTGGTTGATCTTTCATTTTCCTCCTGTGTCATAATTTAGTTGATCATCGTGCTCTTTGAGTTTAGCACGTCTCACTCTATCATGAAGTTGCTTGAGTGCTTCAGTAACCTCAGGAGTTTCTTCCCAAGTCCAACTTTCGCCACCCTTTCCAGTAAATTCTTTTTTAGTCATGGATTTAAAGTTTTGTAGACAGCAGAGATACTCATGTGCCCGTGAATGTATCCTGCAAGGATTATAGCAAAGACGGACAGAAATATCAAGCCCGTTGCGATTAGGTTAGGCAACGGTGAGATCATTAATTGTGTACTTATTTTTTCTGAGTTTGTATCGTTTAATGTGTGCTTGTCTGTGTTCATTACAATCAAAATGGCAGATTCGATCTTCATTTCCGTCCCTGTATTCTAATCGATAAGGGAATGCTTTAAATGGATGCATTTCTTCAGGTGTTAGATTCTTTTTCTTGGGAGTTTTTGTTGAACTCTTTACCTTCGCTTTGCGAGTTGTAGTAGTCTTTTTTGCTGTCATTCTTCTCAATCATTTTTTCATGTTGTTGAGCACCCAAATTGTCTAGAAAGTCATTAATCATTTGAAACCTTTTATTCAAACAAAGGAAAGATAGGAGGGACACCACCATAATATCCCAATTGATAATATATGTCAATTAAACCATGTAATGATTGAGTATCTAACACCTTCAGTTACTGGTAAAATTTGATGAGGAAATAGAAAATTAGACGGAAATACAATCGCAGATCCTTTTGTCAGTTTATATTTTTCAGTATTATTGAAAAATGAAAACTCTCCTCCCTCATAATCATCGTTTAATATTATGGAACAAGAAAGTTCTCTTGGATATTCTTTATTACTATCTACATGTTGCATATAAAATTGCCCCTTTGTATATCGTAATAGATTATATCCAGTATCTTGGGTAATGATTAATTCAGGATAAATTTGCAATTCTTCTTTTACAATTTTATTCATATAATTGCAAATATCATTATCAATTTTTTTCTTTTTTTTAGAAAATTTGGAAGTACTAATATTAACAACAGAGCAATCTCTTACCTTAGGGTCAAAACCCGAAACAACTTTACTTTTTGCCCATTCCGTATCATTCCTATACTCTTCAATAATCTCATCACAAAGTTCATTTGGAATAAAATTTTTATAAATGTGAATATATTTTGAAAGATCGTTAAGTGTATTTTCAAAATAATTGTGCTTACATATTCCAGAACTTTTTACATAATGTAAAAATGTCTGAGAATAGAAAGATCCTTTATATTCATTTCTCCAATGCAGAACTTCTCTCCCAGAATAAAGAATGGCATCTCCACTAGTTAACACAATTTCATGAACTTCTCCTATTTTATCTTCAATATAAAACTCCCATTCTTGATCACCATCAAGATGAACTGTTAAAGAAATTTCACAAGATTTTCTATCAACATGTTTTTCTAAAATATTTCCTTTTTGATATACTCTTGCATAAGAATATGAAGGTAAAATTCTTTCTTTCAGAATTTTAGATACTTTTGATGTTTTTGTAGACAAAAGTTCTACGAATGCTTCATGATTATGATAAGCAGGTGCTCCTTTTACTTGATCATCTGGTTGAGTTTCATTTGGATTATTATCACAAAAATCTTTAAATTCTTTAGATAATTTTTTTGCCTTGTTTTTAGATATAAAATTTCTTATTATAACAAATCCAAGATTATCAAATTGTTTTTTCATTTTTTAAAATTTATTCAACTTCTTTACTTAAGTTTTTATAATACGTATCAATTTTTTCTCGAAGTTCTTTTGCCATTTTCATAGAACGTCTCCACATAAAATATTTTACAATTGGATTTTTAGGGTTATTCATAAACCACCAAAATTTTCCATTAAATTTATTTCTAAGATATCTAGTAAAATATACAAATGCTTCTGCTACATTTGGATCAGTGATAATAAAATAAAGTGAAAATCCAAACAACAATAATCCCAGATATTCTATAGTCATCAATGAAACTCAGAATTTCTACGACGATCAAGATATTCTAAAATTTCTGCTCTCCATTCCATCAACTCAAAGAAACATTCTTGATTGTGAGCACATTTTCTGAGTTCATGGTCTGGTTTCAGTACACTTTCATAAAAAAGTCCAAGTGCATCTTTGCGCTTTTGTTGTTTATCAGTCATAGAAATTGTTCAAGAGAAGAGGTTGCTTTCTTTTTGATTTTAGAATGTTTTTTAATATAATCGAGTGCCTGTTTATATGTTTTTACACTATGCACTTGACTACCATTATGTATAATACAGAACCCTTTCTTCTTTCCTGCTAGTGGAACAGCAGCCCACATTCCATCCTTTGAACAATATCCCAAAGGATCTCCTTTTGTCGAATTTAAGATACCAGGATTAGGAATAAATGGTTTGAGAAAATTTTCCATCAAAATACCGCCGTAACACCAATGATACGAGCATTAGGATTTCTTGCAATTGCAACTTGCTTTGCTTCCTGATAGTCCCGCGCATGGACGGTCTCAACAAAGACCTTACCAGCAACATAGAGTTTGACTTCGCAAATCATGGGGTGTTCCTTTGGTTACTTTTATATTATAGGGCAGAGTGGGGCAGAGTGGAGGGGCAGTGTGCCAGTTCAAAGATTGTCTAAGAATGGCACTTCATAATCTAAAAATTTTTGTGGAGGACTAATAAGATTAGAAGACTCTTGAATTGTACGATCTCTCCAAGACCTATGATTACTATGAGAAAATAATTTTAAATCAATCTTATTATATTGATTGTCAGTCGAACTTAGAAGAACATAATCTTCACCCCTATTATTTGTTCCAGAGATGCGAAGATCTGCGTTCTCCTCCTTTGTTACCAGTGTCGTGGAGCAACACATAATAACCCACTCCCGAAATACTGCAAAATCCTTAAACATTTCATGATTATCTAAAATGTATCGGCAGACAAATTGAGGACGGAAAATATGATCTTTAGTGCAAATATACTTAGAATCATTCATTCTCCCCATGAAAGCATTTTCCGTAATCAAACCTGTTGGAATAGAACAAGAATGAATAAGATCATAAAATGGACGTGTAATAGCCCTTGCCACGTCTTTGTCGGATTTTTCATCATTCCACCATTTAATGGTATCATTACTCATTGTGACTTGATAACATCTCTTTGCGTAGATTTCAATCTTCTTTCTACTTGATGCTTTAATTGTTCCAAGGCGATCAATTGCACCTTGCATTGTAATCAGTGTTTTTTGCATAATAAAAATTGTTTGTATGGGACTTACACGCATAACTAGCGTTGCCCAGAGATTAACGACGGATGACAGATACTGCAGCATTCCCTTGCACAAATACCTCCTCTACGATACTCTCAAGGCGTTTAGCAGTGGCAATTCCCACATTCTCATAAACTGGTACATGCACTACTCCAAACGCTTTAGAGTAGTTTCTAAGGTCTCCTGAAACAAGTTCACCATTCTTGATTTTTTCACGATCATTGGCATCAATACGAATGACTCTACCAATTGTCTGACACATTTGAATCACATCCATATTACGCATTAGAATACATGATGTAAGTCCAGGACAGTTGATACCTTCAGACAAAATACTATAATGAAGAATAATAAATTTTTTATTAGAATCCTTACCATATGATGTTAATGTTTCAAAGAATACATCACGGGAGACTTTAGTATCATTAATAAATGCACCATATTTTGATGTAATCCAAAGAACATCATATCCATAAGAACGAATCTCGGACATGAATTCTGTTTCTGCAAGCATTCTCATCAATACTTTAGTATTTGGTGCTGCAACTAAAACTTTTTCCATATTATCTTCATTGACAATCGTATCTAAAAGAGTCATACAATCACGATCTGCGCCAAATTCACGATCACGTTCCATATTGATCTTATTAAGACGAATCTTAGGAGGTAGAATAATTCCGTTTTTCACAAGTTCAGGTGCAGGAACTTCACTAATTACCTGACCATAAACTTGTCCATTATTCATACCTGGTTTGAAAACAGTAACAGAGTGTTTAGGAGTAGCAGTAAAGAAATAGCAACGATCTGCAGAATGAGAGAAATACTCAGTAGAACTAAAGAAGTTCTTCTTCACTGAATTATGTGCTTCATCAAAATAAATGGTATCAATTTTAATATTTGCTTCTTGAATCTTATGTAATGAGTGATATGTAGTAAAAAAGATACAATGTTCACCAGAGGAATTTACAACATTTGCAAATGCATGAATGCGATTTGATTTGGTTGTTGCATAATGTTCTGTTTCACCACTATGGACATGAAGAACGTTTGCATTATTTACATGCTCAAGAAACTCACTACATAATTGCTCTGTAAGTAAAATACGAGGAGCAACTACCACAATATTGCGTGGAGTGGTAATACTAAACCGACGTAGGGCATCATAAATCATACACATGGTCTTACCACTTCCAGTAGGAGAAATGACTTGACCTTTGCTGTAAGACAGCATACGGTTAGTAATCTTTTCTTGATGAGGAAGCAGAAGAATCATGTAGTGGTTTCAATGTCCTTATAGTATACCACTAAAAAACCCTCTGTATAGAGGGTCTGTAGACAGTTATTTATTTGGAAGCAATTAACCTGTATTAGCCTTTATATTATTATCTTTAACGGGGACAAACCTAGTCTACTATTGTTTGGATGTTTTGTCAAGTATTATATGTATCAATCTCAATTTATAGGTAGATTAGAAGTTATGAATAATCTGTAGGTGGTTAATCCAGACATTCCACTCTCTGGTGTTACATTCACTTGTATATATTTAAAAGTGCCGTCTTCCGGATCTACTACAGTATCTATACTACTTCCTAAGGTTACTATTCTTGCATTATTGCTAAGGTTAGAAACTAATCCATAGTGTGTTGTGAAAGTGCTAGAAAAATCATTATTTGTTATAATAGTCATTTTTTCTGTAGAGAATTTCTCATCTAATGATACACTTACACTACAATCAAGTGATGTAATATCAGTATCTCCGGTTATGCCATGTTGATGAATAAAAGTTGTGATTCCAGCGGTAGCAGAAAAAGTGCCTATCTCAGGAATAAACTCAACATTTAGAATTTTTAAGTTCTCTGTACTACTGCTGGTTCTAATACCAATTCCAGTATCAAAATACATTGTTGATCCAAATGTACCCAAACCAATGTTTTCTGCTTTTAATTGAGTAAGATTAGAACCATTACCAACGAACTTAGATGCTGTTATGATTCCTGCTGAAGTATTAACATTAAAATTGGTTGTGTCAATATTAGTGTCAGATATATTTGAAAAATTTAATTGAGTAAGGTCAGAACCAATACCAACAAACTTAGATGCTGTTATGATTCCTGCGGAAGTATTAATATTAAAATTAGATATCTCAAGAGAACCATCAACTATATTTTCTGCTTTTAATTGAGTAAGTTTAGAACCAATACCAACGAACTTAGATGCTGTTATGATTCCTAAAGAAGTGTTAACACTAAAATTGGTTGTATTAAGAGAACCACTAACTATATTTTCTGGTTTTAATTGAGTAAGGTTAGAACCAATACCAGAAAAATGTCCTGATGTTACAATTCCAGTAAATTTAGCATTTCCAGATTGATCTATAAAAGATCCTGTTTCGGTACCTGCACCACCTTGACTAAATCCAACTTGAAAAAGACGACTAGGGCTCGCATCTCCATCTGTTAATCCTACTCCAATATTACCAGAAGTTTTTAGATTTCCTGAAAGATTTAATGATATTCCGGATATAGAATTACCAGTTATAGATCCATGTACACTGAAATCTCCTCCAATATAAGCATTTGAAGTAATTGTTGATGTTCCAACAACTTCAAATGTTTCGGTTGGATTTGTTATTCCAATTCCCAACTTACCACTTTGAGTAAGAGACATCATTACTGTATCACTAGAATAATTAATCCAATTAAATTTTTTGTGAATAGATGATGCTGGACCTAATAAGAAATTAAAATTGCCCGGAGCATAATTGTAAAGATTGGCAGAATTCAATCCAATTTCATCAAAAGCTACAATAGGATCGGTACGATCGGTTTCAATAACAAAATTATTATCAGTAACAGTTATACTTCTCCCAATAACTAATCTTGATGTGTCAGTATCTGAAGTTATTTGTATTTCTGCTTCACCAGATTTTCTTACATGAAGATCAGCAGTCGTAGATGATGTACCAATTCCGACAAAAGTATCGGCAATTATTGAACTACTAGAATATAAATTCGATACTGTTGATACGCCCAAATTAGAATAATCACTTTCAATTGAAATAATATTAATTTTAGCATCAGTAGTTAAACCTCTTGCCTCAGTTGCAATACCAATAAAATTCCCATAAAAATCTGCTGCCGTTACACTTGTTCCTGCCGATATACTTGTTCCTGCCGTTACACTTGTTCCTGCCGTTATACTTGTTCCTGCCGATATACTTGTTCCTGCCGTTATACTTGTTCCTATTGATACACTTGTTCCTCCTGATACACTTGTTCCTGAAGTTATACTTGTTCCTATTGATACACTTGTTCCTACTGATACACTTGTTCCTATTGATACACTTGTTCCTATTGATACAGATGATGCCGTTATAATGCCAGTGGTGTTTATATCACCAAACCTGTCAGCAGAAATTGTTCCGTATGCAATATTGGTGGCATTTATATCAGTTAGATCAGAACCAATACCAATGAATTTGGTAGATGTTACTACGCCTGTAGCATAAAGATCTGATGTACTTAAAATGCCAGTTAATGTTATGTTTCCTGCACTACTAATACCCACACCAGAAATTAAATTTCCAGTTAATGTACTACTAGAACCTACTTGTAGAGTAAATCTAGGATCTATTGTTGAAATTCCAACATAACCTGTATTATAAATGCTTGTAAATCCTAGTCCAACATCAATATCAAGCCACTGACTTGTTGGAATATCTTTAAGATATTGTCCATCCCCATAATAAGTAACAATTCCAGACGTTGCTGTTATAATTCC
>JACKZZ010017216.1_pt1 | contig 15832 bp, 12 predicted proteins | sample 8027871 | NCBI WGS metagenome assembly JACKZZ01 (sample SAMN15724774, study PRJNA655200) | protist metagenome | isolation source: fluorescence activated cell sorting (FACS) single amplified genomes of... | place: USA: West Boothbay Harbor, Gulf of Maine | collected 2000-07-19
AATGGCTTTGCTTGCTGGTTTTGCCCTGAGAGTGCCCACGTGAGATGCCTATCTTCCACTACCGAAATTACACTGCCGGCACCTTCGCGGAGTTGCTGGAGGGCTTTCGCCACTGATTCCACCCTCAGAAGCGGGGACGTTGGTTGAACAGTGAGAACAACATCATCGTCAGCAGCACCCAGGATCCGCAACTGCGGGACGTTTCGAACTATTTTTTCATCCAGAGTTTCATAGGGTCCGGATCGCTCACTCTCGAGGATAGTTTTGACCCCAAACTGACGGGCAAACCAATCAATCTCACGATCATCACTGATGACTACAACCCGTTCGTGACCAACAACTGACACAGAAGTGTCGATTGCATATTGGATTAGAGGTTTCCCTCCACACAGCACAAGGTTCTTCCTTGGGATTCCCTGAGACCCCCCTCGAGCGGGTATTACTATCCAAGTTCCGTCGCTCATCAGGGCAACTCTGGTTGATAATTGAAACCCCAGCACCCTGTGATCACGCAGTCTCGCCTGTCTTCTCAAAAAGAAACCGATCAAGGAGAGCGCCAAGGCTGTTCGCCTCAAGCTCCCGGTAACCCTCAGGAAGGGCTGCATACTTTGATGAAAACACCTCATTCGAAACGTTGGATGTTGACGATACTGCGGTTTCGAGCAACCCTTCGACCCACTGGTCGAATTTCTGGCCGGTATAAGCAGGTGCCTCCCGGAGAATTCCGTTCCGGAGGTCTTCGGCGGTAATCCGAGACGTTCCGGGAAAACCCTCCCACCAGGGATTACCAAAGTAGAATCCTGACTTGCCCATCAAGGCGGCTTCGACGCAGATAGTGCCCGTCGCACTCACCACACCATCAGCGGCGGGAAGAATCTTTTGCGCGCTCAACTGGGACGAGACCAAAGTGACATTCGGCAAGGTCTGGATTAGGCGATAAAAATGGTTGGAACGCGAGGCATATCCCAGCCTTCCCGGCGCATACTGAGTCTCATGTTCCTTAACAACAATCTTCCGGCTGCCGGCCTGAGATGCAGCGAGGTGAGATATAAACTCGAACTGAGACTCCCACGGAAGAGCTTCAGGGAAGAATGTCCTCTCTGGTTCATGGGTCATCGCATACAGCAAAAACGGTTCGTTAGGCAACATGTCGGAAGCGTTTTCCTTCCTGCTGGCAAGAAATGATGCCCGGTGGCCCCAAATCAATAGAGACTCGAGGAGCCTTGCCGCCCTCATAGGCAGAGTGGTCATTCCAGGCAGCCCAGCAGAGTTGGGTGCTTGAGACAACGATAAGAAGCGGCTTAACTTTTTGAGAGGCTGGAAGGACTTTTTATCGACCTTTCTCATCTCAGGACCCAAGTACCTCTTGACCCAAGTCGCGTTCCCACCACGCAATTTTTCTGCAAATTCTTCAAGTTGGCTCCTGGCTGATTCCCGAAAATTCATTGCAGCCTGCGAATTCGCGACCTCCTTCGCATTCAGAAGCCGCAAGTCAACATCAGTTCGCGCAATCGACAGACCAGCCACAGGAATTGGCTGCAGAAAAAGTACCTTCAAACCTAGATTCTTTGCAAACCAAAAAAGAATGTACTCGGTGACGACATGGGGAGTGATATCGAAAAACACGTGACTAACAGCCTTTCGAATGACAAGCCCCCCGAGACTATAGAACAATTCATAAAAAATCATCTCTCGATCGACTAACCGAAAACCCCCGGTCGAGTCATGCCGGTTAAGCATTGCAATTACTTGCCGCTTCAGCGGAGTAAAGTTCTCTCCCAACATCATCTGAGAGAGAATATTAAACTCGTGAGTTCCTAAGAGTCCGTAGTCGACGCCAAAACCCTGGAAGCCACGGGGAACGCAAACAGCTCCGGGAATAGCGGCCCGAAGAATCTCAAGTTCGCCCTCCCCTGATACGACGACGGAAATAACACATTCTCTTGCCTGATCACGCTCTAAGAGCAGAGGCCAGACATCAGATGAAGCATTGAAGGGCCGCATTGAGGCAACCAGCACCGAAACCGGACTCTTGCTTACCAGCCCCATGCATCCTCCCATCCGGTCGGCCCACAAGGCCGACATGTCAAGCTAGCAAGTGCATTTATATTGAGGTCCCAACTTTATCTGGTCTCAGAAAATATTGTCGGACCGCTCAGACCAGCACCGGGCTCATTGAGTTCACTTCAATTGAGCCTCGGCGTTGGGACCTACACCTGCGTTACGGCAGACGAAGCTTGGTACAGGCCGTAGAAGAAGACCAAATTGCTGCTGCGAGAGGTGCTGCGCTGTCATGACAAACGTCTGTCCTTCGCTGTGGAGCTGACCCGATTAAGGAGTAACCAGGTTAAATCTATCCCCTGGGCTTCAAGGAAGTGGGGCAGGTTCGTCGCCCAAGACCCGATTTTCCTCGCAAAACTCCTCGCGGCACCATCGGCGGCACCACACGAAATGCGACCAAAAGTACCATCTCGTAGTTCATTAGTTGTAACCTCACTAAAAAATATGCCAACTTGATTTTTTACCTATTCAGCGTTGCTCTCCAGGGCCTATTTGATAGCGAAACCAAAGGTGGTGCCTCTCATGGTGGGAAGTGGAGCAAGATCGACCAAACCGATACGCGTCGTACTCGGTAACCTGCCTCTCGCCACTGCGCCGAACTCAAAAACTCCTATACGGGGGCTACTCCAAGGTCTGGACTGAAGCGGGGATATCCCCTTCCCATATGCGCTCGCAACATGAAAAACCCAAGGCCAAAAAAACTTGGGGGGAACCAAGCAAAATTGGGATGGATTACCCTTGACAATGGGATTAGGTACAAAGACCTTGCGTCGCTCTAGGAACGGGAGTGGGATGAATTCAATTTTTCGTTTGGCCTCATTGACAGATTTCTTCTTCCTTCGCTCTGTGGCAGGGCGCAAAACGGGGAGGGGCGTAACTTCCAGGTCGCCCGCGGAACTCGCTCTTTACATTGAGGATTTTTCTCGGCATCTGGGCGGCTCAGTCACGTGGACACGCCATTTCGCCAATAATTTAAGAAGCTGGGTCCAGAACCACGTTACCCACCTACAGGCAACTGAGGCTCTTCGTGGGCAGTTGTCTGAGGCGGGCCGTCCCATAGTTCCTCGCCGTCTCCTCGCAGCCGCCCAGTTGTGCGGGGCTCTGGGCCTCCACGTGGTTTCTTTGGAGTTGGAAGTGCGAGCGTGGGACGTCATCGAGAGTAGGGCCAAGACAGCACGCCATCGTGATGATCTGGTCCAACAGATTCAGGTGGCTATTTATCGCGGCGACATGACTCGGGCGCTCAACTTCTCAGAGAAGCTCAAGAAGGCCCTCAGCAGCAAACAAAAGAGCCTCTTTAGCTATATCGACCTGTTCAACTACGTTTCTGTCTGGTCTGGCGCAGGAACCCTAACGTTTCCCTCTCCACCAAGAATTCAAAGCCCAACATCAGAGCGATGGAACGCGCTCGTGACCGGACGACAACTTTTCTTATATGGCCCGGGCATAGTGGACAAGAATGAACCCGCAATTCCCCAGGAATCGCTTGTCATGAGAATTGCGGGTCCAGGTTCCTACCGTTGGGGCGATAACAACGACCTAGCTTTGGGTCGGACAGACATTGTTTATATCATTCCCGAGACACTTGCCGACATCGGAGACACAGACGCCCAGAAACAAGAAATTTTTGGCGGATACGAATTTGTCTGCATCAAACGTTCCCATGCGCCCTATCTTCCCAACTCAAGGAAAGTGGAAGCAGGATCACGACTCTTTTTGCGCGGGCACCCCAACGTTGTGCCGCTGATGTGTATTGATGCGTTGAGGGTTCCAGGAACTTCCCTTCGTGTGTTGGGAAGCGATTTCTTCGCCTCTCCGGTGGCCTATCGAAGCGACAGCCGCCGAGAAGGCCCAGGTGGTGTCCCCCAGAACAGTTCGGGTTCGATCGGGCATGACTATGACCGGTCGACCTTGATGGCGTCCCACAACGCATTCGAGAACAGGGCTCTGGTGAAAAATCTTCGCAAAGCAGGGAGAATAGAGGGCGATTATGGGTTTGAAAAAGCATTAGCGCTGTCCGACTTCGAATACGCTCAAACACTGGATGAAATCTATGGCCCACGACGAGGCTGAAGAGTCAGGTATTCACATGAATGGCCCTATATGGCTTGATTGCACCCTTCGTGATGGCGGGTACCACAACAACTGGGAATTCCCCGATGCGATTGTGAACCGATATCTCCACGCCATGCACGCTGCCGGAGCAGACCGCGTTGAAGTGGGTTTCAGGACCCTCCTGCGAAGGGGATACAGCGGTCCCACCGCCTTTACGTCGGATTCTTTTCTCTCTTCACTCGATATCCCATCGAAGCTGCGCGTCGGAGTCATGGTGAATGCGTCAGAGCTATCGGGAGGCCCAGAAGAGTTGAGGGACAAACTGCGTCTTTTGTTCCCCGAAACCTCCAAGAGCTGGGTGCACTTTGTCCGGGTTGCTGCCCATATTTCGGAGCTCCCCGACGCTGTGGCGGCGGCCAAGTGGCTCTCACATGAGGATTATGAGGTTGGGCTGAGCATTATGCAAATTTCGGAAGCCAACGATGATTTCCTTCGCCACGTTGGCAACGAAATTCCTGAGGACTCCGTCGATGTTCTCTATGTGGCAGATTCCTTGGGAACCCTCAACCCCACTCAGATTTCACATATTCTTTCGAACATTCGCCGGAGTTGGAGCGGAGCTATGGGTATCCATGCTCACGACAATGGGGGCCTCGCGCTCGCGAATTCGTTAGCGGGTCTTGAAAGCGGAGCTTCCTGGGTCGATTCCACCGTGTTAGGCATGGGAAGAGGTGCCGGGAACACACGGAGCGAATTATTGCTAGGTCACCTTTCGCAACATCAGGGCAACACCGCTGATGTAGAAGATATGGAAATCCTCATTAGCGACTACTTCGAGCCGCTCCGTCGGCGCACACAGTGGGGGCCAAGCTTCCACTATGTCACTGCGGCCGCCAAAGGTATCCACCCCACCTTCATTCAACAACTCACCTCGAACGCCTCTTATTCCTCAGCGGAGCGAACTACGGCGATCGCCATACTGGGAGCTTCTGATGCTCGAAAATTCTCAGAGCAAAAATTGCAGGAAGCCACGACATGGGTTCAGGATTTCAGTAGTCCCCCCAGTAATTGGGACCAGTCGTCACTATTTGCGGGGCAAAAGGTCTTACTCGTGGGCGCTGGTTTGAGTGTGGCAGAACACCAGCATGCGCTGGAACAGTTTATTCGGCAGCACGACCCCATCACTGTGGCCACCAATCTCGGCGGAATAATCACAGAGGAACTCATTGATGCCCACGCCGCCTGTCACCCTTTGCGTTTAGTTTCCGACGCGGACGAATATGCGAACCTTGCCAAGGCGCTAATCGCCCCGGCTCAACTCCTTCCCGAGGCCGCCCGAGCAAGACTCACAGATTCTGGGCTACTGCGTGACCTTGGGCTAGAGGCCAGAGAAGCGGGAGTTGCTGCGGTTGCAGGGCTCATCAGCATCCCGGCACCCCAAGTGCTTGCCTACAGTCTTCTCGCCTGTCTATCCGGCAGAGCGGAAGTTGTTTACCTTGCTGGCTTTGACGGATACGCCGAGGGCGACCCACGCAGAATTATCGAGCAGAACCTACTGGATCACATTCTGAGACTGGGCTATCCCGGGACATTTGAGGCAATCACCCCCACACGTTTCAACGTGGCGCAATCCTCCGTGCACGGGATGCTCGCGTGACTAGCCTCGACCCGTCACGACCGTACTGCGTTATTCCTGCTCGCTTTGCGTCGTCACGGTTCCCCGGAAAGCCCTTGGTTCGATTGTTAGATCAGCCAATGATTCTTTGGGTCGCGAAAGCGTGCGCAAAGGCGGTGGGACACACGCAAGTTGTTATTGCTACGGACGACGACCGAATTGCAGAGGTCGCGGAAGGAGCAGGCTTTCACTGCGAAAGGACGTCACCTCTTGCCCTCACTGGGACTGACCGGGTCTCAGAGGTTGCCGCGAGATTGGGGGGCACCACAGTTCTTAACGTGCAAGGAGACGAGCCGTTAGTGTCGCCGGAGGACATTAAAGCTGTGGCGACTTTCCATCAACAGCATCCTGAACTGGTGGTCAATGGTTACACGCCCGTCGCTGACACAGAGGACGCCTCTCGGAGAACTATTCCAAAAGTAGTGCTGGATCAGTTCGACAACCTTCTCTACGCGTCCCGCGCGCGGATTCCCGCCACGAAAACAGAACTGAGAGGGGAGCAACAGCACTATCTCAAGCAGGTCTGCATTTACGCATTTTCCCCAAAACAGCTCAAGGCGTTTTCACATTCCGGACAAAAATCTCCGCTTGAAAGCCGGGAAGATATCGAAATCCTGCGTTTTGTGGAAATGGGGCAAACAGTCCGAATGCTAAAAACCTGCGCTACGAGTGTGGCTGTCGACGAGCCACAAGACGTCGAGACGGCAGAGCGCATCATGCGCGGTCTGGGGCTTACTCCCCCTCGATAGCTGCCACTTTCCACGGGTAGAGCGGGAGGTATTGAGCAAGCTCGGACTTTGGTGAACCGATATAAAGCTTTGCCCCAAAACCTGTCTCCGCTGCTGACTTCAATGCAATGACCATATCCGGAACGGAAAACGGCCGAATGAGAGTGCCCATGGTTTCGTGCTTCGCGGACTGCTGATTGTTTGCTGGCCTCTCGGGAATGAGATTGAGATCATAATCTTGATTGTTTTCCCAGAAATATTCGGTGTTGTTGAGGTCTACCCCAACCAGCACAATCTTCGAATAACCCATTACCAGCGCCAGGTGGATCAAGCGAACCACGCTGGCACCCGAATCCAGAAGAACCCCCGAATATTTTCTTCCCAGATTTTTAGTGAGAAAACCAATTTCGCTTTCCAAGTTTTTCTTCCGCCTCGTCACTGGTGTGATGCGCCCATAGAAGAAAACACGCTCCCGGAACCCGGGGGGAAGATCGTTCAATTCTTTGAGTGAGTTGCCACTGCGAGGCCGGAGGACCAGCAACGGTGGGCCCGCTGCCACGATGTCCTCTCGATTCAGGTAAATCAGCGCGCGCCCAAAATCATTACCGTCCCCGACCCAGGGAACACTTTCGAAGGCAAACACGTCGGGGACGAAGGGATGCAAAGGCCAGTTATTGATGCCCACAGAGCGTTGTTCCCCGACGTGCAAAAAGTCAGCCTCGGAAAGATCCCGAACTGATGCCCCTGACCCGAGAATGAAAAAAGTGTCCGCCGCTGGTTTCGGAGCCCAACAAGCCTTCAAGGCCTCGAGGGTGAGAGAAGAAAACCCATAAGTCTCGGCTTGCGCGCGGACAAACCGCTGTTCCGCCCGCGCTTCTCTCCCGCTGACAGACACGCGAAGAGGGCCGCCCACCGACGACTCCAACGCTATTCGTCCGAGGGCCAAAACCCGCGATGCTAACGAAACCATGGCCCAAGCCTAACTAAGCCACGAAATCCGCGGGTGGTGGCTCCACTATTTTGAACAAGGAAAAGCCTTGATTCGTGACCTCACTTATGGGAAAGTAGAGAGCTGCCGCAGTGAAGTGGTTCAGCCTGAGTAAAGGTGTGGTAAGTCAAGAACGGTCAATCACAAACCGTTCCGCTTAGACCCACGGACGAACTGATCAAAACGAAAACATGGGAGTGCATATGGACTGGCGAGATAAAGCGGCATGTTTGACCGTTGACCCAGAGCTTTTTTTTCCCGTAGGCAACACCGGGCCTGCCGTTGACCAAATCGACCGGGCTAAGTCAGTGTGCTCTCACTGCCCTGTTACGGAGTACTGCCTGCAGTATGCCCTCGACACTAACCAAGACTCTGGAGTGTGGGGTGGACTGAGCGAAGACGAGCGCAGAGCTTTGAAGCGCAGGGCAGCCCGCGCGCGCCGGGCTTCCTAGCCCCTGACAGAACCCTTAAGGGTCTGCCCATAGGCAGCAGATACCCTAAAGACATGCCGCAACCTCGATTCCTTTTCGTTCTAGGTTCAGGCGGCAACGCTTCTTCTGTTTCCAGTGCCTGAGTCTCTGCAGGTTACAACGTGAGTGGTTTTAAACAGTTTGAGGCCAAAAATGGCACTTCAAGGCAACTTGGCCTGCTCTTCGTGGATATGCCAGCCCTGAGTGTGGCAATGGGAATACCGTGTCGGGTGACTCGCAGCCGTGAGTGGGATGAAAACTACTACTAGCTGGCACTAGATCCCTGGAATGAGAGAAGTGTCGCTGCTGGGGCGAAGGAACTGCAGGGGAATCTCAATGCGGACTTCGGTGCCACCAGTGTCTTGATGATGCCACTCAATTGATCCACCAAGTTCACCATCCACAAGAGTGCGAACAATTTGGGTTCCCAGCCCATCCCCCACCTTTCCACCCTCGAGCCCACCGCCATTATCGGTAACGGATATTGTCAGAGATTCAGGAGCTCGACGCGACTCGATGATGACGTGACCATCTGCCTTGCCCCGAAGCCCATGTTCCACTGCATTGGTGACCAGCTCGGTCAGCACCAAGGCCAGGGGGGTGGCGTATTCGCTGGGTAGAATTCCCACGGTCCCCCGGGTTTCTGGCCGAACGACCGCAGACCCAGCAGAAGCCACTTCAGCAACCAACATCAGAACCCGGTCCAGCACAACGTCAAAGTCCACATTTTGGCTGAGTCCCTCCGACAAGGTGTCGTGAACGACAGCAATAGCTGCCACGCGCCTCATCGCTTGCCCCAGGGCATCTTTGACAACATCGCTGTGGGTTCTGCGGGTCTGAATCCGCAACAGCGATGCAACCGTTTGAAGATTGTTCTTCACCCGGTGGTGAATTTCACGGATGGTGGCATCCTTCGTGATCATTTCTTTCTCGCGAAGCCTCACCTGCGTGACATCACGACACAAGACGATGGCGCCAAAGCGCTCGCCAACCTTCTTCAACGGAATGGCACGCAAGGTCACCGTCACCCCTTGGTTTTTAATATCGCTACGCCACGGGGCTCGCCCCGTGACAACGAGGGGAAGCGTTTCGTCAACAATGAGAGTTCCTGCGACCAGGCGTGCCGTTACTTCGGCTAGCTCGGTGCCCTCAAGCTCTTCCTGAAAACCCATCCGTCGAAATGCAGAAAGCGCGTTCGGGCTTGCGAAGGTCACCTTTGCTCCCACGTCGAGCTTGATCAGCCCGTCAGATGCCCGGGGGGCGCCCTGGGCGGGCGCACTGGGCGCATCCGGGTCAGGGAACGAGCCTTCGGAGATCATTGCGAAGAGATCATTGGCGCATTCATCAAAGGTCAACTCCTGGCGGCTCGGCACCCGGGAATCTCTCAGGTTTGAGTGTCTGGTGAGGACAGCGATGATGGGGTTAGCTTCGCTGTTACCGGAAGCTTTTTCTGTCATGCGAATAGGAACCGCGCGAACCTTGGTTCGACCCTCCTCGAGCCTGTCACTGCCCTGCGAGTCGAGAATCGTTTCTTCTTCATACGCCTTTGACACCAGCGAGAGCCATTCGGGACGAATCTCGCTCTCGACAACATCGCGATAGAACAATGTCGCTGCGGAGGAGGGTCGCAGGTGGGAGACCGCAACAAAACCTCCCGTTTGAGTGGGGGCCCAAATGACAATGTCGGCAAAGGCTAAATCAGCAAGTAGCTGCCCTTCGCTAACGAGTTTGTACAGCCAAGCCACCTGGCGATCAAAAAGAGTCGTCCTGGTGTAGACGGAGGGCTGAGAAGTCACACCTTTAGGCTAACCGCTTCCGGATAAGAGCTGGGAGGAGACGAGAGAGAGCTTTCTGGGATATACGCCCGGTGTTCGGTGCTGAGGTAACACGCCCTTCTCGTGTCCCCAGAATCTCATGGACCAGGGCCCGTATGGCCGGGGAGGCAGTCGATTCTGCTTGGTCTGTGCGCGCGGTGGGAGTATCCAGGAAGGAAATGTCCTCACAGTCTGTGTACTCCCACAAGGTTTGTCGAATGACATCACGGGAACGAGACAGTGCCTTGCTGGGTGCTCGAACCAGTATTTTCACTGAAAAACCGGGTACGAGGGCAGTGATGACCGACCAAGCACGGATGAAGCGAGTGACCCCCACATCACTGGGATGTGTGATTCCCACCACATGAGTCGCTAGTGGGGCCGTTATCTCCAGAATTCGATGAGTGGTTCCGGTAGATATCGCCGCGGTATCGAGCACACAATGAAACCCCTCCTCCACCAGGCGAGAGAGGAACCTCTCTAACGCCTTCTGGTCGAGAGATTTTTCCTCCCACGGAGTTATTCCAGCGCTTAGGAGTCGGTAAGCCCCTTCGGGCTGATTCACCACAATCATGGGTGCCAGAAGGGTGTTGATATCAACCCCCTCCACTCGCGCCGATCGAAGGGCTGCTTGAAAACCACCGATATCTTGTGGCACTCCAAGAAGGAAACCCAGTGAAGGTGCAGAATGATCCGCATCAATGACGACGACTTTTGCGGATTTTTTGCTGAGCTCCATGGCGAGTGACAGAGTCACTGTGGTGCGGCCTGGCGCTCCGTGAGCACCACAAACAACGGTCAGAGAACCCTTCTCGGATCCAATTTTTCGCTCAGAAATCCGCTGCACCCACGCTGTTACATCCTCACGCGATGAGAGAACCACTTCACATAACCCCTCCAGAGCAGGGCTCTGGTTATTGTCCTCTCGGGCAATCCCGGCTATTGGCAAGAAGAGCTTTTGCGCCCGCTGCGCCAGATCCACCACCTCTTGGTGCTCGGACAGTTCGACCACCACCGCGTCGATGCTGTCGAAACTGGGTGGGGAGGCGGCTTGTTCTGTGCCCCCAGATAGCAACACCGCATCGCAGCCGATGTCCTTACAGGCCTCGGCAAACGCTTCCCACAACTCCCCTCGCATGATGGCGCCAATTCGGGGACTCATTGAGTCGCTCTGAGCGGTGTGAGATGAAGAAAATAGCCATTGGCCAGGGCGTGGATGGCATCAGGGGCGTCCCGGAGGGGAATTCGCAGGTCCACCCTGCTCGATGCCCCATCGGCGGCAAACCCCTCGTCCACCGCAATCGCATCGATCACGGCCTCGGGGCTCAGGATGAAGGGAGCTGAGAAAGAGTTGTCTGACGCGGGCGGCGCGACCCATATTTCCACCGTGGCACCACGGTGGAGCCACGAGGGGCTGCCAATTGACAGCGGAATGGTGATGACCGTGTCATCAAGGGTCGAGGGCTCTTGGAAATCCCGTGCCCTCAGGAGCTCGTTGGGGTCAATACTCCGGCTGGCAACCAAGCCATCCACGCTTTGTTCATCACCTTCGCTGAGATAGTCATCCCACAGCGTGGATTGTGGCACCTCCACGCGGGATAGGTCTGCTCTAGTCACAGGCTCGCCAGCTACCAGAGCGCTTGCCGCAATCACCACGGTGCGGGTTTCTCCCCTCGATTCCAAAACCAGGAAGCTCGCCAACAGGGAACCAACGTGAGGGAAATCCCCACCGACACGCGAAGCGTTGCGCGTCGCCGTGTGGAACGAGAGAGGGGAGACATCATTCCCTTAGTGTCACCAGCCAATCGCCAACGCGCTGTAGTTATCCACACCTAGGCGTCAGAACCGATTTCAAGCCACGCAATACTCGCAAAAGGAAGCACTTCCTCTCTACCGCCCGGGCGATGGATGCGAAGCCAGTCTGGTCCCGCCGAGACAATCTGGCCGCGTCGTGAATGCTGGGCGCTGTGAACAACCACCGCCTCTTTGCGTGTGGCACAGACCGCCAAGAGAGCTTGAAGCGGAGCCTTGCGGGTCATTTCATGCTGGGGCACATCGAAGGGAGCTGGATCACACCCCACGATCGACACAACGGCTGCTAGCCGGATGACGTATCCACTCCCCTGTGTTTCTGGGGGATAACCCGATATCCAATCCACACCGACTGCTTGCAGATTCAGTGATAGCTGATGCCCCGTCGACAACGTCAAAAAGAGAGCATGCCCCTTTTTGTTCGCGGCGGTGAGTACTTCACTAAGTGACGAATATTCCACAATTCCTACCGGTTCCCTGCGAGGGCGCGAAAAAAACCACCCTAGGTGCTGATGTGGCAGCGATAACGGGTTATCCACAACTTTGACGAAGTGTGGTTTTCTCATCTGATTCCATGCTTAGGTGGTGGCACCGCGGCCGAGGGAGCACCCCTTTGTCCAACCCTTAAAAATGCGAAGAGGAGTGACCATGTCAAAGAAGACTCTGTCCCCCGAGGGGGACGAACCACATAACCGGCGTTCATTTTCGAGCGTTAATGCAAATGAAGAGTTTGGTCCGCAATCAACGCCCACCCACGAGCTACCGAGTCCGCGTGCTTTTGCCCTCAATGTGACCCATCGCGCGCTGGAAGTAATCTACGGCTCTCGCGACATCGGCCAACTAGCTCGCTGGGTGAGCGAAGATGTCTATCACTCGATGGAGAAGCACGTCAATGCGGAGCTGAGAAGGCGCAGTCACCTTCCACCAGCTGCTCGAATCCGCCAGGCACCCCTCTTCACCCTAGGCAAGACCCACCTCTTCTCTCCCCGTGATGGGGTGATGGAGGTGTGCGTCTTGGTTGATACTCGCAACCGTTTCCAAACCGCCGCTTTGCGCATCGAAGGATGGGATCATCGCTGGCGGGCGACTGCCTTTGCCTTCCTCTAAGGCGCTATCGCTTGCGTTTCTTCTCTTGTGCTCGACGTTGCGCCCGATTAGCAGCCGGTGGGGCGGGACGTCGGGGCGCAGCGGGAGCCGGGGCTCCAGAACCCTGTGGAGTGGACCCTGGAGCTTTAGTGTCGATCACGCCTGCGCCGAATGCTGAACTGGCTTTGGACGGGGCCGTAACTACCTGGCCCGACTGGTTCCGAATCTCCACATCGCCATCAGCGCTGGGGGCCGAATAGCTCAACGACTGTTGAGGAACACCGGGTTGGACCAACCCCTTGGCGGACACCTCTGGTCCACCGCCCGACACGGGGGCTTGGACCTGCACCTCGAGGTTATAAACGAAGCCTGTGGTGTCTTCCTTGATTTGGCCCATCATGCCGCCAAAGAGAGCGAACCCCTCGCGTTGATATTCGACCAGGGGGTCGCGTTGCGCCATCGCCCTGAGTCCGATGCCATCTTTGAGGTAATCCATTTCATAGAGGTGGTCCCGCCACCTACGGTCGATCACGCTGAGCACCACCCGACGCTCAAGTTCGCGGATAGCCGCATCGCCCAATTCTTTTTCACGCTTGCCATAAGCAACCGCCGCGTCAGACAGCACCTCTCGAGTGAGATCCTCACCGCTGAGATTTAGACCCAGTTCCTGGGCGACTTCTTCTGGAGTTAATCCGATGGGATAGAGGGTTTTGAGCTCCAACCACAACGCATCCCAATCCCACTCGCTGGCATTGCCTTGGGAGGTGTGCTCGCCCACCACAGTCGTAATGGTGTCTTCCACAAAGGTTTTCACACGGTCAGCGATATCGTCGCCTTCCAAAATGTGACGGCGATCGCCATAAATGGCTTGGCGTTGACGATTGAGCACGTCGTCATACTTCAACACGTTCTTACGAATTTCTGCGTTGCGAGCTTCGACCTGGCTTTGTGCCGACTGAATCGCCCGACTGACGACACGGGATTCGATGGCGAGGTCTTCCTCGTCACTGGAGGTGCGCGCCATGAGAGCCTCAGCGGCACCGGCGTTGAACATTCGCATCAGATCATCGCGGAGTGAGAGATAAAAGCGGCTTTCTCCAGGGTCTCCTTGGCGTCCTGATCGGCCACGGAGCTGGTTATCTATCCGGCGTGACTCGTGACGTTCGGTTCCCAACACATAGAGCCCGCCGAGTGCGCGAACACTCGAGGCTTCCTCCTCCACGGCGGCAACCATGGAAGCGAAGACAGCATCCCACGCACCCTCATATTCCTCGGGACGTTCGGAGGAGTCATGACCCAACCGGGTCATTTCGGCGACCGCCATGAACTCGGCGTTACCGCCGAGCATGATGTCTGTGCCACGGCCCGCCATATTCGTGGCCACCGTCACCGATCCTTTTCGGCCAGCCTCGGCGATGATGCTGGCCTCCCGGGCGTGGTTTTTTGCGTTCAACACTTCGTGGCGCACGCCATTCTTAGCGAGCATCCCCGAAAGCTTTTCGCTCTTTTCCACACTGGTGGTTCCCACCAACACGGGCTGGCCATCTGCGTGGCGAGCAACGATATCGGCAACCACCTGGCGGTATTTTGCCTCTTCGTCACGGTAAATCAAGTCGGATTGGTCTTTACGGACCATCGGCCTATTCGTGGGAATAGCGACCACACCAAGTTTGTAGGTGCTCATGAACTCGGAGGCTTCTGTTTCCGCCGTACCCGTCATACCCGAGAGTTTGCGATACAGGCGGAAATAGTTCTGCAACGTCACGGTGGCGAGGGTTTGATTCTCCGCCTTGATTTCTACTGCTTCCTTAGCTTCGATGGCCTGGTGAATACCTTCGTTATATCGACGTCCGGCGAGAATTCGCCCGGTGTGCTCATCGACGATGAGCACCTCGCCATTCATCACCACATAATCTTTATCGCGCTTGAAGAGGGCTTTGGCTTTCAGGGAGTTATTCAAAAACGAGATGAGTGGCGTGTTTGCGGATTCATACAGGTTGTCGATCCCGAGATAATCCTCGACTTTTTCGATACCCGGCTCCAAAACACCAACGGTTCGCTTTTTCTCATCCACTTCGTAATCGCTATCAATGACGAGCCGTTCCGCAATTCTTGCAAACTCCCCAAACCAACGGTTTGCTTCACCCGAGGCGGGGCCGGAAATAATGAGCGGTGTTCTGGCCTCATCGATGAGGATGGAGTCCACCTCATCCACAATGGCGAAATAGTGGCCGCGCTGAACCATATCTGACTGTTGCAGAGCCATATTGTCGCGCAAATAATCAAACCCGAACTCGTTGTTTGTCCCATACGTGATGTCCGCTTGATACTGCAAACGCCGCTCATCTGGTGTTTGACCAGAAATGATGCATCCCGTGGTCATCCCTAGGGCGCGGAAAATCCTGCCCATCAGCTCCGATTGATACTGGGCCAAATAGTCGTTCACTGTGACAATGTGAACACCCCGGGCTGGGATTGCATTCAAATAGGCGGCAAGAGTCGCCACGAGAGTTTTTCCCTCACCAGTTTTCATTTCAGAAATGTTCCCCAGGTGAAGGGCTCCAGCACCCATTAGCTGGACATTAAAGTGGCGAAGACCCAGGGTCCTCTTGGAGGCTTCACGAACAGCAGCGAAAGCTTCGGGAAGTAAATCATCAAGGGATTCCCCTGCGGAATACCGGGAGCGAAGCTCCTCGGTTTCCGCGCGAAGCTCATCGTCACTGAGGTGAGAAAAGTCTTCCTCCAGCAGATTGACGGCACTCGCCTGAGAGGCCAATTTCCGAAGGACCCGTCCTTCCCCCATGCGAAGGAAACGCTCAAATACATTCGCCACTTAATACCTCGCCTTACGCGATGAAAACCCTAAGAACAACAAACGCATTCTACCAACCAGCACTTGGTATCGACTACGACTGGAGCGAAAGAACTCCGTAGTCCCAGCCTTTCCTCCGATAGACAACACTGGGGGCGGCTGATTCGGAGTCCAGGAACAAAAAGAAGTCATGTCCCACGAGCTCCATGTGATCGAGGGCCTCCTCGGCACTCATGGCTTGTGCGGGGAATACTTTCCTCCGGATAACGACCGGGGTATCCCCCTCTTCTGAGGCCCCCTGGGTTCCCGCTGCCACCACGGGGATGCTCCC
>JACKZZ010018066.1_pt1 | contig 15826 bp, 11 predicted proteins | sample 8027871 | NCBI WGS metagenome assembly JACKZZ01 (sample SAMN15724774, study PRJNA655200) | protist metagenome | isolation source: fluorescence activated cell sorting (FACS) single amplified genomes of... | place: USA: West Boothbay Harbor, Gulf of Maine | collected 2000-07-19
CATGCTGCACCTGCGCGTATGGCGGAGTCCCCGCAAACGCCACCACGCCCCGACCACTGTCGCCGGCCACCATGGAATCATCAATCACAGTATAAGAGCCATCAGTAGACACCGCGTCGCGCTTTGAATTCAGAGCAAACACGCCCTCATGCCCTGCAGACATGATCACCACGCTCGACTCGTCCTCCGCGTTGTCAAAGACTGCAAGGCCAGCGCCGGCATCGACGTTCGCCCACTTGTTGTCACCAGGAAGCGTGCTGATGCTATCCGCAGGCGTGTGTATGGCGGTAGAAATAAATTGATTATTCCAACCAGAAGCGGTAAGAGGCCACTTGAATCCGAGAGAAGTGACTTGATCACGGTCATCCAAGTCTTTCACATTCACGAACACACGTCCTTTCGTGATGTCAGTCGCGTCCGATGACGCGTACGACAGGCCTGTGACCTTGTAGTTATTCGGGTGATTAAAAAGTTCGGCTCCCGTCGACCCAACTGGTACAGTGATCTTCTCCGATGTCGCCGAGGGGGCAAAAGAGAAGACCCTGAGAGAGGTGCATTTCCGCGGCTCGAACTTTACCGTCCTCCAATCGAACAGAGGTTGGCCATTAGCATCATTATCGCCTTGTGCCGCACCATAGGTATATGACTTGACAGGGATACTGATTTGGTACGAGTCGTCGTACTCTGTCACGGTGATGGCCATGCTCTCATCGCCTTCCTCACTCTCTCTGTGCAAACAAGGCGCGATAACTGAGTCAGCCTTTCCTTGCGGCGTCGGCAGTAAGTGAGATTCACTCAGATACCCCAACGTGTCGTGGTGGTATTCAATCACTTCGTATTTACCCGTAGAGTCTTTCTCCCATACACTTACGTCCAGCGTGTACCTGGGCATTGGGCTGGGATTCGAGGTGCCAAGCCCCAGCGCATCATACAAGAATGTAGAAAGAGAAGATTGTAAAATATTCGTCGTCGTGGTACCATCTCCATTGTCGTGGTCTTCTAAAGGTGCTTTTGAAAATACCACGTACGTTTCGCCAACGCGCGTAAATGCGACAGGCAAAAGGCTGAGAGTGAGCTCAACTGGAGAACCGTTGTGACCTATTGTGTGAAAAACTTCTTCGGGCAACTCCAAGTTTGTGCTCGACCCAGTTCCATCAAAGTCTTCGGTGAGTGTCTGAAAAATATTTTGACCTTTTTTTTTGAAGAGCACTTCGCATCTGCGCTGATCAGTGTCGGCGTGCACGCTGATGACTCGGTCCATGGGTGAGATGCTGCCCATTGGCTGGGGTCCTTTATCACCCATCCATAGGTTTGCTTGGGCATGCGCACTGATTGGGATCGTGGCTGCTGCCGCGGCCAGGACAGCCCATGACCGCGCTTGGTGGGAGTGCGTGCGTGTGGTCCCTGACATGGTTTGCGACTTTGGTTCTTGAGCTAAATAGCGTCACACGAGCGCTCAAACACAGCCTGTCACTTTTATTGCACTATGGTTGCTGACGCGGCACAGGATGCGGTAGTGCGCGCTATCCGCGACGAGCGGGTCAACGTTGCTGCGATTGGCCCTGCCGGAGCCGGCAAGTCTCGTTTGATTGAGCGCGTGAAGAATGGTGATGACGGTGTCGTGGTAGTTGCCACGACGGGCGTGGCGGCGAGCAACGTGGGCGGTCTGACTATCCACGATTGGTTGGGACCCTTGGCTCGCAGGATTGACGAGCCTCCTGCGATCCGCGCATCTTCAGCTGCGGCCCGCGAGCAATGGCTCTCAGAGCGCCTTGAGCAGGTACGCGACGCTCTGCGGGCGTACAACTTGCCCCGTTTGCTGGCTTCTGAGTTTGCTGTGTCGAAGGCGGGGCGCCGGGCTCCGGCGTGGAAGCGTCGTCTGGCAGCACGTTTGGTGCAGCCTCACACGGTGGTGATTGACGAAGTTTCGATGATGAACGAGCGTCTCTTGCGCTTGGTGGACACGTCTCTTCGCGCTGCGAATCGCAGTTCGGTTTCGTTCGGCGGCAAAGTGATGCTTTTGGTGGGCGACTTTGGGCAGTTGCCTTCAGTGGAACCGTGGCATCGCCCTCTCTTTGAGAGCTCTTTGTGGTCTCACTTCCGCCCACACCTGTTGCTGCGTTCGCATCGCCACTCGGACGCGGCAACTGTGCGGGCCTGCATGGAAGTCTGGCTGGGTAGGGCGAGCGCTTCGACCTTGTCGGCGCTGCGCGGCCTTGAGGGCCCGGCCTCTCGCGGCGCTGCGGCTGCGAAGACTTGCAAGATATTTCCTTTACGCCGTCTGGTTGCGGCTGAGAACACCACGGCGGAGTCGGAGCGGGTTGGTGAGTCGACAGGCGGGCGCTCCTACATTGCGCGCGTTGCCTTTGAGAAGGGCGAGGACGACGGCCTCGTCGGCGAGCCCGGCCACCGCGCGTTTGACACGTGGCGGAGTCCGGCATTCGTTGTACCCGACGTGGAGGCGCAGCGGGCTGTTGAGCGTCTCCTACAGCGGGTGCCCCGCAAGGTTGAGCTGTCGCCGGGTTCTCGCGTGGCGATGCGCTGCAATCGTCACCGTGCCGACACGGGGGTCGCGAACGGCACGCAGGGAGTGGTTGTGCGGGTCGAAGAGGAGGGTGTGACTGTGCGATTTGACAACGGCGCCACGCTCGACGTGAGCGATCACGTTTGGATGGATCGGTACAATGGTGGCGTCGTTGGGGTGAAACAGCTCCCACTTGCGCTGGCACACGCCGTGACGGTTCACGCGAGCCAGGGGTGCACTCTCGACGCTGTTGAGATCCACTGTGCGAAAATGTGGGAAGCGGGACACTTTTACACAGCACTCAGCCGCTGCCGTTCGCTAGAAGGCGTGCGCCTCGTGGGCTTTGACGAGTCAGTAGTACGCGCCGACCCCGCGTTTGTGCGGTACGTGACTCGTCTCATGACCCCCCCGAAGCGAAAGCGCGTGTAAAAATTAGAGAGAAACAGCGGCCACAGCTACATCGTCCGAATCCCCAGAAAAGAGCCTGCCTGCTGTTTCTCCCATGCGCGCGAGTGTCTGCGCCCGACTTTTCTTGGGCAGCGGGTCGCTGAGATTTACCACGTCGGCAAATCCATCACTCGTGCAAAAAACACATCCGCCCACTGGCACTTCGACGACACTCGTTTCGCAGTCCTCTGCGACTGGCACGCAGCGCTTGATGTTGCCGTCTCCCACGCTCCGCGTCATTTGGATCCAGGGACGTCCGAGCGCGTCGCCGAGATACAGCCCCCAGCCTTCTATGGCACTGGAGGTTCCGCCCCTGCGAGACTGCAGGCCTTCGGGGCACTCCTCGAGCAGATCCTTTAACCCGTGCGTGGCCACCGCCACCAGACTCTCCTCTGACTTTGGCACTCCCCTGTGAAGTATGGCGTACGACATGTCGTCGAAGAGTCTCACGAGAGTCGGTTCGCCCAACCCTTGCTGCTTGGCGCGTGCCGCAGCCGCGGCGAACTCGCCACGCACTTCGACGCCGTGCCGTTGCAGCGCCAGGGCTGGCCGCCCAGCCTGAGGTGCGACGAAACAGGCAGAGTCGCCGATGCCCGCGCAGACGGCTACGCCGGCTTTTCCGGGAGCGGGCCGCACGAGGACTGCGCAGGACAGGGCGCATCCGCAGTCGTCAGCGCAAGTGTGGTGCTTGATCGCTCCGACGACGGCATGAAGAGCACTAGCAACCGCGTCCTGCGCGAGCTTTCGCCCCGCCTTGACGTCAGCGTCAAGAAGAGCCACGGCGATTGGCTCTGCCACGCTCCCCAGTGCCACGATTGAGCATTCTACCACGTCCTCTGCAAGCTTTTTCCCGGGATTGCGCGCGCGTTTATCTCTGTCAGCTGACCCGTGTCCGTCCGCCACGGCGAGAAGCACGACTTCCGCGCCTCCCTCGAGTTGTATGAGCTTCGTGCTGGCCGCATCCTGCCCCCGACCCGCCTGCCGCACGCACGCAGTGGGACGCAGCCGACGCCCAAGCATGGTTGGAGCGCCGTCCCGGAGCCGGCTTCATAGCGCCAGTAGCGAATACGGTGAGGGTGGGAGCGTACGGTGCCCCTGACGCATACACTTTTTTCGCTCGCCACGATCTCTCTCAGGGTCACAAACATGCTTCAGTCCACGAATTGCGTGGCGAGTGCCATCGTGCCGGATGACTTGGGCTGCACTGACGCGCTGCGCCTTGACACGGCGTGTCCTGCCACGCGCGCCGCAGCCTTGGCGGCGTGTGCTCTCCCCTGTGCGCATGGAACAGGGACTGCAATTTCGGGAGGATGCAAGTGGCGCGGACGACTCGCAGCGCGCCACCATCTGCGCGTGCGGCGCCAGTGCTCTGCCGTGCGCATCGCCGAAGCGGTGAGCGCAGCCGCGCGCGTGCACCCCCTGACCGCGCAGCCGTTCCAAGAAGCAGCAGCCGCAGCAGCGGTCGCATCGAGATGCGGACTCGTCGGAGACGCGCGCTTGCACGCAGCAGTGGTGGCGGGCGTCTGGGCCGAAGATCCAGGCGCCGCGCTCGCACACTTCGCTGAGCTGCAAAGCGGCGCAGAAACGCCTCCGCCCCATGTTGCTGCAGCGTTTGCAAATGAGTGCCTTGCACTGCGTTGCGCGCTGGTCGAAGACGAGGACGCCGCGGCACTGGTCAATCAAAGCCACGCTGCGTAGTATGTAAGGTCAGCCTCACTTTTTGTAAGGAAACATGTCGTACTCCAGTCGTCGCGCGAGTCAACGAGAGAACGCGAGCGTGGTAGCTGCCCGCCCGCCAAAGCGCCGCGAGCACGCATGGGCAGACGAGGCAGACGCGCGTTGGGGGGAACGCACACTTCGTAACACGCCAGGTACGGACCTCCAGAACGTGGCCGAAAAAGTGACGCTCGCTGCAGCGGAGGCCCACGCCGCGCAGCACGTTGCAATCGGCACTTCGGACCCGAAGATGCTGCTGAACAGAGCTCTTGAAACTGTGCGTGACGATACGCCGGCAATGATTCAGCGCTACTTTCGAGGCCCCGGTGAGCAGCTGCTCCGGGAGGAGTTTGACGCGCTGCTGCGGCCGTTGGCAGAGGGCGGGCATGAAGCGCTTCTGCGAGAGCGGCTCGCGGACCCGAACACGCGCTTGTCAATGGAGTCCTTCGAGTACGCGAGCACACGAGAGGGGGGCGCCTTTGACGCACTCTTTCAATTGGGGGCAGGCAGTCGCTTCGCGGACCGTGAGCAGGCGCTCGCCCTGGTCCTTGCAGACTTGACAGGGAGGCGGCCCGGCGAGGACGCGGACATGCTCCGCCTGGATGCGGAGGAGCTCGCCTCCCGCTTCTGGGCGAGGGCGCAGGGCGCAGAGAGCGCGCGCGCCGCGGCGTCCAAGAAGTAGAAACGATGACGGCATGCAAGGCGGGCGCGGCCTTGATTTTAGGCTGGGCAGCTGTCACGCTCGCCTTCGGCACTTGGAAGCGGTTCCCGGGAGACAGGTATGCGCTCGCGATCGCGGAAATCGCAGCGGGCATACGAGGAGTCGCGTACGCGCTCTGCGCACGGGGTGAAGCCACACTGTGCAGTGGGCAAATTGCGTGCCCCGGGCAGCTTTTACCACCCGCAACGACACCTTGCGCTCCAGTAAACAATGAATGGTGGGTCGTGAGCGACGCCCTGGCCCGAGGCACGGCGCTCTACGTGATCATGCGGCATACGTGCTCCGGAACAGCCTCGCGAGTGCCTCGTCATAAAGCCATGGTCGTGGCTGCAGCGTTTGCCAGCGTGCCGGTCGCAGCCTGGGCGAGCGCAGATGACGAAGACGGGACGTCGCTCATTCTCGCATGGCTTCTTTTTTGCGCGTTCACGTACATGCTCAGAAAAATAGCACGCGCAACGGTAGCACATCCCACGTCGGCGGACCTAGAGCTTTTTTCGCTGGGCATGCTGTGGATGGCCTCACTGGCAGACGTCAGTGCGCACACACACCGCGTGCGCCAAAGACTAAGAACCTGCAGGGCAGAAGTTGACGAAGAGCTGGGTCTCGCAAAGGCAGATCGCGCGCTGCTCACCGCGCAGACGGTCACGCTCGCAATGATCTACGCGGCCACGTGGGTGTCCTACGTGGAGAGGCCAGGGCCGGGGCAGGAAGTGGAGGACGAGAGCGAAGAAGACGACTTGTAACGACCGGTAAATTACAAATAATATTCTGTTGAAAGAAGTGGATTCGGAGCGTGCTCCATGCCAGCGCGCACGCGCATGCGGTACAAGAGCTCGTGTCGTTCCCGAGAAAGAGCGCTCACGCGAGAAGCCCGGCCTGCCAGCTGAGGCGTGGATGTCCAGGTTATGTCTTGCCATTCGATGTGCACCAAGCGCAAAAAGTCGTAACTCTGCGCCGGGTCAGAGAGGGCGCGCGCTGCGTATCGCAGCCGAGGAGGAGGGCGCAAACGGCGAAAGGCCCACTCACGCAGCGCAAGAAGAATGCCGAAGTGCTGTCGGGCAACGCGGATACGTCCGTACAGCGCGAGCTGAAGCACGTCCACTGGAAGCACTTCGTCACGTTCATGAACAAGCAAAATGTCTGACAAACTCTCGATCAGTGAATTACTGTTCTTATCAGTTCTACTGTATGCACCATTTGAGTCACGCGCACCTACTCCGCTCACAAAAAGCGCATGGCGTAGCTGCGTGAGATCGTAGGAAACATCCACGTCCAGAGAGAACGCTGTTTGCAAGAGCTCATCCTGGGTGAATGAGCGTTTGCCCAAGCGATTCAACTCAGCTTTGGCAAGTGGAATGAGGTCCATCACAGGAACCTTTCGTGGTGAGGAAAACGTGTCCACGCGGCGCTCACCCAGAGCTTCCGATGCCAGCGACTCCGCAGAACGCAAAGCAGCAACAAGACGAGGCTGAAGTGCTGCCTCCACATCCACCAATGTCAACTCAGACAGGTAACTCTGCAGTCCGGACACGCCCAAGAAACTCCTCTTTTCAGCAGCATCACGGGAAGCGCCAACACTATCTTGAGCGCCGTCATTGTCAGCAGGTGAATCAGCAGGAGCGTAGCCACTCGCTTCAACAGAGGTAATTGGAAGAAAGGCGTCCCGCACTCTTCCGCCGAGCGCAACTGAAGCCTGGGAGGTCAGCGTCTCGCCCAACTCCAACCACCAGTCGTCAGAAGAATGAAAGCGCGCAGATTGTGCAAAGGTGGAAAGCTTCGGTTGAGGAGGCTGAAAGTCGCCAACGTGCTTATTCAGAATCTGTTCGCGGAAGTCAGACTCATTATCATTGTTGTCCTCGCTGCGGACATCTCCTGACTGGGCCGGGACATTGTCAGTGCCGACGCGGCGCTGGTGCCAGGACTTGCTCACACGTCCCTTCTTTCTGGCGTACGGAGACGCTCCCACCTCAGCGCCCACTTCGTTGGAGTTGGGACGGCCCTTCCTACGGAGGAGCCACGACCCACCGGCATCGGCACGCTCCCCCTCTCGGGCGTCGTGCTCGACAACCTGCAGGCTTCGGTCGTCAAGAAATCCCTCTGCCATCATGTCAAGGTTCGATATCTGGGGAGCCTTCGCCAGCTGCCTCGAAAACACAGGATCCTCTTGCTGGACAGAAGAACGCAGCGAGCGAACGCTGTCACGTCTGGAAGCGCAGGTGCGGTGTCACTTATACGCACGCGGACGCAGCTCTGAACAAACACGCAGTCACTGACCCCATGCGCAGCTCGAAGTGCACTCCTCGCAGGCAGCGCGGGCCAGGAGAATGGCAGACGAGTGCGCATCCAGGAAAATTGCCGCCATCAAGAGAAAGGACAAGGCTGCCGCCACCGCCGCCGTGAGAGAAAGACACAGGCAGCTAGGAGCGTGCGCCAGGTACGAGAAGATGCAACACATGTGCGAAAGCGCAATCGAAAACGTCCGCACATCAAACTCGATGAGAGAGACCGTGAGCGTGCTAGGCGACGTGCGCAGCGTTTTTCAGCACGCAAATACTTCGGAACTGTACTCACAGGTTTCCACAGTAGCAGACTCAATCAACGACGCCATGGGAGACATACGAGACGCAAACGATGCATTAGACGTAGGCCAAAACATCGACGACGAAGATCTCATGGCAGAGCTACAAGGGCTGGAAGAAGAAATCGCAGTCGGAGAGGCAGTGGATTTGCCAACGCCGCCAAGCGTGCCCCTTCACAGGCCGAAGCCGAACCACGTCGTCAACTCACCGGCAATACAAGAAATGCAAACGAAGCGCGAGCTCGCTTCAATGTATGAATAAATAAACGTGTAAAAGAGAACACCATGGCAAAGAGATCACCTGGGCCAACATCACCCAACGCAAGTGCCAGGGCACATGCGCTTGTAGGCGCATGCCTCAGTGGCAAAAAAAGACCAAGATTCGACGCAAGAGCCAGAGAGAAAATAGCAGCACTGCTCGACGCACATGCGCAGATAGCCACAACAGCGGCAATGCCAATCAATGCAGAACCTGTCAAAAGAGCGCTCAGAAACGTGCTAGAGCAGATTACACAGCAAGCTAGCGAGGAGTGACCAGAGCAACCGCTTCGCCACCAGAGGGAGACCACCGAGCAAACGCCTCATCGGCGCTCGCGTGAGTCACAACACAACCAAGTGGGTCCGCAGTAGCAAACACGCCGTGGCGCTTCATGAGCACGGGAGGGGCACCGCGAGCTGCTGGACCCCCGCCACGGCGGTGACGGATAGCAGCGCAGGACGTTCGGCCAGACAGAATCTCACGTAAACGCGGGGCGCTCACAGCCTGGGACGTGCTACCTGAAACACCACACACCACGTCATAAGTCCGTTCAACGTGCACGTGCGCAGCCAAAGCGGGAAGACAGCTCAGGGCCCGCTCGGGAGAAGCGGCACGAAGGCCGCGCATGTCCATCGACGCTGCTACGCGCGCATCCTGAGCGCCCTGGCTCGCCTCCGATGGAAGAGCACCCAGAACAAGAAGAGACGCAGCAGCAAGAGCGCCGGCGATGTCCCGCTCCGCCTCGCCAGTGGGGGGCTGCATGTCTCAAGGATAGAAAAACCCAAGACAATATGCTATATACTATTTAAGGTGCGCGAGTCAGACAGTCAGTCAATACAGTAAGGACTCCAACCTACTCAGTAAGAATGACAAAAGATCTTCAGGAAGCACTCAGCCGCCTACTGGCCACGCTCAATGAGCAGCACGACTCAAATCAAATAAAATGCTCAGACGTCACCGCCTTCGTGGCAAAGAATCTGCAAGCCATCGGAAGAGTTGCAACGTCCAGCACACTCAAGCAAAAACTTGCAAATTATTCAGGAAAACAGAACGCAGAAATCGAAAACACCATAGAAAAACTGGCCGGCGCAACAATTGTCGGCCTCTTCCTACTACTGTGTTATCACAAGGTACACGAGCTTATGATAGAACATGGAAAGATGAGCTTAAAATGCTATCTTCCAAGCAGCCAGTTTGATATCCCTACTCAATTCGAGTGTTGGTACAAGGGATATTCCCAAAATGAATTCCTTAGCAGTTTGGTCAAAAACGCAGCGCCGATATTGGGCGAAAAGGCATTGGGCTATCTTTTTGGAGTCGCCGGGATTTCTTTGTTAGGTGCCAGAACCCGTGCGATTGGAAGAACTGCGGTCCGACAGCTGCCGGCGGCGAACAGCGCCGACGAGCGCGCGCTCGTCGAGAACTTAGTAACCGACGAAATCCTTGCGAACATGACACTAGGGGAGTTCATGGAGACCTGCACGTCCCTAGTGATGAGTGCCTGCACATTCCCGGACGTGACCCTTCCATCGCAAACAACACCAAATCAGATTCTCAGTAGGGACTCCGCCGCCTCTACAACCCCACCAGATTCCTTATCGTAAAAAACGCTCGTTCTTCTAGGTGGTGGAGCAACACCACCGCAGTCCAGACACAAATGTCGTCTGTGAAAGTATGCTCCTCGGACATGAAAGTGTAGCATTTTGTCTGCATACCTAGACTTTCCGCGCCACCACTCGTCGGTGGCACGCAGCAAAAACAATACGCAGAAAAGAGCGACGAGTGACTTCGATAGCACGAAGACTGCCGCTGACGTGGAATGTAAAATGACGATTGTTACTATGGGGTAAATTTAATTCTCTTCGCTCACGCGCACAAGGAAGTCGTCATAGGCGCTCTCAAACCTGTCGATGTCTTCGAGCCAGATCTGCTCCGGAGTTTTCTTTTCCAGTTCTTCGCGGAGCGTGATTGCCTCGGCGCGCTCGGCCCTGAGCTTGGCGACGAGTTCTTCGTCGGCGAGCGTGGTCCAGCGCATCTCGCAGAGCTTGGCTAGGATTTCTTTGCTGATTCCTGGTATGACACTGTTGATGTCCTTTTCGATGTCGGCACGTTTCTTGGGCGTGAAGGTCCCGTCAGCACGGGCATGCATGATGGCGAGCTCGCCCTCGTGCACTTTGGTGACGAAGAGTGCCTTTGCGCGCGAGAGCTCCTCCTTTGCACGCAGGCGGGCCAGCTGGGCGTCCCTGGCGAGACGCGTGTAGCGAAGGCGGATTTCGCAGAAGCGTTCGAGCATTCCCTGGATGCCGTGGTACTTGACGACGACGCGTTGCCCGTCAGCGATTGCGGTGGGTCCTGAGTAGACGTGCATGTTGGTTTCTGCAAACGCGCGTGTGAGCTGCAAGCGCTCTATTGCCTCTGCGACGGTTGCTGGGGGCTGTCCGTTGAACGTCACGTAGAGGTTGACATCATTGACTCCGGCGTCGGGTGCGACCACCACGTCTGACGCCACTGCCGGGCGGCGATCAGTGTGCTTGAGTGACTTGGCCATAAAGTCTTCGGTCCAGGTTCCGGGAGGCAGCTCGGTGACGTGGGCGCGTCCGTCATCCAGCAGGCGCACGGCGCCTGTAGCCACGAACTTGGGGACGTCTCCAGGAAGCTGCTCAACAGTGCCTTTGAAGCCACGCCAAGCGGGGAGAGGCGGAGGGACATCCGTATCGCCCGCCAAGCGAGCGCGCAGGGCACGGATGATGTCTTTGACATCGTGTGGCAAGATGTCGCTCGAGTATCCAGCGGCGATAGCTCCCGCGGAGCCGTTCACGATCGCCATCGGCACAGTCGGAACAAGAAACTCGGGCTCGATGCACTTGCCATCGTCGTAGCGCTTCGGCACAACCTCACGCAAAGAAGCAGGGAAGAGTGCCTTGACCACTGGGTTGAGTGCAGTGAACAGATATCGCGGAGCCGCAGCATCGCCTCCAGTCAGGCGACTGCCAAACTGGCCATGGGGCTCGAGCAGGGGAAGATTCCAGCGGAAGCGCTGCGCCATGTTGATAACAGAGCCCGAGAGAGAGGCGTCGCCGTGGTGGTAAGCGAGCTTCATCACATCGCCAATGAGCTCCAGGACCTTCACCTGCACGCCTGGCTCATCGAGCCCCTTCTGCATCGCGGCCCATATGATCTTGCGCTGCGTGGGACAGAGGCCATCGGCAAGCTCAGGGAGCTTGCGCTCAATGCATTCCGCAAAGTAGGTGCGCACGTAAACGTCGACAAACTCACTGATCTTCAGCTCGTCCTGACCTTCCAGCAAATCGCGCCGCGGGAAGTCCTCAGTGATCCACTGCTTACGCGGATCCGCGTCCTTGCCAAAGGCGCGAGTCATCGCCTCCTTGCCATGGCCATCGTACACAAACGTCTTGCAGAGACTGTCCAGATTCGAAAAGTACTCCTTTGCTTCAGCATTCGTAGATGTACCCAGACCCTTGTAGTACTTGATGCGCCAACGCTTCTTCTCTGACTCAGAGAGATCCTGATACCACGACTCGTATGCTGCCTGTGAGTAGAACGAACGCGTGGCCGCGCCCGCCTTGTTCGCGCGGATCACGGGCGTCACGATCGTGCGCAGAAAGTCAGTGTCACGGGCCAGCGTCGGATGCAGGGCGTCAATAGCGTTGATCACGAGACCACGGATGTGATCGCCGTCAACGTCCTGATCCGCCATGATGTCAAGGTGCCGATAACGGAGCTCACCAAGGTCTCGGGGGAACTGCATCTCCGCACGCAGACCAATCGCCTTTTGCAAGTCGATCACCTCCTTGTTCTTGGTGCGCGCAGCACGATCCAGCTTCTGCAGGTTCTGCATCTTCCCGCGGATAGGGAGCACGCCGAACTTGTTGCGACCATCCGACGTGGCCGCAACGCCCGCAAGCGCAAGCTGGGCAGCAGATTTTCCCTCAGTCAGGATCAGCACGCAATCAGCAGAACGCTTCGTGCCAGCCCAGTTCGCGTCGCTTAAGTTCTCCACATCGACCCGGGCAGTCTTGCGACCATCTGCCTTGCGCTCATCACGGGACGCCTTGCGCTCAGCGATGTCGTTCACCACGTCCTGAAAACCAGCACGGCGCAGTAGCACGCTCCCCAAAGCGCCCTTCGGATCCTGGAGATCCGGCATGTCCGACCAGGAGTTGTTCAGACGCTGCTTCGTCTGGGAGTCGTACGTGAAATTGCGACCGCGCACAGTAACCACGGCAGAGCAACGCCGACTGAACTCAAAGTACGGCATCTCCCGCTTCGAAAGCTTCGAAGACTTCCGAGTCGAGCGACCACTGGACACAGACTCCTTCATCAGCTCAACAGCACGATGAAGAGCAGCGTCCAGATGAGAACCGCCCTGGGACGTGCGAGCGCCGTTCGCCAAAGATACCAAACGAGGCTCGCCAGAAGTAGCCGAAAAAGCCGCCTTCAGTCCGTTGTCCTGCTCAATCACGTGCATCGGAGCATCAGAACCAAGAATCAGCTTCGCGTAATCCGCAAACTTCTTCACGTACGGCGAGAGGACCACACGCTCGTCTTTGCCACCCCACTTACGGACAAGGACAACACGAAGGCGCGAGTCGGCAGCCATGTCAAGGGCAGCACGCTCAAGGGCCATGAGCTCGTCGGGGGGGATAGCAGAACTGCTGTCGCCAAAGAAGCGGGTAAGCTCAGGCCAAACCTCAACGCGAACGCTGCCACGCTTCTTCTCGGGAAGAGGAGACATCTTCGCCTCAGTCACGTGCGTCAGGCCGTCCCGAGATTCCTGCACAAAACGCATCTTGCGCGCCTGGTCGCAGTTCGTCACCTTCACGCGCTTCGCAAACGCGCTCACAAGCTTCACGCCCAAGCCGTTCTGGCCAATAGACTCGCCGCGGTCGCTCGTGTAGTTGGAAGAAGTGCGAAGATCAAAGAACACCATAGAGACCACCACCTTGCCAGTAGTGGCGTGACGCTCAGTCGTAATGCCCATGCCGTTGTTCTCAACCACGTAAGAATCGTCGCGGAGTTCGATCGTGACCTGAGTCACGCTGTCATCGCGAAGACCAGCATCAAAGGCATTTTCAAACACCTCACGAGCCAACTTCTGGAAACCAGGAACAACCCGTAAAGTGCGGTCCTCCAAGCAAAGAAGTTTCTTCGCAGGTTTCTTGGGATCGGCTTGGAAGGTTAGCACGCCGTCAACGACCTCTTCAGACACGATGGAGCCGATGTGGATGTTCGGACGCTGCTTAATGTGGTCGAGCTCACTCAGGGAAGAGTACTCAGCAGCAGTCAGCTGGTGACCAGCCCCACCTGCAGGGCCCATCTCGTCATCACCAATCGGCGCCTCGTCCACATCCATACCAGATGGCGGATCCGCAGCAATAGAAGCTGCCGATTTTCCCTTGCGGGCCTTCTTTGACGACTTCGTAGTCTTGCGGCTTTCGTCGGAAACACGCTTCTTCTTCTTCATCACACTCTTCTCCGCTGACAGAGACTTCGCGCGCTCCTGCATCTGGAGAAAGTTCATAGCTCCCATGGTGAAGGGGACTGCTGGGTGCGCAAAGAGTGGCACCCCCCACACAAATAAAATAAGAGTCACATCCACTTACTTTTCATTTTGGATCTAATTTTTGGATGTTACTTTTCATTTTGGATCTAATTTTTGGATGTTGCTGGTCCAGCGTGGGTAGTTTCGTGGCGTGCTAAGTATCAACTCTTCGTCTTCACAGAGCAGATACCACGACACATGTGTGGCACGCGCTTCCCGCACAGACGCCATACAGTGCACGTTTTGCGCGCACAAATCAGCAAAAAGAAGAGATCCAACCACTCGATCATATGCCGGCTGGCAGGCGGCCCTCCTAGTGGGGGACGCGCGTAGAAGAATGGCGGCGTGACGCGACGGGCTCTCCTAGTCTCTCATATTTCCACCCGGCCTCGATCTCGAGCTCCTTTGCGCGAGAATACAGCTCGTCGTCTAGCGAGCTCAGTCTGCCAAGCAGCGAGAGTAACGTGGAATTTGTGCGCCATGCGTCATTCTTGTCGCGTCGCACGTTGGCGCGAGCTGATCGCACCCGACGCCAGCCGAGAAATTCCTTCAGCGGAGCATCGGACACGCCCATACCTTCGGTTGTAAAGACCGCATCGGCGTCTTCAAGGAGCCCGATAGCTTTGTCCAGATCTTCGCGCGTGAGTTCCCGCCGCATCCATTCTTCGCGAGGCATACGTTGCTCAGACGGCTTTCCACCAAACGCCATCGGCCGCATTCCTAAAAGGTATCGCGTCTGATAGTTGTCACGATGGTCGTCGACAAATCCTTCTAGATACTTGTGAAGCGAAATGAATTGAGTTGGCGGAAGACCAGCGTGGCGCGAAAGAGTGTTTCGCTCCTGATAATAGGCGCTCACCATTCGGTCGCGCGGCTCTCGCAGCGTGATCAGAGACTTGACCCCCGGCATCCGAGTCACGCCTCCGAAAGGAATGCCCCACTCCGTGGCTACAAAGGTGAGGTTGTACTTTTCTTCCGAAAACATTTTCTCCGCCGCCCTTAACTGCGCCTCGCGTGGTCCCCCCACCCAGTCTCGCGTCAGCTGCGACGGTTCGTTGCAGTTACGGCTGGTTGTGCGTTCCATGTTTTCTCGCGCTAGGTGGCATATGCTCGTCCCGCCCGTCTTGCTGATGTGCATGTACATCGTCCGGCTCACGCCCGCAGCCCGCTCTGCCATGGCTGCCAGCAACAGAGTCGACAACGCCATGACGATGCGCATAGCATGAAGGCGCGGGCGATCGAACATGTCGCGTGCGAGCGTGAACGGTCGCGCGATGGAGGCAGACGTCACTCTGCGCGGAGATCCTTGCGTGACGATGTCGAGACAAGCCCGGCGTGCTGATGTGTGGCGTGCATGCGTTGTTATCTACTCGGGTATATATATTTGAGCACATGACAAACATCAGTAGAGGAGATGAGCGTCGTCTTCGAACGCGATGAGCATGCGACATGCGTTGACCAAGTCGTCCGCAGGGATTTGCGAATGGTACAGGCGACGGCTCAAGCGCAAGGGAAACGCGCCCGCGCAGAAAAAGACGGCGTGGCGACGCTCACGAACACTCTCAGAGATTTGGCCAGTGGCTTGCCGGACGATATTCTAAACGACATCATCGGCAGGCGGTACTTTCGGGGCAGACCGTGCAGTAAAGAGGAGAGAGAGGCGTGCAAGGCTTTCCCAGAATACTGTCACCGCTATGCTCGACCCGGTAAGGAGGAGAGCATCTTCAAGGAATGCGCTACTGTTTTCAAGCCCTTTTCCACGGGGAGGGATCTGCGCGAGGCCGTGGTGGAATGGAACCAAGACAGGTCATCGGCGGAGGAAAAGTTTGGACCGATTGGCGATTGGGACGTGTCTCGGGTGACTGACATGTCCGGTCTCTTCGCGGAACTTCCCTTGTTTGACGAAGACCTGAGCGGATGGGACACGTCAAGCGTCACAAACATGAGAGAAATGTTTCGGAGCGCCGAATCCTTCAACCAGCCACTGAACTCGTGGGACACGTCTAGCGTCACAATCA
>JACKZZ010003926.1_pt1 | contig 15809 bp, 12 predicted proteins | sample 8027871 | NCBI WGS metagenome assembly JACKZZ01 (sample SAMN15724774, study PRJNA655200) | protist metagenome | isolation source: fluorescence activated cell sorting (FACS) single amplified genomes of... | place: USA: West Boothbay Harbor, Gulf of Maine | collected 2000-07-19
ATCGTCTGTTTTATCATCAAACAAGGTTTTTAATTTGAAAAAACCTGTGGTAACAATGTCAACAGACTGCTTTGAAGACGGGTTTGATGATAGTGACCTGCCGGCGCCGCCGCCAATAGGCAGTGAAATCGATCAAAATGTCCAAAAGCAGCAGCAGCCCCGCGCTGAAGATGAGGGCAGTGAAAGCGGTGATAGCGGCGACGATGACGAATTTGATTTTTCTTCTGAAGGGTCCATAGAAACGATCGAGGATCCGGAACTCGTTGAGCGAGGTGTTTCAATAGAGCTTTTGCTCGACTTGAATGCTGATCACAATTTAAGCGATAAAACTACTCGACAGGTCATCGAAGAGTTTGTTCTTCCGCAGACAGTAGACTATGAGTGCTCTTTAGCGGGGTTAATGAAGCGTTCGTTCCCAGAAACAGTTGGGCGTGCTACACACTATGTTATCCATCCCTGGGATGCTAATTTCGGTCGTTTGGTCCGCACTCTGGCTGCAGTAGATGCCGAATACCAGCGAGCTCAAGCAAATAATTCTGGTGGCGCCTCGATCCAAAAGGCGATGTTCTGGTTGGATGTATGTGCTATCGACCAGCACCTTCACGGAGAGCGATATGAAGCCGGCGCGGATAAGTTGTGGCTGTCCCGCGACGAGCTAGTAGAAAATGTACGGCTATGCATCGAAAATACTCCCTATTCAGTACTTTTCATGGAGCCCGCTCACTCTCCTTTGATAGTTAATCGGGCATGGTGCCTGTTTGAGAGCGCACAGGCGATGCGCTATTCGAGAGAGATTCTGTGCAAGACGTGCCCTGAAGCACTAGGTGTGCGTCGAATGGCCGCAGCTATTGAAGATATTGCTGGCGCAATCCAGGGCTTTACGCCAGATTTCGAGAATAGCCTCGCGAGTAGCACGCAAGACAAGAGTTGGTTGCTGACAGCCGTTGCGGCCGCGCACCCTTCTGGTGCCGCGTGGCTGAACAACCAAGTCGGGGGGCTTCTCAAGCGTGTTTTTGTGAGGCAGGTTCTCACTGAAATGGTACAGTTCGAAGTCCGTGCGCCCGTTACTTCTCTGCACGAACTCGGCTCGTTATTAGAAACTCTAGGCGACGTCGAACAAGCAAATATACAAACGACGCATGCGCTCTATATTGCGATGGACCAGCTGGGCGAGTGCCATTCGCGCACGCTAGCTATTGCACACGATCTGGCTTGCCTGCGTGCAAAACAAGGTCTAGGTAGCCTCGCAGAGAGTGAAGAGCTATTGCGGGAAGCCTTGGCGGGGCGCGAGGCTCTGTTTGGGGTGGAGCACGATTCGACAAATGAGACCGTGCTGGCCTTGGCTCGGCTTTTACAAGCGCAGCAGCGCCACGGTGAAGCTGAGGCGCTTTTCCGCCGCGCCTTGGGAAATGCAATCGCCCTCAAAGGCTTTGGGCACCGGGATTCACTTGTGGCTGCCAATTTGCTGGCACTTTTATTGCAAGAACAAGGCGAGCTGTTCGAGGCTTTTGTATTATTTAAGCGGATTCTTGCGGTCGGCACGGCCGAGCTTGGGGCAAAGCATACCGACGTCCTCGTTTGGCGCAATAACTTAGCTATGCTGTTGCAAGACGCTCGTGATTTCAACAAGGCAGAAAGTGTCTTTCGAAAGGCGCTGTCAGATAGTGAGCAGGCCTTAGGCACCGACCACCCACAAACTCTTAATCTTGTGTATAACCTCGGTCAATGTTTGTGGCAGCAAGAAAAGCTGAATGCTGCAGAGGCGATGTTTCGAAGGGAGCTCAGAAAATGTGCCGAGATATATGGTCCTAGGCACCGAGATTCGGTGCGGTCCATTCGCAACATGATCGAGTTTTTGGCTAGCGAAGATCGACAAGAAGAGGCAGATGAATACATCGGATGGCTCGACCAAATTGAAACAGCAGAAGCGGCACAGAAAAAAGTCCAAGACCAGTTGCAAAGTAGTGAACAGGACAGTGCTCCTGCAGAAAAAATGACATGATAATATTTACCCTACAGAAAGAAAAAGAAGAAGAAGAAGAAGAAGAAGAAGAAGAAGAAGAAGAAGAAGAAGAAGAAGAAGAAGAAGAAGAAAAATCTACTTTTTTATTATACCTTGTCCACACTGCCGACTGGCATGTACTCGTTGCCAGCGTTGGGTAAAAAACATTTCAAAAGAGGTTTTGGTAAATACATGTCGCACCAGTCACGGTCTTCTGCGCCCTTGATTTTCAAATTACTATATAGAACAACACCAAAGAGCGCCACAGACACTCCCAAGAGATTCGCATATAGGTCAGAGATGTTCCCACCAAGCTGAAGAAAGCTCCAGTAACCCGAAAGAAGGATCAGGCAAGTTTTGCCGTGGCCAACAACCTGAAACGTCACAGCGGAAGTTTTGCCGATCAACGCAAACGAGTGCACATTTACACTAACGGCGAGCAAACAGCTCACAACGATGAGCCCAGGGAGATGGTAACGTTCCCAGATGTCCTCGCTCGTGCTTGGTGTAAACTCCAAGGCCAGCTTGTCCGCTTCAAAAATCATTGCAAAAACGAACCCGACAAATATCTGAAAAAGAGACACCGAGTTAGCGAGCTGCATACTGCTCAGTCCCGACTCCTTTTGCTTTTTACCCTGCCAGATCTGGTACTGCGCAGTGACAAGCACGGCAGCAAGGCCAAACATGCTCCCCAAAAAGTTGAGCTCAAGGTCAGTAACTGTCGCAATACCCACACCTGATAGAACAAGTGTCAACGCGCCGATAATCTTGCGGTCAGCTACCTCTCCATATGTGAAATAATTTATCACAAGACAGCAGGGAACAATACAGAGCTTGGCCATTTGGTAAAAACCGATAGAATTGTACTGGAGCGAAAAATTCATCAAGCAAATTGACCCGACGCCAAACGTGGCTACCATCACATTCATCCAAAAAGGCAGGTACTGGATCTGTTTCGCGGTTTTTGAAAAATAAAATAAATCTAAAGCGTCAGCTTGGAGTGAAACGGAGAAGAAGAACAAGAATGTAAAGAAACCCCGACCAGGACGAAACTTTGGGGGGCCAAGCAAATTCCAGCAGCACCAATACCGCCGACAAAATACGTACCTCAAACGCGCCAACTACGCGCGCCATGAACTGCAAGAGTCCGCTCGTAACAATAAAGTGCATCGTGCTGAGCGTGAACACATAAGGGAATCCGGCCGCGAGGATCTGCTTGTTCACTACGACGAGCGCAACGGATGAGAAGATCGACCCCACCACGAGCGCCCACACAGGGTACCCCATCTCTTTCGAGCCTCCTTCTGTTCCAGCACCAGCACCAGCACTTCGGGGTAGTTCGGTCGCGCCGCTGCCGTCGTCGTTGTCGCCGGTGCCCGCCTTCCGTCGCTGCTGCATCAAACACACAAGCAATACACCCTTTTTACACAATGCTCATCGAATCCTTGGATTGTGCTTCTTTTATTGACCATTTTCATACTTTGCTCCTTTTTTTGTGATTCTTCTGCTTCCGCCAGTTAGGTGCTGCTGCGTTTGAAGACTTTTTTTTAAATTGAAGTTAGTTTTGGTAGTGGGTGTCTGTGCGACGTGAACTAGCATGCCCGCCGCCACCCGCGAAGAGCTCGAAGCTCTCCCGCGACGAGACCTCCAAAAGCTTGCGAAAGCTGCCGGCGTCAAGGCGAACGCCAAGTCTTCGGTGATCATCGAAGCGATTCTGCAAGTTGAACAATGCCAGGCACAACGAGTGCCGAGGTCTGAAGAATCCAGTCCGGCGGCGTTGCCGCAGAAAGAAATAGAAGCAGCAAGAAAGGAAACTTCAAGCGATGATGTTGGCTTAAACGCGTGCGAGGATAACAGTTCAAAGGCGGTTACACCTGTTGTCGAAGGAAGTCTAGATGCAATGGAGCAAGAGGAAGAAGAGGAGGAGCTAGTCCTCGAACACACAACGCTCAAGCGCCCAGTCATTGCCAATGCAGGTCGTCGTCCTCCATCCAAGGGCGTTCGTGGAATCAAATTAAAGACACCGCAATCTGTGGTCCGCTCAAAACGCAAAAGCACAACTCCACCACATGCTTCAGAACCTTCTCTACCGTCGACTGGGGCAACTTCAGGCAAGAAGCGCCGCCATTCCGGCCGCTTGGCGGCCATGGCTTGTATGGGAGCAGCTGTCGCTAGCATCGCCGCTCAAAAGGCAAAGAGCGGAGGTGTCTCACAGCACAATTCTCAGATGCAGCAGCAGCCGCTGAATAAGAGGCAAAAGTCTGCCGTTAAGAGTGCTATCAAGTCACGATTCGATCGCGAGCACGAAAAGCTTTTTGCATCTCAGAGGTCAATCGTGGACCACCACAAGCAGAGTAAATCAAGTGTCAAAGCGCCACGAAACCGGCTTAATCCTAATATGGGCTCTCAAATGACGACTCCTGTCGTCAAACAGCAGGCAATATACAAGAAACCAGTGCCATTTAGTGTGTCTAGTGTATCAAGCTCTGCTGCAAAGCCCCGTCCAACGCCAACAACAATTGTTGCAGCTACGACGCCTGCTATGAGCAAAATTATTGCAACTTCAGCCTCTAGTGCGAAATCCGGGCTTCAAATGCGCAGTTCTAACGCACGCCAAGGGCTCTCAGTTGCGAATAAAACCACAGCTGCTTCGGAGCTCGGCAAAAAACAGCGCGTGCTTGCTGAAAAGACCACGCCTGCGAGCACGGTTAAGAAGTTTGACCTTGCTGCAAGTCTTAAGCGCCCTGTCACTTGGCAAATGAAAAAAGGAAAATGTATCTGATGCATGCATCCTCCCTCAATCTCAGTGGTAAATCAGCTTCTCATAAATTTGTCATCAAATGAAATCCTCTACCTTCTATATATACAAACCAATTGTGCAAGACTTTTCATGACCTTTTTTTGTTTCAACATAAACCCTTGTTGCCCTCCTACACTGGCACTCGGGCATGTTTTCCTTCCGTTACTTCCGGACAGAAGGCGCTTTCCAAAATGGTACTTGTAAAAAGACAAACGATTGGACATGGACGTGTGCTTGCTTCTAGTCGGCGGACCAGAGGACGGAGTGGCAATGCTCATGATCAATACTCTGGGCAGACAGTGATAACCCAAAAATGTTGAAAACATGCGACCAAAATGCATTAAAATTGAATTTATCAACGTAAAGACGAAAGACAAGAAGAGAACAACACGGCACGCAGCCATCGGAGCTCCTCGAGTGGGCGGCCACGATGAACGATGCCATGCGCGTGCAAGCGCAGATCCGCGAGAACGCCAAGTTCATCCAGGTAAGTTGAAAGGCTGGAATTGGTTCAAGTGAAAAGAAAGGAGGAATGCGTTCGACGGGTTGATCGATTTGGGTTACAACCGTTTTCGGGGCAAGCCATGGAAAGTGCGCGTCACGAGGGGATTGCTTGCGGTTTGGGATGGTGCGTGAGGGAGCGTTGAAGATTTACCAAGTGATCTAACTTAATGTGCGTTGGCGCGATTGGGATATTGTGAAGGACTTCTCTCAAGACCTGTCCAAGTGGGAGACGTCGATCAAAGCGAAAGACGCAGGATTGAAGAAGCAAAAAGGCGGAGCGGGGTTGCCTCCCCCACGTGGTTCCACTTCGACTCCGAAGCAAACAAAGGCTAGTGAATCCAATTTGGCATCGTCCAATAGCAAAGAGCAAACCTCGAGCAAAGCTGTCTCTGCAGCTGACCATACGTACGATAAAGGTTATAAAAAGTGGGAAAAATTTGATGTTGATCAAGCTTTGAGCGAGGTAGATGATGATAGCGCAAACGCGACCAAAAGCCAAGTAAAGCCTGCGGTCATGCCGGAAGTGACGCATGCGCCAGTGACTCAGGGAATCAATTCTTCCACTCCTTTAACTCCTGGTACTATCGTGGCTCCCTTTGTTGCAAATTCGAGCAAGACCAATTCTGACGCAATATACCCCGACGCCAAGGTCCAAGTGAGCAAACCGCGTGATGTAATGGAGCGTGAGCGTGGAAATGAATATTTTGCCAAAGGCAACATGGAGCAAGCCGTTAAATATTACACGCGCTCGATTGGATTCAACCCCCGCAGTATCCCAGCTTACTCGAACCGCGCTATGGCATTGCTCAAATTGAAGGATTTTGAAGCCGCTGATGCTGATTGCTGTGCCGCGCTCAAGCTTGATCCAAACCACGTTAAAACTCTTTTGCGCCGCGGAACTGCTCGAAATTCTTTGGGCCGCCATCGTGCCGCACTGGCTGACTTTCTCGCTGTGCGGGAGCTTGAGCCAAGCAACAAACAGGCGGCAGCGCAATGCGTCAAAACAAGAGAGATGGTAAAAAGCAGTGTTCGTCGTGCCCCGAGACGTAATGTTCCCATCCACGGACTGCCGGGTGAGGCCAGTGAGGCTAGTAGTAAGGAAAATCACTCGGATGCTAACATTTCACAAGACCAGAATCCTATGGCTAAAGCTGATAATTGTACGCCTCCATCAGCGCCAGAGCATGTAGCAAAGCCGGAACTTTCTGCGGAAAAAGCAGAACTTAATTCACAGACGAAGAACGCCAAAAGTCACACTGTTGGAGAGAGCAATAAATTGGCGGCTGAAAAAGCAGCCAACCTTCAGGACAAGTCCTGGCTCGTACAACAGACTCCAAAAACTGCATATGAGTTCGAACGTGTATGGAAAGAGCTCAAGGGCCAGCATGATCTGCAGAGTGTTTTACTGTTGGACCGGCTTGGAGCTTCCGGGGTAGGCAAGCTCTTTGCCAACGGCGCGCCCGAGTCTGACATGTTTCTCGAAATTGTTGGATCATTCAAGAGTGCATTCAATACCTCAAATGCCGAGGGTATCGCTCAGGTTATGGAAGCCTTTTCCCGTATCAACGGCATGAAAATGACCCTCATGTTTCTCTCAGAGACTGACAAACATTCGATCAAATCTCTAATTGATAACCTCGAAAGTGAAAATCAGCCTGTTGATAGCTTGCGAAAAGTTTTCACGTAGTGGTCTCTTTCAAGCCCACGAGAGAAAACTGGATAGGAAAAAAAAACAAAAAAAAGTTATGAACATCATTTGCGATTTTATGAAATAGAAAAGGATCAATGTTCTGCGACAGGTACTGCAGGAAGACCATACTCGTCCGTTCCTGCGGAAACTTGGGCAGTTGGTGCCGAAGGAAGCTTACTGGAACTCAAATAATCAGATTCGGCTTCAGCTTCATCTTCGCCAAGGTCAAGGTCGTCCAGGGCAGCCAGTTCGTCATCCAGGGCATCTTCGTCCAAGTCGTCAAGCCCATCCATGCCAAGAGCACGACCCATCACTTCCTGTACTTCCTCGTGCTCGTACATAAGGTCTTGGATATCATCTTGGATGTCCTCGACCTTGTCGAGATTGATTTGCTTGAACTGCTTCTTCATTTGCTTGGCACTCACTTTCATTGTTTCGACAGTTTCAACCGTGTCCTTCATACTCTCAACCATAAATGCTTGCTGGTCGATATTAAACTGCTGCTGTCCGAGTTGGTCACGCTGCTTTTCATACATCTTTTTGCGTTTAAGGACATCTAGCGCACGCTTCTTGAGGCTGTGATACACAAGAAAACGATACATAGCCATGATACAGGGAGAGTGGTCAGTAAAGGTCGCGAATAATCAAGCACGAGACGGAAAAAAATCAAGTAGTACTTACCTTGCGTTTGCTGGTCCCTTGGTCGTTTTCAGCTTGGCTTTGATCGCTAGGAGCTCCTTATCCAGTTTAGCAATTTTTTCTCCGATCGAGTCGCCTCGTCCCTCGAGGCGCTTGCTGGTATCATCCAGACTGGCCACGGGTGCCTTTTCTTTTTTCTTGCCGACAAAGCGCTGCATTTTCTTGTAAACACACTAGCTCAAGACGAACCGATCAACGGTACAAAGCGACCAACCCCGCGAATGCAATGAACAGCTCGACAGATAGATGGATATGCAGATAGATACCTGGGGAGCACTTGCCAGCGCCAACACAAACCCGGGGATGGATGGATACTCTCTCTCTCTCTCGAAGCGCAGTGCACTCTCCTCTCTCTCTCTCGCACTCTTTCGCTGACTCACTGATGAGCTGGAAAACGTGTAGAAAAATCGGCCCCAACATGGGTGGTTTGAAAAAAATGGGACGACACGATGTTGGACACAGTTCAACAAATCAATCGATATTTTTTCTTTCTCTCTTTCTTTCTTCCCAGTGCGCGCGAGGGCCTGCCGGGTACATAACGGTACAGGTGCCGAATGTCGCAGAGTCCGAAGCAAGCACCGGACTCGGCGCGCGATGAGCATCCGGTCGGCGACGATGACGACAACGACGACGACGACGACGACAAGTTGACCGCGCATCCGGTGCTAGGCTGGAAGTACCTTGGCTGCCTCGCAGTTTCATGCTTTGCTTTGGGTGTGATGATTATGGCTGCAGGCTCGGCTGCTAGCTCCCAAGATCTTTGGATGACAACAGAATTCGGGGGGGGATCTCGAGAAGTTGTCAACGAGGACCTGGAAGCGGGGACTCTGGAGGATCAATTGGGAACGGAAGCTAATGAAACGGAAAGTCAAGAAATGGAAAGTAACGAGGCGAAAGCGGAGACTCCTGTGAAAAACCTGGAGGCGGAAAGTAAAGATATGGAAGCGGAAGCCCTTGAGGAGCACTCGGGGGTTGCAACTACCAATGCCCCCCGTGACAGTACACCATACAATATATGCATAAAGCGTGGGCATCAGAAAAAAGTCTGCGAACGCCTAACTGGTGGGTACGACTCTTGCCTCAAGCGCGGCACTCGGCCTAATATTTGTAAACGAGTATATCGAAAAAACAAAAAGTTCGCGCGAAAGTCAGGCAAAGTGAAGGAAGCGGAGAAGGAGGTGGAGGAGAAAATAGAATCGGGGGATGAAAAGCAACCATCGGAAACCCAGCAAACTAGTGCTAATACCAAGCCAGAGCATTTGCGTGGACCAGGATCATTGAAGAATTGCAATAACCACTTTAGCCTGTCTATAATTGAAAATACAGGATACAACCCGTGCACGCAACAAAATAAGCCAGACACAGAATTCTCTCTAGATACAGTGAATGACATACTTGAAGAAAATCTCGAGTCATCAAAAACCACTAAAAAAAGCTCTGAGCCTTGCATATCAGATAAACGCGTCCTACACATCCTATACGGCAGGCAACACGCGGGGCTTTTGGATCGTACCATACGAATGCAGGTTTATGAGTATGTTGCCTGTCGTCTGAATGCCGAACTCATCTTTACGATGCCTTGTAAATCTTTGAGCCATAAACACGGGGACGCCGACTGCCAAACGGGATGGGACGACTACATGAGGTTTGTGACGTACCGATATAGCGAGCAGCATGGTATGTTCGAAGCATGTCCCGGTAAAAACCTGATTCAGACGCCGATGACAGAGGATGATCAATTCAAAGCGCTGGATGCAAAGTCGCTAGAAACATCATGGCTGTCTGACATATCGCATAATGCTGCCAAGCTACTATGGGCAGCGCAGAATCCGGATGCCAGCTTTGCTTGGCAGTGGGTAGTCAACGATCGATATGATCTCTACCACGTAGAAGCGCTGTTACGCGCAGTCAATGCGACTGGCGCGAACCAGCACGCAAGAGATGGGCTCTCGCCGCTCCCCCAATGCGATATTGAGCGAGTTTTGCCAACAGAGGCAGTGAAAATAGCAAAATTAGAGAGCGAAAGTCGGTTTAACGATGGTAAATTTCTGGCTCTGCGCTTGCGGCGTGGTGATGACTTAAAAAAGACAGCCAAATGCACCTTTCCCCAAGTCATTGCACGACAGCTCCTAACCGTGCACAGTGCGTTGCAGTCTAGCGGCAGAATCAAGCCCAGTGATGTCTTTCAAGTTTATGTTATGATGGAGCCTGAACCCGAGTACAAAATCAACTTGGTCGCACAGGCAACAACTGTATTCCAAGACGCAAACGTGACTCTGCAGCTCGTTTTTGAGGATGACATTCCTTCAATAGTAACTTTGTATGCCGATGATAACTACCGGGCTTTTGCAGCTTCAAGCGCCATCGCTCAAACGGCATCTTTAGGGAAAATCTCGGCACACCGCACGGAAACAGCATCTCTCGCGGCATCCCAAGGGAGAACCTCGGCACTCCGCACGGCAGAAAATGACGCGAGCTGTGTTATCCAGTTCCTACCTCAAAGTCCCTTTAATGAGCTGCTCCATTGGTTTAACCACGAACACTGGCGATCGCCGGTACGGTCGGTTGAATTGTTTTCTCCTGTAAGCGATGCGCCCAAAGAGACTGACCTCGCAACAAGCATTGCGCAAGCGCTCGAACCACTTCCTCTCCCTTAATATTATGTAAGTAATGTATGTACTGAAAATATTTAAAATATTGTTAGACCAGTTAATTAAAAATCCGAATTATAGGAGGCTTCACCTTCGTCCGAACTAGGATGGTCATCATCTGTGCAAGTTGTTATTTCGTTGTTCGTCTCATAATGAGCTAGGCCGCACCTTAAAAAGCTGGATGGAAGATCGGTATTGATAAAAGTAAACCCACGAGTAGAGAGCATAGATGCACACTTGGCGTTGTCCGGGTCCTTTGCGGCGCCCCACACCCCCAAAGTGTGCGTTTCGGCCATCTCCTTGAGCAAACGGCTTGCCTTGCTGTCGACATTCTCCATCGACGGGTGGTACTGCACGTAGAGTCCATCTAGCGAGGTATTGCCACGCGTGATGTAGCCTTCCAACTGCTGTTTAATTTCTTCACTCGTTTGGTTCTTCCAGTCGACGGACATTTCATGCTCGACTCCTGAGTCATCCGGATTCTTAGTTAAAAAAAGAATGCGCGGACGGACAAGCTTTTGACTGCCATCGGACCCCTCTTCGGCCTGGCGCCCGAGGGCAGCATTATTGATCTCCATGGTGGCCTCAAAGAAACGACAAAAATTATGTACAATGTAGAGGTCAAAGCTCATGACGACAGCAACCCTCCGCAGTAACTCACGATTGTCACATAATAGATAGCACAAAGTCGCCGCAACTTGCGAGCCGTCTGCGCCCGGCTTGATTTCGATCACTAGCTGTGCATCCGGCCCTGCGCGGCGAGCACATTGAAGCACGTCAACAAGAAGCGGCGCGTACGTCCCATTCTTGAGCGGGAACTGATAAAGCTCGTCAAAGGTAAGCTGCGTGACGGGCTTCATCGCCTTGCTTTCTCTTCCATCCCCCTGTTGTCCTCGCGCGTGCGCAAGGCGAAAAAGGTCCGAGTCGTGGCACAGCACAAGTTTGTTGTCAAGAGTAAGTGTGATGTCACACTCGCAATAGGCCATGCCTGCTGTCCATGCTTGCTCGTACGCCGCAATAGTGTTCTCCAAGGGACGGTCGAGGTTATCTTTTTTGGAGTGAAACCCGCGGTGCGCCACGAGTCGGGTCTTGACCTCCTCGGGCACCTGTGTCAACATATCGATCAAAGATTCAAGCTGAGATAAACCTGTTGCCGTTCTTCGACTGCCGCTCCCGGAGCCATCTTTACGGCGTTGGTGTCGCCCCTTTTCTTTTTCTTTTGAGAGTTTTCGTCGATGATAAGAAACGCTTCTAGTTGCACCGCCGGCACCACTATCTTTGATGTTGGCACCAGAGCTGCTGCCACTGCTGCTCGAAGCACTTGTTGATTCGATGCAGGCACTACCTTTAGGCTGAATGCCATCAACTGCCGGTTCCTCCGATTCATCGACGTCCCGTCGAAAGTCCGAAATAAGTCTTGCAAGTCCCAATAGCTTTGCCGAATAATCGTAGCTTAATGAAGATGCCATCGCCGACATGCTTATTTCGCAGCACATATGGTCACCAAGTTTTGGTTCAATATATTTGCTACACTTGGCGGCAAGCTTTCGTAAGGCCTCGCAGTTGAGCATGCAATACATCCGACGCTGCTGAAAGAACTGCAAAGTCGTAGTCTGTACCTCATAGAGCGCTTTTTCCAACACATCAAGACTAGGACCATCAGGATGCCCCAAACTATGACTACAGTTTGGGCCCCACATTGCGGAAAACAGGGGTGCAGCGTCGGTCTCACTCGCTTCGCTCAAGTTACCATCCAACATCTCGCTAACCCTTTTGTTCAACCTCGTAAAACTAGTTTGAGGTGAAGATAAGCTCGAAAATACGTCTGCTGAAGCATACCCACGGTTGAAGGATTTACATAGCCCCGGGAGTTCCTCGCACAAGTGGCTAGCAACAACGTTGCTCGTGCGCAATGACAAGAGGCTCGTAAACGCCTCTCTTGAGATGCACTCGTAGAACGCGTTGCATTTGTCAAATTCGAGCTTCCACGAAGAAAAAAACGCATCCGCGCGAGTATCGCTGCTTTTCGCGAGGCTGCGTAACGCGTCATAGTCCACGTAGTACTTATCCCATTTTTCCACCTTACTGGCCGCCAAGTGAAATCCAAAATTCACCATTTTTTTACAACTCTAACCGACCGCCACCACCAACAGCACCACCAACTAGTGTAATCGTGACCCACCCCGTCCCTCCAGCCGCAGCACGCACTCGCTGTCGAGCCCGATTCTCGTCACCCGTGCAATGCTGCCAAAGTTCTCACCCTAATGGACTCGTGCAAGCCTAATCCGCCCCTCCAGCCAGAGCTAATCCTGCACGCGCTCGCCGTCTATCCCGACCTTCACTCGCCGCAAGCAACGTTGTCCGACGACACGGTGCGGCCAAGTAACCGCAGCGGCAAGCAACCGGCGCGCAGACGCGCTATAGCTTCGAATCTTCGCCAGAAACAAACTTCATTGCAATTCCTCACCTTTTTTAGACTGAGTTTTCCCCCTTCAAGTTTCCCCTATGTTTAATGGGAAAATCCGCCTGATTGATCCCTTTCGCCGCCCCTCTGCTGACAGGACGCTCCCATTAAATTTTCGCTTTATTTAAAGGGGAAATGAGGAGGGGTTTTCACGTGAAAATCAATTTCCAGTGGCACGTGCACACAGTATAATTTAATAGAAGAGAGAGAGAGAGAGATTTTTGCATCCATTTCATCCCTACGGAACCGGTTGGTTTCTTTTCTCCTGCACCTGCACGCTCTGCTCTGTGTTATTACACCAGCGCAGGGCCAGGGCGCTTGATTCTTTTGCGTAATTCTTGAAAAGTGTGGACACGAGTTCGGCCTGATTGAACAGCGTACAGCCGCAGTGAACATGCTCGGTCCCGAGGCGTGGTTGAAAAGACAAAGGGCTCGCAACGAGGCAGATAGAAAGGCCAAAGCTGAAGCCAAGTCCAGATGGGCGAAACCAATGTACGTTGAGCGCCGCTCGCTCTTTCGGCGACAAGTAAAGCACGACCAAGACGATGCCAAGCAACGGCGTACTGCAAAAACTGCACTTGAACGTTCAAGCAGCTATACAGGATCTGAAGATATTCATCGAAGCAGGTTCAGCAAGCATCGGCGCGAACGTATCGCAAAGAAGAAGGCAGAGGGCAACTCGACATTGGGGAGGAGCTTTTACACTGGAGGTGAGGATATCTATCGCTCTAGAGCAGACAAGCACCGAAAAGCGGAACAACAGGCGAGAATTGCGGCACGTGAAGCCCTTCGTAAGCCTGCATACACCGAAAGATTCTCACTTTTCCGAAGAGCTCAACGGCACGAAGAAAAGGATCGGGAGGCTAGACGCCAAGCAGAACAAGCTAATCGCAAACCACTGTACAGTGGGAGCGCTCAAAATTTAACAAAAACGAAAAGGACATCGTTCTTTCATCGTTTTTCGAGTGCCCCGGCTGCTGCGGCGTCACAAGCTGCTGCCAAAAGTCCCGACTCAAAAGATCCATCAGACACGTATCAAACGATGCGGCCCGCTTTAGCCAGCAGGAGCAGCAGAACTGCTGCTGGAAGAAATGTCGGTAATGTGCAAGCGGAAGAGAAAAAAGAAGAAAACGTTCTGGAGGAAGAGAAAGAGGAAGAAGAGGCCAAGACGGAAGAAAACGTTGTAGTCCAGCGTGTGAAAAGCTTGGGCCGACGGTTTTTCCAGGGATGGCAGGCCTTTAAAAGTCAGCACTTGAGCGGCGAAGAAGAACAGCAGCAGCAGCAGCAGCAACAACAACAACAACAACAACAACAACAACAACAACAACAACAACAACAACAGGATATTGTGGCGCATATGCCAATGGGGCAACAACAGGAGGAAGAAAAGGCACAAGAACCACTTAACCCCGATGCGGTTGCTTTGACTAGCGAAATAGGCACAGAGTCCCAACAACCAAATATTTCAGGGCCACAACAGGGTCGTCGAATGCGCAAGCGTGCCATTCACCAAAGTGGCTCAGACAACTTTGATATTTGCATTGTCGGGGCGGGATTTACCGGTGCATATTGCGCGTTTGAGCTTACACAGCGGTATCCTTTCCTTGAGATCGCGATCTTAGAAAAAGATGCTGAGTGCGGAGGTCGTCTGTTGGATCGTGATGATTCAGATAAAAATGAGCAAGAATTGTACAAAAATGTCAACAAAAAGTTGATTGCCCAACTGGCGCCGAATACCCCCGACATTGATATGCAGGAGCTTGTTGAGAGAATGATAAATAGAAGCAACGCCACCGTAATGTACAGATGCAAAGCCACAGGTGTGGAAACTTCAGTGAGTCTTGGTAGCCAGGTGCACTACGCCGACCCGGATGGGAAAAACACCCATTTGGGCGCCACACGTGTGTTTTTGGCCGTTTCTAGCCACGAGCTGACCAAGATCTTGGCTGGTGCGCCGTTGCTTCAGCAATGGAGAAAATCCATGCTTGAAAAGGCACTGAAAGCTGCATCACCAGACGGATCCGCGCCCACTTCGACGCTCAAGACAATCTTACCCACTCTTGTCAAGGGAGGGAGATCAAGATTGGATGTTGTCGGCGATGTTTTCAACCAAGACTCGGCTCAGCACTGGACCCATCAAGCTGTGGAAACAGCACATATAGCCATGGACGCCTTTTCCTTCGAAGAGTAATTCGTACACTTTTGATATTGAACATTATAACTTAACCAAAAATCAAATGGCATTAAATCGGGGAACGCCCTTTTTCACGTGCACAGCCGTGCTCTCACATAATTATTTCTCTCACGAGTGCCACTTTGGGCCGAAACCGTGACCAGAGAGAATATGACCTTGATCTTCTCCTTTTTCCAGTTTTTGATGATGATGATGATGATGATGATGATGATGATGATGATTCCTCTGGTGATTGCATCTTTGCTACCGAATGCAATCCAGCGTCCTTGATTACCAATCGGACCTGCACCGCGTGCCGTCGCGGCTTGCACTGCAGGTCAGTCTGATGACGCTAGCTTGGTGGCCGCGCAAACAACTTGCGCAAGAACTGCGTCCCGCGTGTAAGAATATGCGCACCCCAACGATCGCAGATGCAATAGTCGCGTCCGACATTGCACCTTTGGTGACTGCTGATCGTGGAGTAGACGAGATCTCCGAGGCGTTGGAGAAAAGTCTTCGGCCTTGAGCTGTAAACGGTAGTTGGGGGAAATCATGCCAATATCATTAATCTTCTACTTTTCCAAAATATGTCAATTTAGGTCAAGTTGCACATGTATCCTTACCAGAGCCAGCACGACAAAGAAATCCAAAAATGAAACCATGTTAGAATTTGGAAATTGGTTATATATATATTAAGTATATTAAATGTGGCACCCGATCAAGCGAGAGAGGGTTGCAGCTCGGATTGTGCTTGTGTTGCTGCTCTCTCTCAATCTCTCTTGATGTTCTTGATGCTCTCTTGATACTCTCTTGACGCTCTCTTGAT
>JACKZZ010012198.1_pt1 | contig 15804 bp, 19 predicted proteins | sample 8027871 | NCBI WGS metagenome assembly JACKZZ01 (sample SAMN15724774, study PRJNA655200) | protist metagenome | isolation source: fluorescence activated cell sorting (FACS) single amplified genomes of... | place: USA: West Boothbay Harbor, Gulf of Maine | collected 2000-07-19
ATGATGTTGCTGGGCGACCATACCACTGTTCTGATGTCCGCTACTAGTAGCTCCCTTCAACGCGGGAGGGGCTTTCACCTACATAATCCCAAAACCACCAACCAATGGAGACATACCAAGTAAATATATAGTTAATTTTTTAATTCATTCACTTAATTAAATGTATTGAATTACCTTTATTTTCAATTTTATTCCTCCTGTATTCCCCTTTTTACTTCTTTTGTCATTGACAGCAGATCCACCAGTCAGAGCAGTTCCAACACCGGCGGCAGCTGCGGAGGGGACTACCCCACTGCTCTCACTACTATGACCCGGGGATGCAACGCCAGCAACAGCAGTACCAAGTAAATGTTGCTTTGGTGTATTATCACGACTTACAAGGATACCCTTCTTGGCTTTCTTCGAATGTGCGCTTCCTGGGGCTGTTAATTGGTGGAACACAAAGACAGAAGTATCACGGAAGCCCAATAATAATTTGACAATATTTCAAACATAATGACCACACGAGCGCACCCAAACAGCCAAACGAGAGCATTGAATATCCAACCATACCTTCTTTTCCATTCGATAATAATACAGTGGTACCTTCAATATTGGTAGCATTGGTGCTGGTACTGGCGTTGATAACCTCAGCAGGTGGGAGAGACCATACATCACCTCTTGCTAGCACACCCAACTCGCATAACATGTCCATCGGTCCTATTGATTTAGATATAACAGCAGCCTCTCTAGCGGCGTTCAAACAATCAATACCTCCCTCTCGGTAACTACAAGGATAAGTAAATGTGGACAACGAGGGCGCGCGAGAGGCAGACACATCGACAGGGTATAGGTCATACAGTAGGTTAATCATACATATCGTGATACGCAGAGTCATTGACGTATGTCCAACGATGAACAATAAACAGTGGCAATAGATTGCATCACATGTAACATAATGAAAGAGAGAAGGAAAGGGGAAAGTGGGAATGGTGGGGACGTGCGAGCGAAGACACAAACAACACACATACCGATCGGTTTCACTATCCGTATGCCACGTGGCCAAAATACTTATAAAGTATGGAATCGATTTCCGTACTTCCATAGACATCAATGGTTCTTCAACTTTAGCAGTTGGGGTAGCTACACCTTCCCCAACAGTAGCTTGCGACGACGATGATTGGTTGACCGTAGCAGTGGCGGTTCCCGCGGCAGCTTCCTGCTAAAACAAAATATAAAGTACGAAGAAATTTACCGTAATACGCGATATATGTAGATAGTATATAATTGTGGGGTTAGATGATATATTCAGTTACATTAGCAGCTCATGTCATTCTGTTTCCGTACCTTGCGAGTTCTGGTGTTGTTGGTGGTGGCTGTCATGGTGACTCCCCCAGCAGCTGTACCCCCTCCTTCATCATCCTCATGACTAGAGAGCGATGATAAACTACTTCCATCTGATTCATCCATATTCACTTCCTTCTTTTTCTTCTCCCCATCAATATTAGTATTGGCTGGGGTAGTTACTACTCCAGAAGCTGCTTCCACGTCCACCATCATCTTGTCCTCTTCTGCCTCTTTCCTCCGCTGTTCACCTAAGACTATAGCTTTTCTCTGTTTAGTCAATTCCCTCAATTTGATCACCAAAGCGGCCGCAACATACCTATTAACAGTGACAGCAGCGAATATATACATGCGAATACATTGACAGGGGGAAATCAGAATATAGTGAGAAGGAGTGAGATCACTCCCAACAACAGATTCGCACACACACTGCAATTGAATGATAAATATAAATATAATATATATATAACGCACCAATGCCATGCTTCGAAATGGGGTAGTCTGTATTTGTAGGGGACCATCGTGCGGCATTCTAATTCGTACACTTGAAGTTGACTTGGGATGTCCATGGAATGCAGGAAATTACCTAGAAATAAGTATATATATGCCAATGTGAACGTAATTTTACATGCAAATAATATATCCAATTTAGTTAGGCTTTTAATCATCTACACATGAATCCATTGAATGAATGGGGTAGTTTCTGGTTTGCTCCATCCATCCACACCCAGACACCACTGCTGAACTGAATGGAAGCTGAAGAGAGGACAGATCACACAACAATATTGTCACAACGTTTCATATTTTCGTACCTCCAAACACTAGAGAGTCAGTTGGTGTCCATACTGCGTGAATCCATCCAGCAGGGATCATCATAGTCTCTCCCACCTCTAAATGAGCAATGAATGCACCCTGGAGACTGTTGCCGAGGAAGGGTCGTGACTGTTTCGGGGCCATTGACCACTGGAGTAGTTGTAGATACACCAACAACGAATGGGGTAGTTCATTAGTACAATCACATGCAAGAGTGATATTCAACATACAATGACAATCACATTAAACTAATCAAACATATTACGAAGCAACAGCACACGTATGGTAGCACAGGACACACTCCTTCACTGACGGACCTGTTCATATTGTTTCAAGTTTTCTTTCGACGGAGGTCCAAATAGAAACACTTTCTTTCCCGTGTGTACATGATACCACACGCTAGTTCCTCCTAAATCTATGTGAAAGTCGGTGAAACTCCCCTGAACACTCATTAAACAATAGTTCTGTATATGTGGGTACTTCCCAGTGCGGAGGTGCTGCTTCGGGTAGTGGTTCAGCCAATCAATTTCACGCACAACAGTGGGGGCTATATATATATACCAATGCCATGAATACGAATATATATATATGAAATAATCAATAGATCAGAGATGATATCATTGGATTAATTTACAGTAGCCTAGAGGTTGTTGATTTAAATGCCAATTTCACACAGAGTTTGACATAGGAGAGAGAGAAATTTCCAGTTTTACCTTTAACTTCCCTGCTCAGAGCACTGTTGGAGAATTCTAATGAAATCACATTCAGGACTCTATCTCGTTCAGTCGATGCTATAAAGTACACAAAATGAAGGAAGTTATGTGAGTCTAAATTCGGTACTGGAAACCACCCGAGCACACACTACTAGAGCTGCTCAGCAGTTGCCAGAACACCTCTCATCAGCAAATTGAAACAGATAGTAGACCATATATGGTATATCTCCAACAACTTTCAATGAACATATTGATTGATGGTAAGGATGATGCTATTGCTACTGGTTTGTATAGTGTGCATAGCACGTACGGGTAAAATAGTATTGCGCCCAATTCTGCATAGTCCAGCCTGATACCTCACTCTGTGTGGCAACTTCGATCGCTTCAATCGGGAAGCTTCGTCCCATTAACTTACAAACATCCTTCACTGAAAAGGACTTTCGAGGGACAACCAAACCAGAACTATACCACAACAAAGCATATTATACAGAATATGAATTTTGTCAAAATCAGTTGTTGCGACAAAGTAGGGAACCACACAAAAATATTCACTCGAGAGGACATAGGTGGGTAAGTGCACAGCAGCTGTGGGTGAATAGTTTATGTCTAACAAATGTGAGTGTTGTACTTACCCTGCTTTGTTTCTAAACAACAGAGGTTGGCTAAAGCCTCCATTGAGGATAACAGATCGAACATCAGATCCGGAAATCTCTGTTATAGCTGGCGTAGTCCAAATATCCGTCCGTGCCAACTGCTTCATCAGATCAGAGGCATGGAACACAATCTAATGAATAGAATTTAAAGGCACAAAATTAGAATGTTTCCTCTTTATATGTATATATGGGGTAGTTATGTATGCTCGTGGGATAGAAAATTATCAACTCCTTCCTCTGCATTGCTGTCTGTTCTGTACTTACGGTTCCACCTTCCAATATTCCGGTCGCACCTGGGATCCCAGCACCTCTACGTACTTTTCCACTACTCGACTGTACATTTATACAACATGTAATAAATATATATACCACCAAAAGTATGACAAGTCAGTAATTTCATGATGGAAGATCACAAAAAAGTAGAATCACAAAACCAACACTCGAAAACACTCAAATGGGGGGGAGGCCTCTGCTTCTCTTACCTTACTCCTGCCTCCTCGACCGAGACCTCCATCGATTGGGGGAGGTAAAGTGTTACTTGATATAGCATTGGTTGCTAGCATTGCCGCGGCTGTCCCAGCAGCTGTGGGGGACACAGGATCACCTGTCTCAGCTACCGGGATAGAAGTGGTTGTGTTCTTCGCTTTTCCGGTGGCAGCCTGGTGTGCGAGTCCTGGTGCACCTCCTGTAGCCATGGCGATTTTCTCATTTGCTGATGCTAACGTTGCTTTGGCTTCAGTATTACGTGGATCAATGGCTACCCCAGGAGCTCCTCCATTTGCCTCTTTTCCAGTAGTTGGTTTCATAGCCTTCGTTCCTCCTGAAGCGGCAGCTGATGACTTGGTTGTAGCAGCAGCATGTACACCACTGTGTCCTGAAGCGACTGCTCCAGCTGCATCTCCATGACCACTACCAGGCTTTGATTGATTGGTGGATTTTGGATCATTAGCGCTGTTAATCACATTGTTTGTTGCAGCAATGGTAGCGGCTTCACGGGATGTTTCCGATGCACCAGCAGTTTTCATGGTACCAACTAGAAAGGTTCACAATATAATCAAATATGCAATTAATTTTAAATTAAGATTAATTCAAATGACATTAAAAAGTTATCTTGTATATATATATGCAATTGAAAAGTGTCTTCACATTGTGACGACCTCTAGTAGCTACTACCCCACAGCTTTCACCTCTGTGACCTTACCGTGTTGGAGTCCATCTCCACCGCCAGGCGTGGATTGCTTCATGGCATCTATCCCATCACTCGAGCCTTCCTCATCTCCCTTGGAATTATCTACTCCAGTAGCAGGTCGATCGCCAGAAGGGTCATTACTACTATGTTGTACCATAATCGGATTTCCTGTCAACGAATTTTTCCCAACTGTCGATGACTTGTTTAGATTTCCAAGCAATCCACCTATCATTCAGTGTAATAGAGAAAATTAAAGACCAAAGAAATTAGAAATAGGAGTGCAGAATAATTTGTAAATTCTGGCAGATCACATTTATTCATTCACTTATATATAGCTTCTCACCGCTGCTCGTTGTACCAGCTCCGTTCAATTCATCCATCGGTGACACCGTTCTACCAATGCCTCCTCCAGTGGAATCACCACCTATCAATGTGCAATAAATACGAAGAAATATAGAAATACAAACCCACATGTTATCGTTGAAACTGCAGCAAACTTGTGATATATACAAGGCAGGGCAGTGTTGTGTCGACAGGGCAGGAGAACAGCACACAGGACATTGCAAGTTTCGGTGCAATAGTTGCTATAATGATATATAACAACGACGCATTTCACGAACCTAAATTAAACATATCATCATCCAGCATGTTAAAGGTTGTATCTCCGATAGCTGCAGCACCGGATAGAGGGGTACGCGGGGTAGCTGTGAAATGAAACACCATCACGGGGAAACAGAACGAACGAAGGGACAATGATAATTTATATAAGATATGGGCAAAAGACGACAATTAATTAAACTAGACATTCACTGAATTCATAAACTCAAAGCAATTGAATCTAACACATAGTTCCCGATGCTAAATATCTATGTTCATCATTCTAACTAACCTGATGCTGTACCAGGACCTTTTCGTTGTGAACCGATATCAAAACATGAAAACAAAATATCCATTAGCGATATAGGAGAATGGATGGAGACATATGACATGCAAACATCAGTGTAAAATTGTAGTATAAGCTATACCTGAAGGTGTAAGATTCGCCAATCTGTTGAAACTACCGGCAAGGCTTGGACGCATGACGCTACCCGAGGGTGGTAAATTGTATTTATTCGATGAAGTCACAGCTGTGCGTGAATACAGTATATATATTTACACACAAATGGACAAAGATTTTCATTAGTCAGCCACACATTTACACAATTGAGTTGAATTGATATTCTCTACCCCTTTCTGTAACAACTGTTAATTCTCTGACAAACATGTTGAAGCTTGGAACCAGAGAGCATCCTCGGGCACAAACGAACGCAGCGTTGTGCCTCACAGTTACATATACTTCTTGTCGGCAGCAAACGTTAATCCAATGAATTCTACACCAAACGATACTATCAATTTACCTGCATTACTTCCAGCAAATGAAGCGGTTGTATTACCACCGGTGATGTATGGACTATGGCCAGAGAGCTCAGCTGTTAATTTCATTGTTGTCTCATCCCTGTCGGTAAGTATGGTCATGGAGAAGGAATCATTAACACTTGTTTCTCCTTTACCTCCTTCTCTTACTGCCCCATCAGTCGGGTTTATTGACCTTCCTCCACCCGTTGCATCAATAGACTCAGTAACATTCGCTGTAGCATCGCCTAATGCACTCCGCGTCGTTGATGTGACATCAATTCCTAATTTGCTAAATGACTTGCCTACAGCTGGTGAATCAATGACATCTATACAAGCAATATAAATATACATGTAAGATCCCAAAGATATTAAAATGAAGCTCATAATTCATGTCATGCGAGTACAATCAATCCAATAGACTGAACACCATCCAAGGAGATTGGTTCGTATTGAATACGTGAGGAATACACTAATTTCGTCTCATCAGCACAGCTTTGACAACAGGAATACTTAGTATGATACCAATTGAAACAATCAGTTCAGTTAGGAAGAATCAAAATATGATCTATATCAATGCATTGAACAATACCTCGATCACCAGGTTTATCGGCTGGAAGAGAAACGTCAATATTTGACACATTTGAAGCAGTTATATCTTCCATATTTCAATTCTAATGATATAATACTGCTATATTCGATCCAAATCAGTAACTTAATCTCAGTTCAATACTCAAATTTCGACCAAAATTAGGACAAATTTAAAATTTGAACACGAATCTGAAACTACGCCAGTGCAAGATGGCCTGAATATAGTTTACAATGATAATATCAGCTGCCTCTCGAAAGAACTACGCCAGTTGAGATTACGTTCACCATGATACTTCTATTCAAAGATTGCCAAGTCTTTGGTATAATTTCATCGCATTTATCTACGGTAATTGATTCGGATCTGTGTAGTTTTGAGTAATATTTGGAATATTTATAACTCTAAGTAATGCCATTACATGTTTATATGGTCATGGTGACATTGTAAATATTGTAAAAATGTGCATCCATGTTACCCGATTCGCCTCTTCTGTGACATGCGTATCTGGCAATGAAATGCATTCCATATCTATTCATCATGGGAAGTGATGTATGGATATTGAAACAATTGATATGCTAATCACATGCATTCACTCTTTGAATCTTTGTGGAAATTGTACCATTGCATAACTCACATGATCTATGCGCATTAGCCAGAGAGAGTGAAGTCGTGAGATATACTTTATCATGAGAGTTTCGTATTTTCATACCACCAATGCTACATACATCTATTTATATGTTAATTTTAATGATTAAAATGATCTCAAATTATCAATAAGTGTTTTAAAACTTTGTGAATTGTGGTGGGGAAGGTCATAAAACATGCAACTTGTTCACGTAGAAGAGATATGCATGTGGAGGTCTCAATGGACGATTGATGAATACTAACTATAGTAATTGAATATGTATTTGTTGTTGCAGTGTTGTGGACAATATGGGAGAATGGGATGAGGATTATGGCGATGAGTACAAAGACTCTGTATCAAGTCGTAAGTTTTTAAAACATGATTGCCCCCTTGGTGTTGGCTTTGGCTTTGGCTTCTCATACATGTGTGTGTGTGTGTCTCTCTCTCTGTATCCAATGATATACCATCAAACCGATATCACAGTATCTATATATATTATATAAATGAATACACTTCGATATCACACTATTATTCATGTATCCATATCTTACTAGGTATGCCAAGTGATATCATCGTTGGAGAAGCGACGAAGGTCCTGCGGGAGCATATGCGGAAACTACAAGAGGTTGAAGAGGCAATCAATGACGGTCTCGTGCCAGTAATTGATACTGAGGTAATATGTTCTCTCTATCACTATACCCATCATATTATTAAATGGGGTAGCAAATATAGTCCTTTCCCCTCTGCCCTGTCAATTGGAAACATTCCTCACACGCCTTTCTGTATGTGTACTCGTGCCCTCCCTTCCCCTCCCCCTCCCAACGGATATTCATGCATATATGTATCGTTGTTCCACTATTATCTATAGACCCATCCAATTGGTGTTTCGTTACATTTACCAGAGAGTATTGAGGTGAGAATTGTTTACAAAATAATGAAGTTCCCTCCTTTTTTGTCTTTCTGTTTCTACGAAAATCACAGTAGAAAGTATATTTACTTCGGAAGCAGCTACCACACATACACTAAGTCAATTCACTATCACAATGTATTGGTATCATATCCGTTTATAGGTATTGGATATGGTCACCACTGATAATGATCTCTTCAATAAGATCGTGACCGTGTTAGCTGTCCTGTGTGACGAGACGCATGAACTTGAGGCAACCGCAAGGGAAACATTCTGTACGTTGTTAATAGAAATAAAATCATCTACATTCCATAACCAACAGTGTATTGTTTAGATAGTGATGCTCGTCTGAGTATGTGTGTATTTATTGACCTTTTGACCTTTATATTCATGAATTTGAATGTTCTTTTGTAACGTTATCTTCTCCTCCTGGATTTCCCCTCCTACAACGCAGTCCCCTCCTTGGCAATGTACGGGCAAATCAAACCAGGAGTCGATGACATTGCCGATGAAGGGAGAGATGTAACTGACGCTGAAGCTTGTATCGCCTTGGGAAGGTATGCCATTAAATACATGAACACTAACCCCGTTGCGTTGTAAAAGAGAGAGCGCCGAGTCAAGTCACAAAATTTACCTCACTCGACAGCTTTTGAAAAGATTAACTAAATATATATTATTTTACCCTGCCTATCTGTGTATCTATTTTATCTCCGTACTTTGTACAACAATAGGATGTTACCACTACTCCAGGAGTTGAATAATTTCATCAATCGATGCGGAGATGTGGTACAGAATATGATCCATCAACTCGGTGAGTTCGTTCGTTCCCGTCACACAGCACGAATTTATTTACGAAATATATTTGTTCTCTTTGAATTACTTTTATTTTTTAATTGTTTATACATTTATTCTCCTCCCTTCTCCCTCTTCTCTGTATTGATTGACCACTGCTTCTTCACATGCTTCTGCCTGTGCCTTACAGCAAGTCTATACCACAGTCGACAGAAGCTGTACCAGACCACCTTCAAGGATGTACATCTTACCCCAGCGTGGGAAGCAATTGGAACCTTATTGACGATCCTAATTACCATTGATAACATCGTTTTAGATAATGTCGCCCTTGAAGTTCATTGGACGAAGGTAATATGTTGGTTTTGAGTGCAAATATAGTTCCCTCCAGTGTTTCTCCTCACTTCCTCGCATTTCACCTGTTTATTCATCTATTACTTACACTTGGTCTATACATGTCTATCAATCTGTCTATCTCTGTGTGATTTAATGTCATCTTATTGACATTGCAGTACAAACGCATGATGCGGATGGTACGGACGGATCCTGCGGAGTATGGCAGCTCAGAGGAGAAAGTCCGTGAATTTGAAGGTCTACTTTTGAAATTAGACAACACCCTCCTATGCGCTGGAAGGTACACATACCCTCTCTCTCTCTCTCTCTCACGCGTACACACATATATATGTATATAGATATGAACTATCTTTGTACATATTTGATTTCTATCCATTGGTATATGTTTGTCTTCATCACATCATGAATTGACGCTTATACTTTCCTTTTTTCTTCACACTTTTAGCTTCCGTACATTGATTGAACGAGATTTCCAGCAGCCCCTAGGCTTCCACAGTGGAGATGACTACCATGTTGAGGTTGGGACGAATGCCGTGTTTATGAAGGAAATGGATTTCATGATCAGAAACATGCTTGCTTTGAACATGGAGGTAGGAGGTCATCACACAGAGACCCCCCCCTCCTTTCCTTTTAAACGTATTTACAGCAATTCAATTTCTTCTTTGTTGTTCTGTATGGATGTGAATTCATTGTACCATGTTTTATAGGGTATCTCTGGACCACGTGAAACAAACGAGAAAGCTAAACTTGTTGGAGTCTTCGGTCTCTACGCGTTGCACCGTCAATTGCTACCTCCCTCCCAGGTCCCAGACTCTAAGCTATACAAACAGCTCTGGGCGACACAGAACTCGGTAAATTTGAATAAAAGAATACATTTAAAGGTTTTCTATTTGTCGCATTGCTTGCTTGTGATATGTGAATGTCTACAAGGTACTTTCAATTTTTAAGTAAATTGACTTGAAAATTTCTCTCTCTCTCTCTCTCTCTCTCTCTCTGTCCGTCCTATGTGTACAAAAGGTTCCACTAGTGCCACTGTTCTGTAAAACAGTTTGGTTAGCAGGTGAATTCCTTGTGAACTATGCACCGTTGAAGGTCCCAAAACTGAAACCGTCGCCTCTACCCCAGTTCCGAAAAGCCTACGTCAAGTCCATGGATGCAGCCTTCCCAGCTTCCGTTCAAACGACCTATATTCAGGTACAAGAAACCACATTTGTTCAAACCTTTTGATATAATCATTATTTCTCCACGTTTTCTAAACTCGATGAACGTATCCCTTTTGTGTGTTATTTACATCAATGATCGATTGCTCTCCACTATACAACGCCCTCTTCTCTCTCTCTTCTCCCTTAACAATTACAGGCCTGCAAATGGATGGCAGATTTCGAAACCCATTTAACGACTCATGATTTACCAGGATTTGCCGGAAACAATGGTATCTTTACCGGTACCTCTGACGTCACCGGGCTACTGGCTCTTTTGGAAAAGCGCTGTCAATTGATCTCAATGGGAGTTTTGTTGAGCTACTCCGCGTCGAACCTGTTGAAGTCATTCATGAATCTTCATATTGGTACGAGACGATAAATTTAACAAAAAATGTGTTCATTCAAGTATATCATGTACCCGTTAATATATTTATTACTTATTCAATGAATGTTCCGTGTGGTGCTGGGGTATTCATATTGTTTTTCTCTCTCCTTCGTGTGTGAATTACAGGGTTGGACATTCCGATGCGACGATCTTGTATTCCTCCACTGTGTCGATGCGTGGAAATGATGAAGGTAAATATACATACAGGAATATACACAATTTCCTTTTGTGAATAATAAATAAGGATTTAGTTTGAAAGTGAAACTCCCTGACGGAAGCGTCGTTCTTGGCTCTAAAACTCCTCACAAGCTTGTTTTCACCTGTTTTCTTCCTTCATCTTCGTATTTTATATTATTATCTTGTAGGCCATTGAAGCAATGTTTGCGCGGAAAATGAATGTCATCGCTACCTTTTATTCCCTCATCGTTCGTCAATTCGCCCAAGCATTGACCGCTACTCTGAAGCCGGTGAAGACGAAAATGGAAGCTCGCAAGAAATTGACCGACACCAGACTTGATATCTTAGCAGGTATCAATCTTGTAACATTTATCTGTTCACTAAATCATTAAATATCTTTAATTAATTGTTTCACCACTACTGTTTCAATATTTACTTTTCTCTAGCCTTGTCTGTGATGGAGCAGTTGGCCATCAACAGTGATAGTCTGAGCCCAACACGTCGTATTGTCATGCGACTGAGTGCGTGTATTCTAGGCGTCAAGAATGTACTAACTTCAAGCCAAACCGAGAAATTGAGGTAAATTTAATTGATCCATAAAGATACACAGAAATCGACATTTTCGTAACGTATGAATTCCTTTTCACCTAAACCCACACTGTGTCTCTATGACACTGTTGTAAATCACTTCTCCAATTAATTGAAATTTCCGCTTCTCATTTCAATTCGTGTAAATTTTCTTTGTCTCTCTCTCTCTGTCTCTCGACAGCCAAGTATTGTGGCACTTAGACACTCTTGGTGATTTGCAGACCACCATCCGCCAAACCACGGATTGCTCCTTCCTCTACTGGAGTAGCGAGCTCTTCCCCGCTCTGCTCAAGGAGGTGTATGCCCACCCTGAGCAAGCACATCGATTAAAGTATGTTCTCGTCGCTTTTGGTGATCCCGCTAGATTGATTCGACGGTAAGTTGTGAACAATCCCCATTCGCTACACTACAGTCTCTTCTCTCTGAAGAGATTGAATGTCCAGAAGTCTTTGTTGTAATTTCCATTTCCTTCAAATGTAATGAAGCTAAAGTAGTTTCCAGAACGCCACTGATTCACCTTTTACCCTTTATTCTACATTTGGTATTCATTCTCATTGTCTTCCTGTCTGTCTTGTATATCCATACAGGGTTTGTCACACCGACGCTAGTGATGACAGTTACATGAAATCCTACATTCAATTCACAAAGGATACCATTGAGGCAGAGATTGTTGGTCCACTGTGTAGAGATATTGATAAGGACTTGCGACTACACCAGCACAGTGTTCATTTAGATCACATGACTTCCCCGAACCCAACGGATGCTTCCACTACCCTGCAAGGGAGGGGTAGATTCCTCGAACTGAAACCGTTGAAGGTGTTATCTGGGGTAGTTGACCTCCGTCTCCTCTGCGCCCAGTACCTTGATCGTACCTTCTACAACCTGACCACTGTTTCCTTGAATGATTGGAAGACTTACGGAGAGGTATGTGCGAGATATCAGTCAACAGTAACAGCTTCTGTGAATGTGTCAAGGGGAGCCACGTCTTTCTAAAGTCTTACATCCCCGCCCGCCCCCTTTCTATATCTCTTTCATCATTTGATCAATGTATATATATTTGACTAAATACATTTCAATTCTCTGTCTCTATTCCATCATCTTCTCTATATGATATATTTCCACAGATGCGCAATTTAGCGAGCGAAAAGTTTGGACTAGAGTTGACGGAAAACTACCTTCCAATGGGAACACTGGATCAGGTAAACCACCCCACTCTCTCTCTCTCTCTTGTGTCTGTATTAAGTACATTTCTGATTTAATTTGTTTCTTTAATTTTTAACCATTATTATCGCAGGGATTGGATGTACTTCAGATAATGCGCAATATCCATGTCTTCGTCTCCAGATACAACTACAATCTGAATCAGCAGGTTAGTTTCATTTTAAACCCACTTTTCACGACCATTGAATTTCTATTCATGTATGAAATGATGTCTGTTGTTAGTGAAGTGTTATTCACTTTCCCCTTCTCTCTTTCTTTTTTCTCTGTTTGGTGACTACACCAGATGTTCGTGGAACGTAAGCCAGATCGAGGTGCAAAGCATTTGAATACGATTTCGATTCATTCCATTGCTAACTCTATCAAAACCCATGGTACTGGTATCATGAATACGACCATTAACTTTACGTATCAGGTATTAAATGATTTGTGTGGTGACGTGAAAGTTTTTCTCTCTCTCTCTCTGTTTTGGTCCCGCCACTGCGTACATTTTCAGCGTAAGCTACTATCCCAGCGGTCTCCACTCACATTAAATTACCTCCTTCTCATATGAATGTATATATATACATATAATGTAGTTCCTAGCCCAGAAGTTCTTCATCTTTTCCCAATTCTTGTTCGATGAGTACATCAAATCGTACTTGTCCCGCGAGAAGCGCTGGTTCGATAGACATAAGACCGACCCTGAGGTGGACAACAACTACCCCATCAAGCGTGCCGTCGCTTTTATTAAAGAAATTCGTAATCTTGGAGTGAATGATGCTGGAGAAACATTCCTTGATAAATTTAGAATGGTATGTATTTATCCTGTCCTCTCTCTCTGTCACCTCTGTTTTCCGTCTTCAACACTCACTACTCCAGAGTAACATTTCATTTCATGCTCTCGCCCCAATCGATGTCATATGAACTGAATGTTGATGCTTCTCCATCTATGTATATATATATATATATATATAGCTAATCACTGAAATCGGGAATGCTTTGGGATATGTCCGCATGGTGAGTTTGTCATCGATGAATCGCATCTCTCTCGTAACTGAGAAAAGACTACATTTGATTTCTACTTCATCAACTTGAAAGCATTACTTTGAAATAATTGACTATTTGCTTGTGTGAGTGTTTAGAATTGTGTTTATTTGACTTAACTCTAATATTTCTCCTCAAATGTTTTGACGTTCATATCCCCTTTGATAGGTTCGTTCTGCGGGTCTTCACTATTGCTCCAACGCTATCAGCTTCGTACCAGATTTAGGAAATATTTTATCATTTGAGAAACATGTGGGGACTGGGGTAGTTGACTCAGAGACCCCTCCTCCTGCTGCTGGTGGTGGATCATCTGAGGAGGATTCTGGGACAGCTGAGTCTAAGTCGAATGATGAGGGTGAAGGTGACGGTGAGAGTGGAGCAGTCAAGGGTGCTGGACTATCCGATAAGACCATCGCATCGGCGAGAACATTGGACAGAGTAATTGCTGAAATGTCAAAGAACTTTGCCGAGGGAACTGATTATTTCAAAATACTAGTCAAAGTCTTTCAAGAGGTAATAGCAAAAGTTACAATGGTTTAAATCTCTCGACTGGTGCTGGTCTGGCTTCCATTGCTGAGCACTGTTCACTCTAGATACAGCCAGAAAGACAGCGAGACTTGTGTTAATGGCTATTTAATGGCTATTTCATCATAAATTCAATTATCTCACACTTTTACATTTCACATACTCTAAAAAAATATATATATATACAGGTTATGCTAACTGAAGATAATCAGCATTTGCAAAACTTTGCTATGGTTGTTCCAGCGTTGGCACTGAACTTTTGCGACACCGTAAGTTTGATATGAAACCCTTTCTTCCAATGTACAGAGAAATGAAGTCATTCTATTTATATATCAAATGTAACCTTCCAACTATGGATATATCTTTTTATTAATGTCGTTATCTGAATCACCCACAGATGCGCATGTCCAAAGACAGGATGGACAAAAAAATGTCCCGCGGAGACAAAGATATTTACTTTTGTGACGACGGATTTGCCACCGGGATTAGGTGAGATATACATTAGTATATATATATACCCTTTGTTTCTCTGCGCCGTTCCCCTAAATCTACGTCTGAGTTGTGCTGAAATTTGATTTTGAAATTGTTGAAAGTTTTGAAACTTTGCACCAAGCCCGCCTTCTCTCCCCACACCTTCTTGTAGCACATGAACTCACCTATTTATTTAATATTTTTGAAATATATGTATACATCACACCCACACACACAGCTACATTTTGGCCATTCTAAAACAGAATTCTCAATTCCAATCACTCCATTGGTTTAACTCCATGAGAATCGAATGTAATCGAGAACGTGCGGCCATCGCTAGCATGAGTGGAACGGTATGATTGACCTCTCCCCTCGCTCCCGCACAACTTGTATAACATTCATCTAATAAAGTGTTTACACGAATATGATGGTTTTACCCATTTAAGTCAACAAAGAAATATTCCTGATTGTTTCGTTACTTTGTTGCCCCAATTTTTGTGATACTCATAGGATGACGAGACCATTCAGGAGATTCGCTTCCGTCGCACTCGAGTCGATGCGGTAAGTTAATAAAAACCTTCAGACTCACCACCAGAGCACATGTTATATCTATCTCTCAACCATGCATTGTCATAAAAGTCTCATATGATATTTTGAATGATCTATATTTTTCATGCATCACAACAATGTTGTAGACGGAAATGGAGAACGACATGCTTGACTTTTCCGTGACCGGCGCCAACGTATTTTTCCGTGAATAAAAAGTTTGAACTCACTACCAGAGAGAAACATGGAGAGACAATGGGTTGGAGGCATCTGCCCCACTAGTCTAGTCTTGACTATTTCTGTCTGTGAAGTTTTGTGG
>JACKZZ010007934.1_pt1 | contig 15798 bp, 9 predicted proteins | sample 8027871 | NCBI WGS metagenome assembly JACKZZ01 (sample SAMN15724774, study PRJNA655200) | protist metagenome | isolation source: fluorescence activated cell sorting (FACS) single amplified genomes of... | place: USA: West Boothbay Harbor, Gulf of Maine | collected 2000-07-19
GCACACAGCTAAAAATACGAATATTACAAATAATGATGATAGTATTACTACTAATAATAATACAAATTCGGGCGCCGTTGGATCGAGAGAAAATGACAGTAAGGAGGACCATTGGGACACTTATTTCGGCGAAAAGGACAGTGAATTCGGCGGTTTTGCTAGGTTACCATCAGAGGACGGGCTATTATTTGAGAGAAATCAGAGCGCTATTTCTGGTACCAGTACTAAAACTACCAATAATACTAATAATAATAATAATAATAATTCGGCGGCAGACACAAGGAGCGTTCCGATGGAGGTATTCGAGCCTGCGAGCGACGACGAAGGAAAATCAGAAATTTACAATTCAGTGTCAGAAGATGGCAAAGAAGTTAGCCCCAGTGATGGAAGTGATGATAAGGTGGTATTAAATCATGATAATCGAATAAAATAAAAATAAACTGAAATTAACTGAAACTAACTGGCTTCTTTTTCTATCATGCTAACCCCCTCACCACTTGTTGTCACTGGTGGTTCTATTGATTTGGGTATCGATAATGTGTTACATCTATCTTGCGTGTTTTGTTGCCCTCTCTCTCGCCTTTTGCTCTCCTTCCCGCTCTCTCTCACTCTGCACATTGAAATTATATAAGTTTTCATCATCCAGCGAAGATCAAGTATCTTGTTTTTTCATCATTGCATGGCATCGCAAAAAAACACACTGCATTGTCTAAAACACACACAAACACCCCCTTCATCACGTAGTTTGCCATCCTCACTGACTCCCCCCCCACCTCTCTCCTTTTTTTGTCATACAGAATACACCAGATTCTTTCTTGAAGCGAGTGAAAAAATCTGAGATTTCAAAGAAATATAAGTTCGAAAAGCTCATTGGTAGTGGAAGCTATGGACAGGTAACCACATGCACCTTAAAGCCTGAGCAGCTAAAAACAAAATAAATAAAATCAGTTTTTCAAACCTCGAGCTATCCGGATGCAACACAAAACTTAAAGTTTATCGACTGCGATTACTGTTTAGTCCTAGCAACGCACCAACACCAACAAGCGCTTAGTCCCATATATTAACCGATATATATCAACCCACACATTTACCCAAATCGTCACTGTGCCTGTGCTATGCTCATTTCAGGTATATCTCGCAACTGACCTGTCTACAGGCGAGCCTGTCGCAATTAAACGACTCCGAGTAATGGACAATACGACGTATTTATTAAGACTTTTACGAGAAATGCGTATATTGCGCCGATGTGATCACGACAATATCATATCACTCGAAGCTGTCCTAACCCTAGATGGCACAGCCAACAACCTTACAGAAGTGCTCCTAGTGCTGGCGTTCGCTGATACTGACATGGAACAGCTAATTTTTTCGAACCGTTTTTTTTCGCCTCTGCACGTCAAGTTTTTCATCTACCAGCTGCTTGTGTCGCTGAAATACCTGCACTCAGCACGAATCATACACCGCGATATAAAACCCGCGAATATCTTCGTCATGAAGGACTGCTCGCTTCTGCTTGGGGATTTTGGTCTCGCACGGGGAACTTATTCTGAAAACGACCGTGCGATGGACGCCCAAGTGAGGCTTTTAAGCGATAAAAAGAGCAGCGACACGGCGTCGGCTGCAGGACTTGCTGGTGCGGAGAGGCGGAGGATGACAACGAGACAAAGTGCTAGGATAGAAAGCAATCTGAAGAGCAAATCCAGTAGATCTGTCGATAAAAATGGCACAGGTGGTAGTGGTGATAGTAAGGTTGATGCAAGCACAAACGGGGGGGATGGTCTCAAACGCGTTCCATTGACTCGTCGATTTACTACCCATGTCGTCACACGATGGTATCGTGCACCAGAGCTCATGTTGTTAGGTATGTTTAACGATATAACGATATAACGATATAAATATACGAAATATTGAGATATTGATTCAAACCAAAGTTGGGTTTCGCTTAGATTTCACGTGCATGTAGTCGTATATTCACATTATATCTACAAGCATTGGACAAACCAACCATTTTATAAACCCTGTAACACCTCGCCTCCCCCCCTCCGGTCCCTATCCTCACTCTTAATCTGATTGATTACCTAGACGGAGAGTATACGTGTGCGATTGATATGTGGTCTGTCGGGTGTATTCTTGGTGAGCTATTGATTATGTTAGAAGGCAGTAGTGTCGATCCAAGACATCGACAGCCAATTTTCCCTGGGCGGACCTGCTACCCTCTTTCTGCTGACGGTGAGAACAATAAAACACAGGCTCTAGCAAAAATAGTTTTGCACATAGGAATGTCCTTACTCATGCTTGCTTTTTCCAGGTGATAGCGACTATACCCAACGCCGCGACCAGCTGAATGTTATTTTTGATGTCATCGGAACGCCCTCAGAAGAGGAATCGTCCTACATTAGTAGCGTAGATACCAAAGAATACCTCAAATCGCTACCCAAAAAGAAGCAAAAACGGTTTTCTAAGCTACTTCCTCGTGCATCTAGGGATGCAGTCGACCTGTTTTCGAAGCTGCTTATGTTTGACCCGAGGAAAAGAATAACTGCAAGTGAAGCACTTCACCACCCGTACTTACAAGAGGTACTTCCAATAGCTCGTACGTTTTCATTGCCGCAGTTTCGGCCAATTTTGTCGCTATGAAGACGGCTTAAGCTGCAGCAGCAGCACATTACACACACAGTTTCCAAATCTGAACCCCTGAACCAAATCCTAACCCAAAGGTTGTCGTTGAAGACTTCGTACGTGATTCCGAAACGACCCCAATATTCTTCGAATTTGAGTCTGATGGCGACAATGCTGCCACCACCACCAGCAGTATACATCAGAGTGTGGCAAAAGCGCGGGTGAAAGCGAAGCTTGAGGAAGAGATCCAGCTGTGGCTTGATCGACAGCGACCGATGTAAGATTAATATACTATAGATGCAACTGTGGAATTGCCTGCACGGGTATATTATTTTCTGGACTTGGCAATGCGGAATGTACAAGTATGTTATTTTCCGGCGCGCAACGCCCTACGAGGTACGTCGTCAATTTTGTGCGGCGTGTAGCTAGCTGCGTGTGCGCTGCCATGCATGCAGGATTGCTGTACTAGCATCATTAATTGCGGACTGTTCAAACTGCCGCTCAGCGGGCCGCTGCACGGGCCGCTAAATTCGGCCGCCCCGCCGCACTGCGTTTGCCGCAGCAGCGCGCGGCGCATTATGTAAAGAGTTTTACTAAAAAAAAGAGACAGCAGCAAGAAAGAACGTAGTTGTAGCTTTTTAGCTGAGGCTCATAACCTGTAGCTTTTTAGCTTTGCTTGCGTTGATATACACTTTGGTTTATGATGTACTATGCAAGCCGCGGCCGCGCAACTCTCGCGCAACTCTCCTATTAACTCTCCTATGTTAACTCTCCTATATATTGCGCCTGCATTTCTTAATATCTCGGCCGCCGGTAGTACCCGCTAGTACCGGGAAAAGTAATGTATGCGGGAGGTCGAATCCGGTCTCCTTTCAGATCGATGTTCCAACCAATATACTAACAGTAGTAACAGTAGATGCGTAGATGCTAAGCGGATCTAAGCAAAGTAGCGAGCGCGCATAGAGGGGCAATTGCGCTGCTAGCTAATATAAGTAGGCAAGAGAAGCACATAATGTGCGTAATGTAGAAAATATAGACGCATTGAAGATACGATAGAAAGATGTGGAAATTAGAGTAGAACCGCAGACGAGGAGACATAGGATGCTGAAGAAACGGCGAGTCATAGGAAACCAGACATAGTGCTGGAGATGAATGAGTAGATAGCCTCCGCAACAGCGAAGTCAGTAGCAGAAACAGAGCTAGGGATAAGGAGGTCATTTAAAGAAGCAGGGTTGGCAAGATGAAGAGTAGACTTAACAGAAGAAAGCATAGTCATGCGCTCATCAACAAGAGCAAGATTGTTTAATTGAAGAACCATTGAGACAGAAACATCCATCACATCTATCATGGACAGAGAGACCGTGGCGAAAAAGGAAACCGTTCAGGGACACATAGTCCATTCTAATCCGGGCGAGTTGTTTATCTAAACGATTGTTGCCGAGAAGGAAGTTTGGGTGATGACGTAAATCAAGCAGAATGTCGTGGAGGCTGGGACAGTCCCAAACATTACGCTCCCACTCACAGGCCCAGAGCTCAGAAGAGGCACTTTTGATACGGGATTTCCAAGGAGAGAGGTCGTTGGGGACTTCAAAAGTGATTTTTTTTTGCACAGCACCATAGGAGGCAAGAGCATCAGCAGCATCACTGCCAGGAATGCCGACATGAGAAGGGATCCAAACAAGGTTGTTGATGGCATGACAAGACTGGAGCTCATCAAAGATACAGTTGCCTAGGAAGTTGTCACGTTTGGGAGACATCAAAGCCTGAATAGCAGATTGACAGTCAGAGATGATAAAAACAGGGCGAAGAGCAGGGATCTCGAGCTCATGGATAAGACGAATAGCTAAAAGAACAGCCACAAGTTCGCCTTGCGCGCGTTATAGCACGCCCTTTGCGGCGCGGCTCTACTGCCAGCACATTCATGCATCTTATTTTAATCTGCTACTGCTTTTCATGCTGTCTCTTTTTTTTTTAGTAAAACTCTTCACATGCATGCAGTAGGCGGCACGTGCGAGCGCGTGCGCGCCAGCCGCCCTAGCGACATTTTTTTTTTGGTGCCGCGCTATAGCGCCGCGCTGCGCAACAATATAAGCCCTAGCATTATATATTAGAATGTCGTACGAATTCCGTCAGACTTCGTCATGCAGTTTGCTGCATTAGCCAGTACCGTCTGATGAGCATTAGCCATATTACTACTTCTGTTTATGTACAATCGTATATTGCATATGGTGACACTATTGTTGCATATATGTAAGTACGTAGGGAGTGTTTATCTCATCCATACTGCTGGGCATGTGGTTGGACACCCCCACTTATCAGCTATCTACGTTGTGCTCAACAATTCAGACGCCACAGTAATAGATATGATTCGATGATCTTTCTTTTTATCGAGGGGAATTTTCTTTCTGTATTTGTCAGGGTATTTATTCACCCAACCTGTCTTCAAATTTTTGTTATTGCGTCTTAAATAATTACATTCAATGCCATAGTTCGAGGTGGGAACTTCCGATTTTTTATTGTGGTAATTTATTAGACTCAAGATGTCTGGGGGGAAACTTCTTCGAATTTGTAGATCGGGGGAGATTTTGATTCGGGGGTCGTCTCGATCAAACCGAAAAGTTCGGCTCGTCGTCTAACCTTTCATCGTCTGCCGAATTAATTAATAATAATTTAATAAAAAGTCGGATAGAAAGAAAGAAAAGCAGGTGGAAAAGGAAGGAAGTGCTGGAAGTACCAAGCGACAATAGACGTGAGCTAATAACATTTTACCTTCCCACACCGAGGGAGCCGCCCACGTAGAGCAGCAGCTGCCAGGAGCAACAGCAAGCTCATCCCACGGCGGTCTCGCCCAACTAATATTCATTTGGGGATAGTGAGTGTCTTACACTCTCGAAGAATGCTATTTCGGGGAGTCCTTTTTCTCCTGTTATCAGTGTCTGGAGTCTCGGTGAGTGCCTTTGGCTTTATACTGCCGGAATGGGAATTTCAGCCAGAGCACGCACCGTAGCATGTGTTTATTAGTCGGTGTATAACGTTATGCATAGGCCACACTCTGCGTTGGCTCCTTTTTGACCCTGAACCAACTTCATACTGCTCCCGTGCTGCGATCGTAATCCTTCTGTTGTTTTTTCCCACAGGCGGAGTTCGGTAAAAAACTCACAATAGCAGGCAGAGAAAGCCTGAAACAAGATTGGCACCATCGTCTCTCCGGAGGTGACACGGTAACCTCACATAGCCTTGCAGCTGGCGACATGACAGACAACTTTGCCAGTGCTTTGGCTTCTAAGGCCCACTATCACGCGCCACACAGACACTCGCCACACAGTCACGCGCCACACAGTCACGCGCCACACAGTCACGCGCCACACAATCACACACCCTTGCCGACAAAGTTTCCCACCCCCCAACCGACAACGAAACCCACCTCTTCGCCAACTGCTGCTCCAACCAGCACGGTTAGCCCCTCAGCATGCCCGACTGTAGAACCCACAAGTTTGAGCCCTGCCACGGCAGGCCCCTCAGCATGCCCGACGGTTAACCCTTCAGTAAACCCGACTGCAGAACCCACAAGTTTGAGTCCTTCCACGGCAAACCCAGCGAGTCGCAGCCCTGTCACCAGCTGGCCAACCTTCACACTTAATCCAGTGACTGCAAGCCCGAGCTCTCTGAGTCCTACGACTGCCAACCCCACTTCTAGTCCCAGTATTCCAGGCGTCTACCTTAGATCGATGGTGGAACCATCGTGGATCGGAATGTGCCAATCAATCAAAATCAACGCGTCGGTGAGGGACACTGGTGCCAAAGGTGGAAACACCGTGAACGAACACAACCCCGTGGTGTCTTGGAACTATGTGACTACCCAAGCAAATTCGACGGCGTCGCAAGACATTAAACAGCGGCTGCGCTCCATCACTGCGACTTATGTTGAATGGACTGCCGCGGAAGCCGACACGCTGTTCCCTCCGGGGCTACATACATTCACAGTTTCGTACTTAGCAACCACAGGCAAGACTTTGGAGTCAAATGCCTCTTTCACCAAGATAGGAAACAAGCCCCCTACTGCGACGTTCAATGTTGAAAACCCAACAGTAGAAGCCTATGCTGACCGTCCACTCTCGATAGTTGCCACGGTACTTGCCGATCCTTGCATCTCTGCCCGTGGCGTGCGGAACACGGGAGCGTGGAAGCTGGTTGGGGGGACCTATTCAACCGCTCCAGCATCCTCTGGGTCGGGTGTTTCCCTGAGTTTCCCGTCAGGGTCTCTCGAGATGGGCGCTACCTACATCTACAACTTGACAGCACAAACTTTTGACTCGCAGGATCTCCTTCTGGGGGAAGTGTCCCACCACACTCCTGTCACGATCATCACCCAAGTCACAAAGGTGACGGCCAACATCGCAGGAGGTGTAGCTCGGACCATCAGCACCTACGGTTCGTATTCGTTCAAGATTAAGGCTGCGGGAACTCTAGATGCCGCCACTGGGAAAATGCCGAAGCTCACCTGGACAATCATCTGCGTATCTGGTTGCACTACCAACACGGTGACTCCTGAAGTAGTGAATAACGGGACGATTCGCCTCAACAATACCCAATTCGAGCCTGAGAAAACATATACGGTGTCGCTTCTAGCTGTTGGAAAAACCATTTTCGGAAAGCTTCGTAACGTGACTGCAACTCAGACGATCACCACAACGGCGCTACCAAAACCTGCAGTCGTGCTTTCTCTCAAGGGAGAGAATCAAAATCTGCTACAGCTGCCGACTGCAAACCGAGTTATTCTGTCTGCAAGCGTGGTGAACTTTCAGAAAACAGATGTTACCTTCAGCTGGGCGTGCACAACAAACAACCTGAACCTGGGAGATCCAGCCATCGCTGCATCGGGCATGACAGGGTACAACATGGTGTTAAACCGTGGTGCCATCAGAAGCGGAATCACCTACGCCTTCGCTGTCAACGCTACCCACTCTACTGGCAGCACTGGATCTGCTGACATTACCGTCCGCGGTCTTGTCGCCCCCAGTGGTGGCAGCTGCTCGTCCACACCCAGCAGCGGTGCTAGTTTTGACACCGTTTTCGAGCTTGCATGTACAAACTGGTCTGCCGTCAACACGCCAATCTACTACGCCTTCTCGGGAATAATGAGCGAAGGTGCGCAGCCGTTCGCAATCTGCACGTCATCGCCGCAGGCCACGTGTAACACGACGCTTCCCATAGTCACTGGACCATCAATCACGATTCGGATCGAAATTGCAGATTTTCTTGGCGAAGCAACCACTCGCGAGCTTCAAGTCGGTATATCTTCTGCCACAGCTGACGTTTCCGCGCTCGCTTCCCGCGCCGACGATGCCGCAAAAAGTGGCGACGTAAAGATGGTCTCGATGGTGGTTGCTGGAACCGCTGCATACCTCGGAATGGACACGTCTATGTCGGCGACCGAGCGCGCCAACGCGCGTCAGAACCTCTTGCAGTCCATGTCTACTGTGCGGAACAACAGTGTATCGCTGAGTAAGCTCGATGCGGTGTCGACCCCCCTGGGTCTACTGTCACAGGTGATTAATGCGTCCGCCAGCTCAGACGAAGTAACGCAGGAGGCGAGAGAGCTCGGGCTCAGCATGTTAAAATCGGTGACATCAGACTCTCTCAATGACTTCTCAGAGGGGTCTGTCAAGGCCACAATCGGGTGTCTGGACGGCATTATTAGTTCTCGGCCTAGCGGGGTCAACAATACCTCTGGCGACTCAAGCATCGGCTCGGTGTTGGAAGCTGTGGGGAAAGGCATAAGCGCAGACTCTGTTGCAGGAGAGAAAGCTCGCACGTTTACCTCCGAAAAAGTCAACATCGCAGTTCAAAAAACCGCAATCGGCTCTCTCGGCTCGACTGCTGTTAGTGCCGGATCTGCTTCATTTGCTCTTGGGGCCATCTCTGCGACGGATGTTGGTGCCATTGCAAGCTCTGGTGATGACGACGAAGGAGCTGACGATATTGGTCTTGTCGCTTCATCCATGAAACTTTCTGGTTCAAGTAGTATGTATGGTCGCGATGCGAAAGGCTCGTCAGATGTCGCAACGCTATCGCTTGTTCAAGCAGGAGGAGCACTCAATGTCTCGAACCTTACCACTCCAATTACTATCTCATTCACCAAGCCGCAGGCAGCCAGTGGAACTGTCACGGCAGTCTGCAAATACTGGGACGAGGCGAACCAATCGTGGTCGACCAAAGGAGTCACTTCGGGCACGTATAATAGTGCCACTGGCGGTGTGGACTGCGAAACAACCCACCTGACCTCCTTTGCGGTCGAGTTTGAAGTCAATATTAACACATTCGATGCATCAGACGTCGATGCGGCTTTCTCCTTTGACAACCCATTTCTTACAACGCTCACCTCCACACTCGTGTTTTTCATCGCGATGGCAATGGCCGCATACGCCTACGACTCTAAAATCAGGTCCCGATCCACCGACCAGGTTGCAGACAACTTTTGGCGGCGGTTCAACCGCTTGCGCCGCGTGCGTGTCAAAGGTGCCGACAGTCGCCGTACCGTCGGTAATTTCAAAGAAGTCATTTGCTGGGGTTTTGGCCGCCGTCACCCATGGGTATCGATTTGCTTGCGTGACAATGGCGACTTCATCGACTCGTTTAAACGGGTGGTGATCCTGGCGGTGCTGGTGTTCAACACAATGGCAGTGTGCGTTTTGCTGCTCGACCAGGATCAGAAGCTGTTTGGCCTGCCCAAAAACATTGCCATTTCGCTCGTCGCCATGGCCTTTTCTTTCCCCATGCCTTTTGTCGTCGCCAAACTGTTCAAACGTCGTGTTCCGCCGCATATGATGCTGAAAATCGAGGACGGAAACGATATCATGGGCTGCTTTGGAAACTTCATGCTTATCCTAGGTCTCTGCTGTGGTGACTTGTCACTGGACGATCTTATGGGCGGTGAAGACGGCGAGGCAGAGGAAGAAGCGGACGATGGTGGTGATGGTGGTGAAGACGGAGACGAAGAAGACGTCGATGGAGGTGTTGATGGGGGTGTCGAAGATGACTTTGGCAACGACGCTGGTGAGAACAACAACGACGAAGATGCAGCAGTCGTGGCAGGCGCGGCGGGTGGCGGCGTCATGGGGGCTGCGACTGGTAGCAGACGGATTGCTGCCCGACAGGGCGTCCACCGCGATCAGGCAGTTGCCGAAAACAAAGCTCTGGGACGCAAGACGATCCAAGTGTCTGCGACAGCGCAGCGCGGAAACCGGACGGAAGGAGAAAAGATTCTGAGGGGTACGGTATTGGATTTGGACCTATCAGACAGTTCAGACGGTAGCACAGGCGACAGCGAGCCAGACTGGGATGCAAAGGCTAGGTCGAAGGCCAAAGAAGTTTTGCACAAAGAGTTCCCAAAACGTGTCGTTGTGGCTCGTGTGGTTCAGCTTGACGCCAAATCTGTCGAGACAAATAATGACGGGGAAGACCTGAAGGCAGGGAATACGGTAGATGACGAGATGAAAGTGATGCCCGGTGCTATGACAAGCCTGAAGCTTGTGCCCGAAGACGAGCCCCACTCCGATTCACAGGTGATTGAGGATGCCGGTGAACCGATCGGTCACGAAATGCATTTTAGAATGGATAGCTCGAAACCCAAGCTTCCCGTGCTCGAACGGTCTGGGTTCAAGCGAACAGCTGACATGCCTATCTGCACCAGTAACATGCGTTTCGGTAAGCAATATGAGGGCGATGATCACATGGAACACGACTTCCATACACACGTATATACGTGGTACGACTACTTTGGTGTTGTTGTATCATTCATAATCGTTGTTGGCTGCTGGTTCATTGCCGTAGTGCTGTCGTTCAAGCTCAAACAAGAGTACGACAACTTCTACTCTTCGTCTGTCCTTTCGTACCTGCAAGACATTTCATACCGCATGCTACAGATCACTATCCTGGAGTCTCTCGTCTTTTTTCCTTGGTGCGCGATTTGCTGTTTCTGCTGCTGTACGAAAGAGCCGAAGTACGACAGACCCGTTCACGTGGCTACCGTTACTGCAGGATACATCGGCTTCTACTTCCAAGGCCTGACCGTGTCCGACGTAGACGACCAGTCTCCTGCTGAGCTGGCTGGAATAAGAAACGGCATGCGCATTCTGTCGGTGGATGGGACGCAAGTTGACAACGACAAGGACTGTCTCAAAGCACTCGATGCCGCCCATAAAACAATGCCTGAGTTTGAGATTGTCCTCGAAAAGCCCTCGTGGGGCGACTCTAGCGATTTAAATGAGGATGCGAAGGAAAACAGGTACAGGAGCAATAACTTACCTCATCCTGATGCCTCAACTAGCGGCTCGCAAAATTCAAGCGGGGCACTCGAAGGCATACCACTCAAGGTTTTAGGTGAACATCGGATGACCGTGAGAGGGCCCGAGGATAATTCTGCTCGGAGTGCGATAAGTATTGGGAGCCGAGAAAGCCGCGGTGTGGCGTCAGGGCGGATCCTGACGACAGGTCCAACTATTGGAGTAACGGCGGCTTCAACTACTGCCAGTGTTTGTCCTATCACCGATGCGGACATTTAGTTTGTATATAAGGATAGGCCGAGAGGCCGCTTTATATTGGTGTTGTGCGTTTTGCCCTCCGTACGTGCATGGGAGAGATGATATGACACCATCCAATAAGAAGTGCTGTGCCGATATGCCGGCATGAGCCACTTGTGCCGATATTATGTGCATGTACAGTGCAAGTTGTCACGTATTATGCAATTAGCATTGCATTTGATTTTATTATATGGCTATAGCACTACGTCAGGCGCCGCGCAGCCGCCGCCACAGGCGGCCTGGGCCGGCCCGTCCAGTACGCATGTACGCAAGCCACGAGCTGCATGCCTATTTATATACCGGGGTATACCAGCCCGGGCTGCGGCCCTCCCCGCTTGTTACTTATTAGCTTTTATTTGCTTATTATTTTTGCGCTATTATTATGCTTATTATTCGTTATTATTTATTACCGGCGCATTGCCGTACTTGCAATAAAGGCATGCGGCGGTCAACATGCTCTAGCTCGCGTAGCACGGCCTTTGAGAACTTTCTCGCTCGTTTCTCGCTCGGCCCACGTTACGAAGAATATTTTACAGCCAAGCTTTCTATTAAGCATTTTTGTTTTTGTTTCGCATGGGCTTCTTAAACCGCGATTTTGCCAGCGCAGTGAAGAGTGCGCTGCCGAGACTTGACTTGGAATTTGGAGCCCCCATAGCCGCAGACCCCCCCGGTAACCCTGGCGACCTTGCTCTTCGGACTGAGCTTGTCGACGAAGCCCTTCGCAGAGCGAGCTGGTCCAGACTCGAACTGGTGTTGCCCCCACCTTGGGAGTTTGAGTTCGCCGGTAGAGAAAAGTCTCTAGCAAAGACAAAGGAGGAGCGTGACGATGAAGAGAGAATCTTTGAGCTCGAACCACCCTGTCTCGAACCGCCCGAGAAAAGGCTCATATTAGACTTGGAAGCCGCCTTTCGACTGATGGTATTGGACTGGCGTTTGGTGAGCGACTTTCCAATGAACGAGTATTTGCGCTTAAGCTTGGGTTTTGCCAGCCCAAGCGACTTGTTGAAGCTCGCAAAGTTAGTCGCAGCAGCACCCGTCGGCGAGGCTCTGGCATTTTTGGCGAAGCTCTTGGACCTGGAAAGTGGGGCGCTAATCCTGCTGGCACCAACAGACCCAGTTGAGTAGGAACGGGTAAGTTTAGTGCTAGATGGAAGGTTCGTTTTTCTCGTCATTGAAAAAATACTGCGCGAGTTTTCATCCGATTCGATTCGCATTAATTGCAGCGGGGTGGCGGAACGCGAGCGTTCCTGAAGCTCGTACATGGACACCTTGCGTTCTAGGCGCACCCGCATTGTCTCTTGTTCCTCCTCTTCAGAGTCTGACATGAATGAAAAATCCTCCTGCTGCGTTGCGCTCTCTTCGGCAGATATGAGCTTCTTCTCCCAGGCAGCTAGCTTTCGTCCCTCTTCTTCCTCCATCTGCGCGACCTTTGCGTCAACCGCAGGGTTTTCTCCCATTTCATCCAAACCGTCCTCCACCATTATTCCCTGGCGCTTCTTGCGCTTGCCCCTGTCGCCCCCACCGCCACAGAAACGTTCGGCCAGGGCCTTGAGCTCAGCGTCTTCTTCTTCGTACTCCTCAGCCATCAGTCGTTCTGCTTCAAGCTGTCGCTCTGCGTTAATTTCTTCCGCCTCGATCTCGTCCTCAGGAGCGATCATGCCATCAATATCTCCGTCAGCGTTGACGTCGTCCATCTCTTCGACCAGCCTTTGAGTCTCTTCATCCTCACCACCTTCCATACCCTCTGCATCCGATTCTTCTGCTTCATCGTCGACAAGCTTGCTTGGATCGACACCTAGCTTTTGACTCTTCTCCCTCACAGCCTTATTAATATCTACCTCACCAAGAATGAGCTTCTCCAGATCATCATCCCCATTTTCACCCTCATCCTCGTACTCCTCCTCAAGAAGAAGAGTCGCTTCAATCTCCTCACTATGACCCTGCGAAAGCGGTACTGTCGTCGCCGTACCCGTCGAAGTGGCTCGAGTAAAGGGATTGCCTGTGTCGGGGTACTCCATCTCTTTCTCAGCAGCAGCAGCAGCAGCAGCAGCTTGAGTCTCAGCGATGCTTTCCTCAACTCGCTGGGTGTGATCAAGGACGATTGGCTGGGTGTCAGATGCGGCACGTTCACCTTCAGTTCCAGCCCCCTCGCCTTGTAAAGCAGCTCTAGTGTCGTCTTCTTGGGTCTCGTCAATATCGATACGTTGTGTGTGGTCCAGTACCAGATCTTGTGATTCAGACTCTGCAGCTGCTGGTTTCGATGTCTTTCTCGGCATAAAAAACTCGTGAGGGGTGATACTCTTGCTGTCCTTGCTACCCTTTGCCTTCTCATTGCCCGCCTCTGTCATTCCTTCGTCATTTTCTTCGTCTTTCTCTCCGGTTTCATCCCGTTCTTCATCGGCATCATCCTCATCCTCATCCTCTCCATCCTCATCCTCGTCCTCATCATAATCACCATCCAAATCCTCACTGTAATCACCCTCACCCTCTTCTCGTTGTTCTGCAAGCATCTGCTGCAGCAGCTCTTCTTCATCACTCACCATGTCGTCAACTTGCTCACTAGTCTCCACCTTCAGATCATCCGCCTTAACCTCGATTTTTTTCGGCGGGGCAAATTTAGAGCTCGGCTCATACGACGCATACATAGGCCTGCGGGTGTTTTTCTGGTCCTGTTTCAGCTGCTTTCGCAGCTCGAGCCACTGCAACCGCTTGGACAGCGGTGACTGGCCCATTCTCGAGAGCTTGCGCGCCAGGAGGCCCCTGGATGTATCGGGCTTCTTGGCTGCTTTTGCTGCCTCCTTTGCCTGCAACTCAACGGGGGGGGCGATGCAAAAGTCACAGCTATCGCTACCGCTGTCATCGCTGTCGCCATCGTCTCCGCTGCTGCTATCAGCAGCTTCTCTCCTCGCGGCCTTGATCTTATCGAATGTCAGCTTGCACGGCTTGGCTAACACTGCCAGCACGGCTTCAACTGCATCTCCTGCCACACCTGATTTCGCCTGTTTTCCAATCACCACAGGACTAAGCTCACTGCTAGGCCCCACAAGCCCATCAGCAGGCTGATCGGTATCGGTTTCCACAGCCTCTGCGTCTGTCGGCATTGCAGTTGGCTGCGCCGTCTCCATCGCTTCTGCATCTTCCTCCGATTTTTTGGCCAGCTCGAGCGTTAGCTCTGACCTCACCACTTTATCGAATAGAAAAGGCTTGTCGAGAAGGTCTTCTTCCAACACGCTAAGCTCCAGCCGCTGCTTGGTCTTGTTGAACTTTCCTTCATCGCTCAACTCTGACGTCTTGCTAGGGTATGCTGAGGTGGGTGTAGAGTACTCACGCGCCTCAATTTGGGGCAGTTCGCCGTACCTTCGCGCGTAGTTCACCATAACACGCGATGGTGCAATGGTCTTTTGCCTGTTTTGTATCTTGCTGAAAATTTTGTTGAGTTTCGACGCGATCTTTACTGTGTTAACCTTTGGGATCTTACGGTTCTTTGCGGATTTCTTCCGCATCGCAGCCTGTCTTTCACTCTGCCTTACGTCGGTGTTCCATTTTTTCTTCCGAATGCCCCCCTTAAGCACATCTTCGGGCTTTGCTTTTTCTTCCTCTTTGTTGTTCGCCGCTGCAATGGCGTCCAGAGCAGCGTTGACCTCTGCAATATCGTCCTCGATAGCCTGGCTCTCGGCCTGAATCCGGTCAAATGTTTTGTCAGCTTCCGTAACTTCTTCCATTTTCTCGGACGATCTTGGCGCCGACCCCGACTCTGTAATATTCCGAATCTTTGCGGTGCTGTCAGAATCCTCCATTCGCAGTTTCTTTGGAGACGACTTGCTGCTGGCATTCTGCGGCTGCGCGTCTTCATCGCTCTCATCCTCGTCACTGTCAAGAACCAGCTTCCTTTTTCTGATTTTCTTTTTCCGTGTTGAACTATCTCTTGGGGAAGCTCGGACACCAGCAAGTCCAGGAGACATGCCGGGAGACTTGGCTTTTGCATCCCCGCGGTCATCATCGCTATCACTGTCTTGATACTGCATGGCGAGGGCAGCCATTCGCTCGGCACGCTTTCTGGTCTCCTCGCGCTGCTTAGCATCGCTGTTATCGCCGTCGTCGGATGACTGGACAGACTTGGAGTCGGCGTCGTCGCCAAAGCCCTTCTCATCCTCTAGCTCCTTACTAATGTCCACATCGTCCTCCTCCATCGCAGTCGGCACTACAGTCTCGGTAAGGGTGGATTGGGGCGCATCGTTGTTCGCATGCTGGTACCCCTGCGAGTTTTCCTCCGCAGGATTCTCCTCTGCCTGCATTGTGGGCGCTAGCTCCGTTTCCTCCAACGCTGATTGTGGCGCTGTTGTCGGGAGAGCCTGCTTGGCTTCCTGCGCCGCTGGTTCTGGCGATTTTGAATTAATCGCACCGGCACCATCCTCAGCATATGGGTCGACATCGTCTTCCTGCTCACCATATGGGTCCAAAGTCTGGTCCTCCTCGGGTGCGAAGGGGTCGCCTCCCCCGCCCATGCTAGCAGTGTTCATCCACGCAGCACCGTTCTCCTCCTGGCCGTCGGATTGGCTTTCTTCTCCGTCACGGTCAGCATTCATCTGTGCAATCT
>JACKZZ010009299.1_pt1 | contig 15798 bp, 7 predicted proteins | sample 8027871 | NCBI WGS metagenome assembly JACKZZ01 (sample SAMN15724774, study PRJNA655200) | protist metagenome | isolation source: fluorescence activated cell sorting (FACS) single amplified genomes of... | place: USA: West Boothbay Harbor, Gulf of Maine | collected 2000-07-19
ATGTCAAAAGCCAAAGCCAAACCTAAGGCGAAAAATAAAGCGATCTAAAGCTCTAGCTTATCAAATGCTCTAGAGACTATCCATGAAAACGTAAATTTAGCAGAGAATTCATTTTCAAATATTTTAAGTAAAGATTCAAATATTGATTAAGATCTGAATGATATCAATGTTGATTCAAATGATGATTCTGAATCTGATTCTGATAGTGACAATTTTGATTCTAAAAATAAATCACCATGTCCTACTTCTATTGTTTTAACTTAAAAATAAATTGTTATAGATGAAGAGTCAGAGAGCTGTAAAACTTAAAAGCTTGATTAAATATGGTAACTTTTAACTAATCCAAAAAATAAATCTTTATCTGGTCCATCAGACCAAATTATTGAGGCGGTTGAAAGAATAGAAGCAGATTAATAAAAATTAGATTTTAAATAAAAGAATGAGGAGGCTAAGAGATAAATTGCAGATTAAAAGAACAAAAAATTTAAGTGGGTCAAAAAGAAAGTGAATGGTGAAATGGTTAATATGAAAGAGAGAATCAATTAGCCTACAAATAATAATCAAAATTCCAGCAATTAGAACTAAAATGCTAATTAGAATGGATAAAATTAGAATATCAATTCTAATATTTCAAGCAATGTTGCTAGTTCAGGAAAAGCTAAAATACCGGTAAAAAAAAATGCAAATTTTAAGAAAAATAAAGTAGCTAAAGATATTTCCTCACTAGCAATGAGTATAGGTGGATAGTTATTAGATTTAGATATGAACTCATAAAATTTGTAGAATTCTCCTGAATCTTCAAAAAGTGAAAATTTAGGCTTATCAAATATAGATTAATTACAAGACTCAGCTCGTACAAATAAATTTGTTGTTGATGCAAGTAGTTAAGTTAATCAGCCTGCTGTATTAAATTCATCGACTTAAAAATCTGAATGCTATCTTGTTTTTGGCGGGCTTGTTTTTATGTAATGGGTATATGCTGATGCAACTCGTAAAAAGGTTTTTTAACCTATTGTCGAGGAATTTATGAAGTTAGAGAATGCAGGTAAAGAGACTGATTATAGAAAATAAAAAACTGCTACTACTTCGTTAAACGAATTGTTAAAGAATAGTGATGATAATGATTCTTAATAACTCCCGTTATCTTCTTCTACTGCATTATTAAAAAAAGAAAATATCGCTGGGTTAGATAAAGATCCATTTGTACTTGGTCTTGTGGACAAATATAATCCTGTCGATCGTTAATTTGTTTTAGATAGAAATTTATTACAATGTATAACTAGTTCTAATATGAATAGATTATCAAATCTTAAATATAAAAGTACAGTGGATTAAAGTGAAGGACTTATTAAAGGATTAGATTAGACTTATAGAGGTGACTAAAGTAAAAGTATATGTTAGAGTGCAAGTGGTTGTACTTAGGATGATGTATTTCAAATAGGACTTGGTAAAGATTATAATGACTACAAAAAAAAAACAACTTTGAAAGATAAATAATAATTTTTACGTAATAGGGTAACGGTTTACCCTAAAATTTTATAGATTGATGGATAGGATACTGATAAATCAGAAGTAGTGGGAAAATTTCCTCATAGTATTGTAAGGATAAGATTATTTTTCGAAGATGCACCAATAGTTCGAGATCATAGATAATAACTAATAGGTATAAATTCTCTTGGTGAGGAATTAGAAACCGATAAAAACAATAAGTCTAAAAATTAGAAAAAATAAATTCGTTTTTGGTGTTAATTAGAAATAGTTAATTTAGATAATTATATATAATCTATATAAAAGATGAAATATCGTTTTCCTATCCATGATTTAATAACAAGATTTAGAGTGCATAGAAATTTAGGAAAAAATTAAACTTTGCCTGATAAGGCTAAACCAATATGGAATGATAAAAATGAATAAGAAAACAATACTGATAATTAAGATGATCAAAAAGATTAGAACATGAATTTAGATAGTGAATAATTTTGGATTCCATCTAATGACCCTGATGAAACTTATAATTAACCAAGCTTAGTATGGAACTCTAAATGGAATTTAAGACCTGAATAAAAACGAGCATTAGGTTGGATGATTAGACGCGAAGAAGGAATTAGTGAGAGTTCTTAGAACAATAATATTACAACTAATAATATTAAAAATTTAAAAGGTGATATCAACTCTACGGATAATGCTTTTAAAGTGAATATTAGTAGGTATACACCATTGAAATAATTATTTTTGTAAGAAAATAGTTATACACTATTAGATCGTCCAAGTGGAATTTAAAAAAATGATTTATAATGTAATAGTAGTTCTGCCACTGGTTCTAACAATATTGAATAAAAAGAAGATATTGATATGGATGATTTAAATGAGATGTAAAAGTAACCTAAACCAAAATCTGAATTAACAAAACATGATAATTGGTGTCTAGAAACTGAAATTCAATCCATTTATAATGTAAAAGGTGGATTACTTTGTGATAGACCAGGGCATGGTAAAACAGCTACTACTATTTCTCTTATATTAACAAAACTTTAACCTTATTATTAAGAGTGGTTGAAATTATCTGAAGCTTAGAGAAAGAAATTAATTGTAAAAGTAAAAAATACTTCTAATCTTAAAGGTTATGTACGTGATTATGGGTATGGAAAAAAAAATCAAGATAAAACTTATCATCTAATTCCTGAAGTTTCTGCTGCTCAATAAAAAAAGTATGGTATCTCGTATGAATCTGAAGCTGGTTATTTTAATGCACCACACACTACATTGATTCTTCTCCCTGAACGATTATTAGAATAATGGTTGGAAGAATTTGAAAAATTTTCTGATCCAAAATTTTTTAAAGAATATTTAAAACCAAGAATAAAATTGATTCGAGATTTTGACAATGGCTCAAATCCGTATACAAATCTTTCCGTAAAAGAAATAGTAAGAGGATGTCATTTATTGCTTATGCCATTTAGGATTATGTTTCATAAAGACTATCGAGCTAGACTTCGTAGATTAGTAGGTATTCCACATTTACGAATGGATATATCCTTTATGAGCTTATTAAGAGTTGTTAACGCTTAATTTATTAAATAACCACTTGGTCCAGATAGTGAACTGGATGAAAATGGTTAGTAAAAGAAATTAACAAAAAGTGAAAAATTAGATAAATTTTCTTTGTATAGACATTCAGTCAATATTCCAGTTAATAACAGTTCTGCTCAATAAAATTTAGAGTATAACATTTTAAGAAAAAAAATTGGCTAAGTCTCAAGCTAATCATAGAATTTGAGTAGCTAAGAAATTGAATAAGATCCTTTTTCAGACGAATTCCAAGATAATTAATCTGGTTCATTACCTAAAAGTAAGCCAAAAAAGATGGCTGCTAAAAAAATGAGTAAGAAAATTAGAAAATCTACTAACAATAAATTACCTGAGACTGCATAAGATGCATCTGTAACAAAGTAAGAATTTTAATATCTATCTTTAGTACCTAGGAAGAGTAGAAAACATTTAAGTAAAAGTCTTATTGAAGGCTGGGTTAATTTTTGGTAGACTAAAGGATTAAGCTATTGGGAAGAATATACAGTTAAAGAAAAAAGAAGAAGATGGATAAATGACGATCAAGACAATAATGGATGGGGTTTTTTTAATAATCATGGTGGTAGATGGGTACATGAAGACTATGAAGAGACTAAAGAAAGAAAAACGATAGATCTTAGTTATATAAAGGAAGATTTGCGGTATGATGCAGAGAACTTAGAATTTTTCATGTTAGAATAAATAAAATGGAATCGTGTAGTGTTAGATGAATTTCATGAGTCAGAGTGTTTTTCAAATACAGAGGTAATATATAGTAATATAATAAGATTATCTATATAAATTAGCGTTGATTAAATTTTAAATCTTTATAGTATCTGACTCAAATTATTATTTAAATTCTGACATTAAATTTGTTCAAGGTCCATTCTCTTTGTAATCTTCATGCTTAGTCAAAATTTGGTCTTACTGGTACGCCATCAATAGATAAAACGACATCAATTATTGCATCTGCATCTTTATTTCGAGTATACAATTTCTTATACGTCCCCCGATTCAAGAAGACTTTTACTTTAATTACTATATAAAACTTCTCCAGATTGATTTAATTGGTTAGGAGTAATAAGAATTTTTTTAGCTTCAAAAAATTGCTACATCTTGTTCAGAAATCTATGAAGCTTTATAACGGGCTATAGAGCGAGCTTGTGAGGAAGGTTAAAACAAAGATTCAAAAAAACGTGACAGATATGGAAATTTAATAAAAGATAAGAAGTAGAACAAGGGAAATTAAAAATTAAAAGATTAATATCGGAATGAAAAAATTCCTCTATCAAAAAGATCAGATGTAAAGTTAAGAGGAGAATATATGAAAGATAAAAAAGAAAATAAATATGGTTATACTTTTACTACATATACAAATGCATGCGAATTTTTGGATGAATATTCATTTCTTAAACAATCTGATATAAGGGATAGTATCAAATTGAGAAAATTGAGAGATGATAGTATGAACTCTCAACGTATTTGTAACTCTATCCAACAAAAATATGAGAGTGATGATTCAAATTTATCTGGTGTAGAAGCTGTAAATATAGCTCCTAATCTAAGTTTGAAAAATATTATTCAAAGTGACGCTATAATTACAAGTAGGAATTTAGATAAAAATGATTTTAAAGAACGTTTTGAAAATGAATATTTTCCTTATACGCCACTATTTTGTAATTGTTGTGGAGAAAATTTATATGCTGATTCGGATTAAATTACTGATATACATTGTAAATTCTGTAACACGATTAACAATCCCTAAAGGTTTTTCTTATCCTCAACTAATGTAGATGAAAATAATGGTTTCACTTAAAACAGTTCTATGTTTTCTAGTAAACCTTAAAATTAGATTCAGTCGCTATCCGCCAGGCTCTCCCAAGAAATCTCATATTTTCGTTTTTTCTATCAACGTATGTCATACTTAAAAACTCATTGTTACGAGCGTAATCGTTAGATTCGGTAAAACTGTTAATCTTTCATCGAGTAATATATGAGATAAAATTCTATTAAGGGTGTAGAAGATGAAATATCAGTCGAAGAAAGAATTATTAAAGTAGATCTAACGATGAATGAAAGGTTGTTATATAAACTAAAAGAGTGTAATTTAGGATACTAGATTACAAGTAGCAGTGGAGAAGCTATAGTTGATAAAGATAAGAATAATGACGGTGATGAAGATAGTAAGGATGAAAAAGAGGCTGAAATAATAGAAGAAGAGGCATTATTTGATGATGCTTAAGAAGATGGTATGGATGTTGATGAAGAGTAAGAGATGAATACTGTTTTCTATGCAAGTAGTTCTAGTAGTGAAAATTAGGATGTCTAGTAAAAAGAAGCTTAACAATAAATTTCACACAAGTAATTATCGAAATAAGATATTTAGAGAAGAATCGAACTATTAAAGCTTTGTTGTCATTTCACTTATCGTCGGGATGGAGATGATGGGGGAGATGTTGCTGAAAATGCATAGGCTGAGGTGGATAGAATTACTAACGAGAGGAAACAAAAAACTCGTTAGTATGTAAAGGAGTTGAGAAAAATTTTATTATAGGTTGAAGGTTATAATCGATCTCTTGAATTTTTGACATCTGATAAATTTGGAAATCTACCAAAATACTTATGGGATAATTATACTAACTTCGAATTTAAAAGTTAGTATAAAAAAATAGACCCTTAAGCGTGTATAAATGTTATTCGTGAAGCACTGGGTATAGATAAGGATAAATCTAATTCATTAGCTGCTAGGAATAAGAAAAATTTAAGAGCTGAGTAAGAATAGATTTAGACATTATTTGATGATGTAGTAAACGTATTTAGGAGATATTAAGATGAAAACACCTCTTCTCTAGAATTAATCGAAGAAGGATTTGGGTCTGCATGGCCTCCAGTTGGTGTATATAGAGCATAGGATAAGAATGGGATATTATAGAAAGTTCTAAGAAGAGATTTATTAATTAGACACAATGATAGATGTTAGATGTGTGAAGAAGATGAATATTCTAGAAAAATGAATAAGATATGGGCAGAAGAAAATTAAGATCTTGGAAAAGTTTAAGAAAATAAATAATTATTAGAGTCAAATATATCTGAACATATTAAGAATGCTAGGGAAAGTATGGTAATAGATAATGATGAAAAACCGATTTGGGTTAGATGGTTAGAGCAGAGATAGAGCTTATTAAGGTTGAAAAAAGAACGTGAATAGCTTAAATTAGCTACTGATGCTAGTTTGTAAGAAATTGGGAATTCTTCTGGTGATTTAGAAAACCTCGAATCAGCTACCGACAATCCTAATGAGTAGAAACAAAATATTGCTAATAAATCTTAAATAGAACTTCCTTAGATTATCTATCCAACACTACCAAAAAATTATCCATTCAAAAATATAGCTGAATTATATTAGAATGCAACTGAGTAATAAGAATTCAATGATGGTTTTAGACTACGTTAAGACTTATTAAAAGTAAAAAAGAAAACTTTATATAATCGTTTTATCGTGGGTGATATCGATGAGCATGGACAAAAAATTAGTAAAAAGTAAAGATAATAATCATTAGCGTTACCTGGGGGAGCATTAGCTAGTATGAATTTATTTTAGAACCTAAGTAAAAATTCAAGTTTTGGTATTAGAGTAACAAAAAATTCTAGTAGTAGATTATCATTGTCAAATTAAGCGAATGATACAGTAGGTCAAAGTTAAGCAAATTAAGAAATCTAGGTACCTGATCATATGAAATTAAATTCTTTATAATAAATTGGTTAGCAAAAATTACAATTTTAATTACAAAATGTCATTGGTCCTGGCAAAAAAAATTACTTTGAGAAAAATTAAGATTTTTAAAAGTCTACAAAAGATGAAATCAATACTAAATGGGAGAAATTGTGCGAAAAGTTAATTAAATCAACAGAAAATAGTTCTATGATTTTAGGAGACAAGGGTATTAAAAATTATTTAGAGTCTTGCTAAACTTTATTAGCCTAGCTAATGGATAAAACCAAAGAAATTAGTGTAGCCCTTGAGGGAGAGTTTGCTTTTGAAAGATTGAAATCGATTGCTACTGGTATAAAACTAGTTAATATTTTTTTTTTTATTAATAATATCTGATTCAATACTAACTTCATGTTTTTCTTTTATTCGATAGTTAAGTAGATGATTTTTTTCAGTAAAACTTTTCAAATTCTAATATCACAGGTAATCTTAACTATTTTAAATCCGTTGTAAAAGAAGAATTCCTTAATTAAGATTAATTGGAATGTTCTATGTGCTTGGATGATGAGTGCCAACCTTCTGATATGCGATTGATTGAAGCTTGCTCTCATGCATTCTGTACTACCTGTTTAGAAGCTCAATTCAATGTTAAAAAAGAGTGTCCAATATGTAGATAGCTGGTACCTAAGGGGATTCAAGGTACTTGTAACTTAAAAGAAGTATTAGATAGTTATCAAGCTTATGAAAAACATGCAAAAAAAGATATAGAAGGTTCAGATGATGTGTTATAATTAAATGAAGATGGAAGTTTAAAAAATATGGTGAAAGGGGTGGCTACTTCATCAAGAGGTTTAGACTAATAAAAGGGATTAAATAAGATTACTATTGTTAACGAAAAAAAGACAAAATTGAATAATCCTGTTATTGATGAAACTGACTGGCTTGATGCCGAAAAATTCGATCTAGAAAACTTAGAAAATGAAATTCCGTAGGATAAAAAAGTTAAAAGATTAGATAAACATGGTAGTAAAATTCATTCAGTCTGTCGAGTGCTGAAAACTATCTTTAAGGAAAATGAATAGTAAAAAGCCTAATATGAACAAGCGCTTTTACTTGATCCAGATGCAAAATTAAACTTTTAACCTAATAAAGCTATCATTTTCGTTTAATTTCCGGAATTGAGAAACAAATTGATAGATGCTTTATATGACTATGGATATAGATAGGGTAAACATCTGACTCACTCAGTTTCTGACAAAGTTAATCTGAAAAAATTTTAAGACGAAAAAAATTTTGATAACATTTTACTAGTCTTATCTTTAGATAAAGAAGCATCTGGTCTCAATCTCACTTCCGCTAATCATGTTTTACTACTCCATCCAATGTGTGCAAGTCTTGACAAAGCTTGTTCCTATGAATTATAAGCACTTGCTCGTGTAAAGCGTTTAGGATAAAAAAGAAAGTAATGTTATTTATGGAGATTTGTTACTTGTATGACCATTGAAAGTGATTTGATTTTAGAACATAGGTAAGAAATTAAATTGAGGAAATTTGCTAAAGAAGAACATGCTAAAATGGTTGAGTAGAGGGAAAAAATTAGTTATTCAAAAGACAGGAAGTTGCAAACATAGTGGGGAGGTCACGGTGGAAATTAATTAAATATTGATCTTGACAAAGATTCGAATCGAGACTCAGATATGTAGATTTAGTAAGGTTTAGATAATTCGAATCAAGCTTAGAATAGTAGCGCATCATCAAGTTCTAGCGCTATGAATAATCAGAATTAACAAGAGATAGATATTTCTCCTAAACGATAAAGAAAAGATGACAATGATGATGAATAAAAATTTATAAAAAATATTCAAAATTTTTTTTAGTCTTTTGGCTCTAAAGGCGATTCAGCTTAAGCCTAAAATCGTTTAAGTATGAGTAATAATTCAAATGGTTCAGCGTTTCATTCCATATAAAATTCTAATGAACATACCAATAGTAGAAATTAATAAAATATAAATAGTCTGAGTAATCCACATACACCTAAGAACAATTTTCGTAGTCCAAAAAATAACAATTCATTTAATATGAATCAGACTAATAACAATTCAGTTAATATGAATCAGATTAATATGAAACAGACCAATAACAATTCATTGAAGATGAATCAGAATCAGATTATATAAAATTAGAATTAATTTAGTGCAGACTAATTTTAAGGAGGTTTGAATATGACCGATGAAGAAGCTTTTGCTTTAGCAATTAAGTAAAGTTTAGAGAGTCAAGAAGGATAATAAATTTAATAAAATTAGTAATAAAATAGAGCGAAATTCAAATATCCTGATTAATTACATAATTTGCAAGCAATGGGATTCACAGAAGAAGACGCAAAAAGAGAGCTAATAAAAACAAAAGGTGATATAGAAGCGGCTATTAACAGGTTGTTATGATGATTATCATTTTTACCAAGTTTTTAGATTTTTTTAAAAAAGTGAGCTTGATTTTTTTAATTAGATTAAATTCTAAATCAAAGTTTAGTCTACTATTCATAAATGAAACATGTATATAGATTATTGCTGAATTTGAATTTGATCGAAATTCAATTTTTTCATTACACGTTTAACTTTTTATTCCAATAAAATTATTGTATGCTTCAGCATAACAAAAAAACTAAATTGAAATTAATCTATCTTAGATTATGATTTAGGGCTCTGAATTAATTTTATAATTATTAATATTGTATTTTAGATTAATATTTTATCAAAGATAAATATAAGTTAATTATAAAAGTTTATGATTCCATTTGAAATAACGTGACCGTCTGAAATAATTTCAATTTATATTAACCTATCATTGAATCATGAATCATCCAGATTCTGAACAGTAAGGTCGTATCAAATTAGCACGATAATTGTGATTTTTGTATAGTTTATATCTACTTGTATCTGACATTGTAAATCTATAGATAATAAGATTTCGATCGTGGACTTTTGTTTATTAAATCATAGTCTACTAGTATTCACTACACAGATTCTATTATAAGACTATAAATCTGAATAAAGTTTTTATTATTATGTTCTAAGCATATGTAACGATTACAGTGTGTTATAATTTAACAATACATGATCATTAAAATTAAAATCTAAGTCATATATCATATACTTAATAGGATATAAATTCATAGATTCAATTTCAAAAATTTGATCAATTTTCTTGAAGTTAATGTTATTTGAATTAGTATATTAGAAATATTCCATTACTTATCCATAATTATCAAAATGCTTTTTTTTACCATTTTTTTATTTGTCAATTTTTCTTCAGCTTTTGACGATACAGACTCTTTAGATTCTGATCCTAGTACATCTGAAACCACTGATCATCCATCATGTCCAATAGATATTGGTTCAGTTCTTTAACATATAGGTCCTGAAAAAAAGTCTAAAGGTTATGGTAAAATGGTATCATCTGTGTTTTAGAAAAACAATAAAATTTTTTTAGATGATTTTTTTCCTGAAAATCTAACCAAGTTGGTGAAGGCTGAGATTAACAATCCGAAAACACTTTATACTTGTAAGGATAAATCGTCAGAGGAAATCGAACGGTATAAAAAAATGGTGGACCCAGAATATAATGAAGCACGTCATGTTATTATGGATGTGAATAAGCAAGGACCTTGTACCCAGTTCGCCTATATGTTGCTACGAAGTCCTCAGGTTGTAAGGTTTTTAGAGGGATTATCTGGTAAGACTGGGTTAGTACCAGACATGCATTTTGATTCTGGAAAAGGTGTAGGATTGGTTTAACCGGAATTGGAAGTCACCGTTGATTTAGGTATGGGGCAGTCTATCAACTTCAATCGATTTTTAGTAAGAAATAAAGATTCTAGCGAGCAGTTGAAGGTTAGAGACTATGACAAGCTTTACATGGGATATTTTTCAGTAGTTCTTGGCAAGGAAGAGCTTTGAATAATATGAAGAATCATTTAATTTGATATCAATTTTAGTTCTTAGTAAGGAAGAATTCGATATTATGATCTATGAATTCAAGTATTATCATTATTACTAATGTCATATAAATTAGACTTATAATTAAGTTTTTTATGCATTATTGTACACAAACATTTTTTTATAAATTAGTAACACTTTAGCCTAACTTAGGTTATGTTTGTTTATTTCATAATAAGACATAATATTGATTTAAAAATCTGATTTTAAATTGACTTGTCACAGTCTAAGGTCTTAGAGTTAGACTGTGACTCAGAGTCAGAGTCAGACTTATGAATCTGTCAATGTCTCTGAGTCACATGTTTATCTAAAATAATTAGACTCTATTCAATCAAGACAATGTTTAGGGCAATGCATTTAGACTTTTTAGTGTTTTTTTTTTATGTTGTAATAGAATTAAAATCACAAATTGAAGTTCAAACCATTGGCATAATGACTTCTTTCTATCTTGTAATTGGAGGTAATCGTGGTATAGGTGAGGAGTGTGTTAGACGCTTAGTTGAACGTATTGCTTCTACCAATAATGATCATAAACATCTGATTATTGCAACTTCTCGTGATGCATCTTCAGCGATCGTGACTTGCTAGAAAATACTTGACAACAGTAACTAAGATATCGAATCCTTTAGAGCTAAAGCAAGAGTTGTCGATATAAAATCAACGGGAGAAAATCCTAAGATTCATTCAAGTTGCGATGTACCAAATTTAGAAGCCAATTAGTTAGCATATTAAGGTATTATCAAATTAAGCATGCTAAATGATGCTATCTTGGTTAGTGACGATTTTAGTTTATAGTTATGTGCGCTTTCATTAACATTAGATAATACAGAATAGGGTCAGCACTCAATCAAATGCTTTATGAAACGAATAAAGGAACTAGTTTAAAATATACCTTGTTCTGAATTCATAGTTATACATAATGCTGGATTTTCGTATTCAATGACTGCAAGTGAACCCTTTGGTGAACAGGCGAGAGTCACATGTGGAATTAATTATTTCAGTGCGATTTTATTAGGAAATTAACTTTTAGAGTTTATAAAGGATGTCTAGCAGGGTTCAACTTATAAGTAAGTAAATAACAGATCTTGTATTGTATATGTATCTTCAATGAGTGGGGAATCAGCATATAAATCTCTATCCAACAATCAAAGAACAAGACTAGATGGGATAATTGACAGGAAAGATTTTACTGAATTAAATGACTGGGTAAATGAATTTATTTAAGCTGCTGAAATGGATAAGCATAAAGAATAAGGCTTTCCAAACACAGCTTACGGAATGAGTAAATGTGCTTTAACTTCATATGTGAAATAGTAGGGTTTGGAACGCAAAAATGTTGTACCTATCGTGAGTTGCTGTCCTGGCTTTTGTCGAACTAGTATGACCTTAAAGAGCAAATGGTCTGTTACTAGCTGGCTATTTTTTGCTGCTGGTTATATATTTGGTTAATCAGCCTATGCTGGTGCAGATACGCCTATATGGTTAGCATTGGATTCTGATTTTAAAGAAGTTAATGGCAAATTTTTTAAAGATAGACAAATTTAAAGTTGATTCAAGAATAAATTTAACAGTCTCCAAAACAGAAAAGAGATTTTAAAACTTATCTAAGTTTTTTGCAATAATCATTATCAATCTAATACGGCCCGATACTCGAAGCTTTTAATAAATTTAAAAACTAATTTGAATAGTAACTCTAAAAATGAATACATTGCTTATCTTAGACTCTGAGAAAATTTGATATTTTTTTTAATTACATGTTCATGTCAGTTTTAAGTTATGATAATCATTGATTCAATTTTAATAATATCTGATGAATCAAATTGTATTAGACTTTACACATGAAGGCAATGAGATTGATACTACTTTTTAAATTTTGGAGTTTTACTATTTTAATAATTAATAATTAATTTTTTATTTTAGTTTTAAATTTTTTCTATAGTCTCTGACTTTCTTTTTTTTCATTAATTTTTAAAATCATTGTTTGACTCAGACTTTTATTTATTATAATTTAATAATCATTAGCAGACTTTTTTAATAGAATCAAATTTAGTAATAGATCCACATGTTAAGTTCAAAGGCTGACACCTAGCAAAGTGATGACAAAGATTCAGAAAATAAAGTTGCTGATGTTTTTTCACTAAGTCTTGCTGCTGCTAATTCTGCAAGTCCAAATGGATGTATACCATGCGCTTAAAATTTTATCTTCTGGCGGGGAAATCAAGAAAGATTCGCTTAAATTGTAGATAAGTATTTACTCGAAGAGAGCCTGAAAGATGATCTTTGGCGCTTCCTCGAAGACACAAGTGGTAGGTACTTCACGTAAGAAGATTTATCTGGATTAGAGATAGGCTACAAACGATGGCAAGATTTTCGAGCGTGGGAAAAATCATTGAATTACCCTTTTAAGAAATAACATTATAAAGAGGCAGATTAACGAAGAGAATTATGCACATTTTTTAAGCGATATGAAATTAAAACATGGATGATCGAACTGGTTAAGAGTAATAGTTTTCTTTAAAGTAGACTTATTGATACAAGATCTTCTAAAAAAATACAACGAAGATCGAAATGTTGTACAAGTTAATCACAATACAATGCACATCAGTTAAAACTTAATAATTATATTTTTTTAGTTTTAAATTTCCTAAATTTCTTGGTCTAGTTGGGAGACACAGACATAATCTGATTGGTTCAGTATATAGCAAAAAATTTAGCATAGAGAGAAAATTAGCAAATTGACAGAAATTATTTAATTGTAGTGTCACAAGAAATGATTGACTTAAAAGTTGAAGATAATATTAATGAAAATGTTATTAGTATATTGCCAGGGGTTTTAAAATAGTTTTAGTAAAATAAATATTAAATTCTTGATAAAATAAAATTCGTTCAAGCATTTAATCCCATAAATTTTTTTCTTAATTTACTCCAAGCACCACCTTTCATTTTTTATTCTGATATCTTTTAATTAGTTTCTTTGTTTTTCTTAAAGAATGCTATACTTTTTTCACAATTCTATGCAACCTCTTATCCAGTTAAAGCTCGTTATGTTCGTCGAGAAACACTGAAAAAATAATTTATAATCATTAAATTGTTTAACGTAACTGTAATTGTCATTTCTAAGACTCAGAATGATAATCAGTCTATATTAAATTATTTAAAGTTTAAAAAAATACGTTGTAACCGTTGGTAAAGTTGTTTCCTCTTTACTTTTCTTTACCAATTCCGTATCTACATCTATATGATGTACAACTGCTTTTACTAAATTTCCCTTCTCTAGACTTTCTTTACATAACTTTCGAATAGGACTGCCAGTTGGACTCAATATCGTACCTTCCTTTATTGCAGCCTCTTTTTCTGCTTCATGATTCATATCCAAATATTCAACTGCACTTTATGCCACTTATCTCGGACTCCATGTAGAATGAGGTCGTTATGGTGAAAATGGAAGATTATTTACTTATGCAGTAGAATCAGGAATTCTATAGGATTATTTTGGTTTATTAGATTATAGTCTTGCTTTATTAAAATTTAAAGCTTTACCTTTATTTTCGAGTGATAGAACACGAGCAAGCATAGTAAGATCTTTAATTTTACCGCCATCAGGATTACCAGCTCGGGTTGGAGATTTGTGCGATGGAGAAGGCATAATGACTCAGGGAGTATGAGACTTAAAAATAATTACTTAAACAGATTTAATGTTACTACTTCAGATTCTATAACCAATTTTAAAAAATTATTAGTCTATTTTGATTTAATTGTTCTATATCAGAAAATTTGTACGATATGATTTCTAATATCTAATTTGCAAATTTTAAAACATACTCTATTAAAGTCCGACTCCCTCTGTAAATTTAATGCTAAATTTATTTAGTAAATCTAACTCAATTTTTTTTACTGTAGTAACTAATAATACAATACAATAGTAATTTAAAAATATCTATTAAGTTACAGACTAACAGTTTAAATCACAGTCACTGTCACTAATACTAATTATTACTAACTTGTAATCAGATTCATTGCATAATTGCACCGAATCCCGATTACCGGTAATATATTTTTAAAACCTTACAAATGTAAGAAGTTTATAAGTACAGTAATTGTTTAATAAGTTACAATCCTTAATATTTTATGTCATTTCACAAATCCAATATTTTAAAGGTCCACTACTCAACATACCATAAACTAAAATCACATACTAGAAAAAATAAGTGAAAAAAAATAAGAGTATATGTTATGCTATCAAACTATCTATATTAATTAAAAGAATCATAATATCGCTTGTCTACCGAATATTTTGTGAATAATTTGTGGGTCATTTAGACCTCTGAATGTCTACTGAATCAAATAAGGAATTTAGCTGTGAAATATAGTTAATAGACAATGTTGAGAGTGGACTTTCTATCTATAAATAACCTATAAAAAAATTCTGAATAAGTATTAAAAAAGTACATAAAAGAAATTAACTTCAAATATAAATTAGCTCAGACTTCATTCTACAATACTTCTAAAGCTTCTTCTAAGCTCTAGATTTCTTGTTCACGTAATTTTTTTCTTTCTTCGTAGCTAACTTACGCACTACATTGTGTAATCAAATCTTCCTATTATTTAGTAACTAATTCAACAGCTTCATTAGTTGTTTTCAATTCTTTTTTAACTCTGCTATTTTCTTATTTAGAATCTAAATATACTTTATTTTTATGTTCCTTTTATGTTTTCATAACTTCAACATCAACTTCTCCAGTGTTCATAAGCTATTTATAATCGTTTGACTATGTACCTTCTTTTGCTGTCGTACTAGCTTCCATTCTTGCGAAATCAGCTTGAATAACTTCTAAAATATTAACAACACCCTAACCTCGAGTTTAGTCGCCTGAGAAAGTATCGGTTCCTTCAGTTTCCTTAGCTGTTTAGGCGTAGAACTCACGAAGGACTGCGATAGCGTTAGTAACAGCAGTTTATCCTTCCTTTGATTCTTTTATGATGCGCTCGTTTTCAGCCTTGTTTTCATTACGAGTCTTGGTAGCT
>JACKZZ010021612.1_pt1 | contig 15780 bp, 4 predicted proteins | sample 8027871 | NCBI WGS metagenome assembly JACKZZ01 (sample SAMN15724774, study PRJNA655200) | protist metagenome | isolation source: fluorescence activated cell sorting (FACS) single amplified genomes of... | place: USA: West Boothbay Harbor, Gulf of Maine | collected 2000-07-19
GTTTTGGAGCATTTCTTTGACAGTACTTTCTAATGGATAATCTTTCAATAAGTTTTTCAATCGTGTTGTTAGAGCTTCGTGTTGACCACAAGCAGTGATACCGACTTGTGACTCACTTGATCTAGGCCCACTTAAATTTAGACCCGGTTGGTGTCCAATTGCTCTCTGTAATGTCCGTCTTCTTAGACTCATCGCACCGAAGTGTCTTGCTACCTCTCTAGCAATTCTTGGATGTAACAGCGCGTCAGCACCGTACTGAATGCGAATCTTGTCACTATTTTCCCAGTCCATATCATTCACTAAGATCTTCGAAGAGGGTCGTAGTAACCCTGACTCTGACAAGAGAGGAAGGTCTAATACAGAAACTTCAGCATTTACGCCTACAGAAGATTCTGAATTAGGTCTATCATCAGATCTGGCATACAGGAGGTCTATCGCCCGAACGCATATTTCTATACGAGCGATACTTTTTGTGTTACTTGCAATACCTGTTTTCGGAGACTCTAAATTTTCCGAACTTCCTTCATCAAACTTTGGTGCTGATGTAGCTTGTGATTCAATGTTGTCACTTAAATTCTTAGTATTCTTAGCATGATCCTTTTCCTGCTCCGCGTAGGCTCTCTGTAGCACTCGCGTTAGAGCCGATTTTTCCAATTTGGATGGAATGGAAGAGAAAACAGGTAAAGTGACCCAATTGTCCAGTAGAGGCCGAACGTATGGCGCCAATGCAGCAGCCGCTGCATCTCGAGAAACCTCTTCCGAAGTAGCAAATTGATCCCCTACCCAAATCCAAGGCCAATCTGGACTAACAAATTTGAATTCAGATTTGGACACTAAATTCGGTGTTGTTGTCGAGTCGTTTTCTGCCACCTTTGCTACTGCCATGTCATCCGAATTCATTAATTCTTCAGAGCTATTCTCACCTGTCAATGTTAGGCCCTGAGACTTCAAAGCCCGATAGATCGAGTTGCAACTGGACAGCATGAAATTCCTTACTGTCGCAGAAGTTTTATTATCGTCGGAATCTGTCTCTTTTACTAAATTGCACATCCAAGCATCGCTCACAAGTCGTAAATGTCTCCAGATCATATCTTGTCGTGGTGTAGTCTGCACACCCAGCCAGCGAAGAGCTGCCTCATTCAAATCTTGGTTCAAAACAGGTAGGGCGGCACCAGCTACAGTACGGTTTGCAAATAAACAACACTCCGTTTCGTCTAGCGCAACAAATTTGACAGGGCATTTTTCAGAAGCCCATGGTCCGATCCACTCACCCTGTTTCTGAACTCCTTGATCAGCATTCTGCTCCTGCTGACTAGGATGTTCGGCAAGTGGCAACCATCGAATAGAGCTCAGAGTCGCACGTAGGCCACCTGTTGTTGTGTAATCAGATCCGTCTGGACTATCATTATCATACTCACTAACTTCAGCTTCAACTCCACGAAATCCAGAGGCCTCCAAAAAACGGCTAAGTAGCAAAGCCAGTTTTTTACCGGCTACATTTAAGAGTCTTTCAGACTGAGGCTGAGATACCTGAGTGTCTATGTGTTTCGCTATTGCTATTATTTCATCTGCTGATAGGCGGTTTCGTAATCCTAGTCGGCGAAGTCGAAAAACACACTCTGAATCTTGTGCCCAGGCTTCCACCAGACAGTTGGGTTGTCCACTGAAACTAAGTTTAGCAAACTCTCCTTCTAATAAGAAGGCTCTTTCAGGTATGCAATAAAATCTGCTACTTTTTAAGTTCTCATCTTCATAAGATACCGGTACAAATGGGAGTTTGCGAAGTTCTTCATCCGTCAACAGCTGCTCAGCCAGTGTTATACGCATAAGTTCCTCATGCTCACATGGTAAAATGAGCTTTTCACGAATAATCAGATCTGATACACTATGTAGCTCACGGATCGGACATTGACATTCTGCGTCGAAACAATTTCGCATTAGATTCCTCACCCGTAAATCTGTCTCGTAAAAACAGCGCCAAGGACCTGGTAAATCCTTGGGGTCATGATTATGATCTGGCTTCTTCACAAATTGAGACCGAAACACTTCACGAAAACGTGGTGTTCCAATTTCTGGCAGAGGAAGTACAAGCCTGAAATCATGTAAATATCTTAGACGAAACTTTTGCATCTTGATTTCCTTAGTTTGATCACCACTTTCTTTGCCAATTTTGTCCTCTAGGGATGCAAACTCCCAGCCTTGGAAAAGTGGTGCACGCTTCACAAAAATGTGTAAATTTTTTTGATCAAGTTCCGGATCTTCCGATTCTGAGGCGGCCTCTATAGCATGAAATAGCAAAGAGCGCCACAAGCATTCACCACTGGTTGAAACCTCGTGAGATTGTCGAATCATATACTCGGAGTCGATTTCAACCTGCTTTCTGACAGTAGTGGCAAGCACAGATAGCAGCTCACTGCCTGTTGGTTTCGGTATAACGCATTCCGCAAAACTCCTGGCTAAAACGCGCGTGTGGCCGCAGTAATATAACACAGAATTGAGGTGAGCCCATTTTGCTGGAAGCGTGCCGCTTCGAAGGTGGAAATCACACAGGTCAAAACCTACATCTGTACCATTGGTAACTTCTCCTACCGTACTGGAATCATCCACGGTGTGCACTCTCAAAATCGGTAATATCTTCAGGTCATCGAATGCATCAATACCAACAGGCTGATCTTCACAAATCCATGCATAAAAATCAGGCAGAATATCAAGCAAGGAAGATGAAGCTAAGTTACCTGAATATGCTATATCAGCTGGACTATGATCAGACTCGGGCGTCTTACAGAAGTCATCAACTGTGAGAGAATTGCTAGTGTCAGCCGCAGCCTTTTGCGCCTTTGCTGACCCGCTCGTCTCGAGGACCTCACGCAATAATTCAGCTACAAACTTTGCATCCACCGGAGCTAAAAAACCGAGTTCTCTCAAAGCTTTCACATTATCAGGCGATAATATCGATGCTGGACCTACACTTGTCCGCATGTCAGCAATGGTATCTGATCGAAAATGGCTCAAAAGGCGTTCTTCGGCTACTGTAACTGCGACACGAGGCACCAAATTCGATTCAGACCCAAATTGGACAACACCGCGTTCACCCCGGGTGGCGCATAGACCGCAGCCCCGCAAGTCCCCCAGATCACCATCTGTTAAGCAGTAAGACAATACGCTAGATACTAAATTCGGAACTTCAGATCCACTACGTCTAGACCATGATAAATCACCTGCCGAACTACTTCTCAACCACGATCGTAACGAAGCTGGTGATAAGTCATGCCATCTTGCTTCTGTACTAGCCTGTCCGTTATCATTCACATTGTTCGCTTTTAGACCAGGTAACATCGCCCTGTAGTTCTCTAGCAAAGTTGTCGGTAACCGTACTACAGGGGCCTCGAGAGCGCGAAGAGTACCTACCGACAAAGAATCTGACGATTCAGATGACTCATAAGACATCGCTAAGAATTTCCATTCTTTAAGTTGTTTACCCCAGACTGTGCAGTGTACTTCGGGGTGTCTGCAGAGTGCTTTTCTGTAAAAAAAATTTGCGAGAAACACCGCACAGGGTACAGCGTTCCCTTGAGATTCAGACGCTGGAAATAATTCGGTGGGCATTAGAAAATTGGCTTTACTGGACGCACTAGAGCCTGAATTTGACGGTGATAATTGAGAGTTGTCACAGATAGGGGAGACTGCATTACATGTAGCCAGACTAGTAACCCGTCCGGCGATCAATCTAGCCAATCCCTCTGCGGCAACCTTTAAAAACGCTTCATTGGCGGCACTCCATTGCGCCATTAGGCCGCCTGCTCCTTCGCCTATAGGAATCATACGACGATCCTGGGTGGGCCAAAATAGCGCTGATATATGCGCCCCACAAGATGTACCAATGGACAGCGGTAAACGACAGAAAAAACGACCTGATTCTGAACCAACTGATGAAATTATAGAATTCGAGTTCGGATTCTCCATCGAGCCCTGAGCGGAGAGAACTGACCTAAATGCAGCTACTTCAACAGTACCCGTGGCTAGTAAACTTGTCGAACTTGCGATTGCATCTGTCTTGTCAGAACATATTTCCTCACCGTCATCCTCATCCATCATTCCCGCTAACGATGTCATAGATACCCTATGCAAATCGTAGGATCGTGTCGTTCCACCTAGTACATCTTCCAAATCAATGACAACGGCCTGGTCGTTATTGCTGTTGTTGGATCCATCACCAAAACCTTCTTGCTCGGACTCACTAACGTTACTATTGTGCGGATTGCGTCGTCTGCAGTGCAGTAATTCATGCTTTTGCCCGTTCCTGTCGATTTCCAAAATTCGAAAATCTCGAATATGACGTAAAAATAGAAGAAGAAGGTGTTGATCTCGACGAAAGTCAGCTACTAATTCGGCCCATTTTGATGCGGTTAAGGCGAAATCTGAGATATCACTCGGGTGTACTCCTGGACCAGCTCGAAGTGGAGCACGTATCAGTGTGCCAGGCAATGAGGGACCTCCTGACAATGATTCAATTCCTCCACATCCTCCTGCTTTCACAGTGGCCTCGTAGGGAGCAAATTGGTCTGGAAAATCAAGTCTCACATCACGTTTTGATAAATCTAATCTTAAACCAGGTCTTATGTGAGAAACACCAACAGCTTCCAAATATCTACAGTGTGGATCCAACATCAACAATCGATCCTCACTCCATATAGAGGGCGCGTCTGTCCAATTATAAACTGAATTAAATCCCAATCCATGTCTTCCAATTCTCTCTTCCAAACCACGTTTACTACCATGACCTAATTTTAAAATAGCCTCCCAATCACGGTCTGAAAAAACTGCATCATTCCAAAAATAAAGACTTGCACCTTGCCAGGCACCCATTTCGTCTGTTAGAACAGATTTTTGTGGATGTTGACGCCAATCTAGTATAACAGTGAACTCCGTAGCGCGAGCATCCTCAGCATTCTGTAACATCTCTTTTAAGGTACTTTCAATGGGGTAATCCTTCAGTAAATTGTGCAGCCTCTCAGTCAATGGCTCGTGCTGCCCAGCAGTTTGAAGCCAAGACTGTGATGCACCTGTACCTTTGCCACCGTCAGTGCTATGCACTGCACCTAAGCCAGCCGCAGCGGCTTTCGCGAGTGTGGCCTTTTTGAGTCCTGTAGCGCCTAAATAGAATCCTGTCATTACAGAGATACGCTCATGAGCAAGCTCTGTACCATATCTATTTCGTATACTGTCAGCATCCTCCCACGATTTATCATTGATCAACACTTCCTGAGCTGGGCATAGCCGACCCTGAGCGTTCAAAAGAAGGCTTTCTGGAAAATTAGTTTCTACATTGGAGGAATTAGACCCTGATTCTACTTTTAGGTGATCTATAACAGAACGATATTTATTGGTACCATTTGCCACAAGTGGCCTTCGATGAAACACCAAATCAATCGCTCTGATTGCAGCAGTTTCTTGAGCCTGCGCTACAGTTGTGATATTAGCGATTTCAGAACTCAAGTCATTATTAACATTCCCCATAGAAGCATCTCCTGAGCTTTGAACTTCTGTCAGTGTTTCCGAATTCTCGGACTCTAGTTCTTGTAATTTTGAAGCCTGCTCTTTCTTTATTCTGTGGAGTACCAACAAAAGCTCTCTAGCACCTAGGTTTCTTGTGATCACCTCATTAGAAAACACGGAAAATAAAGCCCATCTAGCAGGCAGAGGATAAACATACGGAGATAAACTAGCTGCGTCTGAATCTAACGTAATACGTTCAGGTGATACAAAACCTCCAAGAGGACCGGTCCATACCCAAGGCCAATTCCAAGTCCTAGCGAAACCATTGATTGTACCACCAGTATGCGAGGTGGCTATGCTAGTACGAGGTTCAGCATCTGGATTTAATGCCCAACTCCAGGCCCAGTCAATCCAAGAAGAATCTTGTTCCTGCTCTGATTCGTGAATTGAGACATTTCGGGCTGAATTCAAACTTAAATCTTCTGGTCCTATAATTCTAGAGTATAGATTTTCTAGAACGCGCTCAAAGTGGGCGGCTTTCTCGGAATTCGTATCTAGGTCATTCACCTCTCCAGTAAAATAGGCGGCGCTAAAAGCACGAAGCTGTCTCGTAATTGTGCGACTTGAAATCGATGTGGAAGATCTTAATGGGCTACTAGATAGCCACTCTATTACAGAATCTGGCAAACCCTGTGCTAAAACGGGAAGCACGCTTCCAGCAAGTTCTCGGTCGCAAAACCGACAAAATTTAGGTGCTACATCACCGGCACACAGAGTCTGACTGGGAGCAAAATGTGCGCCTCTTCCTAAACACTCTGTCTCAGGATCACCAGCACTTCCAGAATTCTCAGAACTGGACAACTGATTGTAACTAGATTGATATTCTGATACCTCGGAGCCTCGGGTGATAGGGGCGACAGCTGCTATAAAGATCACACCTTTTGCTGCCCATGGACCTCCAGGCCAATCATCGGGTACCAAACGCTCCGTCGGCAACCAACGCAAAGTAGCGAGGCGATCACGTAACAAAGAAGCTGTCACTGACCCTGAAATTTCCAGTGACAAATGTAAGCTCTTGTATAAAGATAAATTTTTTTCCAGATAAGAGACGAGTAATCTAGCAGCCACGATTGTCTTGTTTAGTTCAGCCGGCTGACCTGCTTCTGCTGCTACTTTGTTAGATTGTTTGCCCTCGGACTCGGTAGATATATATTCAGCGGTTTCGAAAGATGATATCTTTGTTGCAACAGCCAAAACTTCTTCGGCCGACATAACACTTCGTAATCCTCTAGGCTGCAGACGGTGCACTACTACTGGGTCTTCAGCCCAGGATGAGTGGAGCAAATTTGGTAGCGATGCATCGATGTCACCTAGTTCACGATAATCGTCAGGAAATATAAGGCACTCACGAGGTGGACATAACATTATAGGCGGTTGTGCCACTTTTCTTTGTAAGTTTCCGATAACCGGAACAAATGCAAGATTTTCTAGTTTTGGCAAGTTATTTTCGGCAACTAGATTTTCAGCAAGAATGATGCGCATAATATTGTCGGTAGTTAATTCTGAAATTGCACTTTGACCAGCATGTCCTGAAACAGAAATTTCACTAGGTATCAGCAACGGCTCAGATACTTTTTCACCAGCTGCATTATGAATACCAAATAGCAAGTCATCCACTCTAGTCATTACCGAAACTGATTTCCCAAATTCCAGGTCAGCGATACTTATACCGCTCAGACGTCGCAACAAACGCAAAGCAAAGTCTTCTGTTTCATGGAAGACTGAATGAGCTGGGCACCAGTTTTTCCCTAAAGCCTGCATAAATCTTGTGCTAAAAGCGGAGTTGTCTGTAGTATCCAGAACGAATCTTGTATCAGCGGAGAGAGAACCCAATCGAAAACTAGTAGAATGGGTCTCTGAGTTAGAGTTAGCTCTTGTCCAAAGCCGCCACAACGGTAGCCGTGCCACATATGAGCTTAGACATTGCAAATTGAGATCTGCATTTTCAGCTGAATTCGATTTATTCGAAGGTGATGATGCATCAAGTCGATTTCCGGAACTAGACACACATACATCGGATAGGTGTTAAAGCAAAGAACGCCAAAGCGAGATTTCTTGTGAATTCTTCAAAACAATGCTAGCACTATCTCCCAGCGCTTCGATATATTCCGTTCCATTCCCACTCGATGCAACAGTCGTTACTCGACCCAATGCACTAACTAACGGACAGGGACACTGATTCTTCAATGACTTCTGACCAAATAAATCGATAACAGCAGTCGCAAAGTCTGCTGCGATATGAACTCCACAACGACTAAGGATAGGAGCTAATGGCGCCCACTCTAGTTTCCATGGTGCACAGAAGAAGATATCAGTTAATGGTAATAAAGTAAGCGATCTTCCTAGTTCCGAAGACTCTCCTCCTTCTTTCTGGACCACAACATCACTACGTAGTACTGGTAAAATCTCCAGATCTGATAAAGCAGAAAGCGCATCGTCCAAATCCACACCCTCATCCTCATTAGCCAACCACGCGTATAGGTGCGGAAGGATCTCTGTTCCCAATAAATTCAGTTGCAGTTCACTCAATTGTCTGGTGGAGCTGCTTTTGGAAGTTTGTTGAATGGAGTATTTTGAAGCCTTGGCAGCACTCTGAGAGCCTGTACGACAAGTCTCTGCTGGATTCTCTAAAAAGTCAGCAAGCAAGTCTCGTAACACCATAGCATCTAGTTTCGCTAAAAGCCCTGCTTTGACTAGCTTTTGTCCGACTGATGGTTCCCCTAACGAAGCTACAAGCTTTGATTTGAATGGTCGCAAAAGTCTCTCTTGCGTCTCAGATACAGAAACGCAGGCGATAGGTTTTTGCGAACCTAACGAAGCAAATTTTCCTACTGTTCCATCAGCAAACATGCATAATGGTAGACCCGCTAAGTCCTCCCATTGGTTATCCTGAGTGCACAACCGAAACACAGCAGGCCAACATCCTGGAGAGACAACACTTTTGTCATCATTATGCGTCACTACTTCCCTCAAAAAATCTCGAAGGCTCTGGGAACTGAGGATTCGCCAGCCTAAGCTTTGCAACCGTTCAGTCTCACAATAGATTTCCAGTAGTTCAGAGGTCAATAGCACGAGAGGGATACCAATCATTCCGAAGACATCGCTGAGGAGAAGGCTGGATGCTTCCGAGTTCTTACAGGATGATCCAGCGCCATCAATTGGTGATGCTGGTACATAAAAGGACGATCCAGAATATGCAGTCGATGATACACCATCACTCGTAACCATCTTGACTCCTAACTCCAGTAAAACTTCTTTTGTGGCGAAGAGAAATCGCCAATTTTCAACTTTTTTTCCGTCAATTGTGCGGTGCATTTGTGGATGATGGGGTACAAAATCGCTGTAAAAAGTATTGGTGAAGAATTTTTGGACGGGTGTGGGTCCACGGCGAGGAAAGAGATTAAGATTATTTTGAATGCTGCTGCTAGCTCCACAACTCTCCTGCATCCTAATCAACCAACAGAGTGCATGAGCGCAATCTCGCAATAGCCGTTTGTTCTCGGCACAATAACGCGCTAATTCGCCCCCGGAATCCTCTTGAAGATACAGTGTTCGTCGGTCACTAGACGGCCAAAATAGAGCACTAATATGTGCTGAGCAGCCCGTCCCCATGTCCATGGGTAAGCGACAAAAGAGCCGACCAGAGTCAAAATTTGTGTTTGCACCACCCGGACCTGATAGCATCCTCCTGGTTGCCACGCAGCCACCACCAAATTGAAGCACATCATATATAACAGAAGAATTACATCCAGAAAATTCGGTCCCTGTACCTTCATCACTTTGATTCTGAATTTCGATCTCGTAGTGGATCAAATCGACAGGTAATTTATCTGATTTTTCACTGGAAATTTCAGATCCTGAGCTCATGAAATGCGTAACTTGTTTTCGACTAACTTCAGTTCTTTGAGCAATTTTTTTTAAGACAATTGTTGTGCCATATGAGTCAGAAGAATGCGGTTTCGATAAATCAACTTCCGCCAATTCGATCATGCTTACATGTTGCAGAAATAAAAGGTATAAGTCTGCTTCTCTGCTCACATGCGCACAAAGACTCTGCCAGCTACCAGAGTTTGGGCGACCAGCTGAAGACTGTGTGGAAGAACCGTCTGCAGAGACAGACTGTTCTTCTGATGCGAGTTTATTCAATACAGTTTCAGCTTTGATATTAGAAGATCCATAATTGTGACTAGTGATATCAAGCACTGCATCACTGATTTCACTTTTAACATCTGATCCTCTTAGTGGCGCTCTAAAAAGTGTGCCTGGAAATGATGACCCATTATCAAAAGACCACAGTGAGTCCTCACTACCATTTAAGTGCCATTCTCCTGCTTTTTCGAACGGTAAGAATTGGTCCCTGGCGCGAACGAGGGTCTTTTTTCTGAATCCCGATTTACTTATCTCTACTAATAAACCAGGATCAGCACGGGTAACTAAAGGTCGAGCTTTTTCGCCAGATTTTGTAGTTCCGGCGTCGGCAAGATATGCTGCGTGTGGATCCAAAAATAGCATTTTATCTCCACTTAAAACTGATGGTACATCTGTGACATTATACACAGAGTTGAATCCTAAACCATGTCGACCGATTTTTGCGTCATTACTAATCCTACTAGACTCAGAGGCATTGGTATTACCATTGCCTATTGTATTCAAATTTTCATCTCTTCCTTTTCCACCTCTACTTAAGCTTTGTATACCCTGCCAATCTTTTTCTGAAAAGAGCGCATCATTGAACATCCAAAGCGCTGGTCCGTGCCAGCGACGCATCCCAGGATCCAATAGTAATTCAGTAGGATAATTCGATGTTCGATCCAGTGTAAGTCGAAATCGTGATCCCCCGGCATCTTCAGCATTTTGTAAAAATTCTTTAAAAAGAGATTCGACAGCGTATTCCCTTAAAATGTTACGTAGACGACGAGTCAATGGTTCCTGTTGACCTGCTGCATGGAGGCAATCTTCCTCAGAATCCGAACTGTCTGAGGAGTCAGACATTTCTACAACTATAGCCTTAGGGTATATGTGCTGAAATTTGTGGCTTTATATTTAAAGTTAATAGGGAATATTGTTTGGGGAATATGCACATTTAAAGATTTTTTAGTTGCTAGACGCAAAGAAGACCGAAAGGCCACCGTTCTGGATTTAGGACGAATTGACAATGTCACATCATGCGAAAGTCAATTTTACTTTTAGGAGAAAAACTGATAGACGCTTGCCTATCACAAGCCACGGAGTTATAAAAATATATTAAACACTGGGTGCCTATGAAATACAAACAGGGCTAATACGAGAGCTAAGCCATGTATCATAACTTGTTAAGTGAAATGGGAATATTACTAAATATTCTTAATGCATTAAATTTATAGGTGAATGAGTGAAGGTATATTAAACTAATATTATTCGTTGTGTTTGGGTACCTAGTAATATATAATCTTTTAACCTGATCAGAAGTCATTTTTTTCTTAATTATTTTAAAAAGCCCAAAAAAAATTTTCGCGATTTGTTTGAAAAAAATGTATTTTTTATTTACAAAAATAAGCTAAAATAAGGGGTTTTTCGACCTTTTAGAGATTCGAGTGTTTAATCCTGCGGTGGATCGCACTTAGTTCTTGGGGATAAATAACTAATCTATGATATTAACAAAAAATTCCTTAGTACAAAAATATCACAAAGAAACGTAAAAAGTATTACTTGTAAATTATGACATTCATTGATTAAATAGTTGTCTTAGAAAAAACGAAATATCTATTTGGTATTAACAAAAAGAATCTGACTTGACAACTATAGTCTGGTGAACACTCTGATGCCACGTCAAATATCATTTCCGAGATTTATTGGTGAAATCTCATTATACAGTTTTTCATCGCCCGCCAAAGCGTCAATGAAACGTAGATTACCAACTGAGTCTGTCTTGAAGAACATTAGAATTTTAATAGCATGTTGCTATCTTTTCTTTGCCAATGATTGGCATTGGTGAAAGAGCGCTGCCTTCTCTTCTAGAGATTGCATTCCAGCAGATTTTTTTTTATTACGACTAGAGGCTAAATTTAAGTTAGCAACAGAAACTAAATTTACGTTTCTACTACTACTAGAGCCTCCGACTCTACTTAATCCACTATTGGATTGAAGAGGTTTTTGTTTCGAAGACTTATCAAAAGGCTTAGCAACTTTTTTACTACTACAGTTTGCAAAAATTGATTCTGTCATTAGGTTCCTTCGCTTAAGCTGTTGATCAAAAAGCAAGGCTGCATCAGCTCTGGATCCAGTAACTTTTTTAGGTCTAGCACCAACAAATTTTGATGATGATACCATTGTTGTTGGGCCAGTTGATGATGAGCTTGACGAAGTATTATTGATTGGGTTGAGAGTCAAACTCCCACCTAATTGACTGATAGGAAATTGATTAGCTGGATCTGCATTAAACGCAGCAATAGCATCTTTGTCATCTTCGAGAGCTAAGGCTGCTTCCGAATTCAAAATTCGCTTTTTAGCAGCGCCTCCAAGTTTTTCGTCTTCTAGAGCAAGTGCTTCTTTTACTTTGTCTGCTCGACGTTCCTCTCGGTGCCGAGCCCTTAAAGAGGCGTTGACATCAAAATCGCGTAAGTGGCGTTGATTTGTCTGTTTTATCAATGATCTTAGCCGATGATCGTTTACTTTTCTTTTTTCCGCAGGATTCAACAAGAGATAAGTAGTGTCCTTATCTTGAGCATCACGTTTTGCTTCTTCTTCTTTTATGAAGTTATCCACCCGTTTAGCTGATTCTTTTGCAGCTCCGATTCTACCAGTAATCCTTTGTGAAGAAGACGAAGCTGTTAAGTTGCCAACTTGATCATCAGGTTTTTTTGCACGTGTTGCGCTTGCTGTCAAGTCGAATTCTTCCGGACTCTCATCGAACTCGTCCGGCCTAGATTCTGTAGCAATTTCTCTCTTTGAAGAAGAACTGGAGCTTCCTTGTGCAGATTCCAGTCTTAACAACTCCTCCTGTGCTTCTTCTGCCTCTATCAGAACCTTTGTAGCTTGCTGCAGTTGCACTTGTTCTCGTCTAGCAAGTACTTCAAGACGGAACATCGGATCTTCTTTCATTTTTCTTGTCACATCCACATCGAGATAGAGTTGTTCTAAACCAACATCTGATTCTTGCGTTCTTCCATCTATATCAATGAATTCACTTCGTTTTCTTCGCCGATCTTGATTTCCTCGACTTCCAACATCACCAAACAACTCATTCAAACTCTGGTGTACATCGTTACTAGCTCTCACATCGCTGTTTCCTTCAGGCCTCCTCAGTCCTGAAACAAGTTTATAGTCACAACTTTTAGGGTCTGTATGAATTTCCCAAACTTGATTACAATGAGTTTTGCCATCTTTAGATATTGATGGATCCACAATTTGACCACAGTGCATAGTGAAGGAATAGATGGGTGTAGTATAATACATTCCGATTTTCTTCTTGTCAGCATCGAAACGAGAACCCTGGCCAATAAACTCCTTGCAATTGTGGCAACATACCTGAGATAAGAGTTCAATTCAGAAAAAGATTAACTTCTTCAAATGAGCCCCACTCTGAATCCCTTCTGATTGCTGTGTTTTTATCCACAAAAAAATCTTTTTTTAAAGATTTTCTTCAAAGAATTATCATATATTTTTAAACAACCTTTTGAATGTGTCAATAAGAATAATAAAATTTCATCATTTTACCTTAAACGGCATCTCGAATCGTACCACCAGCACGCCTTGATCGAGATTTTTAACTCGGTCTTTCCCCAAAGCATGTTCAAAGCCTTGTTTTCGTCGAAAAGAATCCAGACTACCCTGTGAGGGATCCCAGTCAGACGGAAAATAGAACCCATCCGCCTGGGTAGCTTTCAGAGAGAGACCCGAAGTTGACATATTGAATCGGTATTCAAAATTTAACCAAAATTTTGTTAATATTAATCAACTTTTTTTATCTAAATCTGATTCATGACATCATTGATCTGAACTCTTAATATCATCAGGCCCACAACTTAAATATGGTTTTCAGCCTGTTCAAAAACCCTTCGAAGTACAGTGTTTTTATTCACAAAAAAACCCATATTTAATGAACTTTCCGAATTATCTAGAACAAAAACATCATATTACGAATTCAATAATAACCGTCTAATAATAAATCCACATCATATCGAAAAAAACAAGTACTAGTAGCCTGCAGAGAAGATTGGAAAGACAAGAGAATTATTTTGGTGGCGATGTAATAAAAAGATTATTACTAAATCAGAAGAGTATAATCTTTTTTAGAATTAAATGCAGTCAGTATGTGAATCTCTAAGAGTACGATATGAGAAAGAGAGAGAGAGAGAGAGAGAGGGTACAAAGTCATAAAGTTAACTTTATAACTCAACCACGATACTATCATTATGTTGTCATTAACTTTATGAGACGATTTCATGATCTATAAATAATTCATTTTTGAGCTGAAAATTTTGAAAATTTTACGGGCCTTTTAGTATAATAGTATTCAACATAACACCCGACCGGATCCTATACTTTTCTCAGAATACAACTCTTTATAATAGAATTTTTATCAATAATACTGATTTAAAATTGATATGGTGTTCTATTATACAGTTTTTAAGTTTTGTGATTCCCTGATTATTTAACTGCATCATTATTAATTGGCGAAATAATTTTATTTATATTAACTACTAAGATCGCCACTACAGTTAACATCAGGAGATTCTATATTCTCAGTTGAGATATCAAATTCAATCCCATATAGATTCCAACTCGGAACCTGACACAAAGAAGAAATGTACACAGATTCATATCGTACTGACTCGGATAGTAAGAAAAATATTTAAACACCCCAAATTTTACTTCCATGTTGTTTTGGACGGTCTGTCGGACCCAGAAGCCCCACTCCCTGAAGCACTATTATTACCGCCACTTTTATAACCAACAGAGCTTTTATTAGGTCCAGTCTCAGTGCCACTCAGATGACTCTTTATAATTAAAACCCAAAAATTGTTTGTAAATTATTTGAAGAAAAATGGCTTTTTTATTAATACAAAAATAACCTCCTAAATATACAGATTTTTTTTTAAATAATACTAATAATACCCCTACACTACTGGCATTTATATTAAGTCTAGTACTATTATTTTGTGTTGTTCGCTTAGGTTGTATATGACTCAAATCTGGTTTGATAAAACGTTCACAATGTTCATTACGCATATTCTTTTCATGGAATACAATTGGTTGTTGAGCCAAAGATGTCAGATTTGGTCCTCCTATACGCCATGGTGCTTTTATAGATCCATCGTCAATCTTCCTTTTCCGTGGTTGAGGTATTGGATCTGATATCCACTCCACCGGCTTGAGTTCAAGTTTCGCAGGATCTGGAAGGACTACAACCATGGTTGTCAATTCTGCAGATGTACTATATAATAATATAGACGAGTCACTATATATATAAAGACTAATCTGTTGAAAATTTTTTTGTTGGAAAAAAGCGAAAAAAATGGCTTTTTTTTTGTGAATAAAAACACTTCTGTATTTAGAAGGGTTTTTTGAACAGGCTTTCTGAAATTGAAGTTTTAAAATAGATTTCTTTACGTTAATCGGTGTCAATATATTTCAAATCGAGAGCTTATTCAAATATATATCACTTTTAAGATCATATAATCGAGGTTTTATCATAAAAAAAGAAAAAATACCTATAAATTTAAGATCTTGAAAAGGATCTGAGCAAAGTTCAAACCAGCAAATTGAAATTATACTAATAGTTTTTCAAATTCAGACTACATTAATACTGTAATAAACAGTTTTGCAACTCGTTAATTTCTCTATCTCAGCTTTTTATCCAGTTATATTATGTCTATGGCTGTCTCTCAGATTTTCTAAATAGGGTATCTCAAAAATCCCTTTTATTTTCCTTTAGATTTAAAGATGGGAATTTTTTCGATCTAAAAAATTTGCGACTTTTTCTAAAGTTGACATGTCTGACAATAATTACTGCAGATTCACCTGTTTGTCAGGCGGCATGTCCGCTTCAATTCGTGTACGATATAATCTTTAGACTAAGATTCATTAAAAATAGATACGATACATAAAAAAGCTTCAGAGATTAAACATTTAAAAAAAAGGGTCATTTTTTTGATCAAAACTTTTAATCTTTTTATTCAAATTTTCCTTTGAAAAATGTCATTTTTTTGGTGAGGGAAAAAATTAGCCTAATCAACACTTCTG
>JACKZZ010021016.1_pt1 | contig 15768 bp, 9 predicted proteins | sample 8027871 | NCBI WGS metagenome assembly JACKZZ01 (sample SAMN15724774, study PRJNA655200) | protist metagenome | isolation source: fluorescence activated cell sorting (FACS) single amplified genomes of... | place: USA: West Boothbay Harbor, Gulf of Maine | collected 2000-07-19
TTTTATAGTATATATATTATAATTTCAAATTCAATATAATAACACATATACATGTCGAATCATGTGCGTGTAACTCTCTTTATATAGATCTTATTGGAAATTTTAATTTTTAGATATACACTTTCAGAAATTATACGTGTTTGAAATGACGTAATTACAATTTTATATTTGTATAAGCTCCCAATAACCAGTCAACCCTTCCTAAATCCTCTTTCCTTTGTTGTCATGAAAAATTAAACCGGGTCGGTACTGCTGTGGAAAATGTTCATATGATGCTCTATGGTTAATTACTACGACAAAAGCACGTTGGACTTAAACACCCTTTGATTGCATTGTACATTCTTTTTTGAACGTTGTCCCAGCCACGCATATCCAGAAATCTATCTTCATAAATGTTTGGATACCATTCAGCATCCACCCATATCTGATCTGCAAATTCAAGTGGTTCAGTGGACCTTAGCGCAATAATATCAAAATCTATAAGTGAAATTCGTTGCGTATATTTGTTATATACAATATTTTTACAATGGGGTTCGAGATCCAGATGAATTACCCCAGCGTGTTCTAGAATACGCCTCATATCTGTTACTTGTGTTTGTATCATATCCTCGTCAAGCTGCACTTCAATTTGATCACTCTGTAATCCAACATGTTCAATTTGGTACGTATGATTATTAACTTCTCGTAATAATCTAGGAAAATAGTAAGGTAGCTTCAATAACTCGGCGGATTTTTTCAATCGTTTTAGTGCAATAACGGAAAGTTTATATGCCGTATATTTATCTAATCGATGATGATGATCCTTCTGATGAAATTCTTTTACATGATGATCGACCACCTTCCCGTTATAATTATACTTGTTTTTATCTGCTTTTTTTCTTGGATTCTGTTTCAATGTTTTTGAGATTGGATTGTAATACAAACATACTCTTTCCTCTGTTTGCTTACATGTAACGATTGCTAATACATTTTTATCGCCACCGATCAAAAAAATAATTATGCATATGAATACCCCCGTCAAACCACGCCACATAGATATACCACACTTCCTCGCCGCGCATCCACACGCCGTCGCCTCTCTCTATATATGTCACAACGGGGCTATCTTCAACAAGCTGTTGTATATCTATCGGTTCGATCAGTATGCATGTGTACGATCAGTATATATCAAACATCTGTATTTTGGTGGGTGCATTGTTGTTGATGTTGTTGATGAAGAACACATCATAATTATTAATATAATAATAATAATAAATAATAATAATAATAATAATAATAATAATATTATTATTATTATTATTCATTAAAATTATAGGTATAATAATAATACATTTTAATAGTATACTGGTATACTATACTATGGCATTATTATAACAAAAAAATATAATATATAATAATATATAATAAAATACATATATTATATTATGGACAGACACACGACACATTTGTGTTAACGATGATAGTGGTTGAACAATTGTTTGGTGCATCCTACACGTAAAGTAATCAACAACGACTTAAATCATCAGAAGCCCACTCAAAACATAGCAAGAGGAGATGCAGCAAGGTATATAGGAAGCGAAGCTTTGGGAACGTAAATTTTATGCAATAAACGTACGTATTATTTAATATTATACAATATGGTGTTGTTGGTAAAAATAATAGTTGTTTTTATCGTATTTATGGCATTGGTTTTCACTACAACTTCGAATCGTCGATCGACACATGTAGAGATACAATGCGATGGAGGCACATCAATTAAAAAAACGGACGATCAGGATGGTAGTAAAAATATAACAATTCTTATCATTGATGGCGAAAACAATGATCATAAGATGCATAAAAATTTACATGCGTTGTTCCAAGCACTTTTTCACAAAGACAAGTTGAAGATAATACAAATTCCATATTACAATCAAACACATCATAACATCGAAGAAGGTGCTCTTTTTAGACAAAATTTCCCCAACAGTGAAGTATCTTTAAAATCAAAGAAGTATATCATTAGGACATACAATCAAATTAACTCATCCATTATTTGTGACAACCAGGAATCTTTACAATCAGCCGAAGAATGTTTTATTGCTGCAAATTCAATGGGGTATACAATAAAACATATCAATGATATAGAAGTTCGAATCGGCAAAAAATACGATTGGGCAGCTCATGGCTGTTTCAGGAGTGGGTTACAAGTTTCTTTTTTCAACAATGATATGTATACGTTACACCCTAGCCCTACAAGCTCTTATAAAAATAGAATGTACATATGCAGAAATCGTTATGAGTTACCATTATCGAAAAAGAAATCGAATATTAGTAGCTTTCACAAATCAAACAAAATATGCCCTCGTTTAATAGTGATAAATGTACCTGCAGACGATCGTCGTAATGCTTTAAATTATGTAGTGAAGCTACTAATGGCATGCAACCCTACGCCAATTATATATTTGATACGTTACAATGCTAGCCAGGAGGAAAAGGAGCAATATTTTGATGATGGAAATATTGATGGAATACGAAATTTACTGGCAGAATTTTGCCCCAGACGAACATTTGAAAAACCGTATTATTATTTCAGCAACATCGTATGTATCCCACATTTTATGTTTAATGGCAACCCACGTTACAGCTTAGAAAGTGGTGATGATGGCGAGCGATTGGTAAGGAATAAGATCAAGAACGTAACATTGAAACTAAAGCCAATATTAAATAAAACCATAATACAAATAGGTGCCCATGTTGGAAATACAATTAATGACCCTATTTTTGAAATGGCCGACGAAAATACAAATTTAATTTTAATAGAGCCAGTACCATACTTATTTGAACAGCTAAAATTAAATTACAAAATGAAATTGCCACACCATTTTAAGAATATAATTTTTATTAACAAAGCCATTACCGATTTCGTTGGTGAAATAGAATTTACAATACCATCCATTAAAAACAATTTTCAAAATTTACCTTATTGGGTTTCACAACTTAGTTCATCCAACCCGTATCATCTAAAAAAACATATCCCAGAATTGTTGCTGGAAACTATTAACGTCCAAACAACAACTGTTAATAGCATAGTTGAAAAGTATAAATTGAAAGAAATATATTTATTGAAAACAGATGCAGAGGGAATGGATTATAAGATTTTGATGAGTTATGATTTTAAAAAAAATGTCAAGCCATCGAAAATTCTTTTTGAGCATAATCATATGGATGGCACTTTTACCATTGGTGAAAATTATAAATCATTACTCGATAAACTAAAAACATTTGGGTATAAAAAAATCACAAATCATTATCGATTAGGTGGAAGCAAGGCAGATACACTGATGGCGCTAGAGCGAAAGAACAGCGATATTTATCCAATGTAGGGATTAAATTTAAATTATTAGGTGATGCTTAGTTATATACTATACTATTATTATTGGAATTATAACATTTCACGCAATAATCTTCCACGCGTGGTTAGACTATACACAACCTAACTTACTACATACAAACAAAAAGAAATAATAATAATAATAAATTGATGATGCACATGCACACATCGCCGCGGCAACCAACAAACGATGTCGTAGTAAGTAGTAAATAAATAAATTTTGTATTTAATATTAATGCATAAACATTATTATACTCAATTCTTACGTTTGATAAAACAACTCTTTTTTGCGTTAACTGATCATTTACGCAAGTACGAGTCGTAAAATACTTTATGGAGGAACGGGTGGTGGTTTTCTACTTGGCTTACTAAGCGCAACTGCAACCTTCATCTTGGCCCAATAATTTCTCTTCTTTACGGGGGCAACACCCACAATTCCCTTACCGTTATTTGTTTTATCATCTTCTGGGTCTATTACCCCGGTTGACACCAGTGGACTACTAACAAAATTTTTCGACGATTTAACTACGCCACCTATTACTTTATTGCTGATCATTTGTTGGTTTAAATTATCTGACCCCGTTTGCTGTTGCTGTTGATTATTATTAATACTTTGTTGCATAGCTACTAATACTGCTTCAAGATTAGCTGATGGCGTGTTGCCATTTTCATCAATTAAATCTACTGTTTCAAATGTCGGCGCAGCAGTATCAATTGACAAGGATTTGAGTAGTTCTTGCTCCATGTCTTGCATTTGTCGCTTTTGTGCTATATTATCTGTTCCACGCAATTGATTTTGTTTTATTTGCACTGGAGCATTATTGTTAGTGTTATTACTTGCATTCACATACATTCCTGAATTTCCATTATTATTACTATTGTTGTTTTCATTATACGTGCCGTGATGCTCTTCATGTTTTTGTCCGTCGTTAATTTTATTTTCATTATAATTATCCTCATGACCATCTTCTGGGATCACGCTTAACTGCATATCGTTATTGCTGCTGCTTAAATTCACCATCGTATTATCATTGGCATTGTTTTCATGGTATGCGTTGACCTCATTCAAGATTCGTTCATTTTCTTGTTTTGCAAGCTGTAAACGCATGGAGGACGCATCACGATCATCTTCAGCTTGTTGTAGCAATGCACGTAGAGCAATTTTTTCGGCCTGCATGTGCGCAATGATTCTCTGCAGCCGTTGCTGCTCTTTCGTACTTTCTTTCGATAAATGTTCTAACGCAGTATGCAATTTATATTGTTTTGCCATGACAAAATTCTTTTTCAAGCTTTGAATTTCTAGCGCCATCGATGCACTTTGCTCGGTAGCTGCTTCAACAGCATCTCTTGCACCCATTGTGATTCGTTTGATAGAGTCGTGCAGTTCCTTTATAGTACCTCGCAATATTTTATTATCGGCCTTTAATTTAATTTCCCTTCCAACAGCATCTGCATTTTTCTCCTTTAAACATCGCAAATCTTCCATAGCTTGTTCTAGCTGCTGACTTTTATAGTCAATTTCGTTTTTACACCTTTCGTCCAGAGTATTATAATCTTTTTCGAGTCTATCACGCTGCTGCGTTAATGTTACTATGTCTTGCCTATATTTTTTATTTTCATTTTCAAAAGTAGCAATGAGATCTTCCACTTCATCTTCCCCGAACATTGATTGCCCCTGGGATTGATCATCAAATCGTTGCACTTGTGACTGAATCTGTTGCTGTTTTACATATTGGATATGTTCCATATTATTTTCATTATTGATGATTGTATTACCACCACTGCTCATTTTATCATTTCGTTTGGGCTTCCTATCATTGGCATTATTATCGCTATACTGCTGCTGTTGCGTTTGAATCAAACTTTGGTCTACTCGATTAACAATTTTTGCCGCACGCTGTTCTTGTTCATATAACAGTTTGTGTTGTTGCATATAAAGTTGTTGCTGCTGCTGTTGCGTTACTGTTGGCACTTGGAGCGCAATATGATCCGGCCTTTGCCTATTATTATTATCATGTCGTTGTTCCATATTATACTGTTCTTGCATTCGCTTAATTTCTGGAAACTTTTTACCTTGGCGTTTTAAAAACTCTTGTACTTTCTTTTTATTATTCCGCGAAGATGACGATGCCATTACTTATACTTTACTATGTTCAAACTTTAAAAAATACAATAGTACAATATATATATAAATGATGAAGAAAAGTTGTATTCGTATATGTGTATGTGCGTACCTATAAGACGAAAGTGAAATAAACCAGCCAACAATCAATATGTAGCATAAACACAATGCTTTTCTCTTCTGATACTGCTGTGTCCTATTTTCGCCATATATTTATTTGATGTTGTTGGATGACGAGTGAAGTTAAAGTGTCATTTTGAAATGTACAAAAATTAAACTGGCATGTGATTTTTTTTTTGTGGCTCAATAATTTAAATAATACACCAATGCTGTGCAGGAATACTATAATCATAAAAATAAATGATCATCCTTGGGTCGATTGCGCAAAACCATTTTTTGATCTTGAGTGATCACATCGAGCATGCTGGCATGATAATGAACAATAGGTGTGCCATAAACTACTAGATTAAAAACAACCAGACAAAACAACAATTCAACAACAAAAAAAACAACCGAGATTAAGATAGTATTAGTATTATTATAATTATTACTATATTATTATTAATATTATAAATAGAAAAACTACTACAACAACACCAGGCATAAATAAATAAATAATACTTACTGTACTACTGCGACAACAATATGCCGCACGCACACCAAAGTATTCACTGCAATTCGCATTCATCAACGCATTAGGTGCATTCATAGTTACTGGCCAAGGTAATATTCTTCCGTGGCACAGATTCTGCAAGAATGTTATCAAATACTACCGTTGTTATCCCGAAAGAGATAGTTATACTTGTTCAAAATTTAGTCCAAGTAACTATATGTAAAACAAGTGGGAACTTACAAGCACAGGAAGAGCTGGAACGAAAACAAATAGAAATATGGAACGAAGAACAACGAATAAATGCAATAAAAGCAGATGCGAGCCGTATAGAAAGAGCCAAGCTGTATGAGCGGTTGCATAACCCAAGTAAAGAGGAGACAAAAACAAAAGAGTATTTATTAGCCCGTATAGAAGATACAACACGCGGCAATAAACGAATAAATAAGAAACAGAGCTCACCACTGTCAAAACAAGTAAAAAAAATACACTCGTTTCTCCTTCCGATAAAGGACGATACATTTTTGACAAATACACACGGCAAGGAAAAGTCACCGAACAGTAAAACTAGTTATGAAAAATTGTTGGAATTTTACACATTAAGAAATACAAATCAAAGTTTAGCACATTCAGCAAATATATTCGAGGAGGCATATCTACAAGAAGGTGCTGAAGAGAAACAGCAGCAACAACAGCAGCGGTACAATAATCATGGAAACAATAGGAATGCATTCTATTATATTAAAAAGAACAAAGTTTCAATTGAGACAAAACAAAATCCATTTGTAAGATTTCAACATTCACCCTCGGCACCATCAATTTTTGACAAGTTAACACAAAATCAACGTGAAAACATAATTATACCATCAGAAGAAGAACGCGATATGCATTCAAGTGAAAAACATAAATTGACAGATTGGGAAAAAATGTTAACGGCATCATCATACCAAGGAACCACGGACAACAACAGCAATAGCAATTGCTACGGTAGGAACAATAAGAATAAAACTACCAACGACACAATACTAAAAACTAATAGTAAAACAACACCCCAAATAACAAGCAACACAAATAATAATTCGAACTACTTAAATAACTATAGACACAAAAATAATAGTATTGCACCCCCGTCCAGTAATTCCATTATACAAGACGTACTTTTCCCCCAGGTGTATCGTGGCATACAGCGTTGTGGTGAATGTAGCGTTGTCCTTCCGTTTCGTTCCGGGGCTTACTTGAAGCATCATCAACAGAGTACAAAAGATAAGGACGTGTTGTGTGATAGATGCCGTTTTGCTTTCTTGGCCAACAAACGGCAGCAAGAAGTACGAGCACACGTATTACAAAGGCGAGCACAAAATTTTTCATCAAATATAAGAGATAGAAAACAAAAACGATTATTACAACGCCAAATTCAACACGAAAAACAAATGCAACTAGAGCGAGAGTTGCAACAAGCCCAAATAGATACAAAAAATAAAAGTAAAAATAATGCCAGGTACATTGAGCACCCTTCCACTGCTACTAGTAGTAGCTCGATGAGCAGTGAAAGCGACAATGATAGTGCAAAGGAAGATTTATTATCAACATTTGATAATAACCGAACATTTGATTGCCAATTATTGCATTCTGTTTCAATGTCTATTGCTCCAAGTAGGAGAAAAATAAACCATGTTACTGCAAAATCAAATGGCACAAAACGTAACAGTAAAATACAAACGACAATCAAGAAAAACAAAAGTCTACGCAATATTAGAAAAACATCGCTTAAAAGCAATCAAAAGAAGACGAAATCTATGTCTATAGCGGATAGTATAGAATCAAAGAAAAAGCAAATAATCCATCTAAATCCTATAAAAAAAAATAAAAACAAATTTCTAAAAGGAAAGGATTTACGAAATGAACTTAAGCAAATGAAGAAAGATTCGAAAATGGAACGAGAACTTTGCAAAAAAATGCGTTTACAACGAGGCGGAAAAAACCTTACTTCTCTGACACGCGATACTTATACATGTAATAAGCGCTTGCAGCCACGAAGTGCAACAGCAATGGCGAAATTGGGCGAAGAACCAGATGAGATAAAAAGGGAACGGGAAATTAAAAGAAGGTTAGTATGTATTGCATCACTTCAGCTTGATACAGTACAATATGAGCATAAAAGCAAATACAGGCGAAAAAAATAAAAAGTGGTCATTTATTTAATAAAATTTTATACCCTGTAAATATATATATATATATATAATATACTCCTTACTCATTTGTAAATAAAACTTTTTATTAAAAATACTTCGTAATGAGTAAGAGCATAAGATACTTCGTAACTTATGTCTATGTGATATGTGCATTATATTTAATAACTTCACACTTCAAAGTATTCAAAAACTTCTTTAATGAGAGAGAGAACATTTCGATAAATTTCATTTACTCGTTTCAAAAAATCCTGTAATTTGATTTTCTTTACCTCCTACAACATGGTTTGTATTTTTATTGTAAATACCCATTACTTTATATAAGTCACCCATGCCATCATTGCCATCAACTAACCGTTCGTATCCAGAAATTAATTGTTCTGCTAGTTCATCGTCATTTTTTGCATTTGTTAATAGTGCGCCCATACGATAATCAATACCCATATTTTTTAAAAAGCTACCTTGTCCAACAATATTCGTACATTCCATATCTTTGATCAAATCAACTCCGTATTTCAAGGCTTTAAAATCAACGTCTGCGGATAAATCAATCAGCCCAGGCTCTTGTAAAGCAGACACAAATTTATGATCTTTAATGCCACGTATCGACGAAGAGACCGTATCTGCATTACCATAATCAATAATTAGCGCCGCACCATTATCTTCCTGTATACGTTTTGCAATTGTTTGCGCTGTTCCGATACCAGCAGGGCAAAATTCTATGCTGTTAAAATCTTCATCAGCTTCACCGATATTACCACCGTGAATGTTATCATTGTTGTGCAATATTGAAGGGGGCGTTGCAAATGTACTATTTGAATTATTAATATTATGCGAACCTGTATCTTCCGTGTATGAATTTTTTACAATTGTATTCAGATTAATTTTGGAATTTTTATTACCTTTAAAAAATGCCCGTGAAGCTATTGTTGGCGTCTGTGATAACACCATGCGCAAATGATGTTGACCATCGTTAGATGTTTCAACATCTACTAACCGTTCACACCATCCTTCTTTTGTAAGTTGAAACTGATGCACAGGCAAGGCATCAAAAAATTCTTGAGCTATGAAAATACTTGGTATACCTTGTTTTGTTGGAATTAATTCAATTTCTTCAAACCATGAAACTTTAACATTATCATTTTTTGAATAATAGCCTATCATAGTCTCATTTCGCTCTGTTTTATCCGCATTACCACCGTGTTCTATCTTTTCGCCTTTAGCATTTAATACTTCCTTTACATTAATACACCCCAACTTTTCACACTGTGTATTTCTTAACAATGCGCTACGTTCCACAAAGTTTACGGCAATTGCATTTTGAAAGTCTGGAAAACTTTTGCATACACGTAATATATCAGCCATTAATGTGCCACGGCCAGGGCCTAATTCCACAATATTTATTTTTGATGGTCTGCCTAAATCAATCCACATCGACAGACACCATATTCCTATCATTTCACCAAATAATGGACTAATTTCAGGGGCCGTAGTAAAGTCACCCTTGGTCCCAAACGCGTCTGAGCGACAGTAGTATCCAAATTGTGGATGTAACAAAGCAATACGCATGTACTCTGAAATACTTATAGGCCCACGCATATATATGTAATCCTTAATAACTTTTAGTAAGTCTGTTTCAGGTGTCCGTATGGTGCCACTTTTATTGGCACCAACACTAAGAGTTTTGTCCATACTATTTTTTGTATTGAAAGAACGAATAAAGGGATGAATAAACCTACAATTCATTATAGGCGAACTAGTTCGTAAAACTTTTGCATCTTCTTTTGCTGATATTTTAGCAGCAACCAAATTTATCACTTGGTTTCTTCGAATAGCGGAGAAAACTGAGCGTCTCGATTGTATGAATGCCATGTTGAATAAGTATTATTCAGTAGTTATTGAAACAACGAGGATGTTATAATATTCTTGATCGGAACGACAACTTCTTACGACATCGCCTCGTACACACATGGCCAATATGAATATAATATAATAGTGTGTTGTGTCGTTGTGGTTAGGGCTAGGGTAAATGTGGTTCATTTTCAATAATAATATTATAATAGTGTGCAGTATTGTGTTTTAGTCAATGCTGTGTCAATGTTAGAAATTGAGTCGTTATTATTATTATTTATTAACGTAATTATTTTTTTTAAAAATAATAATAAATAAAAAATATAATAATAAATACATATTATAATATATATGTATATATGCATATATTCAATTTGTGGCAAATGCACATTACAGCTTACTACGCATGCAAGGCACCAAAATCCCTGAGAACGTATTTACTTTTGTAAAACAGTATACAAATTGAAATACCCTTGGGGAAAAGAACACATATAGTTTTGTTGAGTAGTATACAGATTGAAATGCATAAAATCGTTAAATTAGCTGCAAGCAAGAAGAAAAAGAAGAAGTCTTCTTCTAAATCACCTAAACGTGGTGATTTGGCTGCTTCGCCAAAACAGCGACGTAAATCAACCTTTCAAGAATTAAAGGAAAAAAAAGAACTGTTAAAAAAACAGAAAGAAGAATTAAATGAAAAAACCGAAGAACAAGCGAAGGAGGAAGAGGAAGGGGAAGTCGAAGAAATAAACCCAAATAATGAAATACATCGTATTTGTCATAGTGGAACTGTAGAGGAGTTACAGGAATTCTTAAACACACATAACAATTACATCCCAAATTATGTAAAGCCATTATGGAACGGATCATCTGCTCTTCATATGGCTGCATATCGCTCCGATAATGAAATGATCAAACTTTTACTCCGAAAAGGGTGGTCTGCCAATTTTAAAGACGACCGAGGCGAAACACCATTGCACTGGGTATGCCAACATAGTGGAAGAGAAGATTTAAAAGACACACGAATATTAAGAAAACGAAGGATCACGCAATTGAATAAATTAAAAACAGGATAGTAAGTTCTTTTTATACATGATTCCTTTCACTAAACACACTCTAACATATTATTTTTCGCTACGGGTTACAGCAAAAAACTGCAACAGCAACAAAAATGGATGTTGGCATCTATAGCTTCACAAAAAGAAAAAAAAGTGGGCTTTGCGGAGGAGCGGGCCATAAAGAAGCAAAATGCTAGTTGGAAGCACCGTACAGATCGTGCATTGTTAGAGCTAGAAATGTCTTCAAAGTTTTATGTTAAGCCAAAATACAAAAAGCAAGCAAAAGCGAAAAAAAAAAGCCAATATGCAATAAAAGGGACTAACCATTTACATAAAAACAAAAATACAAATGGTTTGTTGGAAGGTGAAGTGGAAGTAGACATAGATGTTGATAGTGATTTCAAAGGGTTGGATTTTTCCACATATGTAATTTCAAATACGAAAAAAAATGATAAAAATAAAGTGGAGGAATCGGATAATAATGAAAACAGTAAAGAGAAAGGCGATTCGAACCAAGCAGAAACTAAAGGGGGTATTAACGGAACTAATGCTGCTACTACTGTAGACATGAATGGCGCCAATGCTGGTAATGATGAAAAGCAAAAACAACAAAACGAAAAACTAAAGAAGAAAATAATCAAAGAAATGTTTGCCAGAATTTTAGACAGAACTCATATTGAAGTGGCAAAACGCAAATTACTAGCTGCGTTTGAAGAGAAAAAAAAAGTCAAAGTTGAAGAAGCCTTAAGCGACTTACGCAAGCAAGTAGAAAATGATTTGATGAAACAAATGAAAGACCAACAGGATGTTTTCAAAGCTCGGGTATACGAATTTAGACGCAACATTAAAGATATGAGGGCCAAAATTAAGTATGCAGAGGAATCGGCTATTAATTATGGATTGCTATCTGTCCGTGCTTTAGTAGATCACGGCGCCAATTTACAAGAACCTGGTTTATTTAATGTAACTCCATTACAATACGCCGAAATGAAAGACAAGTTGGAACTCGCTAAGTTTATACGAAGTGAACAAACGCGTTTAGATCGAGCAATGGGCAAGGAAAGCGATATTGCAAGATGGATGCGACTTGAAGCTGCAAGAAAAGCCAAAGAAGCGTTGAAAAAAGATAAAGCACGCAAAAAGTTAGAAGAAAAAATGCGGCGTGAAGCAATCGCAGAAAAAAAATTAAAAGAACAAATTGCTAACATTGAAACTAATTATGAACCAGTCATCGGCAGTAAAATTTTAGTAAACGATGCTAGTAGCGACTTTAACAATGTTGATATAGAAACTACAACGAAAAATATAGAATCATCTGCATATGTCATTTCAAATACAGCTGATGCGAAAAAGTAAAAACATGATGTCTTCTTTAACAATATGAATTGCAAATCGCAAATCGCAAAAACACATATACTACATGTCTATTATTTTTTACGTTAACACTGTTTATCATTGATAGCAGAATTAGAATATTATTATAACACTGTGTGTATTAGTATTATTATATTATTATATTATCCTGTAACCCTAATTCTAACCCTACCAATGCAGGTCTTTTTAGGGGGATTTTTCCCTCTCATTGACAAGGTTTATTATTGAAATTATTATATTTTATTATATTTCTTCAGTTATGTATGATGATGATGTGTAATGTGCTCTAATATAATATTATTTATTATTAATACAATATATATGACATATGACCCTCATCATCATGTTCATCATTCTCTTGGATCGTGGGAAACATTACATTTGCTGTACATTAGGAAACGCCAATAAAACAAAAGCAAGACATGGTAATCAAGGAAGTAGAACAACCACCTAAGATAGATGCATTAGATTTTCCATTAGTTGATGTAAAACGTTCTAATAATGACCATAATAAGTATTATATTATGAAGATTCAACGGCGTACACATTTGCAGTACGATGGTAAATGGACATGTTCTATTGTATTATTTGTTGTGGCACTGCTGCTGATAAACAATTTAAATGTGTTTGCGCTTGCGCTTCCGCCATTACATTTTTCAAATGCTCTTGGTAGCAGTATGGTATTATCAAAGAATGGGTCCGTAATATGGGGGTATAGCCCAATAGAAAACGATGAAATTGACATTTTTTTGAACGATAAAATGTTGGGTACAACGTTTGCAAATGTTACAGTCCCGTTTTCTCAGAAAAAGAACGTATACGAGTGGAAATTTCACATACCAAAATTCAGAGAAGATGAAAGTTTTTACGGCCCGTACACAATAACCATCGAAAGTCGAAGTAATAAAAACGAGGAAGATTTTGGATATAAAGATCAAGTAAAATTAGAAGATGTATATTTTGGTGCAACGTTTTTATGTAGCGGACAATCCAACATGGAATTTACCGTTGGCAGTGAATTTAATTCCACGGAAGAGTTAACCAAGATTCAGTCCGGGGAGTATGATTTAGTACGGTTTATGGTTGCTGGTGCATTGGATGTAGGCTCTTTTATGAACCACCCAAGTCCAGAATTTTATAACGTTTCTATTAGCTGGACAAAACCATTAGCAAAATATTTCAATGTAAAAGATTGTAAAATCAATGATGCAACGCAATGGAACAATGGTATTAGTGCAGTATGCTGGGACAGTATGAGACGTTTATATGAGCAGCACGATAAAAAACTGCCGATTGGCTTAGTAGATAGTTCGTATGGTGGAACTTCAATGTCGTATTGGAGCACACCGGAAAGTATTGAAACGTGCAGCGATTATGAAGGGTATTATTCATGCTCGCCAGGGTCTTTTTTACCGACACCAAATTTACTACCCAGCCCAGTCTCGTTTGGCACTTGCTCTGGATTATACAATGGAATGTTATTCCCATTGCGTCACATGGTCTTTTCTGGCATTGCATGGTATCAAGGTGAAAATGATGTATCTGTTGATGGTATCACTGATTATTTTAAATGTGCTTTTACAGAAATTATTAAAACAAGTTTTAGAAATTTATTTGGTAACACTACACCATTTATCGCTGTGCAATTGGCCCCATACAACAATGCCCAACATGCGCCAGATGCATTGGCAAATGTACGAGTAGCACAGCAAAATGTTCTTGATGCAGTGAAGCCATCTACAGGCCTCGTTACAACTTTAGACCTAGGGGACAGCGATTCAAATTGTGCGAGTGGCGACATTCACCCACGCTACAAAGAAGAAGTCGGAGATCGTTTATCTCGTTTTTTAATGCACTATGTTTTCAAGTTGACATCAGTCGCAGCATTACCCATTGCCCCAGTACCATACGGTTGCATATTGGATGGGGATGACATTAAAATTTTATTTAATAAGAATTTATCTTTAGACTCGCCAACAATCCCAACGCTATGCCATCCAGCATCGATGAAACCTGCAAGGTCTGGTGGTAGATGTGTACCAAGTGGATACGAAGTTTACTATAAAAATAGTTGGGAAACAATACAAAAAAAGACCACAAGCATGGTTCAAATAGATACTCGAACTATTCAGTTATCTGTGCCTGGTTCAAGCGTATGGCCACAAGGTACAAAACTTCGATACGCATGGTGTGATTTTCCAGCACTGTCTCTATACGCGCCAATAAAAGATGGGGAAATACCTGTAGCGCAATTTGTTGTTTCTTGTAAAAAGTCGCCGGCACCGTCGCCATTTGAGCCATCGCCTTTTTAGCCATCGCCCTTTGGACCGACACCCTTTAAGCCATCGCCATTTGAGCCATCGCCCTTTGGACCGGCACCCTTTAAGCCATCGCCATCGCCCTTTGAGACTTCCGCTTCCACAGCAGTGGATAATGGTACGGTACCGCTAATAATGGCGGTTATACTCGTTGCCGTTATAGCGCTCGTGACGGTGTTCAGGACACGGCTTGAGAAGTTTTGGTCTGGTTATAACCTTTCTAGATATCACATGGTTGATATTGATGGCGTGGTAGTGGATGATGATGATATTGAATTCGTTAGAAATGGTGAAAAATCCGAAGATACATTTTAAAATATAAGATAAGAATTTTCAAATTTGTTTTAGCGTATATATATTATTTTACTTTATGGCGGAATGACCCCTATACAGATCAGAACAGTGGTTGCGGATGTGTTGTCTGGAACACCCACTGACAATGTACGTGTATTATGTATAGAGTTGCTTAATAGATTGCCTCAGCCGTACGTTGGCAGTTACGGTAGGGTTTGTCCCCAGTGTACGTTTAAGATGCGTGGTCTGCGAACTTGTCAGTGCCCAAACTGTGGCCATATGATGAGAGAAAAGATGACATATGGCTATATATATATACATTGATAAAATAGCAACAAGAGGAAGGGAGAGTGACAAATGCGGTAGTGAGAAGAGAAGACAAAAGGAACGAACAAGCGGAAAGAAAACGGACAGAAAAGAGAGAAGAAACAGTACGAGAATAAGAGACAGAAAAAGGAAAAATGATAGCGTATTAACAGACGAGGAGGAAGACTCAATAGCATTACGAACGAAAGAAAACGAAGAAGAAAACAAACAGAAACGAATACGAATGAACAGCAGTCTGATGACGACGATGATGAA
>JACKZZ010013789.1_pt1 | contig 15761 bp, 18 predicted proteins | sample 8027871 | NCBI WGS metagenome assembly JACKZZ01 (sample SAMN15724774, study PRJNA655200) | protist metagenome | isolation source: fluorescence activated cell sorting (FACS) single amplified genomes of... | place: USA: West Boothbay Harbor, Gulf of Maine | collected 2000-07-19
TCGCAGGTGTCGTCCCGCCCTCGAACAAAAACTCTGTATCTGGCACGGATCGAGGGGGATCTGTATGCGTCTGCTTAATAGGCGCAGTGTCGCTGCCGCCAGCCGACTCCCCGCTCGATTGTAGCTCCTCCAGAACATGAGCCTACGGCCCACTCTTGGCAACAACTTCCGCCCAACAAAACGCTACGAACGGGTACGAGCTGCCGCCCGGCGTAGTAACTCTTCCTTGTGGTGGGACAATCCAAGAAAATGTGATGAACGTCGTAGCTTGCAGCACGACCTCCACTAAACATGTCAACAGATGACATCTCGAAGCAATAACGGCTTCGAGCGGGAGGGCCGACGAGCAAAGCGAAGTTCTGATGTCGCAGCGACTTCTGACACTTCTTTTCACTGTCTTGTTCCGCCCCATTGTTTAGACGGAAGAACTGTCTCGGTCACGTTCTTGGTTACCGCATAATCATGCTGTAACTGCGGTTCATTCGGAGCCACTGAACGTAGAAGTATAATTGACATGCACCCGCACAATCTTGGCCGCGAGAACTAAATGTGGTTCCAAGCTCCCCACCAGTTCCTAAACTGTAAGGATAGATCTAGATGAAAAGATGAAGAAGCGAAGAATAAATGAATCTTGAAAGTTGAGTCAGAGTCGGCGCATGTTGACATGTCCCTCCTTCTGATGCATGACGCCTTGCAAGAAAATGGCAGCGCAAGAACTCTCGCCCTCATCTTGCTCTCTGGCTGTTCTCTCTGGGTGTTCTGTATCAATACGCTAAGCCTAAGACTGACCTTTGCTCATTCATTGGAAACTGAGACGTACAAAGAGCCAGAATCCCGGAGAAAAGCTAAACAGATCACGGAAAATAACTAAATGCCCAGGTTTCCGAGGGCATGTATGGCTGAAAAAAAGGCAAAGGGCGCACACCTGGAAACACAGTTTTCTCAGAGCAGCACTAGCTGTTCACGGGTCGACGTGCTGAGGTGGTCGTGGCAAGAACCTCGTAGCGGTTGATGCAGTTGTTTCTTTTTATTTTTGTGTTTTTTTATTTTATTGCAGGATATTTGGTCTTGTCGGCGTTGTAGGATTTTTGTAGAGGGGGCAGCTGGCTGAAAAAAGTTGCCGCAGGATGCAGAGGAATCAGCAGTATCACTCAATGACTGCGCTGAGCAATGTTCATCTTGAAAAGCGAAACCATCAAGAAAAAAAAGCTTCATCTCGCACAGTAGAAGCTGCAACTACGTCGTGAAACGTAAAGCGTTTCGATTTCTACTCGACTTCTTCACGAGCGTGCCTTCGCTCTTGGCAACAGAGGCCAGTGGTACATAGTTGACGCATCAGCTTCTGCGGGAGCACCAGGAGCAGCTATCTACTGTGTTTGTTCAGCACGACCTAGGGGGCTCGTCGGATGTCATCATAGTGCCGGTAGCAACAAGTTTTCCAGGAGCTTTTGCTTTAGCAAGGCGTCGACAAACAAGATATCTTTGTTTTCTTCAGCCTCGACTAAATTTGATTTCCTATATTTTTCGTCGAAGCTGTCGTAACAGTGAACAGGGTAGTGGAAGAGTAGCATATTAGATCTCGACGCATCATGTTGAAAAAGTATTGCAGTGTAGTTGTAGTTTTTTACTTCAAATTGACGTAGAATCTATCACCGTAGTGCACAATTGCAAATGTACAATAGCGACGACAGTGTTGAGTAGAGTGAATCATATGGTTACGTTTTGAGAAATCATATGGTCGCAACAATCGGTTGTGCCCACTAGTTTCTGACTTCACCAAATGCAAATCCACACCTTACTCCTTGGCCGGCTTCGGCATGAGTTCCTTCACCTCGATGCTTTCGGAGTTAGGCGTATCAGATGAAAAAGTGTTAACATTATACGGCTTTCGCTGTCTGTGATTGCAGCCATGCATCACAAAATATTTTTCTTGCGTGCATGCTCGGCTAGACAAACTTCACCGACGTGCTTATGCGTGCGTTTTTACTGCGTCACAGATTTTTCCGTTTCAACGTTAACAGTTTTTCCTCTGATACGGCGCCTTCAGAATGTCCACAGTGATCTGCGGCACGAACTTTCCCCCGGGGATTTTGTAGTAGGTCGTGTTGTATCAAATGCAAATATGTTTGGGTCTGGAAGAATGCGAGACCTGTCATGCAGTTTTTGCCTGGCCCAGATCGTCTGGCATGCAAGCTCTAGCATCAAAGATGTTGAAGAGCAGGTACCCGAATACCTGATCCGCATGACAAATTACCTCTTACTTCCGGTAACAAGACCTGAGGCCTTTTAATTATTGCTAGCCATGCATGACAGATGTTGTCATGATGTAAACTTCGCATCACAAATTCGAACTCTTCCAGACCCAGACATATTTGCGTTTGATATGTTGCACTTTTCGATGCTTCCCATCTTCGCCTCCTCGATGCGGGCCGCGCACGTGATATGGAAGTGCCAGGATTGAAATCGACAAAGTTGTCATGCACAAGTTGCAAGGCACAAAGTGCCTCTCTTGCAAGGATGGCAAGCGAGGCCGACTGTCAGCCTGTTTGGGGTCTGCGATAGAGCTGCTACAGTAGCATGAAAAAAGGCGCCCACTGTCCCTCAACAGTATGACAAACTAGATTTAGACAGCGCCGAAATCTGTCATGCACCGCGTGGAAATTGGGCTTGCAACTGGTATCGATTTTATGCATTACAAATAATTTCAGATTTCGATCCTGACACTCCCATACGCGATGGCGCAGGAGATGGCGTTGCCCAGCCCGGAGATGCGGAGCTTCGGCACCGGCGGTTTGTCCTCCCCCTGTCCCTTCAGAAAGGACAAGGCGGACCGGATGTAGAACGGGGTAGTGGTATCCAGACGAAATAATCAGCCACCATACAGCACTTACAGCATCAAATACAACTTACTAATCCTTATTTCCAATTCCCCATACAAAAAGCCTAAGTCAGTCATATTAGTTACGCAATACAAGTCTGATTTCATCCCATGATCTTCTTGGAAAAAAATATTTGTGGTGCTTTTTTGTACGAGGTGTTGTAGTATGGTAGATCATTTCTATCGGGTACGTGTGCTGCTTGGACACCTTCATGGTGAGCACCCCATCGATGACACCGCCACCCTCCTTCGGAGAGGATTCCCCCTCCTATGAGAGTGCACAAGTCCCCCTCCCCCTTCTTTGCGTTGCATAAACAGCAACACAAGCGCTGGCAAAAATGCAGCTTTTGCATGACAAATTCCTAGAAGACTGTAGTGCAATCTCTCATGCAAACAGTGCTAACAGAAACAGGCAAAGGGTGGATTTGGAATTTTGCATGACAAACGAGGGGGAGGGGGAGTTGTGCACATTCATACCTCCGCCTTGGTCTTCTTGTCCTTGCTAGCGCCCTTGCGACCCTTCGCCATCTTGATGTTTCGGGTGGGTGGTGGGGTTCCGGTTTGATGTGTTTGACTGTTACTGAAGATGCGATTTATTTTCGAACCTACACGACTTTTTCAAGAATCTGTTGACTTCCTAGATATCTGCCTAGATTTTTTGAGTGAAGAGCTTCTAAATGTTCTTCTTCTTGAAGCACGCCCCCGCTGTGGTATTCGTATTGCAGAAAGTTTTGTTTCTTATTTTCTCGTCCTGATCCTATCACTAATATCCTCGTCACCAATCAATCATGCAGCTCGTCGTGGTCAATCGTTTTTCATCAATGCTTTTTCTTGCTACTTACCACCTCTAGTAGATCTTGATCAAGCTTACTTAGTTGCCTTGCCGAGGTAGTGGCTGTACTTACTTCGTGATAATAGACAAAAGACGAACCTATAGGCTCCGCTGCTCTAGCAAGCTAATAGCAGATCTGGCGCGTTATAACTACAGGGACTAAACAACATCATCAATAATCAACTAGAATGTGAAACGCTACTGCCGTCAACATATTTTGTTTTCGCACCACTAAGACAGTATGGTAGGCTTCTATTTCGCTAGATCTTCTAGGGCTACGCACTCGATAACTTGCTGCAGCACTGCACAAGGAGATTGTCGAAAAGGACAACTAGAAATATATGCTCTTGATCTTCTTGCTGCTGCAAAGCCTCTCTTCACTATGGGTTGGTACTAGTACGCCTCTAAGGTTTAAATCGTATTTCTCGGCGGATAGCTGCGACGCAAAAAACTGGTAGTAGAAGTAGTAGACCGTCATACACTAAATACATCACAGTGATGAACTGGAAGTGGATTGTGATCTTTTGTTTTCGTCTGTAGCTACGTTCTCTTTCCTTTCCTATCGTGCCTGGCACAAATGACACGAACGAACAACATCGCAATGGTAATCTTGAGTTTTACGCAATGGCAATACTCTGCGCCAACCAATGCGCGCTGCAGGCCGGGGTTCATTTCCCATCGCTCCGACATCAATATAAGCAGCTTGCGGGTAGGAATTGTTTTTTCTAGGTGGAGGCCAAAATGACACAGGGTCTTTGTCGACGAGTTAGCTTGGACGAATGAATCAAGATGTTTTTCTCAGTAAAAGATAATCATGGTCCTATTAATTTACGACCTGGTCACTCCATCATGCAAAAGTATCATGAAGCAGTATCGTATAGTTTGTCGAAACAACCCTTCATGCTCATGGCATGGGGGGTTGTGCGAATCCGTGAATTTCTCTGCGTTTCGCTTTAAGTCATGGACATAGTTTTAGTTTCGTTTGTAGTCCCTGGAAATATTTTTAGAAACGAAGGTGATTCATTTTTGTTCTACCGAGCACAAAATGCAACACGATGCGGCTGCTTTTGCGCATGCAAGAAGCTAAGTTTTTCCATACTAACTTCTGTAAATGCGCGGTGAAGATCTTCATCTTCTACCACTACGCGCTAAGTTCTCCAAACTCTGGAAAAGGTTTCATCATGACGGGGCCAGAAGCAGCCGGACGCAAGTACACTGGGCGATCGAAGGAGGAGGCGTCCAGCGTATGGGAGTGTCAGGATCGAAATCGACAGAGTCGAAATTATCTGTAATGCATAAAATGCTACACAAAATGCGACTCTATTGCAGAGGATGCAGCAAGGAAGGCGGATTATAGTCCTGGTAAGGGTCAAGTGTTGGGCTGCTGACTAATGACAGACGGCAGCTCTTTTGCCCTAACCCGCATGACAGATTCGCTTCCAGGACGGGGAAAATTTGTCATGCGCCGACTACAAGCTGAAACTGTGGGTCTAACTGGCTACGATTTTGCGCATCGCAAATTTTTCGCTTTTGTCAATTTCGATTCTGACACTTCCATACAGCGGTCCCTTACCGTTAAGGTCGTGGGTGTGATGGTACTGCACCGCCTGCACCGTAAACTCCGTAACGGCAAGGACCGTCCCGTAGTTTATCTTATCAGGCTTTTCGTTTTCCCCTCCTCCGCTACCGCTACCTGGCTCTACTCCCGCTTCTATTCCCATCGTGGTCGCGCTTGGTACCAGTCGTCGAGTCTTTTTCAAGACCAAACGGCGACCCATTAACGGCGGGATGCGGAACTGTTTTGTTGTTCTTGAAAAAATCCAATCATGGTCCTATTGTAGTGGAATTCAAATTCTTCTTCTTCGCTATTCCTCAATTTTAGTTCACGAACGAAAAGAGGCCGAAACGTCATGAGGAACTACCCATGTCCCAGATGACAGTACTACACTCCTGCAGTTCTTGCGTATATATAATCTACTTTACCTCCAACACTTTTTCCTCTTCGCCACTGTCCGCGGTGCTGCTACTTTCTGGAGGCGGTTCCGTCATTGGGTAGCGAAATCCCTGGAACAGGTCGGTGCGGCGAAATTCCTCAAAGACCTTGCCTCCGTCCAGAAAGACAAACGTGCGGCCAAATAAAATATCGCGGAGGAGGTTCGAATTCTCGAGAAAATTTCTGCCGGATAAGAAAGCGTCAACCACCCACGTGGAAGGGTTGAAAAGGTTCTCGAAGATGCTGTGCGTTGTGTTTAGTCGGAAGGTGTTTCATCAAATCGAAGGCCTTGCGTTCTCATCGTTCTTGGAACGCAAATGTACTACTAGTGTCTGCTTATTTCATCTGTTTCATCTACGAAGAGCAAGAGATAAAAAAAAGTGCTACAAGAACGGCGCAGCTGAGAAAGGTTCTTTGAGGTTCAAAAAAAGCGAGTGTTTATACACGGTAGTCGCAAACAACGGTGTGAGCACGGTACTGACGAAGTCCGTAGTTCGTTCCACAATCCGCTCTTTCAGGGACTCTTCGTAAATCGCAGCGGACTTGTATCTGTTTCGAAGATTTTTTAACTTTTATTCATGTAGCTTTTTCTGTGGCAGCAGATGACAGCAAACGGAAATAACAAGCCGGAGAAGCATTCAGAGGGAGAATCATGTGCTACCATACAGATAAATCACGAGCTGCCTATCTTCATTTGAAAAAATCTAGATTTTTTTGACTTGCTAGTTACGAATTCAAGTATGATACTTTCGCAGCAGTGTCGTAAGATCCTTGGAGACGTTCCCATACATCTCGTTCCACGGCACCAGCTCCTCCGCGGTAGATTCTGGTTGAGAAATGTCAACAACTGCACCGAGATCGATCTAATTCTCTCTTACAAGGGAATTGACGAATGTTTTCAATATCATACCGCTGATATGAGTCGAAGCTGGATTATCACAAAGTTCAACCTCTGTCGTGACGTGAAGCGGAGCTTCTGGTCCTGCTTGTTATACATATGATATAGGAGCGGAGCAGCAGTAGATGCAGGAGACTCACTTCGCCGCCTTGCACCGAAAAACATTGAGAGTTTTCTAAAATATATATTGGACGATGTTGCAGCTACACAGTCGTGCATGCAATCACTTCGAGTATCAGTACTTATCTTTTGACGCGCCATTTTATCTTCTTTCTAGGGAACTTGATGGACGATCTGCGTTTTTGCGTCGACATTTTTCAGAAGGATATTTTCTTTTTCGGTTCCTGCTGGTCTCCCCCGCCACCCAGGAGCCACCCCAGCCCCTGCAGTCTCCTGTTACTTTCTACCTCTCCCTCTGGCACGACCTCGATGCGGAAGCACTTACTAAAACTTGCTGTCGCCGGGTCCGTTGCTTGCTCTTCCGCATTGTTCAAGTCGATAGAAACGTGACGCAACAGATTCGCCGCCGCCACGGACGGCACTACGGATCGGACGTTGTTGCGTCCCATCCGGCTGTGGATGCTGGCGTGATAGGCTGACACCGAGATGTGCGTGTGCGTGCCCGTTGTGTGAGACATTGCGTGAGTGCTAGCGTGGTGCCCAGATGCGTGCGAGTGCCCTGGAGGTCGGTGTAATGTCAGATTTTTTCATAGAATTTGGACTTAAAGTTGAAGAGAGGACATTTTTTCAAGTTCTAAACCAAAAACAAAAAGACCAGCAGGGGGCGCCGTTTCGCGTGGCCATCAAGAAGTTACTTACAAAAGGAACGAAACAAGGCGCTGTTTTCTATACCTCCGGAACTATGCGCGGTACCGTGGCTGTATAGCTTTCTCATCGGTGCTAGGAAACCGCTCTCGGAGGACGTGATCGCGTCATCAACCTCGTCGTCTTCTCGACACGAGACGCAACTGCGCTGCGGTGAGGACCCCGTCCGGTCCCGATTCCCACCGTCCGGCTCTTCACCAGAACTCAGCATGCCCTTTTTCATTTCATCTTTCCCCTGCTCCATCGCCGCCAGAAGCCGTCTGGAGTTGTCATCATCCTCGGGCGGCGGGGGCTGGCGCTCCACGTCCCCGCACGGCGCGACCAGGCTGCCGTCGGAGAGCACTGGCGAGGGAGTAGCCTTGATGAGCTGCGCGACCAAGTTCTGTGCCCGCTCTGTCGCGGCTGCTTCGAGCCTGGACTGGAACGAAAACCACCACTGACCTACGTTTTTTATCCCCGAAGAACCTGTAGCTCCGGCTCCTGCCGAAGCTGAAGAAGATGCAGTTGCTCCGCTCGACGAGGTACTTCTAGAGGAGTTTTTGTCTGCGGTTCTTATTTCCTGGGCCTGCTGGGGCGGTCGCGGTCCACCTCGCGGCGGGAGCACTACTTGTTCCTCGTCTACTGCTAAAAAGGCAGGGGTATCCTGTGCAAAAGTATCGTAGTCGTAATGAATTCATCTTTTTGTGAAGTAGAATAGCATTACAAATTTTATTCCTCATGCTGAGGAAATTTGTAATGCATTTACACGAGTACGATACGTTTGCAATGCATAAGGCGGCTGCCGCTCGACATGGACCATGTCCTGACCGCTATGGGAGTGTCAGGATTGAAATCGTCAAAGTTGAAATAGTTTGCGATGCATAAAATGCTAGATGCGAAGGGCCTGTCTTGCAGAGCAGGCAACTGAGGCCGATTATAAGCCTGTTTGGGGTGTGTGTGTGAGATAGAGCTGCTCAAATAGCATGACAAAAGCAGTCTTCTCTGCTCAAACAGCATGACAAATTGGATAATTTCCATGCTCCCAGAATGTGTCTTGCGCCACTTGCAAACTGGGTTCCAGCTTGTATCGCTTTTCTGCATCACAGATTATTTCAACTTTGACGATTTCGATCCTGACGCTTCCATAACCGCACTCGTCGTTGTACCCGGCGTGCGTCCGGATCTTGCCAAAGGGGGGGCTATCCACTGCAAAAGTATCACACTTGCAGCCGTGCATGAAAAATCTATTTTCCAAGCGAAATCAGCATGAGAAAATTTCATTGGCAATGCTGACCTAATTTGTCTTGCAATAGTACCACTAGTTGTAGTGCGATGCTTTTGCAATGCATAGGAGCATGCGGGCGACAGGGCTTCCGCGTTGAGCTCGCGCCGGTCCTTCAAGATTGCCATCTCGACGGGAGAATAGAGTAGGTAATCCGGGTCCGCATCCGTGCCGCTCACCTTCCAGTTCGCCGCGTGCGGGGGGTACAGTCGCGGGTCCGTGGTGGCATCCGGCAGATCTTCCCCGATGGCGTTGGCAAACATGAGAATGGGTTCGTCGTACGCAAACCCGATGGTCTGCTGCGTATCGAAGGTCAGGTGCTCGGAGATTTCCAATAGGTTCGAGAAAAAATCATGCAAATTGGTCACCACGGTCGCCTGATCCACGGCCGCGGCTTCGGAAACCTGGAAGGCGGTTGGATTTTTGAACTTCCCTAAAAAAGCCGGCTCTCGCTTCGCCTTTGCCACCAGGAACTCCACCTGGTCGCTTTTCGTGGCTTTCAGCGGGTTCGCTAGTCCTTGACTACTTCCTGGTGGAAATATTAACCCGCCTTGTTCCTTCTGACCGAAAAGTGCTTCCCGGGCCAGCATGACGTCCCTAAATCCCAGGGGGGCCAGAGCTTTGATCAGCCGCGCTTCCAGCATCGGGTAGATTTTTTCCGTGAACGCTGGGAGATAGTTGGCCCGTCCCGTGGCCAGCAGCGACCGCGCCTGTCGGGGGGAGTGCACGGCAATGTCAGAAATCGAATCGGTAGGGGAGCCGAGCCCTTCTGCGAGCTGTTCTTGCATGACCAAAGTAGGCGAGGAGCCGCTGGCAAAGGACGATTTCAGGCCTTGCTCGAGGAAAGTTTGCAATTCAACCCCCGGCGCTCGGAAGATCGCGCTGCCGGGAAAATATTTTTCCGGGTTCGCTGTTAAGTCGCCCGGCAAGTTCGTGTACAGTTCCAGGGGCAGGTACCCGTGCGCGCGATATTCGATGTGGGACGGATATGCGTGCGAAAGTTAAATCTGTCGTGTGTCACGACGTGATGTTCCGATGCACTCCTGCTCGTAGTACTTACCTTCTTCTAGACAGACACCCAATCACTAGTAGATCCAATCTTTACATCTTCATTGGCATCGCCATCAGAAGTTCTGGTTCATCAGGTTTCATCATTATCACACTCAACCAGCATGCAATTCCAAGAACATCATTTTCTACACAAAACATCAAGAAAACTTTCCGCTTGGTATCAGGCACTCATCCAAATTCCTGGGATCGCACTTCACGTAGGCGGGCATAGCCACTCCGTCCTGATATTCCGCTGCGTTTTGCGGAATGATCAGATCCGAGCAAACGTCGCTCTGAAAAATATCCGGGTAATTGAATTTCCTCGTGACAGTGCTGTCACTACTTTCCCCCGCCTCCAAAAAGTGCCTGAAAAGCCTGTACCCGGGAATCTCCGTGAGTGTGTCCTTCGGCGATGCGCCCGAATGTTCTGTCATTGCCGCAGCCAGAAAGCGTGGCCGACGTTGTTTCTCATCAAGAACCTGCTCCCTATCAGCCAACCGCCGGTTTGCTTCCTCTACTTGCAGGAGTAGCCGTCCACCACGAGTAGAAACGGGCTGATGAACGCCGTCAGGGCCGCCTGTGGTTGCACCTCGTGAAGTAGAAGATGTTGCTGGGACTGCGAGTGACTTCTCGCTTGCGCTTGCCGCCGCCTCTTCAAGTAGTCCGCCGGGAAGGTACAAATAAGTCCGACACGGTGGCACTGGTTTGAACACATTCCACGCCCCGACTCCCAGGACGGCCACACCCGCGGTGGCCAGGCTGCAGACCGCGGCCTGCGATAGGGAACAAAGTCCGTGGGCAGCCAGGCGCCTGTCGCACTTTCGCATCCTTCGGCAGAGATCGTCCGCACATGCGTCGCAGGTGTCGGGAACAGCGGTAGCGGTGTAATGCTGGTGGAGCTCAATATCGGAATTATCGGATGAAGTCGGTGTGGAAGCATTTGTTCCTGACGTCCGTCTCGTCGAGGAACCCGCACCATCGTGTTGTCGACCTCCGCGGTGTGTCGACGCCCGCTGTGGTCCTTGCAGTCGCAAATATTCACGCCGGTACTCTTCATTTGCGGTCAGACTAACGGCATCTACTGCTAGGTCGGGCACAGTAGCGGCGAATAGGATGACGCGGATAAGAACCGCTGCGGCTGATATCCTTCTGATTGTCATAGCTTGTTTCGCAAACATAATCATGAACGGAAACATCTCCGTGTAGTTGTTGTGCATTTCGCAAAAAGTCAAGTATTAGATTGGGCTCTTTCTCTTGCTGATCTACTGGCATTAATGTAGGAAGTCAAGAATAAATTCAAATCAAAAATAAAAAACCAAGAGCCTTCTTTGAACATGTAGCCCCCTCTAGTAGAACAACGGCAACGACGGAAGGAGAGAAAACGATAAAAAAGAAAATAATATACGTAGGTGAGGATTCCGCGGCTGCTAGATAACCAAAGAATCTGATGGACTGAGTTTCTTCTGCAGCAGCTGTGAATGTCAAAAAAGTCGTCCGGCGCTTAGAAATGCACAACATGCACGACAGCACCGTTATTCACGATAAGATGAAAACGAGCTTGACGATTTTTTCACGATCTCGATCTAGAAGAAGCAGGAAAGCACTTCGCTACTATTCTATCAATACCGCACGCTGCTGCTGCACGCAATTTGAAATCACAATGAGCAGCCATCGCCATGATCTGTGACTGCTGCGCATCTTTTGTCAGCCTTAGTGTTTTCTTTACGATCACGGCGTGAATAAGAACGCTTCTTACATACGACCAATTTCAGAGCGAAAGCTACATAGGAGACGAATTGGTGTAACGACCAACGGGTCATTCGTGTCATCGTTTGAAAATAAGCCTGCTTCTGGAACACACCACCGGCTGCAATCGCGAAAGCTCAGAGATACTTTTTCATTTTCCTGTGCGACATTCATAAGATTGTACTCATCCACTTACCCCAGGATTAAGCCACACTGTGGCTTGTTTATCAACATTGTATTGCTGTAGCTGCAAGAGTTTTTGGTGGTCTGATGTGTGTTGCTTCGCTTGATTTTCTCTCAGAATCGGAATATCAAAGACCACACCCTTGCTCATTTTCAACATAACTGTGAAAGAAATTCAGATTTACAATCTTTTTTTCTTCTATTCATCGATCGTAGAAACCCTTGTGGAGACAACGTTTTCCGTAGTTTTGGTCTTGCTTATAATTCGAAAGTTGTAGTTCAGTTTTATCAAAATTTTTCAGTACGTGTGCGTCGACAACGCGTTTCATATAGTAACAAGTTCCCAATACATTTGAAAAAATGCTATTTCTATTTCGACGAATAAATTCTACGTATAGATGCGGTGTAGCAAGTGCACCAGACTGAAAACGTCGTGAATGCGGGCGCAAAATAGCTGGTAGGTAGATAGAGGAAAGTTACGCGTCCTACCGCTTTTGATTATTGCGGAAAGAAATAAGCTCGTGAGCGGAAAATATCTCGTGAAGAGACGATTGAGGGTCCCTATCGAGTAAAGCAGTGGAGGAAAAAATAACCCTTGAACCGGAGGACGCCACCAAATGTAGAGCGAACATGTCCAAAGATTTCGATCTTTAGGCACTGTCGTCTTTTGTTTTTGGAAGATTGCAGCAGCAGCGAGTAGATCATCACGCCAAGAATTTCAGAGGCCAATCAATCATTCATGTTCCCTCAGCAGAATCGCATAAGAAAGTGCGTTGCATTTACAAGGAAGATAATGTCATACCAAAAGTTCTCGCTCGACCTACACCCAAGGTGGGAGGATAGAAAGGCTGTTCCCGTGCTGTCCCTGTCCTCCCTTCTACGCACCCATTCTACAATTGGACAGGAGGTCCTGGTACTTGTTGCATTCCGAGATTCCCTTGTCGTTGATGCACTGCTCGAGCCACTTCGCTTCATCCACACACTTACTGACTGTTGCAGACGAGGCAGAAGGTGCCGCTGCGGCCGGAGCCGGGGCGTCCTCTGTTGTATGTATGAGTATGTCATTTGGATGAAGATGTTGTACCGACGTACACCGTTCTGAAATTCTTCGTCAAATATGTAATGTTGAATTGAAAGCAGAGTTTGTCAATTGCAAATTACCGTGTTTGTGCACCACTTCGGTTTGCCGCGGTCCGAGCATGGAATCCACCGCACGATTGGCGACGGACATCCCGACCCCGGTTTGTTATAGAAGAGGACAAGTTGAAGTGTCTTTTTTACAATGTACTAGGCATGATCCTGTGCTTGCTCCTGATGTCGTTTTCGACAATACAAGAACAAAATTGATTCGCAGCTTTTCACAGTATCAACAGGAGGATCGGTCGAATGTATCGTGTCAGTTCCTACGAGTTGCAAAGCAATCCAATGAGGACAAGCCTTGTAGTTACAACACACTTCCATCCTCGTTCATCTTTCATATTGCCATGCCGCTGGCCATGCTTCCCATGAGGCCACTCATCATGCCGCCGCCACTAGAGGCCGCGGGCGCGGGCGCAGCAGCCGGCATCTGCGGCGCGGGGGGTGGGGCTGCGGCGACGGGCTGAGGTGAGTTCAGTTTCAGGTCAGATGATCTAGATCACTCAACAACAGTACACAGATGATATCGGCGATGGCACGTGGTAGTGCTGGAGAGAGAGCACGAGATCATGCTCGTCAAGAGTAGAATCTATACCTGTGGTCTTCGTCTTACAAACTTCTCTACCACGCGCAACGGCCACACTTTTATTCGGAAAATATAGCACGCCATCTTATCTATTATCATCTGAGCAACTACGTCATCAACAGTAAGTATCTGTACCGGCTGTGCCTGCACCGGGGCTGGAGCGGCTGGAGCCGCCGGCGGCGGCGGAGGAGCAGATGTATTCTGCGGGGTGGCCGGTTTCCGGGAGCCATACGACGGTCCGGCAGCGGCCTTGTTCGACACAGAGCCGGAAGAGGGCGAGCCTGCAGCCTTCGTGGAGGCTCCAGACGACTTGCTGCTATTTCCTCGTGGCATCTTCGTGGTGTTCTGGTCGCGTTTTGCAGCTCGTCCGGTATTGTTGCGAGAGCGAAGTATAATACGAAACCACTCAACAAAGCCGAACGAGATAAACAATGCTTGGCGCTTGCACTCCTGTTGGAGTACGATAGTATGCAGCTAACATATGGAGAAAAAGTGTGTAGGTCATCACTTATTTTCTCCAGCTCCAGCTCCCTCTCTCTCTCTCTCTCTCATGGTGATGGTACCACGTCCGTCACAACATCGCAGGGTGCAGGAGCCTCTTCGTTGCTCAAGTTCATTTATCCGCTTCCGCTTTTAACCAACGCACACCATATTAATTTGTTTCACGAGAAAAACAGTCATGAATTTCTTGAACAGCTCAACAAGAGTACGACATCGACGCCTACTCAATACGACGGACTGTTTGCCGGTGTGCTGAGCACCAGCAACCCTCGCCTTTTTCAATATTTGAAGACTTTTATTTGTCGACCTCTTTGCTCTCGAGTAGCAGCAAAGTCAGGCCGCGCGCTGTCGTTTCTTTTCAGTCTTCAAGGATTGTCGCTTTTTTTTTTGTGTTCTTACAGATTTTTCAGAAGTCGGCCATACGTCTTTTAACATCCAGAGATGTTTCCGCATCCGCACGTGTGGAGATGATCAACATCAGAGGTCGTTATTTTCGGGTGGTGGTCGTATTAACACCTCCGTATTAATCAACCCAAGTGCGGCATTTTCTTGGCTAAGCACAACCTAGGGAAGGAGCTCAACACCAAAGGAAGCTTCATCTATATGTGCAGGAATCCTCGTAGCGAGCTCTTCAAAAGGTACTGCTGGCCTCAACGAGAACGGCCTGAAAAGTTGTGTGCTGCTAGTGCGCCAACCGTGTCACGGTAGGTACTCCAAACATCAGTTGTATTTGCTTTTGGTTTTGCTCTTTCCGCCACCCCAATGTTTGTTGCTAGAAAAATGCGAGTACCCCCCTCCACTACCTCCGTGCTGTGTTGCGTAACCACCAGACGATGTGCACTTGTCAGACGTAGAAAAGTGAGACCAACCGGCTGAAGAGCCGCTGCTGGGCGGCGCACTCTTGTGCTTGGTACCTTAATTTGTTGTGCGAGTGAGTAGAAGACCTCCACCTCGATCATCTTCGTGTACATGCAAGATGAGGTACCTACAACTTCGGGGGGAGGTGAAATGAACCCACGTGGTCGACAATCTTTGCTCATGTTTCGTGTTGTAAGCTACCACAAATCCCAGAACCGCTATCTCCTCAAAACTCGTCTCCTTACCCTTAGCAAAGTATAGAGAAAACCAACATGGATATAGAAAGCGTACGCAAATATAGTACTTCCTTCTTTAGTCGACAAAAACTCATACATCATTATACCTTTGTGCGTGTTCATTTTTGCGGCGCCGCCCTTGTAAGAATTCTTGTGCCCGCCCCCGCCGCCTTTGTACTTGTTTCCCCCTCCCGCGTTGTAGGGTGGGCCGCCGAAATCAAAATCATACTCGTATGGATTGCAAACCGGTCTGGGTCTGGAAAAATGGAACTTGTAATGCTGTCTGCGGATTCTAAAAATGTCTGTGTTGCATGAGCAGCAAGAACAAGGGTCAGCTTTTGGCACGCGGAGAGGGCATTTCTCATGCGTAATCAGCAGCAAGAGGCTCTCAAAAAATCTGCGATGCTAGCACCAGCATCACAGACCTCACGGGTCATGCAGAATGTGCATGACAAGCCCCGACTCTTCCAGACCCAGACATATTTGCAATTCATAACTCGGCATACTCCGCCATTCGGTCCGTCAAGTATTCGTCCTGATCTTTATCGGCAAAAAAAACTGTTTCACTGTAAATTTGTAATGCAGCAGATGCATCTCACAAGTTTTTGTCTTGCTACACATGCAAGACAGTTGATTTTTGGCTGTGTTTTCCCTTAGGAACCTTGCATTGCAAATTTTCTCTGTCATGTAGAACAGACTTGTGATGCAAAACCTGCAAAATCCTTACAGTGAAACACTTTTTTCGCACGATAATCTTCCGAGGAACTGTAGTGGTTC
>JACKZZ010016237.1_pt1 | contig 15760 bp, 5 predicted proteins | sample 8027871 | NCBI WGS metagenome assembly JACKZZ01 (sample SAMN15724774, study PRJNA655200) | protist metagenome | isolation source: fluorescence activated cell sorting (FACS) single amplified genomes of... | place: USA: West Boothbay Harbor, Gulf of Maine | collected 2000-07-19
ATGTGTGGGAGAGCAAAAAATTCATCCGTGATATGACTATGGATTGGTGGAAGAAAAAAGAAGAAGAAAAAAATATTAAAGATTACCTGGTAGGTCAGCTCCACCGTAAGAACGAATTGTTGGAAGCCTCTCGAGGGCACACAAAACACTTGATCAAAGGAATTACCGAGTTCATCACCGACCTCAAACTTGAAGATAACTCTCCCAAGCTGCAAAAGTTATTACTGGAAATGAATGAAACTTTATTCGATTGCAGACCCAACCAAAAAAACGAGGCGAATATTGCGAAAGGTTTCCAAGCTGTTGCCGATTTGGCACAGAGAGGCTTAAAATTGTCCAAGAAAATTGTCTCAGGCCCTGTAAAATTGACCCAAGAGACACAGACGGATGGCGACCCGAATGCCATTCCCGAGGTAAGAAAAAGAGAAAAACAGCCTGCCACAAAAAAGAAAATATCGAAGAAGGCAAACACAAAAGAAAAACGATTCCGGGCAAAATTGAGCGCTCTCTTTGGCGATTTTGCGGATCATATACGCCCTGAAAACTTTGCAAAAGGAGTACCGACTTCATTGGGGAAAACGCTCGATCTAATTACCGAAGTGTATCACGAGAAAATAGAGTATGACGAAGTCGACGACCGGGAATCTACAAGACGGCACGGAATGCCCGAGTTTGTCCATGACCACATGTTTCGCAAGTATGGGCTTCGGTCGCTGGCAGACAAGCACACGATTAACCTAATCTACAGCTTGAAGCAACATAGCGATCACCCAAAAGTGAAACTCTTTGCACAGTTCTGCCGCGTCGGAATCAAGCACATTGACCCGTTGCCAACTGCAGCACTAGACTTTTACCTGTACGTGGCCGCGTATTTCCACACTCTGGAAGACAAGTATGGAAAAGACTTGATTTTTAATGACAAACTTAACCCTGACAAAAACTTAATGTTTCTTAAGTCTGCACTGTATGCCGTCCCCGTGGTTATTGGCGTCTGCATAAACAATGGCCCAAAACTGACGAAAGATGTCCTGTTGGATGAATTAAAAATTATGTTCGACTGCAAGTTGCGTGTAAAAGAGAGCTCGTTCAAAGTTGGTGAACATGAGGTCGTGGACGTGGACATCATGTTCCAAATTTTGATCGAAGTTTTTGAGAACATTTGGGATAAGTTGCAGGACAAGCTCTACGAATTTTTTGTTCAGGGAGACACGGATGGAGACGGGTCTATGACTTTCGATGAGTTCAGTTCTCTGGTTCTCAGTTTGAACCCAGAAATGTCCGAAAATAAATTGCATCGCATGTTTAAAGTCGCGCTAAAGTCATTGGACGACCCGTCCAGCCAAGAGTTGACACCAGAGGCGTTTATCACGGCAGCGTTGGAGCTTGGGTTCTTAACAGGTGATCACAAGACATACATGCCTCCTCGTCCTCTGACGCTGAGCGAATTGCAAAAGAAACACAGTGGCAGTACGGATGTTGGCGATCTATGGGCCGAAGAAAAGGAGCATGACGTGTCCGTATACTCTGGAAACGTCTCTTCCGCAGATTGGGAGACACAACAAACAATCAAGAAAGAAAAGCAATTCGAAAAGAAATTCGAGGTTCACAAATCTTCTTGGAATGATGTGAGGAGTCATTTAGACCGCAACGCGGACGCGCTGGATACGTTGGCAGTCGACCCAGAGCACAAAGTTAAAGTAGCGGAAATCAAAGCTCTTCGAGCAATGCTTGAAGGAACCATCGAGGCCAAGGAAAACGTCAAAGAAGTGCGCAACACGTTACACAAACTGAACCGACGGATGAGCAACATCCAAATTCTCAATGACGCTCAAATGAGCGATTTGCACGCCATTGAGGCGCACCAATCCAGCGACGATGACCAGCATGACGATGAGCACGCTTCAGACCACAACGATGAATTAGACGAGCACGTGACGGGGGTTGCAGTGGCAACGTGAATACTTGCTGATTATCATAACTTCATATATTTATGTAGTCTTACCATGTTTTCCGTATCAAGTACATTTGGAGTGGTCGTCTACAGTCTACAGTACAGGTACCGTACGAGATTGCGTCTTTCAGAGAGGGAATGAAATCATGAAATCGTATCTCTTGTCCTCGTATGTTGGAATCGAGAAATCGATCAATACTTAGCATGTGACATTTCACGTGAGCACCTCGAGTGTGCAATGTGACGCGGTATTGAACTTCTTGCGAATTCCCCCACAAATAACAGGTCCAAGAATAACACGCTCTCACGAGGCAAAATGTCGGCGGAGGAAACTATCGAGGTAAACTCTCATGCCGTCGAAGAGGGAGTTTCTGAGGACTTTCCGTTTTCTACGGCATCTATCGTCGCTGCCACAGAATATGTCAGGAATACCGACATCGTTGCGTGCGTTTCAAACGGTGCAACTATAATTGAAGCAAATAAAGCGTGGCTAGATTGTTATGGTTACGAAAATTCTGATCTGACTGCCAGTAGTACATTTAAAATCTTGATAAATGAGTCCACGGATCGCGACACTCTGGCAGAACTAAATGATTGTGGCAGGCGAAACAAAAAATTTGAGGGGGAGATGAATAATGCCAAGAAAGATGGCAGTGTCTTAAAAGTGAAGGTCGAGTTCACTCCCATTGTCGATACCAAAGATACCAAAGATGGACATTTTTTAGTCCGAAATTGGGTCATTGAAGAGAAAGACGAAAGTATTCTCACTCGTTCAACAAAAAGACGCCGCACCGACAGTCCCAAATGAACAAGAAGGAAGCTTGAAATGGATTGTTGGTTTGGTTCCACTAGAGTGTAATGAAGTGGTGCTTTGTCGATATTAAGTCTTCAAAAGACAAAACAAAATGCGTACTGTATGTAATTTTAAAAATGGCCTTGTTGCATCCTTCGTACTGAGCTAAGTTAGAGTGATTTATATTTGTAGATGCAACAATTTGTTTTATTAAACCAACCGTATCATGGCATGGGTGAAATGCCGACCTATACTTTACGACGAGTTACGCTATGAATCGCCTGGCCAGCTCCACGTCTTCTTTAACAACATGAATGCGGTTTGCATGCCGCGCAAGACGACCACTGCATTGGAACAACTCTAGAAGATAGTTTTCAGAAAAGCTTCCTAGAATCACGAGAGCGTCCAAGGTAAAAGTATGAGACGGAGTACTTGCCGTGGACGATGTTTGCGTGTGTCCTTTGAGAGCAATTTCGGATACCCAAGTTCCGATAGCACCGTGCCCAAAAACCGGCAGTGTTAAAAGTTGTTCATCCTGGATCTCACACATTCGAAACAGTGTTAACAATCGGTCGTCCTGTTCACTTTTTACAAGGAGTGACTTTTGAGATGCAGTCAGAGAGCCCAAGGCTTTTGCACGACGGGTAGCTCGGTCTTCAACACATGCGGCATCAAGCTCAGGCATGCTCTTTAACTCACCTGTTGGGGACAAATATTTATGCAATCCATCTCGAGGGTCAACAACAACTTCACTTGGAGCTGCTCGAATGATTTCGGTAAATATATTTTCAAAGGAGTTCTTGGATGCACCTGGCAGATCTGTTTGCTTTTCAAATGGAACTGCCCAAGAACCGCCTTCACGAATGGAGGCAGAGCCCCGAAATTTCCGTAAGTCCTCGTCAAACCCCAGTGCTTTGCTTAAATGACGTGGTCGGATCAGAGTCTTTCCATCCTTTCGCGCGGCAGTGCCCCCCACCTCAAGCAATTCCGCTGCCATGTATTCCACGACGGCCGCAAGACCGCAAGCGGCAACGTCCGTGAGGATAGTTCCTTCACAGACTCTGGCTGCTATCGCGACTATGCTATAAGGGCAGAATTGTAAACCAGCGTGAGCTCCCCATTGATCTGCATCGTCGTGGTCAATCCTCCAATGTTCGAATTTGGTAGACGCCCTTGACCCTTCATCGACAGCATACTTCGCCAGCGCACCCGGCAATATCGATTTACATGCATCGAGAATATGTCGACTGTTTACGCATGTCTTCGAAAGTATGAATGGTGCATCTGGCGACTCCGATGAATCGGTCGGCAAAAGTTTATTATCCACGAGTACAGTGCAAGTGAGCGATGTTTCTGGAATGTTCACTCTGAGCAACCTTTTGTAACGTGCAAGTTCATATTCTGATTCAGAAGTGGGATTTTCACTGTCATATACCAAGCCCTTTCGATAGGCGGCACTGAGCGTTGCTGCTTTAGCCAGGATTCGCACGACCACGGTAGAACAATAATCGTTCGCGACAGCCAAGGCCTTTGGTCCAATGTGTCTCTTGGGATCAATCTGTTTTAAAACCTTGTAGATTTGATCCGAAAATAACCCGGCAGGAACGTTGTAGACGCCACAACCCCAGACTGGTCGCCCACACTCTTCGAGAGCCGCTCGGACGTCTTCCGCTTCTATTTTGAAAGACCTACTAGCGGATATGGATGTATGCTTCCGCCTACAGTGCATCGAATGCATTGCCCCAGAAACAATATGCTTCAGCTGACTTTCTAAAATTTTCTCCGATTCATTTAACATTGGTTCCGAATTGAAGGCAATACCGGCCCGTCGCATTAACTTTTCATAGCTAGCTCTACCTGGTCGAGTGTTCTTGCGAGCATGGTTCGCAATTTGGTTTTTGCACCGAGTAACGTCGTTTGCACCACTTCGCGGCACAGTGATAAATCTTTGTTCACGCTCCACCATCAGCCCGAGGCTCGTTTTGCTACCCGGTGAAACCTTTGCCCCGTGTTTCAATAATGTGCCAATCGTAGACAGAGCTCGCACAACTTCATCTCGATGGTATGTTGTCCCGTCAGCACCGACATAACGAAAAAATCCAGAACAAGTGCCTCTGTCCGAAGCGCCAGGAACTTTGCAAGTGATTTCAAAGTAATGTAACAACAAGGCCTTGAAGTGTTCAAGGTTAGCAAATCGAGTATGGCCTTCTATTCCACCAGGTGGGCGAAGGAAGAGGCCATATTCGTAATCCAAGACACTTCGACAGGGGCCCTTTGCAAGCAAAAAATCAAGGGCAGCAGACATTTCCAAATTCATGGTAGGTGTGAGATAATGGTCTTTTGGCTTCCAGTCATCATTGCCATTCAAAAGTTGAGCAATCCGTTTGACAATTGAACTCTTGAAAGGGATACATAAGCGCGTGTGGGGGGAATCATCGTCACCTAGCATTTGACTTGCCAGAGGTATGGACGATCGATCTTCGACAAAAAATTCTTCGCCCCCCACGGCGACCAGAATAGCAGCTTTCCCATCAGCATTCGGACGCCAAGTTAATCTAGGCACATCGATTAAAGTTGGCGTCAAGAAAGCATCTCCTTCGTTTTCAGGGGACCGATAATTGGATAGGTCGGATTCCATGCGAGTCGCGACTCTCCCTTCATACATACGAATAACGTCCGCGAGATACATCTCATCGTGCCCCTCCGACTCAGAACACTCTGGAATATCAGACAAAAAGTGGTTTGCCCCATTTTCAATAGGCTTCGTGGGGCTCATTGCCTCCACAAATTGTTTTTCATCTTTGGCAAGGCGTTCAATTTGGCCCCAGACTCTTCTATTTAAATCCCCATTATCTTGAACTATACCAATCTCTTTGAGTTTTGCTAGGATTTCCCACCTCCTTCGTTTCGTTGGCGTGCTCTCGCTGCTCGAGTCGCCGGAACTCATAGTTCTCAAGGAGGGTTGGGTTAATACCTTGGAATATAACCTTGGTAAGAAAAGAAGAAAGAGTACCCCTGCTCACCTGACGTGCAGAATCTGAGTGTGCATGAATGGCCAGGAGGAGCACGGCGTGTCGTACATTGAACATAAGAACCCAGAGAGAAAGTCAGTTCAGTTTTGTCTTGCTTGTCATCTTGTCCTCTTTACTTTTAAAAAAAGTCCACTACCTACCTACCGTCCCTACCTACGACTACCTCCAGACCGACACTCACCAAGCACTTGGCGATCTCCATACGCCCGCACAGCGCTGCTTGGAAAAGAGGGAATGTGAACTGTTTGATGGCCTGCAGCATGCGCGCGCCATCCGGGAACGTATTGGTGATGGTATCCCAGGCTTGGGAATCCATGATGACAGAGACCCACATGGAGAGCAAAAAATTGAATGCCGCCATCGTCGGTTCCTGTGGATCGGGTAACTCTTGAAACCAGGTCGTGATCGACATTTTTGGCCGCAACATTCGCAGCGGACACCAATTGTGTTTGCATTCTTTTCGCACGCTCAATAGTGTTCCGCGCTTGTTCAATTACATCCATGTCACGATTCATCTCTGTCTTGTGCGCAAGTTCCAGTGCGCGTAATTCTTGTTCTTTCCATTTGAGCGCAGGCGAAGTAGCTTCTTCGGAGCCGGTCATTGCGACGCCAACTTCCGCGCCGGTTTCCGCGCCGGTTTCCGCGCCGGGTTTTCCATCGAAGTCGATATGATACGGAGGATCTACCTGCAAAAATGAGTATTCCTCGTCGCCTCCGGTAGCCCCCGTTGCAGCCAGTTGATTCACACGCTGGGCCATAGCCGCTTCGCGTTTTGCTGCACCTTTCTGGACTTCAACAAACTCTTTCAAGGCAACCTCTCGCCCTGCTTTTGCGCGCGCGCTTGTTTCCTCTCGAACGTCTCGGCCTCGAGTTCATTTTTGTATTGATCCTCAATCGCCTTCCGATGGGCAGTATGCATCTCCTTGGAGCGCGTTCATGCGTTCTCGGGTTGTGACCATCACCTTTTCTGCGTCAGCAATTATCCCTGCCAGTCGTGACTGCATCGCCTTGGCAGACATTTTCAACGCAGTTTCTGCAACACGCGCGCAGGGGCGAAGGCCTCGTCCGCGCCTTCTTTGATGCGTTTTAGCTGGTTGCTGCCGTGCAAGCGCACGAGACGTTGGGATTGCAGCATCTCGTCGTTCATGCGCTTGGCAAAAGTAGCGCCAGATATTGGCGTAGCATAACATTTATCGTACTAACAGATCGATGTGGCTATTTCCTTAATCGTGAATTGCGATAATTGCAGTGGACAGGGGTTGTATTTTGATGTATTCGAAGATAAAATGACCTATTAAAACCCTGAGGTCCTCGAAACTGTCTTTTTAAGTTTTTATAGTACATTGTTTGATACAAATTAGAATATCATTATTTATGAAAATTGTTGATATATAATACACAATAAGATCATTATTTATTAAATTATAGCCTATCAAAATTGACAAAAAATCTGGAACGCAAAATTTTAAATTTATGCGGAAATAAATTTTTATTTAATTAAATTTAAATTTAAATTTATTTAAATTTATTTTTGCGAACCATAACTACCACCACACGGTGGTAGTGTGGTGGTACCTACGACTACTACCTACGTACCTACCTACGAGTACCTGTATACTACGCTACATTTAGAGGGTAGGAGGAGCATTAGCATTATACCTGTTCGTTTTTATCTGTGAAAAATGGCGAAACCTGCATTCGGAGTAGGAGCATGTGGGTGATACCTTGATTCGCGACGGGGGATGCCTCTAAGATGCAGATTCCCTAAAGTGGCTATTTCTTTTCTTTAACATAAACCTGACACGTCGTTTATCGATCTTCAATGTCTGCCGAACTGTCCCACGCGAAGAGGAGGCGCACAGTTGAACCAACTAGGGACATTGTTGACGAAGGTTTGCCCAGCCAGCCATTTGTGCCAGTGCTAAGCCTGGAAGAAGAGGACGCGTTGGTTGAGCAAACCTGGGTTGCGTCATGCACTACCAAAACTTTGGAGAATTCTTTGGCGGAGACTAAGTACTTACATGGAAAGACTATGGTATTTTTGCACGGTGCGTTCGCAGGCGCCTGGCAGTTCGCGAAGACCGCCACCAAGTTGGAAGAAAAGGGATGGCGTGTCCACTGCCCAACACTGAGCGGATTGGGGGAACGTTTCCATACAGCTTCAAAAGACATAGGGTTGTCGACACATATCGAAGACGTGGTGCGTTTCATTGAGTTCAATAAGCTCTACAATATCGTCTTGGTGGCACATTGTTATGGCGGCTTTGTCGCTACAGGTGTTGTGGATCAGATTTCTCAGCGCATTGACCAAGTAATCTTTTTGGACAGTTACGTGCCCAAAGATTCAGAAAACATGCTTAGTCTTCGTTGGGATAAGCCTGGTCGGACAGATGTCATTCAAGACGGGTTTTTGATGCCACAATGGGTGAAGCCAGACAAACCATACCCAAAAGATGTTCCACAACCGCTTAAAACATACAGTGACAGAATATCACTGCAACACAAAAATACCCTGCTGGGTGCGGACAAAATGACGTACATATTGATGAAACCCGTAGAACCGGAGCGACTGGTCAATCTGAACGAATTCTACCCGTTTGCCGCTGAGGCTGCGTGCCATGGGTGGAAAGTACTTTGCATCGAAGGATCGCACGTGCCTTTTTGGTGGGAGCCTAACAAAACTGCAACATTATTGGACTCACTCGGAACTGGAAGTTCGTATGATGCGTGCCGACCTTTTCTCCTACCGCTCGACACCATTCATAAACTCTATTTACAAATCAAAGATCCGCATGATTCTAGACGCAGTGCGGCTGTGATGGTACCACGCGCGATGGTGGAAAGAAAACAGTCGGTTTCTCAATCCCCCCTTTTATCAGTGAGCCCTTATCATATAATGGGTATGAGTCTTTCTCAGATCCGTGAGAGAATTGATGAATGGAAAATACGGTACTTGGAAATTCACGAAGCATTAAGAAGCGGTTCGAGTGAGAAGCGCAACTTGTTGGATTTCTTTCCGTCAAACAAACCATCAAGCTCACTTTGGAAGGTAGGGGACAAAAGCTTGTGTTTTTTTCGATGGGCTTTGCTTGAAATGTGTCGTTACGAAGGTTCATCCGTGACAGAGACCCATGTGCTGAGCTGGCTTGGCCATGACCACGAACTTGCCAGAGCCTTTCTCTCCCGTCCTAACCACACGATGATTATTGAAGAAGCTATGTTTTATCGTCATCGCATGGCTCCCATATACCGATCAAGCTCGTTGCCGTCGATTCTCGTAAAAAAGATGCTAGGTGGCAGCAAATTTACAAACCGCTGCATTAAGGCGGGCCTGGTCCATTTACTACACAATGAAAGCTGCCATGGAGGTCTCCTGCTGATGCCCAACCCATCATACCACTGTGAAGTGACTCGAGCGGCGCGAGATGCAGTGAAGTACAACAAAGAGTCGCCTGATATGGAGGCTCTCCTTGATCTGTACGAGGAGGAGACCGTTACAAAGCTTAGCCGGTCCGAGTTGAAAAAGACTGGGTACATATATGTTGCTTGGTTTATTCCACCTTCGTGGGTCGATATAGTCCGTCGAACACTGAGAAAGAAGCGGCCCAGTCAATTGACACGCTCCCACTCAATTCCGTCGGGTATTGAGCGCGTTGTATCGGAGCATAATCATGCGCAAGATTGGAGCCTTTCTGTATTTCCGAAAGAAGAGGGGCATTTAAATAGCATTCGAGACCTGCAAGGTAAAAGAGACTTGCCATTATTAAGGCTGATGCAGACTGAAGGTCTGCAGTGGTTGAAGGACCTTTTTCATTGTCCCCCTGCAATGGTCGACCTTCACTACCCGGCTGTACTTTATTATTCATCGTTGCATATACATGTACGAGGACCAAAATATCCTTTTTCTGATATTTCCACGCATAGACCAGGGCTCCCGCTAAATGAGCTAGTTGGGCGGCTTGAAAAAGATCCTGATATCATGCTAAAAGCCCCCATATCCTATTGGTTGAAGAACGTCGACTGGCCCTCATTTGACATACTTCAAAGGGCATCGTGTGGTTTGCGTGATCCGAATCGCAAAGGGGTCATCGTGCTTGCAGATCGAGCTGTACATGATGCTAAAGAGAAAACAGGGCAAAGCACACTTATTCGTGTCTATGACCCGTGTAAAACTCCTCACTGGGCTCCGTCACATGCATCGCCACATCATGATATGGTGGTGGTATTCTTGGACACAGGCAACGAGTTTAATTTCGAAATGCAGTCGACCTGCGCACAAAAGGAAGTCGCGTTCATATGCTCCCAGCTTGCTGAGTACAATGTGAAGGTTTACTGTGTTGTTGATTCTGCACAGAAGCGCTTGCCTGCAGCTCCCCGCAGTATCGGATTTGTCTCAGCCGAAGATTTGTGGTATCGCTTAAATGGTGCCGCGGCCATACCCTCAGACGCAATTCTCATGCTCAGAGGCCGGAGAAGCAAGCGTGATTTTGCTGCCCGTGGAAAACTGCCAGCACTGTTGCCGGCCGACATACTGAAGCAAGCTATAATTCAAAAATGGCCGGGCAAGGTCGTCGCAAAGTGTACTGACACCATTTTTGCAGTTCGTCGGACACTTCCCCGCCACGAGGAAGTTGACCAATACCTTGTCGATTCTGTTCTCAACAAGAAAGCGCGAGTAGATGTGATGGCCATTGCAACCGTTACTGATATTGTTGTGTCTCGCCAAGACATTGTCTACCTAACTCAATTCCACAATCGAAAATTTTTCCTGCAGTACGTTGTTCGGGAAGAGGACTCCGTGTCGTCCTCGTGTGCAGTTCAATGCCCATTTATGGAATATGTCCTGTACAACCGCCCCATGATGCCCATCAAGGTGCATTACCAATACGATTTTATATACGGGGGCAGCCGCCGCAACGGCGAACGAATGAAGCGTGTGGCGTACTGGATGGGGCCCATTTTGCGTGGCGGCGTTGAGATTCGGCCAGCTCTGCACGTGGAGTTCAAGTGCTGCCTACTAGGTAGTATAGGAACTGGTTGGCACGATCACCCGGTGAGTCAAACATTACCGTGGTCTCCCCCTACATCGATTTTGCAGGGTCACGTCGATAGTTCGGCCTGGTTAGACAAACTTTCTATGGCCAAAGTCCAACTTGTTATGGGAGACTCTTGCCTCGAAGGTCAACAGGCATTCACTGCTCGTGTTTTTGAGGGTGCTCTTGCTGGAGTAGTATCACTCATTTCAATCAACTTTGATCCCACTAGGGCAAACTTTTGCAAGGATGCCTACCTGTGCGATGACGTGTACGTCAGTAACCCCGAAGATTTCCGAAAGCGGCTCGATATGATTTGTAGTGACAATGGCTACCGACTGAGACTTCTCCAGGTTCAAAGGGCATATATTCGTCAGTACGCGAAGCCGGAGACGTTCGGAAAACGGTTGAAGCAGTCACTAAGAACCATCAATTCGATGGCAAGGGTGGTAAGTGGACATTCATGAACTTAACCACCCCTCATCACCATTTTGGAGAGATCGAAAATGATATCCTTGGTTAAAAAGTGTGTTGGGACTTTTACCAAAACTTGGTCACAATGATGATGATGATGATGATGAATTTGATTGCGGGCGTTTGATTGTTGTGATGGAACATTTTTTTTGGGTCCTGGATTTTATTGGAATTCTTCGCCGGCATTCCCTCCTTGATGTATAGTTACGTCAACTGGTGCACTTGGCAAATTTAAAGAGTACGTTTTACCACGTTACTACGGGTCCAGGTACGTTATATACTTACTATGATAGTAGTGTAGTTGGAATATCGAAACAGAGTTTCTCAGCTGGGTTTAATCAGTAAAAAGTTACATTCATGTATACTACGCAACTACGCAACTACTACTACTATATTATATACGCGCGTTCGTCTTTTGTGTGCATCGACGAACTCTTTTTCAGCTTCAATCGTCTGGCTGGATACGAGTAAGTCGCATGATTCTTGCTCTGCTGGCGACACTGTGAAATTTGGACAAGACATGGTTGAGGCGACGGTCCAAGTGCACTTTATCGTATCGGAGTTCTTTTCGTAACTCTTCATAGTTCACTGGTCGCGCAGAAATGCGACCGGCATTTCTTCCATGAACTCTGCCAAACGGTTTCAAAAAGCTTGCCCTATTTGTAATCGAGTGCCTCGACTTCGCACTTATTGTCGACATCATCCTACTGACGGACGCACAGTACTCGCTCGAACTTTGTGCTATTTTCCCGATACAAAGCATTTTTCTATTGCGCTCTTCGATCTCATGGGCAATGCTACCCCAATTTCCCTCACCGCCATCTTCCTCCCTCCGCTCATCGAGTAAACGCTTTCGGCCCCGCACCTCGGGAGTGGAAGGGACGGCACAGGTCTCGTACGACTTGACGAAGCCAATTGGGCCAATATACGCACACAATGAAATGCAACGACCCGAAAACAGCAATGCAACGGCGTCCGTCGTACCAGCAGTCGTACAAAAGTGTTTTGATTGCACCCCTTCCAGGGATTCTATGTCCGACAGTCGTAAGCGAATAGGTATCTTTGGCTCCGAGAGTTGGGTATGAAACAGGCACAGCAACGTGTACACGAGCGCTATCACTCGCTCTCCTTCATTCTCTTCTATCGCGCAGAGCAAAGATAGGACCACAGTTGCATACAACACTTGCAAGCGCTCGGCATCCGACATGCCACGCACCTTGGCGTGATGAACCGCACCAAACACTGCTTCTCGCCAAACGCATTTAAATGTATCGAGGCTCGGCTGCTCCCCTTTCTGAATCCGCTGGACGAACGAGGTGGTCAACGCCTCCAAGTCTTCCAAAAATGCTTCCTCAAAGACAACGGACATAGCACAGAAGTCCGTCCCACGATGTACTCCTCGCCGAGGCGGCAGTCGTCAGTGATGGCTCTGGCCTGCGCACTGGAACATACGGTGCGAGCGGCGAGAAACAAAAGAGACGTCATGTAGGACCTCATCAACCCACCCAAGACCTGGAATCAACAATGGACGTCCCGCACGTCCGCACGAGGATTGGATCGGAATCATGGATCATGGATGGAATCAATGAATCATGAAGTACTGTCCCCCCTAGGTACAAGATTATATATCACTGGTGGTATTCTAGAAAATAATGGACATCACAGCATGGACATCACAGCATGGACATCACAGCATGGACATCACAGCATGGACATCACAGCATGGACATCACAGCATGGATAGCACAGCATGGACATCACAGCATGGACATCACAGCATGGAGAGCACAGGTGTCGTATGACGGCCTGTGTGCATTTTACTCAGAAGTTCTCTATGACATGACAAGCAACACGTTTGTTGTTTGTTCTTCTTTGAAGTACCAACAGTAACGAAAGCAAACATCATTAGACACGCTTGACATCAAAGGACCAGTTGGGGATTTCATCAGATATGACACACCAAAGAAACAAACACACAAGTCCGCCGCACACGCAACTAGTCTAAACTCACCGGACGCCAGGCACAACACACACCTACCCTAACCTTCACGCAACTAAGGCACTAAGGCACCGCAACACGCACACGCACACCCTGCACGCCTTCTCAAGTACGCACGAGACGCACCAAACGATCAAAGACCGCACCGCATCATTCGTACACTAGCACAAAGTTGTCTTGAACATGTCTCACAAAGCGCAAGCAGAGACGCCTGGAAAACCCGTTGAACAAGAAGGCTCGGTGGCAAACAATGAGCAAATGTACGCGTTCGAAGTCAACCTTCGTAATGTTGGAGTGGATATGCAACCTCTCCGTGATTACTTGCAACAGTGTGAGGTTCCATTTGAGCCATCGCAGTTGTATTCCTCGAAAGAAAAGCGCAAGTTTACAGATACCTCATTACGGCAATCTGAATTTCGTGCTCTTGTTGACGATCGCCTATTCGGCCTGGCGAGCGACATCGTCAAAGCCATCTCTAATGAAGGCAACAACCCGATGGGCTTAGAATTCGAGCTTGTTCGAAACGATTGTACGCATATTCGATACAGAGAGGGTGGCTTCTTCAAGCGTCACGCAGATTACCTCAGCGCGAATGGAAATATCATCGAAGAATACACCTTATTGCTGTGTGTTTCACAACCTGAAGATGCCCAAAGGTGTGCTTCAACTTCTACCGTTGGTGGCGAAACTGTGATTCACTGGGGTAGCGGTACCTCCACGACTTTCCAGGCAACGACCCTGGCAGATCATGCACTTTTGTTTCGCAAAGATTTGGAGCATGAAGGCAAGGTCATCAAGTCAGGTAATAAAGAGATCCTTTCACTAAACGTATGGGGATTTCGGAAGGAAGTCGACCCGAGCAATGCCCGAGTGCTCCATGTCAGGTTTCCCGAAGACGAACACTCCATGGTTCAGAACTCCAGATTCCGCAAAGCGATCGCACAAAAATCATATGTAATCCCCTGCAAACAGTTAACCGGTATGCTACGAGCGCTCGCGGATCGATGGAGCAAGCCAGGCAGGGTGGTTGCTTACGATTGTAAGGTATGCACCTACGAAGAGTTTGATGTCGTCTACAAAGTCATTATGAGGCAGCACATCGGTCACGCAGAATTGCGGGCAGTTGATGCGAACCTCTTTGCGTTTTTCCAACTCGACGTTTTGCACATTTTGGTAGATCTTGCAGCTGATCAAGTGGAAACTGGATCTACTAGTCCTGCTCATAAAATCCCAAAAGACGCGGACAGTGACAACGAAGAGGAGGAGACCATAGCTGCAAGGGTCTTTGGGTCTTTGGAAGCCGTGAGTGCAGAACTTGACCCTTCCAATGCTGGCGAAAACGCCCTGGAAGAACGATTTCTCTCATCATCAGACCCCGGTGACCACATAATCATGTGTGAAAGTTTCGAACGCGCAACAGTCGTGAGCGAAATTGCAAAGCAAATGCAACTTCCATATGTGCGGTTTCGTATTGTATTTGTGGAAGGGGAATATTGCTGGCCGGACAACGACGGAGATAGACATGGAGCTCAAATGGGAACGGCGTACAAAATTCCATTGAATCCGGTTTGGGTCAGTCTGGGCGATTACGATAACATTTTTCGCTACTGCCCAATGCGAAAAATATTGGATTCAACTGCCCAGGGAGGCGATCATCTGTTTACCGACGCACCAGCTGTTCTGACCACAGACGGCTACATTAAAATGTGGAAGCATTTGAAACGTCCTGGTTTGAAGCAAGTATATCAGCCTGGAGAACGTGGCGTATTTGTGTCAGAGGGGCGTCGAAGCGAGCAGTGGGAAGCAGAAAAAGATTTTGCACCCATTGAAATGCTGGAGGTGGCCCCTGAGAATGTCGGTGACGCTATCCAAGCAATGCTGATCAATGGCGACAAACCGACTATTTATGGTACAAATGGCAATTTTTTTAATGAAAAACCCCAGGAGGATGTTGAAAGTCGATACGTGGGGTTTGGTCCAAAAGAAGTACCAGTAGGCTCAATTTTCCTCCCTGGAAATGGTACTAGTGACGCACCTTCAACATCCGGACTTTTTCACATCGACAACGATGGGAAAACGTGCTTTTCGAAGGATGAAGCAGCCCGCGCTACCGCGTTTCTGGGAAGGATCGGTCTGATAGAACTGGTCAAAGAAAACATTCAAAATATGAGATTTCAACTGCCACAACAATCGGTGACACATACAATTGACCAGCATTTTTGCAACGAAAACGTATACTCAACATTTAACGCACTGGAAGTGAATGGAGTGGTTCGTTTGGACGACGCCAGCACCTTTTCGAATGAGCAATATATGCAAGACTTGTTCGATGGCCCCAACAGCGTATTTGTGAGGCGCACAAATCCTGATAGGGCCTATGGGCTTTTCGCTCTCCTAGGTGGTGCGGGTCGTGGTGGTGAAATGCTTCCACGGAAGGCAGCCGATCGACTGTCCGTGTTTCCAACCTCTGAACAAGCT
>JACKZZ010014904.1_pt1 | contig 15756 bp, 6 predicted proteins | sample 8027871 | NCBI WGS metagenome assembly JACKZZ01 (sample SAMN15724774, study PRJNA655200) | protist metagenome | isolation source: fluorescence activated cell sorting (FACS) single amplified genomes of... | place: USA: West Boothbay Harbor, Gulf of Maine | collected 2000-07-19
GATGCGGACATATCTGTGATCCACCACAGTCCTTGCACCGATTCTTCCGCATATTATGAACACATATGCTTCCTCCACCACAGTCCTTGCACTGCGACCTCCTCCTCTTATGCTCACATATGCTTCCTCCACCACAGTCCTTGCACACCGACCTCCGTCTACCATGAACACATATGCCTGATCCACCACAGGCCTTGCACTTCGACCTCTGCCTACCATGCTCACACCTCAATTCATTGCCATTCCAGATCCCGATTCGGCCCTTGGTGTCAAGATACTTTGCACCCACAACTCTGGCAGCCTTGACCACAGACTTAATGGATGGATAATTATGTGTACTCTCAGCTTTTACCATGCTTTTGGTTTTTTAACTTTGGAGCGTAGCGTGATTGTTGGCGACTGACGACTCTATTTCGCGTACGGTGACCCCGAATGGGTCTGTCCAATCAAGGATGGTATATTGGTGTGAGAGGATACTACTATATATATATATATATATATATATATATATAATAGTATCCATCAACCAACGATTACTTTTAATTTTCGTAGACAATTTGTTTTTTTTTGATTGATTTCATCCCCCATGTCTTTTGGTCCGAATAACACGCCTCCACGGCGCAAGGTAAATTCGAAAGCTCAGGGTGAATTGTCGCCTGTTCCTCATTCTGATGAGAATTCTAATAATGCACCTTATATACTTTACAGCTTTCCTTAATGGAAGAAAAGTGCTCAATAAACTACCCTATTCCAGAAAAAAAAATTGCTGCAGCGTGTGAGCCAGTGTGCTCTACTAAGCCAAATATAAGTGCATCGGGTTATGATGTTCCATCAGGTGTGTCTGATCAGCCTATGGGTGAAGATGAAACGAAGCAGGGTGCAATCAATAGAGCTAAGTCTGCTTGGCAAGCTCACATAGATGTGAATGGTTGTTCACCTGATTTTAGTGTTGGTCTAGAAGGTGGATTGGTTGTTTATGATGGTGAAATGTTGTGTACAGCATATATGGCATGTTTCGATGGTGATATGATTGGAACTTCACGTACAGCATCATTTGCCATACCACCTGCCATGGCCGCCCTTGTCACGGGTGGCATGGAACTCGGTGATGCTGACGATGCTGTCTTTAAAACAGTCAATTCAAAGCAAGGCGAAGGTACAGTTGGTGCTTTAACTCGTGGAGTTATCAATAGAATTTCCTACTATGAGCCTGCAATTGTTCTTGCTATGGTGCCACTGCTCTGGAAAGATGATCTTTACATACCTATAGAAGCGCTTTAAGTTGACCAAGTGCATATTGTTGTTAGTGTATATGTGATAGTTACACAATGTATCATAAAAATAAGTAAATAACATTTTCGTTCCCACTATTAAATACTTACGGGTGTGCGGGTCCTTTGTCAATCATACCACCTGATCTGTCGTGAAATGGCTGGAAATAGACTGTCCCACCATGTGTACCTTCGATCCGCGGTAGCCCTAATTTATCACGCTCCGCTTCTTCTTCGTACTGGCGTTTAATAGCAGATTCAAGACGATTTTCATTAGACCACATTGCAATGCTGATAGCATTGAGACGCCTGTCCGTGTCCTCTCGAATTTGCTGTGCAAGGTTTTTTTTTAATGTTCCCATTTGTGAGCGTATCATTGAATTCGTAGAATTTATAGCTTTCGACTCTGGTAGCTTTGCTAGCTCCAATGGCGATTGACCTATATCTACCACACTGGATGCTAATGATGGCTGCTCTAAGGTTGCTGGTGGTCCTTCAATGTTGAAGACCGCACTATCACTAGAACTTAGTGGGTGATCACGACTTGTTGCATCAATGATATTTGTGATTACTTCTCTTTGAAACGAAGGCATATTCTGTATTCCGACACCTGATGTAGGTGCATCAGAGAGACCCTCGCGGCTGCCAGCTTGCAGTTGACCAAGACGATCCAAATTAACCGAAGATGTATTGTTGTTTATTGCAACAGCACGAGTAGATCCATGTTCTATACGAGTTTCAGAGTTGATACGTGATAGCTGTGTAGCGGACATTCGCGCTGCTTTGGCTGCAGCTTTTGATGCACGCGATGCATTCATGACGGACGCTCGCATGTTAGCTATATCTTTGAGTGGCGCTGGTACCATGCCAAGTTCCACAGGTTCTAGATCAAAAGGTAAGTTGCACATTACTTGTAGATTGAATGAACCTTCTGTTCCCTTGTCATTCAACGCAGGCATGACAATTAGTTCTTCGTAGACGTCGCTGCCATGATGCAAATAGTTGCTCCCATTCACGCCACCATTAAAAATACAAAATTTTTCATGACGTGCTGTAACTGGATACGCGTTGAAACGGAATCTACCAAGAAAACCATCATGTACAGCTTGATCACCACATGTACCATTGTTGTGTAATAACTTAGAATATGCATTTGGTGTCAATAAATATGTGCCCGATCTAGGAAGACGGGAGTGAGTGGGGTCCATTTTCCTGATACCATCGGGATCAGCACTAGTTGGGCGTGAATTAGCTGGACTATTTCCACGGCTATTTGTTGCTAATTCTGTACTTGGAGAAAGAAGAGTGCAGATTTGGAAGTAGCGCACAGAAGGCTTATCATCTTTCTTGCGGATACGGGTTTTGCTATACGGTCCAGTATCATTACTTGGGACACTGATATGCGACGATTGGTTTAAACGATTAACATCTTCATAGGAAAGATTTGGTACATCAAGCACAGATGATCCAGCTGCATTGACACCACCGCCGTTGTCACGAGGAGCAAGCGATGTGTCAACGAGTCCACTCATGTCCTCTTTTCCTTCTTCAATCGTGCTGATTCCACCTACGCCAGGAGTTCCAGGTGGTAAACTATCAAAAACAGAATCTTCGCCAATTTCACCATAATTGCTATTTTCATCACATTGAGGACCGTGAATTCTAATCTTCCAAGCAGGGTTTAAAAATGAAAACTTATTATGGTTGCTACATGGGCCCATAGCAGACTTACCTTTGAGCCATTGACCAGATACATCAGCGGTATAATTATATCCTGACCATTCTTCTAATGGCTCTATTTCAACTTCTCGTCGCAAACCATCTTCATCATAAAATATTGTATTAATGTAGAAATCACTGCGAATTTCGTCAGCATAGGTACAAGGCACCACAACAAAAGAGAAGGGTCCATTCGTTCGTAGATCAAGATCCATCTCAACTGTAACATCTCTTTGTTGTACATAATCAGTATTAATGACAATATTTGTAAGACTAGGTTCATCCTGGCATACAAAGAGAGCGTGAGCTGGGTACAAGAGTGCGCCTCCATGATATTGAGTGCCATCCCACTGGTTCAGATCTGGAATTGTATCCGCAAAATATGATTCTTTACGAGCATCTGGTAAACTTGTAGTGATCAATAAGCGCCCACGACATGGCTTGAACTCTTTTAACTTCACTCTAAACAATGGAGAATTTCGCCAAGATTTCAGGTGTTGACCACCTCCTGCGGTTCCCCGCGAAGGGTCCCAAGCACTTTGCATTGTCAATCCCATGTTCGGATGAATATCGACACCATGTGAAGAGTGACAACAGTGACCTTCTGATGCAACAACGCATACAATAATTTGCTCAAAATCTTCACAAAAACGCGTCCAAGACATCCACTCTGGGCTATATGATTTATAGGGTAGATATGTTGGTGGAACATCATGTCCTCCCTCTTTCTGAATCGCTGCTTCCTTTTCTGCCGCTAAACGTTCGTCTTCGTCTAATTCATCATCGTTCTTGTCTCTATCAACTTCATACTTCTTGGCTTCTTCAATTCTATTCTTCAAATTATGTGCTATGTCCAATCCCACTAGGTCAGTTGGCACGGGTATCGGCTCATCTTCACTCATGCAAACAAAGAAACGTCTATCATCCCATGAATTAAAACCTTTTGTTTCGTCAAAATGTTGTGTTAGCATCTGAGGTTGTTGCATGATATCTGCGTATAATTTTTCAGGAATGCTCTGAGAATCTGTGTTTTTCGCAGAAGCATAAACATGCTCGAACACCGCATCACCATGCTGGTCCACACAATGACTTAGCGTATGTGCGAACCCATCTTCTCTGTCCTGTTTTTTACGGATAGTATTGCTTATATCAGCACCAAACGCGTTCACATTTGGATCGTGTCCAGATGCATTTTGGTCGTCCTTCATGACGAGATTGAACACACAGTTGGACCTCTGTTTCTTTGCCCACGTTCGCGAACAGGTGTGGCTCTTTCGTGCAACAATAATAAGCTCATTACGCGTAAAACGTGGGTATAAAGCTGAGAATAATGCAGACAATTGTCCTTGTTCCATATGCTTTAAATTAATATCTAATACGTGCTCACCCCCACACAAATCTCGGAAAAGGTCTCTGCATCCATCACCGAGAGCAGTCGCTGTATAAGACCCATGTAATTTAGCCATTGCCTTTTCTATTAGTGGTAACCAGCATTCACCTGTAGTAAGCCGCGTAGAAATAGGTTCAAAAGGATATTGATGAGGAGGTTGTCCAGGTGCTGGTGGTGTCTTTAGTCTGCACGGCAGTCGGTCATCAATGACGACCATTTCCATGCATCCATTATGAAACAGGCGAATAGCTGCACAGCCTATAATACCATTGTACGAGACTATCATGTCCATGATATAATCTGGACGCCTTGCACATAACGCTTGTAACACAGTAGAAAGATCTTTATTGCAACCATCCAAAGCACCGATGCATGCCGTACAATCTAGTGACTGTGCACCATCACGGTAAAGCGTGCCTGGACCAAATTCTTTAGGTCGCAACCAATATATATCTTCTTCTGTTATATCATTATTTTCAAAAAGGAAACGTGGTCCGAGTAACTCAGCATCCAAAGTAGGATCAAATTCATCATCCTCAAACATTTCTGCACAAGAATGTGCCATCTTCTCTAATTTATCTCCATCAATCAACCCATCACGAATTCTAGCACTGGCACCTGCACCCATGGTCTACTTTTCAATGAAAATATTGATTGAATAAGCTAATATGCACAGAAACCTCCTTGCTTGGACGCTTGGCCGATGAGGAAAGTTACAAGACCTAAACGACGTAATCAAGTGTGGCGTATTGTCAAATAAATAGAAATGTCCTTCTTTCTTTCACTAGTTGATTCTTGGAGTGCTCAATAATCTATGTGTGATGAAATTTACAAAAAGGTGACCTGGCCCCGCGGGCCCCCCGCGGGTGGGTCTCAAATTCTAAGTGAATGAAGGATATTTTTACGCCGTATAGAGTTCATAAAATGTCTACGGTAACTGGACCACTACGTCCATTGCTTCGTGAAGATGCCGAGACTCCAATAGGTGGGGATACACCCTTTGAGTTTCTTGATCCATGCTGCCAGAAGGAGATCCTCAATGAATCTCATCATCGACGTGTAGGGAATAAGTTACGTGAAAGTGATAGGTCACAAGTTCGATTAGATGAAAGGTCTCGTGCAATTGGTCGCATAGGTCACACATGTCATCATCACCATGACTGCTCTTGTTGTGAATCATCAGATTATCCTTTACTTGCTGAAATGCGAGATCGACGGCTAAAGATCGAAGCTGAATTTGCTAAAGATAATTATACAGGAGAAAAACTACATATAGACGATAGTGAAGATAGTGATGACTTGGATAGTGATGATGAAGCAATGCTTGCGGGTCTTAGTGAAGCTATCCCAATGACACCTGAGGAATTAGAGCGAGTCCAAGCTATCGAGAATGCAGCATTGGATAGAGAGAATGCATTACAAATGGGATACGGTGAACATGTCGAGGCTTCTATTGAGCATATAATGAAAACAGCTGGTGAATATGGTGAAACAGTGGTATGTCATGTATTTCAACCTAAACTTGCTTTGTGTGCGTTGCTCGATCTGGAGCTCGAAGTGTTAGCAGTAGAATTTCTGGGTACCCGATTTCGTCGTTTACCAGCTTCATTAGACGTGCGAAGAGCTTTAGTAAATTTATGTAAAGGTGCAGTAACTGCACAATCTGTTGTAGAATCAGATAGTGTATTCCAACAGAAGAATCTAAGCGGCGAGAGCAATGCCCACGCTGTAGCAGTAGAGTCTGGTTTAGCACAACAAAGGCCTCTCCTTATTTGTGCTCGAAGAGGAGAAGTCACAATCGTAGAAACACAATTAGAGCAATTTGGTAATAATGATGAACTATTTGTAGCTGACTTGCGTACTTATCTAGATCGAGCACATGCATTGCAGCTGTCCATAGAAGATGGAATGAGTGTTCAAGATATTGAGAAATTACGACGAAGAATGAAGATTTTTAATGGGGGTGATTCTGATGAAGAGGAAGAGGATGATACAGGAGACTGGTGTAACAAACCAGGGTGTACAAAGAAATTCCATCATACTCATGTTGGTATTGAGGGGGGCAACATGGTACATGCAGTAGACGAGCAAGGCCTGGAGGCTTTAGGTAGGTAGAAACGTTGCATATTTGTTCATAATTGCTGATATTTTAACATAAGTAGCTACAAAGCAGCGTAATCACCTGCATAAAAACATTGATCACACACTCGTACTGGATTTACCAGTCCAATCTTTGGTATTGGACACTTCTTGGCACTACACGGTCCGCAACACAGACTTCCACACATGTGACAATTGTGTTTGTCTCTAAATCCTTGAGCTTCACTCCGAAATGTGCTATGCCATGAAAAATCATTATGACAGCAAGTACATGTTTCCGCAAAATCGAACGATGTCCATTGCGGTGGCGGCTGCACGGCTTCTCTGCATCGCACTGCCCGAACTTCTAGAAGAGCTTCAAATATTCTTTTCGCACGGTGATCTTCAAACATAGTACCTTGTATGTCAATTCTTTTTAGTAATTGAAAGTCACGCATTACCGTGGAAGCTTTATAGCATCCATTGAATTTATAGATATGTATGATTTTCCCCGGTAAAGAAAATGAGTAATTATCAGGATAATCAACTAGTACGAATTCATCCACTACTATATCATTTTTCAAACCACATTCATACTCACAGCACTCTTCTGATATTTCATCAAATTGGCCTTGATCCTCTTTTGAATGAATTTGACAAGAACTTTCACGTAAACGTGGACTCCACAGTGTTCCAACTCGATGCAGCACTGCAGCCCAATCGTCTGATAAATGTGTGAGTACGTCCGTTTTGCTGCATTCCAAATCCTTCATAAGCAATCCGATACTTTGTGGTGTAATTCTAGGAATTACATCGTCACCAAGCACGATTGATGTTACGCTATCTTCAAGTGATTTTGCAATGACTTCATCTACACAAGCAGGGGATCCATATGTCCAGCACTTTACCTCAGGAATTTTATTTTTCATTAACAATGTCAGTAGAGATGCCACTGCACCACCAAGGCTGTGTCCAGTAAGAATGACATTATGCCCTTGCTCGTGAAAATGCAACAGCGTCGGTCCAAGCTGTCGCAATAGCCACAGAGCACTATGAGCTACGCCTCTACATGCTTTATTTGCACCACTTTCAGCACTTTCTTTGCTGACAGCATCAAATTCTTTTTGCGAACTCTCTTCTGTACTACCTCTCCAAGCGGCGTGAACGATATTTGAATCAGGAGAAAATTCTACTGGAGATGCGCGAATATCAGTGACTACATCAGATATCGAATGCGTTCCCCTAATTGATAGTACCACATCCCTCTTTATGGACCCATGCGCTGAAGGACCAAAGCCTTTTTTATGAGTATGCACATTTTTTTTTAGATATGCATCATAGGCTTTCCCAGGTGATTTTCCATGTTTTATTCCTTGTCTATCGTGAGCAAACAAAGCATATGCAGGCTGTTCAGGTTTTGATTCAAGTCTAGCCCAAAGGGTACTCCAACCTTGGGATAATGCAATTCGCTGAACATCAGCGGTACTTTCTTCGTAAACGGCAACTAGAGCTAAGGGAGCAAGACGAATAGCTTCGTTCAACTTGTCATCGTTAGCTATATGACTATGCAATATACCATCATCGTCATCTTGCGATAATATCTGGTGCATTCTTATAGCTTCATCAAGATGATCTTGATGCTCTTGAGAAGGAAATCGTCCTCTTCTGCCTCTGTTCAAAGCCATTTTGTAGTATATACAAGCCGTCAAATCACCAAATGAGAGGTCCATATTATCAAATCCAGCACTTCTACTTAAAATACGAAGAGCTTCCAAGAAATCTTTGTGTAAAGCTATACCAGCAATCCCTGTCCACCCATGTTGATATGTAGCCTCCACTGTTTCCAATACGATGCGGGTAGGATAGGTCAAGCTGAATGTGCCTCGAGCTACCTCTAAAACTCCTCGTAATATGCGAAAAGCTTTATCACTTGACCTATCTATGACAACGGATGGATACATTTGCAAGGAACCTACAAAATATGCTTTGGTTCTCAATAATCTCCATAGAAGTAATTGACGATGAAGCTCCTCCTGCAATAGCTTCATACATAGTTCACACACGCGAACAGGCATAGTGTATCCAAAATGAGGCAGATGTGATCTTGAATTCGAGCAAACTGTACAAAAAGATAAGCCACAATTTCTACAATGATGGCGAAAGCATGAAATACTGAATCGTCGTTCGCATTTTTGACAAGAAGAGTTCAATGCAAATTGAGGTGGTGTCGATACTACAGGTAATGATGCATTCTTGTTATCCGATGTCGTTTTTACAATCAAATGACTAGTGTCACCAAGTGCAATACAATCATATAGAAGAGTAAGCCGCTCTTCAATAGAGAGTAGTGACATGCTTCTCCCGCTCTGCATATATCCGTGCTCTAAAAATGATATGTCCTCAACATGGCCATTATCTGCTGTTGCGTAAAGATTCCGAAGATGTGACAATTTATCATGAATAATAGGTAAACTATAGTGTCGTTCCAGTGCAAATCGCAAGCGGTCAACAGTAAATAATACTATTTCACTGGCACAATCAGACAATATTTTCATTGATTTCAATGTGAAATCCTCGAGCTGTACCTTGCTCGTTAATGCTGCAGTAGTTATACAATATGGTACCATAAATGAAGATGTTACTCCTGTTTTACTACATTCTATATTAGAATCTCCATGTTGATGTCCCATAAAGTTACCAGCTTCATCCTCAACATCTACAATCCTGCATCCAGAGTACAATGTGAAAGTTGTGTCTTGAACGCCGCATTCATAATTCCTTATTTCCTCTAAACTAAAGAAGACTGGATCATAATCTATATTTGATACACCATGGTCAATAGAAATATCCACTTCACCGTCATTCTTTGATTCATCATTTGAGTTTTTCACATCAATTCTTGAAATCTTAACCTCATTCATTTTCAATACATATATTCAACAATATAAACAAACAAATAAACAACAACACAATTACATTCAAAACATAAGAAAAACACACAACTTAACCCTAACAAACACATAGAAGGGAAAAGTAAAAAACATTTTGAATGGCCGGGCCGTCGGAATATTACGAGGCAGAAGACGTTTTACTCAAATAGCACTATCATCATCAAACTTTGGGTAATCAATTAAAGTGTAGTTAGATATTTTAAACTTTATTTCTGAAAGAATAGTTTTAATAAGACTTCTTAAGGTAGAAGATAGTGATATTAAAGAGGTGCAAGTAGAGATAACTTGAAGAGTGTTTATATCACAGCTTTGGATTGGACTGTGGTGTAATATGGGTGGGCGTGCCAGTAAAAATGATGGGAGCGATTACATCCTTTCATTAGAAGGTGATGAGAATGGATATTCTGATCTCACAAAACCCATTCAATCACCATCAATACAAAAGATACAAGGTCGTAAAAGTTTAAACAAGGTTTCACCCGTTGACTCGCCAAATGGTGATGTATCTCCCCTGCAGCCAGAATCTGGTGGAAGACAAAATAGGGCGCCTTCATTAGGTAATATCAGTCGTCAAAATTCAAGGAAAATGAGTGATACAGGAAATAGTAGTGGGTCACGAAGCATTGCTTCTATATCACGTTCAGTAGCAGGCAGTGGTAACGCTCAATCCACATCTAAAGTAGCTACATCAAGTACCTTGAAGTGGATAGTGAAGGGTGGCAATTTTAATAATATGACTTTACAAGCATTAGAATTTGGCCGTATCATAGGCACGGGATTAATGGGGGTGGTAAGAGTATGTAAACTTGCAGGTAAAAACCAATATTGTGCAGTGAAAAGTGTTCGTAAAGATTATATTAATAAGCGTAATGATGCGCGGCACGTGCTCAACGAGAAACAGCTAATGGAACAGCTATGCAATCCGTTTTGTATAAAACTATTTAAAACATACCAAGATGCATCAAATATATATTTTGTCATGGAATTGGCTGTTGGTGGTGAACTTTTTAGACGTCTTAACAAAAAATGCAGTTTTCCACCCCAGGTAACAAAATTTTATGTCTATGAAATTTTCTCTGCTTTAGAGCATGTTCAGCAGTTGGGATATGTTTATCGGGATCTTAAACCCGAAAATGTCATGCTGGATGAAGATGGTCATTGTAAACTTGTTGATTTCGGGTTTTCAATACAACCTGATGGTAATGGGATTGTAAAGACACTTTGTGGGACTCCTGCATATCTTTCCCCTGAACAATTAGATGGCAAATTTACCAATGGATATTCAAAGATAGTTGACTGGTGGGCTCTAGGAATATTGATATATGAATTAATGACTGGCTTAACACCATTTTGCAAAAATAATAGCGAAACACATTATGAAATATATCTTCGAATATTAAAAAATAAGATTAGTTTTCCTCGTTGTTTTGATAACGACAGTCGGGATCTGGTACAGAGACTGTGCCACGCAGATGTGAAAGAGCGTCTTTGCGCAGCAGAAGCCATTGCTTGTCATGATTATTTCACAATCCCATTCGAGCCTGTACGCCAAAGAAAACTAATACCTCCATTTGTACCAAGAATCAAAGATGAAAGTGACAGAGATCATTATTTTAACAAGTACAGCGAGCCACCCGAACCAAACCCAAATGGGGCAGGAAATTGGGGTAATATAGATGGATTCTAGCGGTGCCGATCTTTGGCACTGATCTTCATCAGAACCTTACATAAAGAGGATTTATAGTAATGTAATATTGTTGTGTTATAAAGATATGTTAATATGTTATTAGTGTCAGGAGGAACGATGTACATACACATTGAGTGAGTGAGATAGAATGAAATGCAGTGCAGTCAATGTTCACGACGTGTTGTGTCGGGAATATTGGTTTCAGAATTATCATTTAGTAATAGATACGCTGAAATATATTAAACGCAATCATATTTATCATCTCTTGTTTGCGTATCTCTTCTTAACGATCTCGACATCACCTCTTACCTCTCTAAAACAGGATTTTGAAATTGGATTTTGGTCCGACGGGGCAACAAGATCGAGGAATTTTCGAGTCACCAACGCTAAGGACACGTAAGAGGGACACGTTTTTTTACCTTCTTTTACAGGAGTTATGAGTTCCAGCTCAAGTCGAAGCGGAAATGGTGCACTTTCCAACAAATTGAGGAGGTGCACATTGAGTTCAGTTGGTGATTCATGGGAAAAACTCCCAGTTGTCTTGGATGTCCTTTTCCATATCAAATGCTTTGCGAAGGTACTTGGAGCATCCGAGCCGCTTGATATAATTGGTACAGAACAGGAGCGACAAGCATTTTTAGATTTAAAAGCAGTCTTTCATGAATTAGAGAATAATGATTCAAGTGATACAGTAAATCTGGAACCCTTTGTCAAAAATCTCAGTTCATGGTATGAAAAAGGGAACTCAACAATAAATTCTAATGATGATATATCTCGCATAGGAGGGAGCAGACCCTTAAAGAAAGGTAAGATTGAATCATTTAGTGAAGCAACAAATGGAGATAATGACATAAATAGTATTTGTACGGATCCCATGGGTAAAGTAGATGTTGTCGATATATGGGATGCATTGATCAAACTTATTATGGTTGTTATACCGCCATTTAGGGAAGTATTTCTTGGGCATGTAGCTAATGCTCAAGAAGTTCCAGGATGGTTGAATCTCATGTCGAGATGCTTTCGTGCGAAGTTCAGTTCGCAGCACCAGCGCTTAGAGGACGTCTGCCGTCATTGCTATAGTGAAGTAACAGAAAAATATAATGCTGGCAACTTTACAGCTAGTATACAAACAAGCAATGCTATGGTACTTAGGCGTGCCCCTGAAGTATTTGTTGTAAGCGTAGAATCAGCGTATATGATGGACACAACGACAAAAACTGGTACAAATGCCCTTTTTGATATAAATAATCCTAGTAATTCTGATCATCCATCAGAAATTATTTTTCCTGAAGCTTTAGATTTGAATGCGTATGCTGGACCACGCTCAACTATTCCTAATAGTGCTCAAATATTGACAAATTTATCTCAGATAGAGGCATCGAAAGAATCAGTAGCCGACAATATTGCAAATGCTGTTACAGAGGACCGTTTGTATGATCTAACTGCTGTTATTGCATATGAAAGTGTAGACGAAGTATCTGAAAAATCTGCATCTTTTGAACGAATGACTTGCTATTTTCGCTCTACGACGACGCCGGGTGATGATGAAGCAGCAGCTGGTACGCAAGGTGTTTGGCATCGATCACGTGATCAAGCATCTAACTCTATTGATGATGTTTCCGCAGATATTGCTATAAAAGGTAATTATTTCAATGCCAAGACGAATCCTAAAGTGCACCCGAGGTTATTAGTATATACAAGGCGAAATCTACCAACTCTTTTACAACGCACAGCTTCCTTAGTAAGCAGGGCGGGTCAGATGCGAGCGTTAGGAGATGTTGCATTCGCTTTAGCGATGACTAGTGAAAATTATGACGAGGCGAGACGCTGTTATGAAGAGGCAATCGTATTAGACGAATCGTTACGAATTGTCTTACAAGATAATCTGAATTCTTTAGACAAATTTGAGTGTACACAACGAGCGCGAAAGCAAGAGGATCAGGCAGATCTATCTCTTGCGAATCGCAGGTTTAAGGAAGCAATGGAGCAATATAAAAATGCAATGCATAGCGCTGTAGTTGGCTCAGGTATATATATGCGTGTACGTGAAAAGGATGCTCGTATAAATAGGTTACTCACTCTAGAAGGAGCCACTGCCTTCGCAGAACGTGGTGAACATTTTCTCACCAATAGCAACCTTCAACAAGCCCGTGATGCATATTCGCAAGCTTATAAGCTATGTCCCGAGTTTTCACATGTTAATGCAATCATTGTTGCTATTGACCAAACGATGCAAATGCAAGCTTCCTCACAAAAAGAAGTTGAAGCAGGAAATGCAATGAAAGCACAGAAATTTCGTTTAGCTAATTCGCTTTATCGTGAAGCCATTCAACTTATACCAGCCAAGAAAGATAATTTGCAAGACACTCTCGACCGTTTAGGACCTCTTATGCAAGGTGAAGATGCAGTTACTCGTCAACGTACTGGTTTAACTGCTTTGCATGACAAGAAATTAGATGACGCTATTGTCTATCTCACAGAAGCCATCGAGCTACTACCTCCTAGTTCAGAATCTTACCATGCTGCATTCTTATCTGATAGAGCTACAGTCCATATTGAGCTGAAAGATTACACTTCTGCTGTGCAAGATTGCAATGTAGCGTTGACAATTAAATCTGATTATGCAATGGCACACTTTCGACTCGGTGCAGCCTATTTTGGACTAGAATCTTACGAAGAAGCCACTGTATCTTACGACCGCTCTTTACGCTATGATCCATCATTGAATGATCAAGTGAAAGCAAAGATACGCCAAGTTACTTCTGCCAGAGAAGTTCAAGAACGCAAGCAACGTGAAGAGGATCGTGCTAAAGCAAAGGAAATACAAGAACGTCTTAATAAAGAAAAGCGTGAACGCGAAGAGCAAATGAGACGAGAGAAGGCAGAAAAAGCTGCAAAAGACAGAGCAGAACGTGCTGCGAAACTTGCCGATGAAAAACGACTTAAAGCTGAACGTGATGAGGAAATGAAAGCTACCAAAGCTCAAGAGAAATTAGCTGAAGCGCAACGAAAGAAGGAGGAGCGGGAGGCAATAGCCGAGAAAAAAGCTAAAGAGCGAGAAGCAGCGAAGGCTGCTAAAGAGGCTGCCAAAGAGCGTGACCGTCAAGAAAAAGAACGTCGGGCCCAAGAAGAACTTGAAGCAAGAAAAGCTGAAATTCAACGTAGAAAAGAGTTTGATGATGAGAGAACACGTCAAGAGGCCAAGCAACGTGAAGAGAAAGCTGCCAAGGAAGCTGAAGTACAAAAGGCTAAAGTGGAGCGAGAACGTGTCATAGCCGAAAGAGAAAAGGCCCGTCAAGAAAAATTGGCTAACCAAGAAAAGCAAGAGCGCCAAGACCAACACAGTAAGAAGCAAGAACAGAAAGAGCAAGAACAACGCAAAGATGCTCTCGAATCTAGCAAATCTCGCACTGTGTCCTTAGAGAAAGAAACCGTCACTGGATCTGCAATTGTGGATGTTCCTCCTGCCCCACCTACGAACTCATGGAGCTCACGTATGACAATGAAAGTACCTGCACAAGTTATTGTACCTCCCGTACAATCGCAGTATGTTCAACATAATGTTGATGACGACTTCCCCCCACTTGGAGCTGAGACTCGCGATGAATTTCCACCACTTGGATCGGAAGCTGTTCCTAATGCCAGCAATAACTGGGGTGGTCAAGAACGTACTTTTCTTCATGATGATCTCAATGGTAGTTCTCGTGATGGTTTAAGGAATGATTCCCAATCAGCAGGTATAGATTTTAATAATCTTACTGCTACTGATGAAGATATGTTTCAGCGATCAGAGCTGAAAGCCACAAGTGCATCGTTCGTTTACAGTGGTGGTGCTCCTGGTAGTAATCCTTTGACGCCTGATCTTCGTGCTCTTCCATCCGTTCCTGTAATCGATGATGATAAAGATGATGATTTGTTTTCTGATCTTAGTTCTGGTTTGGATTTAAATAATCTTGCATCGCAATTCCTTGATGGTGATGACTCAATGCCAGGTCTTGGTGCTAGTAAAGGAAGTATGGGATTAGGAAATGGCTTAGGTCTTGGCTTACCAAGTATGGATGAAAGCGATCCTATCTTACGTGCATTAGGTGGACTTGGACTTGGTTCATCATCGTCTGTCGGAGATTTGGGTCTGACTGGTTCCGGGGATGAATTAGGGGGGTTTTCGTCAGGATTTCTATCACGAGGTGATAGCTTAGGTCTAGCATCTGATAATAGTAATACACAACCGTTTAGTGTGGCAAGTATGATTGGTATGGACAGTATGAGTGGTGGTAATACATCACTTGGTGGACTAACCGGTGGTTTCAGTCCTATGTCCGGTCAACAGCAACAGCAGTCTGAACAACGTTTTTTTTCTCATAATAATAACCATTCCCAGTCATCTTCACGAGACCAATCACTTAGTATGACTAATCATAACAATCAAATGCCTGGAAATGGGCAGCATATGTTACAAAATAACCATGGAAACGGTAGACTCGGTATAGAGAACGACGTTGTGCTTCCGGATTTGTGTCGTAGTATGTTTCCTGTTGTCGCATGGATGGGTCAATATGGTATGAATATGTACCACTGGTCTGGTGATAGTTCTGAATGGACTGATTACGCTTTAGTTCTTCCACAAGATGCATTAAATATAATCATTGGTCCTAATGG
>JACKZZ010001974.1_pt1 | contig 15752 bp, 14 predicted proteins | sample 8027871 | NCBI WGS metagenome assembly JACKZZ01 (sample SAMN15724774, study PRJNA655200) | protist metagenome | isolation source: fluorescence activated cell sorting (FACS) single amplified genomes of... | place: USA: West Boothbay Harbor, Gulf of Maine | collected 2000-07-19
TCTCCTTTAGCTTGTTTTAATTTGTTTTCTAAAGTTTTGACTTCAATTTCTAATGCCTTAACTTTAACTTTAAAATCGTTACCTTCTTTGCTATTTGAGTTTTTTACTTTATTAACTTGATCATTTAATTTTTTAATTTGGTCTTTATAATTATTAATCTCAGTAGAATTTGATTTTCTTAATTTTTCTAGTTCAAGTTTTATTTTTTTACCATCATTACCAGAATTTTTGAGAGTATCAATTTCTTTTTTAAATTTATTAGTTAGGTCTTCCAATTCTTTCACCTTTTTATTAAGATTATTAATTTTAGCATCATCTTTTTTATCATCTACTTTTAATTTATTATATTCTTTTTTTATATCATCAAGTTCTTTTTGTAATTTCTTTTCCTTATCACTAGGTTTTTTATCTTTCTTTTTCAAATTATTTAAATCAGATTCTAAATTTTTAATTTTAGATTCTAGATCTTTAATAGTTTTTTCATACTTTGCATCTTCTTTTTTATCAGCAGTTTTAAAATTATTATATTCTTTTTGTAAATTAGAATATTTTGTTTTTGATACAGTTGGAGAAGCACCTCCAAATTGTTTAATATTATTTTCAGAATCACTAAATAACATATTTATTGTATGTTCACTATTCATTATAATAAACATACAAAAATTTTTTTAAACTAAATTAATTATTCAAAAACATGTTTCAAAACTTGATTAATATTTTCAACATCAATAACCTTAAAATTTTTATCAATTAATGTAGGATTTCTTTCTTTAATTTTAGGAATATCTTTTACGTTTTGATTTGGAATTATAGCTAATTTTACACCAGCTTTCTTAGCTCCTTGAAGTTTTTCTTCTAATCCACCAATTTGTAAAACTTGCCCTTGTAAATTAATTTCTCCGGTAATAGCAATATCGTTCTTAATCTTCTTTTTAGTATACAAAGAATAGAATAATACTGTTAAAGCAGTTCCTGCTGAAGGTCCATCTTTTGGAGTAGCTCCTTCAGGACAATGAACATGAATCCCAAATGGAAGGTCCTTAAAGTCTGATTCAATCTTCTTTTTAGTTTTTTTATCAACAAAACTCCAAGCTAGAGTATTTGCTACTTCAATACTTTCCTTAATCACTTTTTCTAAACTACCGGTTGCTTTAATATAATTTCTATTCTGTGCTGGAATCCAAGAAGACTCTATTTGTAATACTCCTCCAATTCCTAAACTACCAGCCCACATTCCATTAATAACACCTACTTTACTTTCAGAATTAATTTTTTGGAATGTTATTTTATTAAATTCTTTTAGTAATATGTCTAAGTCATCATTTTGTAAAGTGAAAGGCCATTTTACTTTTCTATTATTTAATTTATCTTCAGTTAATGCCAATATATTTAATTGTCTAATTATGGAATAAAGCATCGATTTTAATTTTCTAACACCACCTTCCAAAGTGTATTTACTAATAATTTTACTTATTAGATTTTCACTAACATTCAATCCATCATCAGTAATTCCAATGTCTTTCAAAATTGCTGGGATTAAATATTTTTGTGCAATAAAAATCTTTTGATTAAGAAGTAAATATTTTGTTTCTACTTGGGTGATTCTATCTCTTAAAATTGGATCAACTAGAGAAGGGTCATTATAAGAGAAAATAAAAGTTACCTTTGATAAATCTAATTTAATGTTGTAAAAATATTTGTCAATAAATTCTGAGTTTTGTGCTGGGTCTGTTAAGTGAACTAATAAATTAGTAATTTCTTGTCCCTTTGGTGTATTACTAATTTTATCCAATTCATCAAAATAAATAATTGGATTCATACAATCAGATTTCATCAAACCTTGTGCAATTCTACCATAAATAGAGCCTTCATAAGTATAAGAGTGACCTTCTAAAAATGATGCATCACTTGCTCCACCTAATGAAATAAAAACAAATGACCTATCCATTGCTTTAGCAATTCCTTCTTTAATCAATGTAGTTTTTCCATTACCAGGTGGACCCCAAATTCCTAAACAATTACCCTTACTTTCTGGATTAGAAATATATTGAACCATTATTTCAATCACTTTCTTTTTTGCTTCAAAATGCCCCCAAACTGTTTCGTTCATTTTATCAGTTAGTTCACTAATAAACTTCTTAACATCATTTGGTTCTTTTAAAGTATCTAAGTTTAATCCTTTTTCCTTACCAAATGGTATCTTCATTACATTATCCAACCAAGTTTTTAGCTTTGATTTATCAGAGAGAGAATTTTCAACGTTCATATATTCTGTCAAAATATTATTCTTTTGTTCAACTGGAAGGTCCATATTAACAATTTTGAATAATACTGGTTCTGTATTATCTTCAGACTCAGCGACTGATTTAAACTTATCTAGAAATTCTTTCTTTTTTTCATCACCGAATTTAGTAAAGTGGGAAAAAGCATGATCCTCGTATGATTTTGGCGCTAAACTAGAATTAAGAGAATTCATAAATTCCATATCTAACTTTGGTCTTTTAGCATTTCTTTTACCATTTCCTTTAATAATCAAAAATGGTCTTTTTCTTTTTCCATGTAAATCTTCATCATCCTCATAATCTTCATCATCTTCGTCATAATCTTCGTCATCCTCATAATCTTCATCATCTTCGTCATCTTCATCCATATATTTTGGATCATAATCTTCGTCATCCTCATCTTCAGAATCTTCTTCTATTTCTTCATCTTCTGATTCTTCTTTCTTCTTTTTAACTTCTTTCTTTTTATTTTTTTCTTTCTTTGTCTGTTTATTAACTAAGTTTTCTTCATAATCATCTAAAAAAGTAATTGGATCGAAATCTTTACCTTTAGAATAAGCATCAACCCTCATTTCCCTAAGGATTTCAACAATAGTATTGCTTAATGCTAAAAAAGATAATTTTCTAAAATCATCTACATTCTTTTCCATTTTTAAATGTTTACCAATAAGAACAAAACTTCTTTCCAAGTTTTGTAGCACCGAAGTTAATTGCCTTCCTTTAATATCACCAATAAATTGCTTCAACATAGGAACAGCAGAAATTTTAAGATCTAATGTAACATCTTTTTTATCAAATGAGACATCATCAATATTCGCTTTTTCTACAGTCTCATTTAAAAAATTAACCCAATTGTCAATATCTGAATTCATTTACAATTACCATATATTATAACAAACCTTTAAATAAACTAAAGATTGGCATAATAAAAAAATGTAAGACAATATATATTAAAAATGGGAATTGAAAGATTTTTTTCAAGTTTAGATAAAAACTTTAACGTTATTACAGATCTAAAAAGTCCATATCCTAAAATTAATTGCAGCCATTTTTTTATTGATTTTAATTCTATTATTCATAATGTATCTTCAGATATGATTTCAAAGATAAACTTGTATAAACAGAAGAAAATTGATAAGATTGAATTTGATATTAATAATTTTGAACTTGAATTAATTAACCAAGTTGAACAGTACATTAAGAATCTTCTTTCAGACAATTTAAATTCTAATAAATTAGAATACTTAATGTTAGCACTGGATGGTGTTCCTACATTTGCTAAGATTGTTGAACAAAAGAAAAGAAGATATATAGGAGATTTATTGAGTCAATTGATGAAAAAATTCGAATTACCGTTTGAATGGAGTAAAAATAATATAAGTCCAGGAACTGAGTTTATGAATAAAATTTCTTTAAGACTAAAAGAAAAGAGATTTTTGGATGAATGTAAGTTAATTTCTAAAAATCTCAGACATATTTTAATATCTGATATATATAATCCAGGAGAAGGAGAAATGAAAATTATGAGATGTTTAAAATCAATGGAAAATCCAAGTGATTATAAAATTTGTGTTTATTCACCAGATTCTGACATGATATTATTACTAATGACTTTATCTTTTCCAGTAGAATTATTAAGATATGATCAACAGAAATCACAAAAGGAGAAAGAGCCAATTTTTAATTTAATTGATGTAAATAAATTTAAATCAGAATTAGTTAATTATTGTAACAAAAGAATTGACAGAACTAATATTAAAATAGAAGATAAGCAATTAATAGATGAAATTGTGTATATATTTACTTTATTTGGCGATGATTTTTTACCAAAAACTGAGTCTATAAATGTGAGTGAAGATGTAAATTTGATTATAGATAATTATTTATTAACAAAAATAGACAAGGGAAATATTATTAATTCTAAAAATAATAAATATAAAATTAACTACCCTAACTTGTATTACTTTTTTGATTTAGTAAGTAAAAACGAATTAACAGATTTGAATAGATATTTTTATAATTCAAAATTTAAAAATTACAAATGGGCATTAGATAAAAATTTTTTATTTGACATTAAACAATTCACTAAATCAGTCAAAAATTTATATACAGAATCTACTAATCCAAATAAAGACAAAGGAAATTTAAAGAATTTAATAATAAATGCTACTCATATAAAACAGCCTTACTTTAATTTCATGTATAATATTAGTAAAAAATTAGATGGATATCAACTTTATCAATTTCATTATTCTAAAAGTAAGGAAATGAGTAAAAAGGAAAATGAAGATATTAAAAAATACAAGTCATTATATTATTTAATTAGAAGTAAAGAGGAATTATTAGAAGATTTGATTAATTATTTAATTAATAATCAATTTGAGATGCCATTTCAAATAAATGAAGAAATACCTGAAAGCTCACAATCATATTTAGATAGGAGTTTTGAGAAAAAATTCCATGTTAATAAAATGAAAAAGTTAGAATTATTTAATCCAGGAAAAGAAAGAGATCAATTAGAATATTTAATTCAAAATAAAATAGATAAATACTACAATTTATTCAATCCAATTAGTTTTTTTTACAAAACTAAAATTACTTCTACTAAAAAATATTATGATTTTATGTTTCCAAATAAAGATATTAATGATATAATAAAAAAATATATTGAAGGATTTGAATGGATACTAAGTTATTATTTTAATAATGAAACGGATTATCTTTGGTTTTATCCTTATTCTAGAACTCCATTATTATCTGATGTAATAAATAAAAAAATAGAACCGAAACTTAATTTTAATTTTGATGAGAAAAATATTTTTACACCATTAGAGTTAATTATTTACATTACTCCAATAGATTCAGATTCAAAGTTAAATTTTTTAGCAAATTTCATCAATAGTAGTTTAAAAAGAGATATTTATTCTTTTATCGAAAATAATTTATTTATGTTTATTAATTTAAAAGAAATTTATTTTTTGTTAAATTCAAATCCAGAAAGTCTGTCTGATTTACTAGATTGTAGTGTATCAATATTTTTAAATAAATGTCACTACAAAATTTTAGAAAGAGATATGGATCCTAAATTATATCTAGAAAAATTTAGAAAAATGATTCCAATTAAAAATCAACTGATGTTTAATGATTTTGATTTGGATTGTAAAAAAATTGTTGGTTAACTTAAATATCTAAATAACATATTCTTTTTTTTCTTTGAATTTATTTTTTATATCGATACATTTTATTTTTGAGTATGCAATTATCAAATGGTTTATCTTATTTTGAATTTTATATTTTATGAGTCCAAACTTATTCACTAGTAGGTCGTTTAATTTATTAAAATCTGGCTTCTTTACATCAAGGTTGTCAACAGAGTCGTCAATTAAGGGTTCTTTAAAATACTTAAAAGGCTCTTGGTATGAAATCTTTTTATGTAATTTTTTTAGGGTATTATCTATATTCTTATCTACTTTAAAAGTATTGTATATTTCCATAAAGTTACAATCAATTAGATGTTCTGAATAATCACATCCTAATAATATACAAAACTTAATGAAATCATCTTGATCCCAATTAAATTTATGTTTAATCTTTTCTAAGCTTATCTCAATTGGTTTTTTCTTAAATGATGTTAAATTTCTAATTATGTAAGGGGAACCAAAAGTTAATATATCCATATCTTCTGTTAACACCGCATCTACAAATCCCATTTTAGCTAACCAAGCACATTGAGAATCTGCTTCTTGTGGTGCATTAACATAAGGAACTCCCATATAGTCTAACATCATCCTACATTCATCCAATTGGTCTCTTGTAATTATGACACTTCTCTTAAAATACTTTATTTTATCTTCAATAGATTCAGCTTGCGCCATTTTTTCCTCTGCTTTCTTACGAACATTTTTTCTCATATCTAAGACTTTCCTTTTTATTTCAGGTGGTTTCCCATCGAAAACATATATTGGAATTATTCCTTTCAAAAGCAGTTTAATAGTTTTGTTAAATAGACCAAGTATGTGTGAAGTAATTTTCCCTTGCTTATTTGTTAAATCAGCTCCGGAATTTCTTACCGATATCACAACTTGGTATAATAATATGCTAATATCAATAGCAATCTTTTTACCAGAATATTCATTAATATTCTTTTCTTCAATTAGTTCTGGAAAAGTATTCAAAAATTTAAGTAAATTCTTAATACCCATTTGAGGTCTATATTAAATATTTATTTTACTTTTAAATAAATTATTCAATTTTTTATATTTAGTTTAAAATTAAACTATAAAAAATTTCATATAAAAATTTTTAAAAAATCTACTTTTATTATATATGTTTGTCTATCAAGTAGTACAACCTTTTTCATATCAAATATCCGGTGATAGCTTAAAATCAGCTATTAAAAGTTTTGTCAAAACTCACAGAGACTTAAATCTTGCTAGTATCATCATTAATGACCAAAATCAACATGTCGAAGCAAGATTCAAATACTTTTTAGAAGATGGTAGAAATAAGATTGGTATTAATACTTTCCCATACTTAGGAGCTATTACCAACGGTCCTCCATTTTATACTTGGTATGATTCTCTTCCAGGTGCATCCGGTATTCCGTTAACTCCTTCTATGCCAACTTCAACTTCATTTTTATTCAGTCCTAGTGTTCCTTATACACCAGTTCCAATTTTAACTACAGAATCTTGGTTACCAACTATTATTGAATTTAATCGTTAAGTTGTAAACCTTTAGAGTAATTCATTATTAAAATCCATAAATTTTCCAAAAATTTATCATCCAAGTTAATTTTATTCTTTGATGATATTTTTTTATTTTTTATTTCTAATATTCTATCAATTACCTCTTTTTCTCTTTTTGAATCTAAAACTTTAATTCCTTTCTCTTTTTTATATTCTCCAACTTTTACACTTGTTTCCATTCTTTCAATTAATAGTTCAATAATCTGATTATCTATTTCATTAATATTCATTCTAAGTTTATCTAATTGACTCATTAGAATGTTTACATACTAAATCTTTAACTAGTTAATTTGGGTTCAATTTGATATCTTTTTGGAATTGAAGTAAATGTTACAAATTCTTTCTCTTCAATTTCGTCTACATTTTTAATTTCCATTTTTAATTCAATAAATAATTGCTTGTCCGTATTTAGTTTTAATAATATTCCAGGAAAATTTCCTTCTGATTTTTTAATATTTCCTGAATATTTAAATCCCTCGTCACCCCATATTTTTACTTCAACATTAATATCATCATAGTTATTATGAAAATTATTTGGAATATTTACAGCTATAAAATTATAGGTTTCTTCTTTTTTTCTTTTTTTCCTTTCCATGCTTTCTTTATCAATATATTCTTCATATTCTGTAACTTTTCTCTGTGTAAAAAAATAATCAATTACATCATTATTTATTTTCATATTATTCCCTTCAAAATTGGAATTAAATGCCTCATTAATACTAGCCATTATTATTCATTATATAAATATATACTTTTAAATCATAATTATTTTGTATGGAATAGCTAAAAAAATTGATAATTCATATAAATATCACAGTAATCATATTCATATGGAATCTACAAGAAGTTGCAATATAAAAAATCAGCCAATATTTAATATTGGTATGTTAGGTAGTGTTTCTGATGGTAAATCTACTTGCGTCTTAGCGACATCAGGAACAAAGACACAGAGATATAGTTCAGAACAAAAAAGAAATATTACTATTAAACCAGGATATGCAAATGCAAAAATTTGGAATGATGGTGAAAACCTTTATTCGACTAATTCAAATGCTGAATCCCATGAAGTTAATGGTAAAGAATGTGAATTAGTTCATTATATTTCGTTTGTTGATTGTCCTGGTCATCAAGAACTCATCTTAACCATGTTAAGTAATATTAAATTAATGAATGGGGTTATTGTAGTTGTTGCTGCAAATGAACCAATTAGTAAAAAACCACAATTAATTCAACATTTAGCAGCAATTAAAATAGCAGGTATTAAGAATGTAATAGTTTGTCTCAATAAAATAGATTTGGTTGATAGCGAACTAGCTAAAGAAAGATATAAAGAATTAAATCATACTTTAAGAAAATATGAGATTGTTCCAAAAATAATTATTCCTACTAGTTTTAATAGGAAAATAGGTCTTGATTGGCTTTTAGAAGCTATTATGGAATTTTTTAGCGAACCAGAAGAATCAAATGATTCCACTTATTTTCTGGCTTCTCGTTCATTCGATGTTAACAAACCAGGAAATAATTGGGAAGATTTAAAAGGAGGTGTAATTGGTGGTAGCTTGTTAAATGGGGATCTTTCTATTGGTGATAAGATTGAAATTAGACCAGGAATCTGTAGTAAAACTTCAGATGGAAAATTATTTGCTCAACCAATAAAATCTGAAATATTATCACTTGAAACAGATAAAAAAATGTTAGATAAGATGTATCAAGGTGGTCTCTTTGGAATTGGAACTCAAATTGACCCCTATTACTGCAAAAACGATTTACTATCAGGTAGCATTATTGGATTAGAAGGTAGTTTACCTAGCATTTATGATAAAGTAAAATTAAAATATACTCTTATTGATGACTTTGGTGGTAATTGGAAACCTAAAATGAAAGATATAATCCATTTACAAATTAGCACTATGTCAATTAGTTCTGAAATTTCTGAATTTAATAAAAAGAATATTACAGTTAACTTATCTCGTCCAGCTTGCATTGATAACGAGCTTATTATGATTAGTCATAAAGAAGATGGAATCATGAAAATAGTAGCAACGGCAAATTTAATATCAGGAAATAAGATTGTTGATTAGAGTAAAAACAAATCATCATTTTCTAATTTTTTTTTTAAAATCGAAAAAGACTCTTTATTTATAATATCTTTATATGTTGTATTTATATTATTTCTTTCATTTGAGTTATACCAATCATTCCAATTATTTAAACTATTCCATTCAGAAATAGTAATTATTATTACTTTCTTATCTTTAATATCATTAACAGGAACACTCCAGTAGCTTTTAGATGATTTAAATCCCTTTTGATTTCTAGCAGTTTGAGATAAATCATTGGTATAATTAATTAAACCAATTCTTGGAAATTGTTTCCCAGTTTCCAAAATTTTTTTAGATATAATTTTTAGAACCATACTTATATAAATAGATACAAAAATAATAGCCAAATACATTTTCTTACATAATAATATCACTTTTTCTAACGAAATATCATTTGCTTCGCAAAAATAATAGCCAAATAAAAATTGAATTTATTTTAATATCACACAATTTAATAACTCTTATGGAAATGCAAAATTTTAGTGATATAGATAAAACCTTTAAAATCCTTGGGATAGATACTGAAGTAACTAGAATTTTGAACTGTGAATTTTTAAACAAGTCTGACAAAAACATGATCGGAAAATTAAAAAATTTAAAATATGGAATAGATACTATGGAAAATTACAGTCATAGAGGATTATATTTTAGCAATGCATTAGTATTTGCTATAAAAAAGTCAAATTACAATATGGTTAATCTTTTGTTAAAAAATGGATCATCGTCTAGAGGATTTTGTAAATATCCTGGATATCCTCTTTATTGTGCGATTGAAGAAATAACTTTATTAGTAAATAATAAAAAAGACATATCAAATTTAATTAAAATTATTGAGTTTTTGGTAAATTATGGTGCTAGATTTGATGATTACATAGTACATATATTCTGGTTTAAATTAGAAAATTTGTTTACTATTCTTGATAAAGAAAATCTAGAAAAATTAAAATTGGTCTACAATACTTCACCGTTTGACTATTTAAAGTATAAGAATTATCTAGATAACTATTGTCAAAATTTTCACAGAGATGATTACAAAAAAAATATGCTAGAAAAATTTTCTGAAAAATATCCTACCAAACGAAAAAAAGTTATTTCAATGAAGTTTTTTTTCTTCTAAAAAAGTATATGAAAATATTATTTTATAGCAATGAATGTAAATATTCTAATGAATTAATATCTAAAATTAAAGAAACTGAACTAATTAATCAATTTACTTTAATTAATATTAATGAATCTGAAATTCCTGAAACAATTAAAGTTGTTCCTACTATTATAGATTCAGAATATAAAGATTTATTAGAAGGTAAAAAAGCATTCGAATATATCTTTAATAACAAGTATTTTAACAATAAGACTAATAATTTATATTTGTGGTTTAATAAAGAATTAGCTAAACCAACCATAGATGAAAATGAATTAGCACTATCTTCAGAAATTAATCAAGAATTTACTAATAAAAATACAAAATCTAGTAGCCTATATGAAGAATTTAATCAAAAAGAAGTAAAATCAGAAGAAACAAAATCAGAAGAAACAACAAAACTAGAAAAATCAGAAAAAAAATTAGTTAAAATAAATAATAATTCTATTCTTCGTTTAAGATCAAGAAGATAATACCATTTCACAATAATCATCAAAACTATTATTATAAAACTCAATTTTTTTATCTTTTAAAATCCATAACTGAGACTCTAAATTAGTGATAATTTCAGCTTCGTGTGTAATTAACATTATTCCTCCTTCATAATCTTTTAATCCTTGAATTAATGCTTCCACTGTTTCTATATCTAAATGGTTTGTAGGTTCGTCAAACAATATTAAATGAGGTTTTTGAAAGATTAATCTAACCATAGCAACTCTTGCTTTTTGTCCTCCAGATAAATTACCTATTAATGAGTTATGAGCTTTTGACTCTAATTTAACTGATCCTAAATATTTTCTGACTGTTTGCATTTTATTATGATTAACCATATCTTCCGGAACTAGTTCTTCTAAATATTCAATTGGTGTTTTATCTTTTGGTAAAAAATTTTCAAAATGTTGATGATAATATCCTATTCTTAATCCATTTTGTCTCATTACTAATCCATCATCTGGATTTAATTCACCTATGATTAGTTTTAACAAAGTCGATTTACCTATTCCATTTCTACCAATTAGTGTTACTCTTGAATCCATATCCAAACCAAATGATACTTTATTAAATATTTCTTTTTCTCCATAACTAAAATTTAAATTATCTACTGAAATTACATTATTTCGATATTGACTAATTTCTGGAAACTCTATGTTTACAATATAAGGCTTTTCAGGTTCAGTTAATCCTGATTGTTTTATTAATTCCTCGCTCTCTTTTTTAGATTTTCCTTTTTTCTTCTTCATCAATTTTTCCCATTCTTTTTCTTCATGTCTTAACTTTTTTTCAAAATTAAATTTGTAACTACTATAATTTCCTCTATAAGTTACTAATTTTCCTTTTTCTATATTTAAGGTATGTGAACAAACCTGATTCAAAAAACCTACATTATGAGATACTATTAAAGCCATTTTTTTTGCAGATGGAAATACTTCCTCCAAATAATTACCTAACCAAATTACTGCTTCTAAATCTAAATGATTAGTAGGTTCATCTAATAGTAATAAATCAGGTTCAATATACAAAGCTTTAGCCAGTGATATTCTCATTTTCCAACCTCCGCTAAAGTTATTACTTTCTTGATCCATCATTTTATCAGTAAATCCTAAACCTTTTAGTATCTTTCTAATCTTCACATCTTCTACTTCAGCAACTATTCCTCTCATTTCACTTTCTAAGTTTTCATATTCTTCCATTATTTCGTTACTATCTTCTTGTTCATCAAATCCTTCCTGACTCATGATTTCTTCTATTTCTTTAATTCGTATTTGTTTCTTATAAAAAACTCCATTACTTTCTTTTAATAATTGGACTGGGTTTTTACTTGTCTCCTCAATTTCTTGCTCTACATATAAAATTAAAATTTTTTTATTTACTGGTAATTTTCTATTAGCAATCATTTTTAATAAAGTTGTTTTTCCACAACCATTTTTTCCGATTAAACCATAATTATTACCAGGTGCTAAGACTAATTCCGAATCATCAAATAGTTTTTTTGAATTAATTGAAATACTAAAATTATTAACTTGAACCATATTTGATGTGCAATTAGATTTTCCAACAATTAAATTAAAACTTTCCATTAATAATTAACATAGTTATTTATTAAAGTAGTTTTCAATTATTATAAGACTCTTCAGCTTTAACATGACATATTTTTATACATTCATCTAATTTTCTCTACCACCAGTGTGTGCTCTCATTTTAGGATTTCTTTCTTCTAGATCTGCACAGCTTGAATATGGTTCTCCTCCATCAATAACATCAGATTCTTGACAATCATATTCATTTGTGTCAAACCCTTCAACATTACAGCTAGATTTAAAACTATCTTTAATTAGGTAAAAGATTACGATAGCTGCAATAATTAGATATTTTTTTTTATTCTCAACTTTTTATATTTGCATACCTATGCTATTTTAAAAAATAAATAAGCCTTTTTTGCAAAAATAGTTTCGATAGAAAAAGTTTGGAAAATAATTTTAATATTTAGTAATGTAATGAAAAACTCAGAAGAGTTAGAAGAAGCGTTAGATATAATAAACAAATATCTAAAAGACTCAAGAAATATACAATTATTAATTAACAGTATTAAAAAAATAAATAATCAAGATGTTATAGAAAAATTAAGAGAGTATATAAAGGAAAAGAAATCAGGAATAGATGAATTATCAGTTATATATAAAACACGATATCAATATGTTGATAAGTTATTAAATCATTCACAATGAATACTGCTTATTTTAAATGGTATTATATAACATAAAAAAAGTGAATTAAAAAAATTAAATCATAAAATATTATAGTATATGAAATTTTATGGATTTATATTTATGATGAAATTAGGAGCAAGAATATTACCAAAAGATTTTGATATTCCTGATAAGAAAGTTACTTTTCAAAAATTCCCTCTAGAAGTTAGTGGTGGATTTGATTCCAGGTATCAAAATAGCACAGATATAGACTTTAATAAAATATCTAGAATCAATAAATATATTGAAATAGATAGTTTACTTAAGACTCTAGAGTATTATCAAAATAATAATTTAAAAAGTATACATTTAATTGAAGAGAACTCGCACTTATTTAATTATTCAATGGCTACAAACATATTTACTGCAGGATTATTAGATGACTTTAATTTTGAGATTATTTAATTTTGTAGATCAGGTAAATCATCTGGCATAATATTTGGGAATAATTTATTAGTAAATATTGCTGTTAATTTAAAATGAACTTTATCACATTTTTCGCTTATTTTATTAAACTTTTTCAAATTTTCATTATTTTGATCAGCTTTTATCCAATTTAACATTAATTTTCTTACTCTTAAAAATTGTTCAAAAGTATCGGTGTCAATAGTCTTAATATGCTGATAAATATCTTTTATTTGCAAAAATATTTTTGATTTATTATCTTGATTAAATGAATCAGATTTATTCTTAAAATAAATTCCTCTAATTCCATAAAGAATTGTTTTATACTCTTTTGGTAAAATATTATAAAGAGAATTATCATTGCTTAATTGTTTTCCAGTTTTTAGATTCCAAAGTAACTTAAACAACTCATATAGTTCAGAAGTGCAAACTTTAAAAACTGAATCTACTACTCCGATAGTATCATATGACTCTTGAATATTTAATGGATTTACTATTTTTTTGTAATTGACTAGATTACTATTTGTTTCTAAAAATTCAGCTAATTTCTCGTTTTGATATAAATTGACAAATCCTTTATAAATATTTTTCTCCAATCCAATTGCTTTATTAAATTGATAAGGATGTGTTTGTAATTTTAGGTAAATATTGATATTATTATCATTGTTAATTTTAATAATAGCTCCTTCACTAGAACAATTTTCCATATTATCCTTTTCAAAAATATTTTTTTCAGTATTATATGAAGTAAGTGATTCAAATTCACTGGGTATAAAAATATTGTTAATAGACGAAGGCATTAACTCCTTCATTTTATCATTTTCTACTTCTGTTAGATCTTGTTTATTTCTAACAAATGCTAAACATAGTTTTTTGTATTCTTCTCCAAATTTGGAAGAATAATCTACAATATTTTTGTTCTTGTGATGAATTAAGACAAAATTGTAACAATATGATGTGTCTAATTGAGATGTAAAGTCATCCAATGACTCAAACCCATCTTGGTTTAATACTTCTTCAAATAAATCATAATGAGAATTTTCATTCCAAATTGACTTTTTACTATCTAAACACCTTCTAGTTGATAAATACCATTTATCATTATTAAAAAATAAACTCATTAGAGTTCCTTCATAACATTCGTAAACTTTCATTTTATTTTCATTATGTCCTAGTAAATAATTCATTGCTTCCAAATTACAAATAGGAGTGTTGCAAGTATATGATACTAATTCTTTTTTGTTAATATCAATAATTAGAGACCTACACTCGTTTTTCAAAGGTGTATTTGCATTTTTGTAGGTAGCTTCTTCAAATTTAGTATATACTAGAAGAAGACCTTCATCTTCAAATAGTTTAGTCATAATACCTTTTTTAAATAGAGTTGCCTTGAATGATTCCAAGTCATTCAGGTTTTTTATATAATCGTTAATTAAAAAGTTTGGGGATTCCATTATTTTTATAATGTTTATTAATCTTTAAATAAAAAAAAATGAAAATAAATTTAAAAAGTAATAGATTATTAGATATAATGAATAAAGTTAAACCTATAAATGTTACCAATAAGTTTCAAGATAAGAAACTTGGATTTTCTAGATTAGAGTTAAATTTGAAAGGTAAAGATATTAATCATGTTATAACCAATTCAATAAAAAGAGTGGCACAATCAACAATACCAATTTATGCATTTGATGATATTAATATTTCAGAAAATACATCTGTTTTTAATAATAACTATATCAAAGATCATATTAGAAACATTCCAGTATGGGGAATCGAAAATAAGCTAGATGAATATGAAGAAAAAGAAAAAAAAGAAGAATATTTTTCTGAAACTACAGGATTAGTTGAAGATGATATAGATTTATCAGTAGATAAAGAAATCGATACATCAGCACTCAATGAGTTAAATATGTATATTCAATATAAAAATAATTCTAAAGAAATTTATACTGTCACTACCGATGATGCGGAATTTCATTACAAAGAAGGATTAATTAAGTCACCATATTATAACCCTATTCAAATAGTAAAATTACAACCAGGACAATCAATTAACATTGATGCACGCGCCACTTTGGGAAAAGAAGAATTATCCGGAATTTTTTCAGCTACAGGTGTTTGTTTTTTCAAAGAAAATGGAGAAAATGATTATGATTTTATTGTTGAATCAAGAGGTCAACTGGAAGAAAAAAGAATTCTGTTATTATCTCTAAAAATGCTAAATAAAAAGTTAAAACATTTTTTAGAAATTTTACCAAAGAATAAAGGTATTGAAGGAATAATAGAAGTAGAAAATGAAGATCATACTTTAGGTAATTTAATTA
>JACKZZ010000029.1_pt1 | contig 15744 bp, 12 predicted proteins | sample 8027871 | NCBI WGS metagenome assembly JACKZZ01 (sample SAMN15724774, study PRJNA655200) | protist metagenome | isolation source: fluorescence activated cell sorting (FACS) single amplified genomes of... | place: USA: West Boothbay Harbor, Gulf of Maine | collected 2000-07-19
ATTATGCAGATTTTACCACATCAACGGCTGTTCCTCCACCACCGCAATTTTTGTGTGATCCTCCTTTCATTGTAAATTTTGATGCAGGAACAACACCGCCACCTAATGCATATTGGGATTTTGGTGATGGGGTAGGGACTTCAACAGGAATTAATCCAAGTTACACTTATGCAGACACGGGAACCTACAACGTATTGTATGTGGCTATTGATTCAAGCACATGCAACATTGCCGATTCTGTGTATTTCACTGTTGAGTTGGCCTTAACCCAAGTTTTTGACGCACAATTGACCGTTCCTCCAATCGACCCTTGTAATGCCCCAGATAGTTTGCTGGTTGAATTTGAATTTACAGGAACGGGAGCCGACTCATTGTATTGGAATATGGGTGATGGTACTATCTACATTAATGATTCTTTGGTGAACCATTACTACGACACCATGGGGACCTATTATGTAGAAATGATTGCTTTCGATTTTGTTTGTAACAGAATTGATACCATTATAGATACCGTAGAATATTATGCAAATTTCACGACAGTTTCTGCAACGGCTCCTCCAAATCAAATGATATGTTCAGCTCCTTTTGATGTAACTTTTGCTGGAGACACTACTCCTAATCATTACTGGGATTTTGGCGATGGAATTGGAACTTCAACTGCAGCAAACCCAATATATACGTATGCGGATTCGGGTAATTACACCGTAATGTATGTGGCAATCGATTCGAGTACTTGTAATATTTCGGATACCGTATACTTTAGTGTAGATCTGAATCTTGAGCCGGCACTCACTGCTGTGTTTGATCTTCCAACGGTTGAGCCTTGTACCTCTCCAGATAGTTTGGAAGTAACACTTACATTCACTGGAGCGCCTGGGTCAGCTGACTCATTATTTTGGGATTTAGGTGACGGAACAACGTTTATTGATTCTACTACGGTGAGTCATTTTTACACGAGTCAAGGTGTTTATGTAATAACAATGGAGGCCTGGGATTTTACATGTGGAACCTATGCGACAATTACAGACACCGTTGATTTTACGGTTACTTTTTCTACTGCGATAGCGGAAGCTTCTCCAAATATATTGGCATGTGACCCTCCTTTTGATGTGGTTTTTGATGGAGGAACCCCACCACCACCAATGAGTTTTTGGGATTTTGATGATGGAACAACATCAACCTTAGCTAATCCTCCACATACTTTTGTTGACACAGGTCATTATGATATTATGTACGTCGCCATTGATTCAAGTACGTGCAATATTGCTGATACCGTTTGGTTAACAGTGGATATTTTACAAGCCGAGGAGTTTTCCGCAACCTTAGATTTCGACCCGCCTCCGCCTTGTGGAACAGATTCAATTGTTGTTAATCTCGCCTTTACGGGAACAGGTGCTGATTCATTGTCTTGGGATTTTGGTGATGGTACAATTATTGAAAATAGTACTGCGGTTAGTCATGTGTATCATGATGCAGGTATTTATACGATTTCTTTGTACGCTGAGGATACTACTTGTAATAAGACAGAAATAGTAAACAATGTGCTTTATTTCTATGGAAACCCTAACTCGGAAGTAATCGTCCCGAATGTATTTACTCCGAATCAAGATGGGAAAAATGATTTCATTTTGTTCTCAGGTGTAGATCCGAATGTTGAGTTTACTTGGACAATTTTCAATCGTTGGGGAAAGCCAATTTTCGAAACGGTTCGACCAGGACAAGCTTGGGACGGAACAAATATGCTCAATGGAAAGCAATTGGAAGCCGGGTTGTATTATTATGAATTGATATACAGAGACCAATGTCAAAATGAAGATAAATTGGTAACAGGATTCATACACCTGATGCGCTAGAAATGGTAGTGGAACACAGTTATTGCTGTGAAAATTGAACACAGAGCTAATTATGACGAACTCATGAAAAAAATAGTATTGTTGTTTGTCGCTGCCGAAATTGCTGCAGCAAAGCGACTCATTCTATTCGAAACATACCCTTTGCAGTATTCTAATAAATCAATTTTTGAAGCCTTCATTAATAATCGTTGTACCTGTTCCACAAGTTTGTTTTCAAGCCTAGATAGATGTAATGATTTGACTCATATTCCAAGCCGTTCTTTCGCTCACGAAAAACGTAACCCAACTCCGCACGTAAATTTGATTTTGCATGAATTAGGTATGAAATACGCAGATGGCTATAAAAAATAGAAGTTTTCAAACCTTGGCCTGTAAAATGACCATAATTATACGGCCGGTTAGAATAAGATTGAAATAGGTCGCCACCGTAAGAAACAGAAGAAATTGAATCTTCTCCATGAACTGCTAAACTAATTTGCTCTTCAAAAATCCATTTGTTTTTGCGGTAACTAATAAAGTTTAACCACTCTCTATAATTTGAACCATACGGGTGTGCTAAAGAACCATTATCGTGTCCATAGTTTTGAACAGAGGCTCCATGAGAATAGGTGTATGGACGCACACTACTATATTCCGTTTGAAAGTCCAACCCTTCAATTAAAAAGTCATGCGCTTTTATACCGATTTGAGCACCGTACTTATTTGCCCACCAACCGCTATCTGCCTTTACTTCATCCAGCAAAAATTCATCAATTACAAACTGGCCATACACTTTCAGCTTTTTAATAATATTTACACTAAGGTTGAGCCCCATTAAGGCATTATCTGCTGATCCTTGTTGGTACTCAACTGGTCGGTAAAAAATAATTGGATTTAAATAATTTAGATCAAATCCCCGATCTAATAATGTATCCTGAGCCTGCCATACAATCGATTCAAATAATCCCAAATTAACTGATTTAGAAATGCTCCAATCTAAATAATGAGTTGCTGTAAATTTTCCTGAAAATTTTGATGACATGTCCCCTAACCTATCGATGTGTCTTTGTCTTGTAAACAGGTTTATGTACTTAATATTCCAAACACTAGTTGTAATCTTGAAGTAAGGATAATTATTTGAAATGTCACTTAGCAACAAAGATCGGTATCCATCCCCAATAAAATTCTTTCCGTTACCTAATTGCAACGCGAAGAATTTATTCGCTTTAAAATGTATATACCCTTGTAATTGATGATAACCAAAAGCATCACCAACTTTAGTGGCGACTCCAAAACCCGGCGAAACTCCTAAATCACTGGTTAATGAATCAACATATGACGGGCCATCAACATAATTGTACAAATAATTGGCTACAACACTCAGCCTGTTTTTTACCGTTCCAGTAAGTCCTAAACCAACACCTCCTCGTACAGCAAGATCAAACTCTTTGGTCGTTTTATCTGTTCCTAATTCAATATCAGACAATGCCTTTACGGAAAACCAATCATTACTGGTTAATGAAATATCTTTTGTTAAAGAGTCTTGGAAATCTTCTTTAAGATAAGGACGTATTGAAGAATGACCACCATTACTAATTTGATCTTTAACGTATTTCCGTTCTAAATATCGATGCATAGGCACATTCCCAATTATATCTTGGGCTTCAACAGAATTGACTGTAAGGAAAATAAATGCAATCCAAATCAGCTTCATTCTTTTCTTACTTTTTGCCTGAACATGAATAACAGAATTATCGCTAAAAAAGTAGCAATTCCTGCAGCAATGAAAAAACTAACCGTAGCATTATCTTGAGCCAAGCATATAGCCAAACCAACAACAACAATGTTGTAAGTATATAAAATCACTACTGTTTTCGAGTGACTTAATCCAGCGGAAATTAATTTATGATGAATGTGATTCTTGTCAGCTGAAAATGGAGAATTTCCCTTACTTGCTCTAACGGCAAAAATTCGTATCGTATCCACCAAAGGATAAACCAGCACAGACATAGCGAAAACGGGTGTTGGTATTTTGGCAAGTATGCCCATACTTTCTCGAACCCTCGATTGATCCTCATTAATCATACTGATTGCAAGCACAGATATAATAGCACCAATTACCATTGACCCCGAGTCACCCATAAATATTTTTGCCGGGCTGAAATTAAAAACTAAAAAGCCCAATAAAGTTCCAGCTAATATCATAGCCAAAAGCGCCAATGGTACATTACCAGTATAATAAAACCAACCTGCAAACATGACTGAATTAATCAGACCAATGCCCGCAGCTAAACCGTCAACTCCATCAATTAAATTATAAGCATTCACCACCACAATATAAACGAACACAGACAACAACACCCCCGGCCATTCTTCCGTAAAATCACCTACTCCAAAAATACCATGCATTCCATCAATCTTAATATCGCCCATCATTACCAAAATGAATCCAACAAGCATGTGCGCTAAAAGTTTCTTTAAAGGAGCCGTACCAATAATATCGTCTTTAATGCCTACAAAAAACAATAAAATAAGACAGGCAGTAAGGTATTTGAAGGTGGTTAGTGCCTCTTCAATAAAATAAACTTTCTCTGTGTCGGCGGTGGAATAACTTTCTGGATACCACAATGCATAGGTAAACAAAACCGATCCGAAAATAATAATTCCCCCAATCGTAGGAATACTTCTTCTATGAATTTTTCGGGCTTCTCCTGGCTCATCAACTAAGTGTTTCAACTTCGCCACTTTAATCAAGGATGGAGTTGCTAAAAGCACAATAAAAAATGCGGTAACAAAGCCTAATATAATCGTGTTTTCTTCCATCAGAAATCGTAATATAGATTATTTAGATTTGTTCGCATGCCAAAAGATATAAATGTAGAATTTACAACGCCTACTTTTTCAGCACGAACCCTATTTCTTACACTTATAAAGCCCGTTAAGTTGGTTTTCACATTAAATTTATATCCAAAGGTCAACTCCTGTACATTATTATAGATCGTTTTGAATTCAGGTTCCGACACCCCAGCATACTGATCAGGAAAATTAATGTCGTTCTGATAGCCATTTCCTATGGACCTTATGACTCCCGAGCTTGTTTTTAATTGTCCGAATATTTTCTCTTTTTCATAATACGCGATTCCAACAAATTCATGAAAACTCGCTCCATAGGGATGTGCCAGGGGAGCACTCATGTGTGACCAATTTTGAATCAGATTGTTATCAGACACCGCATAAGTATAAGGGTTTGCACTATTTACTTCCAATTGCAAGTACAAATTCGTCATTCCAAAACAATCGAAGGCTTTAACTCCTGCTTGCCAACCCATTTTTTGTTCTTCCGGATTATCTAAAACCAATTGTCCATACAATTGTGTCTTCTTAAAAATTCGATACAAAATGTTCAATCCAAGTAAAACATTATTCTCCGATTCAAATCCATTTGCAATTAAGGAGGAACCCAATATAGGAGAATAAGCAGAAAAGTGAGCAGGCACTGTTCCAACGGTATCTTCGTATTGTTTAAAAACAGCACCTTCAAAAACACCTAGCTCCAATTTTGAGGAAGGCTTGAATGATAAATAATGAAAATTACCCAGCTTTCTTTTGTAAGTTGCTTCAGGAGTTGTTGCTGCTGGCAATCTAGTCAAAGACGATAATTGAGCAAAAGTAGAAGCATACTGAAATTTGCCTTGCCCAAAATTATAGGTAGTGCGTACGTATGGATAATTAAAAGCAAAATCTGACAACAACATGCTTCGATAGCCATTGCCTATAAATTGTTTTCCATATCCTACCTGAAAATTCCAATTTTCCATTGGACTATAGGATATATATCCCATCGCATAGCCGAAATCCAATACCTCACTACCTACATTTTTAACTCTTCCTTCGCCTGGTAAAGTACCTGTTCTTGAAGCGTATTCCCCAATATACCGTGGCATTTTCGCTTGATTTTCATAAAAAAATGTTTCGAAAGAAAAATTACTACCCAAATCACCCTGAACCCTGATGGCTCGTGTATTTCTAACCATAATCCGAAGAGAATCACTAATGTCTCTTCCCATTCTGAAATTTCCCAATGGATCAACAGTCAATCGATAATCATCTCCCTGTATTAAAACCAAGTGTTCCTTAAATAGCTTTTGAGTAAAATCGTAATAATACAACCCAGAATCAACTTGCACATTTCTCACTTCATTAATCCCCCACTTACCTTCAATATATGGTCGAATCGATGTGTGTGCTGAAGAGTCCTTACTTAATAATCCATGCTGTATGGCGTAATTTAGTTCATGGTTAAGTGGTAAATTCTTGCGCTGACCTTGCGCGTTGAATGCGATTAAGGAAAGTGTTATGTACACAAGATATTTCAACTTTATTATACTAATTGAGTCAAATAATTTGTTGCTACCAACTCATCATAAACCGCTTTTATCCCTTCATCCAAGGAAATTTTATGCCTCCATCCTAAACTATTCACTTTCTGAACGTTCATGAGTTTTCGCGGCGTACCATCTGGTTTTGTTGTATCAAATACCAATTCCCCTTCAAATCCAATTATGGTTTTCACTTTCAAAGCCAGTTCCTTGATACTTAAATCTTCTCCGGTACCAATATTAAGAAACTCATTTCCAGAGTAATTTTGTAGTAAAAAGAAGCATGCCTCAGCCAAATCGTCTACATGAAGAAATTCTCGTTTCGGTGCTCCAGTGCCCCAAACTTCCACTTCTTTGGCTTGTTGTATTTTCGCTTCATGAAATTTCCGTATTAAAGCAGGTAATACATGAGAATTACTCAGGTCGTAATTATCATTAGGCCCATACAAATTAGTCGGCATCGCAGAAATGAAGTCAGATCCGTATTGAGCCCTGTAGGCTTCACACATTTTAATACCAGCTATTTTTGCAATTGCATACGGTTCATTCGTAGGTTCTAAAACATTCGTTAACAGGCTTGACTCTTCCATCGGTTGTGGAGCCATTTTTGGATAAATGCAGGACGAACCTAGAAACAAAAGTTTCTTTACTCCAGATAAATGTGAGGCATGAATCACATTGGTTTGAATCATGATATTATCGTAGATGAACTCTCCTCTATAGGTGTTGTTCGCATGAATTCCTCCCACTTTCGCAGCAGCAAGAATTACATAATCCGGATTTTCCTGATGAAAAAACGCATTAACTGATTCTTGGTTTCTTAAATCTAATTCTGAAGAAGTTCGAACGACCAAATTGGTATACCCTTCGCGATTTAGTTTTCTAACAATGGCTGATCCAACCATACCTCTATGACCAGCAATAAATATTTTATCATCGCTATTCATTATAGTCCATTACTTTATGGCCACCATCCATGAGGTATTTGTCTTTCCTGAATAGTTCAAGATCAGCAGCCATCATGTCTTTAACTAATGCATTTAAATCATGTGTGTGCTTCCATCCCAGTTCTTTATTCGCTTTTGATGGATCTCCAACTAAAACATCTACCTCTGTTGGTCTAAAATACTTAGGATCAACTTCAACAATAATCTTTTTCGTTTTTTTATCTGTTCCCTTCTCATTCACACCTTCACCGTTCCACTCTAATTCAATGCCTACTTCTGCAAACGCCAAATTAACAAAGTCTCGAACTGTTACTGTTTCACCAGTCGCTAGAACAAAATCATCCGGCACATCGTGTTGAAGCATTCTCCACATTCCTTCTACGTAGTCTTTAGCGTGCCCCCAATCTCTTTTTGCATCCAGGTTGCCCAAAAACATCATTTCCTGAAGGCCTAATGATATTCTGCACGCAGCACGAGTGATCTTTCGTGTTACAAACGTCTCACCTCGAAGTGGTGACTCGTGATTAAATAGAATTCCATTACTAGCAAAAATGCCATAAGCTTCGCGGTAATTTTTAGTAATCCAAAATGCGTAAAGCTTAGCGACACCGTACGGACTTCTTGGATAAAACGGTGTTGTTTCACTTTGAGGGATTTCATGCACCTTACCATATAACTCTGAAGTGGAGGCCTGGTAAAATTTTGTTTTTTTCTCTAACTTCAATATTCGAATTGCCTCTAATAAGCGCAGGGTTCCCATCGCATCAGAGTTTGCGGTATATTCTGGTGTTTCAAAAGAAACCTTTACATGCGATTGTGCAGCTAAATTATATATCTCATCAGGTTGGACCTCCTGAATTATTCGAATAAGATTGGTGGAGTCAGTCAAATCTCCATAATGCAGAAAGAAGTTAACTCCCTCTTCGTGCAAATCTTTATACAGATGATCGATCCGGTCTGTATTAAAAAGTGAGGTTCTTCTTTTTATACCGTGTACCTCGTAGCCTTTGGATAATAATAGCTCAGCTAAGTAAGCTCCATCTTGACCTGTAACACCTGTAATCAAAGCTTTTTTCATAAAGCAGTTTTGTATCAGACAAATTTAGTATTCCCTCGCTAGTTACCAACATTTATGTGACAACTACTCAAATATACCTGTTTAAAAACCGATTCCATAATCTGCAATTCTCCAGGATAAGCTTGAAGCCGTTATGAAACGACAAACCAATTATTAAGTAATTCTTCTCGATTATAAATCATTTCCTGATTCGTTTTCACATCAATCAAAGATTTCCCCGCTGCCTTAGCGATGGCGTGTCCAGCCGCTGTATCCCATTCCATGGTAGGTCCAAATCTTGGGTAAACATCAGCAACTCCTTCAGCAACTAGGCAAATCTTCAAAGAGCTTCCCATAGAAACAATTTCAATCTCTCCGTGCTTTTGCTTTAGCTCATTAAGAAAAGTGGTGGTTTCCGGTGACATATGCGACCTGCTACCTACTGCTCGAAATTTCCTTGATTCTCTACCTGTTGGAATTTTAATGGATTGCCCGTTTTCTACTTTCCTAGCACCTAACTTCAATGCTCCCGAATATAGCTGGTCTTTAACTGGCACATAGATAACTCCTAAGATGGGTACTCCATTTTCAATCAATGCAATATTGACAGTAAATTCGCCATTTCTTTTAATAAACTCTTTGGTTCCATCCAACGGGTCTACAATCCAAAGTGTTTGCCAATTTTTTCTTTCAGTGTAAGGAATTTCTTTCCCTTCTTCACTAAGTATAGGAATCTCAGAATCTTCTAAAATCTTAATAATCGCTAAATGTGCTTTCCGGTCTGCCAATGTTAGCGGTGACTGGTCCTCCTTTTGCTCAATTTCAAAATCATCGGAGTTGTAAACCTTTAAAATCTCTTCCCCTCCTTCAATCGCCGCCCTTTCAGCAAGCTTCAATAGTGCTTTCAATTCCACTTTTCACATTTTTAATATGCACTCCCCGTAGCTCCAATCTTTTCTATGGGGTGCCAGGTAGTTTTCATTTCGATAAAATCATCGATGTAATATGGTGTATTATGGTCGTCATTCATGAGACCTTCAAAGGCCCTTATTGTTACTCTTTTTAAATTCTCGACGGCCAACTGTTGAATGGTATTTATGTCATTCTTATCTGTTCCGCAATACAGGAACCCATTGACATCCATGTGAGATGCCATATGTTCAATAAGCTCTGTTCTTTTTCCAGTTAGAATATTTACCACTCCTCCAGGTACATCAGAAGAGTTTAGCACCTCAGCAAAAGTAATGGCGCAAAGTGGCCGTTGTTCTGAGGCCAAAAGGACACAGGTGTTTCCACCTGCAAGAACAGGAGCGATAGCTGAAACAATACCCAACAAACCCGATTCTTCCTTACAGACTATAGAAACAACACCCATAGGTTCTGGGGCTGTAAAATTAAAATGTGCGCTCGCCACAGGATTTACTGAACTAAAAACCTGAGCAAATTTATCACACCATCCTGCGTAATAGATTAATCGATCGACACTGGCAATTACTTCTTTTTCTGCTTGACTTTTTGTGCTGCCCTGCAAAATAAGCTCCTCTATAAATTGCTGCTTTCGTCCTTCCAGCATTTCAGCAATACGATATAAAATTTGACTGCGATTTGCTGCACTTTTTCCTGCCCATTTATTGTGTACTCCTCGGGCTGCAACAACTGCATTTCTCACATCTTTTCTGGAAGACAAACAAATATTACCTAACGTTTTTTCTCCTCTCTTTGGCGTGTAATATCGTCCAGATTCCGTTCGTGGAAAAGCACCTCCAATGTAGATTTTATAAGTCTTCGTTATTTCAACTCTATCCATTCCTTATAAATTTAAATATGGTTTCAATCCGTGCAATCCACCTTCTCTGCCAAATCCACTTTCTTTATACCCGCCAAATGGAGATGTTGGATCAAACTTATTATACGAATTGGCCCAAACGATGCCGGCTTTCATTTGTGAAGTTAAATTGAAAATTTTCGATCCTTTATCCGTCCAGACGCCTGCAGACAATCCATATGGTGAATTATTCGCTTTAGAAATAACCTCATCAATTGTTCTAAATGTTTGCACAGCTAGGACAGGCCCAAATATTTCTTCTTGAACGATTCTACTTGACTGAGATACGTTTGTAAATAAAGTGGGGCGGCACCAGTATCCTTTCTTTGGTAAATCACACGTATTTTGATACATAGTCGCACCTTCTTTTTTCCCGACTTCGATGTACTTTTTAATGATTCCAAGCTGTTCCTTGGAATTAATGGCGCCAATATCTGTGTTCTTATCCATTGGGTCTCCCACTATGAGTGATTCCATTCGGTCTTGGAGCTTTCTAAGTACAATGTCTTTTACCGATTCTTGAATAAACAATCGAGAACCTGCACAACAAACATGGCCTTGATTAAAATAAATTCCATTGATTATTCCTTCAACAGCTTGGTCTAGTGGAGCATCTTCAAAGACAATGTTTGCCGCTTTTCCACCAAGTTCTAAAGTTGTTTTCTTATTGGTTCCAACCACCGCCCTTTGAATAATCTTACCTACACCCGTTGATCCCGTAAAGGCAATTTTATTTACATCCCGGTGATTAACAATTGCGGCTCCTGTTTCTCCTGCACCAGAAACTATATTTACTACACCGGGAGGTAATCCTGCCGACTCTATAACTTCCGCTAATTTATATAAGGTAAGTGGCGTCGTTTCTGCAGACTTAATTACGACCGTGTTTCCCGTCGCTAAAGCTGGGGCGATTTTCCAAGCCGCCATTAATAAGGGAAAATTCCAAGGAATAATTTGACCTGCGACTCCTAAAGGTTGTGGGTTTCGATTCGGGAAAGCGTATTTTAATTTATCTGCCCAACCCGCATAATAAAAAAAATGCGCAGCCGCTAATGGCACATCTACATCTCTTGATTCTCTGATTACTTTGCCACCATCCATTGTCTCAATTACTGAAAACTCACGTGCTCGTTCCTGAATCAGCCGAGCAATTCTATAAATGTATTTACCTCTTTCTCCTGCTGATAGCTTGGACCAAACCTCGTTGTACGCTTTTCTTGCGGCCTGAACTGCCCGATTAACATCTTTTTCATTAGCTTCAGCTACTTTTGCAATTACTTTTTCAGTTGCTGGATTAATCGTGTCGAAATATTTTTTTGAAGCCGGTTTTACCCACTTTCCCCCTATAAAAAGATCATACTGATCTTTTAAGTTTATATGTCCAGTGCTCTCTGGCGCTGGCGACAAATCCCATTTGGAATCAAATTCGAGTGTTGGTGATTTTCCCATTCCTGATTAATCTTTAGAAAAATAGTCCTTTGATTGATAATTTCCTGTTCGTTGTTTCTCAATCTGCATGAGTACATCGTTGGCTAAACTACTTGCTCCATAGCGGAACCACTGATTACTCAGCCATGCATCTCCCAACGTTTCCTTAACAAGGATCAAATACTGCAATGCCAATTTTGAATTAGATATGCCCCCAGCTGGCTTCATGCCTATCATTGTACCGGATTCATAAAAATAATCTCTAATAGCTTCAAGCATCACACAGGTAACTGGCAATGTAGCCGCAGGACTAATTTTACCTGTAGATGTTTTTATAAAGTCTGCTCCGGCATAAATAGCAATGTCACTAGCTCTCCTTACTTTGTCCAAAGCACCTAACTCTCCTGTTTCCAAAATCACTTTAAGTCTAGCGCTTCCACAGGCTTCTTTCACTGCTGCTATTTCATCAAATACGTAGTTATACTCACCCTGATGAAACCTTCCTCTCGAAATGACCATATCTACTTCATCGGCGCCATTATCCACTGCCAATTTTGTGTCAGAGATTTTAACATCCAAACTGGATTGACCCGCAGGAAAAGCGGTCGCTACAGATGCTACATTAATATTCGTGCCTAGAAGTGCCTTCTTAGCTTGTGACACGAAGTTTGGATAAACACAAACAGCAGCTACGGTAGGCAAATCTGGATTTGATCCGTGCAAAAATTTAGCCTTATTGCATAATTGACTCACTTTACCCTGAGTATCAGCACCTTCCAAGGTCGTCAAGTCTATCATATTCAGAATCATTTTAAGACCCTGAAGCTTTGAGCTACTTTTAATACTCCTGGTTGTAATCCTACTAATCCTATCCCCTACGCCTACTTGATCAATTCTAGGCGACAATCTAAAATCTGGTATCTGCGGTGCTTTCGATTTTCCCATAAATGCCTGTTGCTCTACAAATATAACCAAATCCAAGAGGGCAACTGCTATCTTCTTTCTATAAGACTATTCAAAATTCAATATTTACCTACATTTGTAAGCTGAATGAAATCTGAAGATAGGAATTTGCATACTGTATTTGACGAGCTGCTGAATCGAAAAGACAAAGAAGAGCTCTTAAATCAACGCGGAATAGTTATCTGGCTAACTGGGCTTTCTGGGTCTGGAAAAACAACCATTGCTAATCATTTGGAGCGCCGCCTTAATTCGGAAGGCATCATCACGAAACTATTAGATGGCGATAATATTCGAACAGGGGTAGGCAATAATTTAGGATTTTCAACGGTGGATAGGGAGGAGAATATTCGCAGAATCGCTGAAGTGGCTAAACTTTTTATGAATACCGGAATTGTAACCATTTGCTCCTTTATTAGCCCTACAAAAGAAATTAGAGCCAAAGCTCGAGCTATTATTGGTACTGTTGACTTTCATGAAGTCTTTATAAATACACCGCTTGAAATCTGTGAAAAAAGAGATGTTAAGGGCTTGTATCAAAAAGCGAGGGCTGGAGAAATAACTAATTTTACTGGAATTGGCGCTCCCTATGAATATCCAGATAATGATTACATCGAAATAGTAACCAATAATAAAACGATAGATGATTCAGTTACTAGCTTGTATCGGCACATCATCGAGAAAATAAAATGGAGTTAGTATGAATTCATATAGCTTAACACATTTAAAAGAGCTTGAGGCAGAATCTATTTTCACGCTTAGAGAAGTCGCTGCGCAATTTGAAAATCCAGTTCTGCTATTCTCCGGTGGAAAAGATTCTATTGTTTGTTTTCATTTAGCCACAAAGGCATTTTGGCCAGCTCCTGTTCCATTCCCATTAATGCACATAGACACGGGACATAATTTTAAAGAAACGATTGACTTTAGAGATCAGCTAATTAAAAAAACGGGGGCAAGATTAGTTATTGCTTCTGTCCAAGAAGCAATTGATCAAGGAAAAGTAACAGAGGAAAAGGGAATTAACGCTAGCCGAAATGGCCTTCAAACAACGGCGTTACTTGATGGGATTTCTGAACACAAGTTTGATTGTGCCATGGGTGGTGCCCGTAGAGATGAAGAGAAAGCCCGGGCAAAAGAACGCTTTTTTTCGCACCGAGATGAGTTTGGTCAATGGGATCCGAAAAATCAAAGACCAGAGCTCTGGAATATTTTTAATGGGAAGAAAAAATCAGGCGAGCATTTTAGGGTTTTTCCAATTTCTAATTGGACTGAAATGGATATTTGGCAATACATTTTACACGAAAAAATTGAATTGCCCTCTCTTTATTTCTCGCACCAAAGAGAGGTGTTTGAAAGAGACGGGACCCTTTTAGCAAAAACCGAGTTTATCCAACTGAAAGATTCGGAAATATGTGAGAATAAAACCATTCGATTTAGAACCATTGGTGATGCAACTTGTACGGGCGCAATCGCCTCAAATGCTACCAGCATTGATGACATCATTCAAGAAGTTGCAACTACCAGAATTACAGAACGAGGAGGTAGAGCAGATGATAAACGTTCGGAAGCAGCAATGGAAGATCGAAAAAAAGAAGGTTATTTTTAACAATAGTATTTAGACTTATAATAATCGTGCAAACATGGATTCAAAGACCTATTTAGACATGGATTTACTTCGGTTCACAACGGCCGGTAGCGTTGATGATGGAAAGAGTACTCTTATCGGGCGACTGTTATATGATTCTAAATCCATTTTTGAAGACCAGCTTGAAGCCATTGAGCGGGTAAGTGAGAAAAAAGGAAACGGCACTATAGATTTAGCGTTATTAACAGATGGCTTGCGAGCTGAGAGAGAGCAAGGAATTACCATTGACGTTGCTTACCGATATTTTGCCACTCCAAAAAGAAAATTTATTGTTGCAGATACGCCTGGACATATACAGTACACCCGAAACATGATTACAGGCGCTTCTACTGCTAACTTAGCCATTATATTAATCGATGCTCGTCATGGTGTTGTTGAACAAACTAAACGGCACACATTCATCGCTTCCTTATTGGGCATACCTCACATCGTATATTGCATCAATAAAATGGACCTGGTAGATTACAGTCAGGAAGTTTTTGAAAAAACAAGCTCAGAATTAAGGGCGTTTAGTTCAAAATTAGACACCAAGGATATTCGATTTATTCCAATTAGTGCTTTAAATGGGGATCATATTGTTAACCGTTCAGAACATATGGATTGGTACGAAGGATCTACTCTATTACACACGTTAGAAAATATTCATATTGCCGGTGACGAAAATCACATCGACTGTAGATTCCCGGTGCAATATGTAATTCGTCCAAAAAGTGCTGATTTTCCTGACTACCGTGGATATGCTGGCCGCGTGGCGGGTGGTATTTTTAAACCGGGAGATGAAGTTATGGTGCTACCTTCTGGATTTACTTCTAAAATTAAATCGATTGATGCGCTTGGCGAACAGCTTCAAGAAGCTTACGCACCTATGAGCGTATGTATTACATTGGAAGACGAAATTGACATTTCCCGAGGAGACATGATTGTACGATTTAATAATGCTCCGCATGCTGAACAAGACATTGATTTGATGATTTGTTGGATGGGTAATCAACCCATGATTCCTAATGGAAAATATGCACTAAAGCATACCTCAAAAGATGCACGATGTTTAATCAAAGAGATCAATTACAAAGTGGATATAAATACCTTGCATCGCAATGAGTCAGACAAATTGATTGGCATGAATGATATTGCCAGAATTAAAATAAGAACCACTTCTCCCCTTTTCATTGACAGATACAACCGCAATCGGAGAACTGGAAGTTTGATTTTAATTGATGAATCAACCAACAACACGGTTGGAGCGGGTATTGTAATATAAAAAAACCTCCACACAAGCATGCCGAGGTCATTTAGAATAAATACGATTTTTACCTTATTTCAATCGAAACATGACTGGTAATTTAAAATAACTTCGTACTGCTTTTCCGTTATTTTTTCCTGGCGCCCATTTCCCTGGAATTCTTTTTACTTTCTTTACCGCTTCTTTGCCAAGTGCCTTATGCGGTACTTTTCCAATCGTTTTTACATCAGAAATAGTTCCGTTTTTTTCTACTACAAATTGCACAAAAACACGGCCTTGAATATTTGATTCCGCTGCTATTTCAGGGTATTCAATGTTTTTATTCAACCAAGACAATAAAGCACTTTGTCCACCAGGATATTCCGCTTTTTGTTCGACAATATCTGCAATGGCATCTATTTCTATTTCTGGTTCTTCCCAAACATCCT